>JAANMV010000362.1_pt1 | contig 56713 bp, 54 predicted proteins | sample 7279661 | NCBI WGS metagenome assembly JAANMV01 (sample SAMN14094540, study PRJNA606508) | bioreactor metagenome | isolation source: A lab-scale SPAN reactor treating ammonium-rich wastewater day 121 | place: Ireland: Galway | collected 2017-05-16
GCGGGCAGAGACAAAGTCTGCAGCACCAAAATCACACGATACCCTTGCTTTCTGAGCAATTCACAAAGATTGCTCAGAACCCTCCTTCCTCCTCGTATTTCTGGATAAGGCGAAAAAAAGCTAACTATAATAACAGTTTTTGAAGAATTATTATCAGACATACAATATAAAAAAATAAATCATTTACTCCAGCGTTCAACAAATCGCTCAATCATGTCATCATCGTAAAAATGTCTGGAAAATTTATGAGAATAAATTCTACGACAAACTGACGATTCTATCTTTATCGTATGCAACAAGGAAAGATAGACATAACCGTATCGAGATTCTGCCCTGGTGTTTTGTGCTTCCAATCTGATTACTTGAGGAGTTGCCAGGAATCTGGTCAAAACTTCCGAGCCTTTGTTGGATAGATCTTCAAGACGAATGATCAATGCCGCAACAGTATTGTGATGATATACAGCGTACCCATCTTCGCGCGGGAATGGGCGAGAAAAAACATCAATATCAAAAACAGTTTTCAATTCTCTATCAAACCAATTGTATACATAATCAAAGGTATTTTCTTTTTCAAGGATATTGGTCAAATATTGCCTGGTCTTTGCTACATCCATCATCCCCGATCGGTCGAGCAGGTTTTCTTGGGCAAATTGTGGATTATGGAATAAATTGGAAACAACAAAGGCGATTGGATCGCGTACCAATGAAATGATTTTACAAGAAATTTGTGATTTTTTACGAATGATTCGCTGAACAGATTCTCCTAAATAGATATGATATGGCAGGGGATAATTTCCTGCTTTCAATTGAAATTCACGATATTTCACCAAATCGTCGGAAAGGAAATGCAGGTGTAGGACGCGATTGGGCAGCGCTGCTTGCTGTAAAGCCCGATAGATCGTGCTCGAACCCACCTTGCCCATCTGATAGACCAGGATCGGCGGGCGGTCGGGATGGGCGAATGCCGCTCTCGCTTCGCGTTCGGCCAGGACGCGCTTGGCCGCCGCGGCCAGCGGCTTGAAGGTGACGGCGGCGCGGCGCAGAAATGGCTCGGTCGGGGACATGGAGAAAGGGTGAAGGATGCGCGGGCCGGCGCGGCGTTTACCGGCGCAACAGGGCCGCGGCCCGGTACTGTACTTTCACGATCAGCCGCTTCAGATAGATGCGGCCCAGTTCCGGCCCAGAAAAAAGTCCACGGTATCGCCGCTGCAACGCCCGCCGTTCCGCATCAGCGGCTGCTTGCTGGCGGCGGGAAAATCCAGAAACGCCTTCGTACCGGCAGATAAGCAGGGGGATATGCTGATAACTTCCACGATACTGCCGAAAAAAACGCAGATGCCATTCCTGATCGGCGCGAATGCGATAATGACAATCAAACAATCCCACGGCTTGCGTCATGAAGTTATTCCTATGATAAAAAACAGCTTGTTGCACAAATCTGCCGTAATACAATTCATAACCGCTAATAATATCAGCATGTCTGTATATTTGATATTCGCTATTATAATCTATAATAGCGTCGCCGTAATAGAGAGCGAGTTTTTTATTTACAATAAATTTGTAAATTCTTGTCAATATATCGGGCGAAATAAATAAATCACCTGCATGCAAGAATAATAAATACTCTCCCGTACTCAGCGCCACCGCCTTGTTCATGGCATCGTAGATGCCTTCATCTTTTTCGCTAACATAAATATGGATATTATTACGATATTTTTCGATTATCTGTTTTGTTTTATCCGTTGAATCACCGTCTATAACGATGTATTCAATATCAGGATAATCTTGCACCAATACACTTTGTATGGTGTTTTCAATAAAGGATTCGGCGTTATAACATACAGTTATGACAGAGAATTTCATAAGATCGCTTTCGATATCTGCCGATCAATCGCACATTTCTCGATATCGCTTGCTGAATGTGTCGGCCCGCCGCGCCAGGGCGGTGGAGGAAATGGGCTGCGAGGCGATGGCCTTGATGTGCACCGCCGCGGCGGCGCAGTCGTTGGCGTCCAAGGCCATCGTCCCCAGCTCCACTCTGGCCCAAACGTTGTGAGGCTCGATCTGCAAGACCTGAGAGAACTCGGTCACCGCGGCTTCGAGCCGGCCCAAGGCACGGAGCGAACGCCCCGTGTGGATGCGGGGCAGCGTCCACTGCGGGTCGAGCGCAATCGCCTGCGCCAGCGCCTGCAAAGCCTCTTCGTAGCGTTTGGCCTGGTGCAAACTGGCCCCCAGTTGATTCCAGGCCTCGGCATTGGCGGGATCGCCGGCCACCAGTTTCTCGCAGGCCGCGAGCGCAGCCCGCGTCCGTCCCGCCGCCCGCAGGATCTCGCACGACCAGAAATAGAGTTGGCTGTACTCGGCAGCGACCGGAGCCGCCAATTCGACGTCGGCGACGGCCAGCCAGGCCGCAGCTTGATCCACTTCACCCTGTTCGTACTCTTCCAAAGCCTTGCCCAAGGCCAGCCGCCAGCCGATGACGCCGCGCCAGGCTTGCTCGGGGGCCGCGGCCACGCCCCTCTGCTCCGCCGCGCGCAACAGGGCCAGAGCGGCGCGATCCTGCGGCCGCGCCTGTATGGCTGCGGCCAGCCGGGCCTGTGCCGATAGGAAGCGGCCGCACAAGAGGTCGGCGACGCCCCAAAGCCGCGGCGCCGCGCCATTTGCCGAGGGGGACGGAAACTGCGCGGCATCGCACGCCAGCGGCTGAAACGCACCCAGCCACCACGCCGGCGCGAAGGCAGGCGTGCGGGCGCTGTCCAATGCTGCTGTGCTGCGCAGCGCCCAGCGCGCGGCGGCGTTGCCCTGGAGGGCCGCCGTAATCGGCGCCGCTTGCAAAAACAGCACGCCCAGAAGAAATACTGCCAGTGGATAAAATTGTCGCATACGCGCTATTTTATACATTTTATCTTCAATTACTACTCACAAGATCATTATATATCCCTATCGATCTTTGTGCAATCATTTCGATATCATATTTATTTTTAATACGATTGACTGATTTACTAGATTCTTGTAAGTCAAATTTGTCGTCAAGTATGGCCTGTATACTTTCTCTAAATTGCGCAATATCTCCTTTTTGCGCCACAAATCCGGTGATGCCATGCTCTACAATCTCGCAGTTTCCACCCACATCATAACAAACCACCGGCGTGCCACAAGCAATGCTTTCAAGCAATGAGTTTGGTAAATTTTCGGCAATGGAAGGAAAAACAAAAATATCAGCGGCGTTGTAACATAATACCGATACAATCTCATCCGAGACCATTCCCATCGATTTCACCCGAAACCCTGGCAGTTGCGCCGCCAGATCCTGACCCCCCTTGCCCACCACCAGGAGCAGGAGATGCTCTCTCCAGGCGGGATCGAGACCTTGCAGGGCCTGCACCAGCAAAGGCATGCCCTTGCGAGCGTTGCTCAGCACCGGAGAGCTGATCATCAACACCTTGAGCTGGCGATCGATCCCCAACGCCTCCCGCGCAACGGCTTGGGGCAGCGGTTTGAACAGGGTGAGATCGATGCCGTTGGGGAGATGGATGGGGTCGAGATGATGCAGCAGCGGGCTTTGGCGTATTTTGTTCGCCATCCAGGCAGAGGGGCAGGCAATGGCCAGGCGCGGGCTGCGTTGGTAGAGGGAGCGTTTCAACCGCCACAGCCAGCGGGTCGTATCGAAGCGGATGGCGGGGTAATCGTGCAATTGCGGGCAAGCGCCGCAACCCTCCTGCCAGCGCTGGCACTCATCATAGGCCGCGACGGCGCAATGACCGGTCACGGCCCACAGATCGTGCATCGTCCACAGCACCGGCGTGGCGCGGCTGAGCCGGGGCAGGGCCAGGGGCGAGAAATAGCCGCCGTGGATGATATGCAAATGCACCACATCCGCGGCCCGGATCCACGGGTGGTCGGGCAAGGCCCAGGAGGCAGGATGCGCCAGATATTGCAGGCCCAGGGCGTCCAACGGCTCGCCCAGGCCCTGGCTGGCGGCCCGGCTGAGCTTGCTGCGCCCGAATAACTCGATCGTGGGATCGTCGGTGGTTTTGCGCCACACGAGCATGCGCGAGTCGTGGCCTGCCTGCCGCAGGGCTGTGTGCAGACGCCGGGCGGCGATAGGCCCGCCGCTGCCGTCATCCATTTTGCTGATGTGTACGATGCGCACTTAATTTTGGAAGTTGATGATTAAAGATTAAGGATTAAAGATGAAAGTATTGGTATGTGTTCAATAATCCGCTGAAAAAACCCTAAAGGTTTCTAAAACCTTTAGGGTTTGGCGTCAATTCATGAAATTCGTGGCTAAGAAATAAGCAGCAGCTCTTGCGCCGGCAGGCCTCAACAATTACACAGCTTCTGCATCTGCTCCAGGATGAAAGCGGCGCGTTGAGCATAGCGATGGGCAGAAAGAGTTTTTTCCTGGCCATTTTTAGCGATTTTCGCCCGTTCCTGTTCATGATCGATGAAATATTTAAGTTTATCCAAACAATCGGTTATGTGAGAATAAGTAACGATCTCTTGCCCAGGGATAAAAAGATCGGCGATGTCCTGCCTTTCGTCCGTGAGCAGGAGCGCGCCGCTGCCTGTGATCTCGTACATGCGCATGATGGCGGCGTAGGGGCCGGAGATCTCTGGATGGCTGTTCAAGGCGATGCGGGCGCGGCGATAGATGTCGTACATCTCCAGGCCGTAGACCGGCGGGCGCAGACAGCGGCGCAGCGACTCGCTCAGCCCGGACGGATCGACAGGGCCATCGAAGGACAGCCAGATGTCGACGAGGTCAGAATCGGCCAGCGCGTTCAGCCAGTGCAGGCGCTGGCGATGCTGTGTGGAGATGGAGCCGATGAATACGGCGTCGAAAGCAGTCTGAGCGTCGGCGCCGTATCGCGCCCGCACTCGCTGCAGAAAGATCGGCTCGAAAGCCAAAGGCAGATAAACGCTGCGTAAGCCGCAATCGTTGAAAAAGCGTTCATAATGCGGAAAAGCCGTAATGATCAGATCGAAAATATCAAAAAGATCGCTGTACGCGGGGAATCGGCTGGCCAGTTGGGCGATGACGACCCGGCAATGCTGCCGCGCCGCTTTCAGCACCGCCCCGGACAGGGGCGTCTGTAGTTGCACGAACAGGATGTCGGGCCGATAACGTTTCACCTGCTGCAGAAAGATCTCGGCTTGCAGGCGTTTGCGGTGCACCTGACTCGTGCCCCGCAGCGGGCGGGTGATCTGGCCCATGCGATCGACGGCCTCCAGCAGGCGCAATTGCCGTATGGCATCGCCCAGCCCATGCTCTTTCGCCCACTGCCGCTGCAGCGGCGCGGCGTTGACGATCAAGGTTTCGGCTTCGTGGCCCCACGCCCGGAAGTTGAGGGCGTAGGCGTCGCTCCAGCCCACGCTCTCGACCAGCAAGGCCTGCAACTGCTCTGCATAGGGCTGCGCCGCCAGCGCGGGCTGGGCGTCATAGAACTGCTGCAGAAACGGCCCGGGCAGGGTGGTGACGATCTGGATGCGATAGCTCATAGAGCAGGGGCCTGCCGTCTGGCTTTGTCTTCCGACCACCAGCGCCATCCCCGCGCAAACCAGAAGGGATGGCGGACTGCCTGCGCGGCCACGTACAGATAGGCCTGGCGCCCGCGGGCGCGGCGCAGTTTGCCATAGGCGCGGTACATCTGCCGCCAGAAAAAGGGGGGCATCTCCTCGGAGGTGAGGAAGCGAGCGAAATCAGGGTAATAGATCTGCGCCTCGCGCGGGTAGATCTCAGGATTTGACTGCTGTTTGGTATCGCCGTGCAGGACGCGCACCGAGAAAGGCTCGGCCACCGAGAGGGGCAGCAGCTGATGGAAGGGCAGGCGGATGGTAAATTCGGTGTCGAAGGTGTAGGGCAAGTCGACCCGGAACTCGCCCACACGCCGGAAACACTCGCTGCGCCAAAAACAGGCCGGTTGGTACGTGGGCCAACGGTCGATCCAATCCGCGCGGTGCGCGGGCAGGGGGGGAATGTGCCGGGTGTGCAGGAAGCGGCCGTCGCCATCTTCGTAGCGGATGACGCCGCTGATCCAGCCCGCTTCGGGATGCGCGGCCAGCAACTGGGCCACACGCCGCAGCGCGCCGGGCAAGTAGAAGTCGTCGCTGTTGATGAAGGCGATGATATCGCCGGTGCAGCGCTGCAGGCCCTTGTTCAAGGCGTCGGCCTGGTTTTTGTCCGGCTCGCTCACCCAATAGGTGATGAAATCGGCGTATTTGTCGATGATATCGAGGGTGCCGTCTTTAGAGCCGCCATCGATGATCACATATTCCAGGTTGGGATAGTGCTGTAACAAGACCGAACGGATGGTTTTTTCCAGGAAATCGGCGCGATTGAAGGAGGGGGTGATGATGCTGAATTTGGGCCAGGCGTTCAGGCGGGAACGCTGGGCAGCGAGGGCGCCATCCTCGGTCCACGGCCAGCCAGATTTGTTTGGCGGGGGGGAGGGCAGGGTGCTGAATTCGGGGGCAGTCATTTCGCCGGGGTTCTCCTTTGGGACAGATCAATAGTGGTTGACAACCGCATCTTTGCCGCCGCCGCTGATCATCTGTTCGTAAATCCAGGCGTAGGTTTTCTCCATGCCCTGGTGCAGGGGGATGGCCGGCTCCCACCCCAAAAGCTCGCGGATTAAGGCGTTGTCGCTGCTGCGCCCGCGCACACCTTTGGGCGCGTCGAGGATGTAGCGCCGCCGCAAACGCACGCCGGCAATCTCCTCCACGATGTCCACGAGTTGGTTGATCGAGACCATCTCGGCGCTGCCCAGGTTGATCGGCTGGCGGATCTCGCTTTGCATGATGGCTTGGGCACCGTACAAACAATCGTCGATGTACATGAAGCTGCGCGTCTGCAAGCCATCCCCCCAGATCTCGATCGCATCGGCGCCGGAGAGTTTGGCCGCAATGATTTTGCGGCAGATGGCCGCCGGGGCTTTTTCACGCCCGCCATCGAACGTGCCGTGCGGGCCATAGACGTTGTGAAAGCGCGCTACACGCGTTTCCAGGCCAAAATCTTCCCGAAAATGGCGGCACATCCGTTCGCTGAATAGCTTTTCCCAGCCATAGCCATCTTCCGGGTCTGCGGGATACGCATCCTCTTCCTGCAGGCCGGGATTTTCGGTGGCCTGTTGCTTGTAGCCCGGATAAACACAGGCGGAGGATGAAAAGAAAAAGCGTGTAGCGCCGCAATCGCGGGCGGCAACCAGCATATGCGTATTGATAAGCACAGATAACATGCATAAAGCTTTATTGTTCTCGATAAATCCCATCCCCCCCATATCGGCAGCAAAATTATAAATCCACTCACAGCCATTGGCTGCCTGATAGCAGTTGGCTTTCTCGCGCAGATCGAGGGTGAGATTCTCGGCCGCGGCAAAACGTTGATACCATTGCCACTGCGGTTTGATATCGACGGCGCGTACCTGGTATCCCTGTTGTAGCAGCGCCGCCGTCATGTGGCCGCCGATGAATCCACCGGCGCCGGTGATGAGCACTTTGGTTGGCTGGGACATCAAAAGCATCTCCTTGAGATCAGAAATTTACCGGTCATCAGCAAAAAAACACGCACGCGGGGGACGACCTGGAATTGCATACAGGCAAAGGCTTGCCTGGGCAGAGATTCTGCCCGGTCAGATGCTGCGCAGGCGCAGGGCAAGCTGCCGGTAGCGGCTGCGCAGGGCGTTGCGCCATTGCAGGCGCCGCACGTCCACGGCAAAACGGGCGCCGCCCCGCGCCACAGCTTGATCGAGACGGGCCGCAGCCTGTTCGTACAGTTGTATGTCGAACTGATTCAACTCCTCCAGCAGACGCCAGGCCGCGGGCGGCACGTCGGCGGAGGGGGGGCGGTTGGCGCCGATGTTCTGGCGACGATACGCGCCAATCCGCCAGCCGTAGCGCTGTTTGAGCAGCACCAGGGTCTCATCGAACCGTTCGGTCAGGCCCACGAGGTCGAAAGCGGCAGCGATGTTGGCTTCGGCCTGGGCCAGCATGGCGGCGGTGCATTGCCCGTAAGGCGTTTCCTCCGCCGCGGCCAGCGCCCGCACCTGGCCATTGTCCACAATGCGGGAGACGCCGGCCTCGACGAAGGCCTGCAAATCCATCTTCCCGCCTGCCACCGCGGCGTGATGGGTGTGATGCGGGCTGCGCAGGATGTGATAGTAATGGGAAATCGCCCGTTCGACCGGGTGTCGCAGCAGGGTGAAATAGGTGGCCGGTTGCGGCAGCCAGGCGTGCAAGCCAAAAGCCATGTGTCCCTTCAGCACCTGCAAGCGCGCCCGCGTGGCTGCGGGCAAGGCCTTGAATTCGGCGATCGACTGCGGCACGCGCTGGCCGTCGATGGTGAAGATGCGGTCGGGCGGGTACTGGCGTTCGATGATGGTGTGCATCGTGGTGCCGCCCGATTTGGGGATGTGCAGGAAGATGATGGCGGGGCGTTCGGACGAGGTATTCATGCCGTCGAAGGCTCTCCCACAAGCTCGTGATAGATGGCGCTGAGTTGACGCGCCGTGGTCTGCCAGGAATAGGAGGCGGCGTGTTGCTGCGCCGCGTCCTGCCGCAGTTGCTCGCGGCCCTGGGCGAGCGCGGCGTCCAAGGCTCGCCGCAAGTCGGCGGCGTCCTGCGCGGCGAAATAGAAGGGATGATCGCCCGCCACACCGCGGGTGGTGGGGATATCCGAAGCGACGACGGGACAACCGCAGGCCATCGCCTCCAGCGGGGGGAGGCCGAACCCCTCGAAAAGGGAGGGATAGACGAAGGCGGCCGCGGCGTTGTAAAGCTGGCAGAGGGCGGCGTCATCGGCAAAGGCATAGTGGCGCACCTGGTCGGCCAGGCCCAGCGCCTGCACGCGCGCCCACTCTGCGGCATCCCAAGGTCGTCCCACCACAGCCAGATCGAGGTCCGCCCGGCCCGGCCAGGCGGCGTAGGCTGTCAGCAGCAGGGCAAAATTCTTGTAAGCCGAGCGTTCGCCCACATACAACAGATAGGGGCGGGGGGGCGCCAGGGTTGGGATCCTCTCCTCTTTTGCCAACACGCGAAAGTGAGAGCCGGGGGCCAGGGTGATCAACCGTGTCTTGGCCAGGGGCAGGCCGTAGAACGCGCAGACATCCTGCTGCGTGGTGGGCGAATTGCAGATCACGATGTCGGCCTGCAAGGCGCAGGCGCGTTTGCGGCGGCGCACCAGTTCATGGCGCGGCTGAACGAACATCTCGGCATAGCGCTCTTCCATCAAATCATGAAAGATCACGGCAAAAAGGCCCTGCCAGGCCGCCGGGGGCGTGCTGTAATAGGAAGCCTGCCACACAGCCCCGGCGGCAGGGCCGGCCAGGCGCACCCGCGCCCGCTGTTTGAGCGCCATCGCGGCCGGGCGAAACAGGCGGCCGGGCCTGAGCCACCATTCGTAGCGTGGGATCGCCCGGTGCAGGATCTGCGCATGCCTGGGCAAGGGCTGCCGCAGCGCGCCATCGGTGAGGATGACCGCGGTCAGGCCGGGATCGGCGTCGCACAGCCGCGGCAATGTCTCGATAAAGATGCGGGAGATGCCGCCCTTGGTCTGGCGGGTGAAGATCTCGCCATCGACGACCAGGCGCATCACAGGCCCTCCGGCCCGGCCTGCGCGATCTGCTCGGCGGGATAGACAAAGGCAGCGCCTGTGAGGATGCCATCGCAGATCCGATCCAGGCCGGGATCAGCGCCAGGTTGCAAGGCAGCAAGGGAAGTCAGATTCACACGCAGCGGCGGCCAGCCAGCAAGAGGCTCCATCGCCGACACCGGGATCATGCGCCGGAAGAAGAAATGATAGGCGTATTTGCGGGCGCGTTGCGTCGTCGCCTCATCCAGGCGGCTTTGCAGGGGCAGGCGATCGAGCATCTGGAAATAGGTTTCGGCGTTGGGCGCGTCCATCGTCACGCCTTTGTTGCGGATCCAGGCCTCGCCGGCGACGATGACGGGGATGCCAAAGCTGGTCAGTTCCACGCCGGTTTTGGTGCCGTAGATGATCACGGTGTCGCATTTGAGCATGACGGCATAGGTGCTGATCTGGCTTTCGGGGGGGATGACGAAGACGTTGGCGGGCAGGTCGGGGAAAGCGCGGGCGATCTCGTCGGCGATCTTCTGGCGCGAGGGCACGGTGCCGCGGATTTCGGCGGGGTGAATGCGGATGACGAGTTGCAGGTCGGGCCGATCGGCGAAAAAGGCGATGGTGCGCAGCACCCAATCCAACATGTTGGGAAAGGCGTTGGCCGGGTAGTGCAGTTGCGCATCCCACATGACGTTGGTGAGCAGGCCGATGACCGGTTTGCTCAGGTCCACCCCCAACTCGGCTACGATTTCGCCCAGATCTTCCTGCGGATGCTCGTGGAACCACACCCAGTCGTTCGTGCCATACCAACGGCTGACCAGGTAGTCCATCGTCTGCCGCTCCATTTCCGGCGTCCACGGCAGATCTTGCCAAACCGAGGTCGGCTCGGTCATCAGGGTATGATGGTAGGTATCGCCGTGGCTGAAGATGAAACAGTGCTTGCGATAGGCCGTGTTCCAGTTGATCACGCGCACGCCCTGCTGCCTCGCCGTCTCACCGATCAGGCCCTGGGGGACATAAATGCCGTGGTGAAAGCAAGCGGCGGTGAAATCGTGTTGATCGAACAGACGCTGCGCGGCCCGTGTGGCGAGGAGAGCGGCCTGGAGATAGCGCCGCAGGATAGCTTCGCCCTCCGGTTCTGTGCGCAGATCGCCGCGGGCGAAATAGCGCAATGCCCCGGCCAGGGCATGCTCGCCCACGGCCAGATGATCGAGCCGGAAGGCGGGGATATCGGCGATGGCGATAGATTCGGCTATCCCCCTGGCCTCATCCTGTGCGGCGGCGCTGACCAGATCGCTGTAACGATGGAGGGGAAGCCCCAGCGGTTCGAAGATCGCCCGGCCTTGGCCCCAGCAGCGGGCGCACAGATGGGACTGCGGCCCCTCTGTCACGAAGCGGGCATGGTGTTCGGGCTTGCGCAGGGTGGCCAACATGCAGGCGGGCAGGAAGGCGTCGCACAAGAGCAGGTGCACCTCGGCCCCGCGCAGGGTCAGGGCCACGGCCAGCAGGCTTTCCACGGGCGTGACGCCATCGTGGCCGCCCAGGCTGGTGGCCAGCAGGACTTTGGGGCCCCCCATCGCGGCGGCCCGCGCGGCTTCCCAGGCATCCCAATCGGCGGCGAGAAGTTGACGCCAATCGGTGGCGGGAAGAAGGGGTTTTTGCGGTTGCCGGCGCCAGTGATGCAGAAGTTGCGCTGCCGATCGTTTCAGATTTTGGAGCATGAAGAGCTAAATCGAAAACGCAACGTAAGGGTTCACATTGCTGCAAAATCGGCTCATGCAAAGGCGCAACAAAATCATGGACAAAAAAGACTTCATTGATTTTGCAGCGCGCTTTGCAAAACTTCTGTGATCCAATTGTTCAGGCTTTTATTCCTCAACTTTGCCTGAATATAGGCTCTTCGATGCAATTCGACGGGCAAACGCACAACGAATTTACCAGAAAACGGTTTTTCTGGCGATTCTCCTCGTTGTGCGCAAAAATCAAGATAATCATCCACCGATTCTCGAAATGCCTGTTGAATTTCGGCAACGGTTGTACCTTCAAAAGTAATCACATCACGGACATTAATAACTTCGCCGTACAAAATGCTCGCTTTATCATCAATTGTAATTTTACCGATATAGCCTTTATATTCCATCATGGCTTAACTCCTGCCGCTTCCAGAAACCTGCGGACAGATTTGACTGCGCCTTTGTTTGTTTCCTTGTGCGGATGGGGACGGTGAAATACAGCGCGAACGCCTTTTAGGGCAACCCGCACGCGTGAGCCGCTACCTTCTGAGATTTCAGCGCCTAAAGCGATGAACAGGGCTTCGACATCTTGCCAGGCGATATTGGCTCGCTCGGGCTTTTCGAAAATAGCTTCCAGAGTTTTGCGGTGTTTGCTGTCCACGATGTAATAATATCAGAAAGTGATACTGTTATCAAGGAACTCTTTTCCCCATTTCTCAAGACCGCATTTTGGAGCGAAGCCAGCTAACTGCGGTTCAGGCGCGCGCGGTGATGATCAAGCCCAGACAGACGATGGCCACCCCCGCCCAGCGGCCTAACGAGACCTGCTCGGCAAAAAAGACGCCGGAGAGGGCGAGGACGAGGACAATCGCCAGGGCCATGAAGGGGTAGGCAAAGCTGATATCGCTGCGCGAGACGGCGCCCATCCACAAAACCGCGGCGATGACCGCAGACGCCAACCCAAACACAACTTTCCAGTTGGTGAACGCCGCCCACAAGAATGCGGACAGGGCCTTCGGATCAGGGGGAACGGCGCCGACCTCGATCATGCCGGCCTTGAGCGATAATTGGCCCAGGACGGTGAAGAGAATGGTGCCGGCGATGAAAAGATAGACAAGCATAGATTTTTTCACGAGAAAAGCCGGTTAAACCGCCGTGAACGTGGTCACGGCTTCGATCACCCGCATCTGTTCGGCGGCAGTGAGGGCAGTGTAGAAGGGCAACCGCAGCAGGCGGTCGCTGACATCTTCCGTCACCGGGCAATCGCCGGGCTGGCCGCCAAAGCGCCGACCCATATCGGAGAGATGCAGCGGCAGATAGTGAAAGACGCTGAGGATGCCCTGCGCTTTGAGATGATCGATCAGGCGCTGGCGGGCATCGAGGGAAGGCAGGAGCAGATAGTACATGTGATAGGCCTGTTCGCAGTCGGCAGGGATGATGGGTCGCCGGATACCCTGCCCCTGACACCAGCCCTCCAGACATTCATCGTAGCATTCCCAAATCTGGCGGCGACGCGCCTGGATGGCCTGGCGTTGTTCCAGTTGCGCCAGCAGAAACGCCGCCAGCAGATCCGAAGGCAGATAGCTGGAGCCGATGTCCACCCAGGTGTATTTATCGACCTGGCCGCGGAAGAAACGGCTGCGATTGGTGCCCTTTTCGCGGATGATCTCGGCCCGCTCAATGTAGCGGGGATCGTTGATCAAAAGGGCGCCGCCTTCGCCGCAGGTAAAATTCTTGGTCTCGTGAAAGCTTTGTGTGGCCAGCGCCCCAAATGTGCCCAGATAGCGGTCTTTGTATTTGCCGAACAGGCCGTGAGCGTTGTCTTCGATCACGGGGATGCCGTGGCGATTGGCGATGGTCATGATGGCGTCCATGGCGCAGCCCACGCCGGCGTAATGCACCACGACAATAGCCCTGGTGCGGGGCGTGATCAGCGCTTCCAGCCGGGTCTCATCCAGGTTGAGCGTGTCGGGCCGGATGTCGGCAAAGACAGGCCGGGCCCCGCGCAGCACATAAGCGTTGATTGAAGACACGAAGGTGAAGGAGGGGACGATCACCTCATCGCCCGGCTGCAAGTCGAGTAGCAGGGCGGTCATCTCCAGGGCGTGGGTGCAAGATGTGGTGAGCAAGGCCTTGGGCACGCCTAACGCGGTCTCGATCAGGGAATGGCAGGCCTTGGTGAAGGAGCCATCGCCGGAGAGATGGCCATTGGCCACCGCCGCGGCCATGTATGACGCCTCATTGCCGGCGAAACTGGGGCAGTTGAAAGGAATGGCGTAATCAGTCATATAATGATAGCAATCTACAAAATCAGAACCATTTGTGATACCAAAGCTGAACCTGCGCAGTACGCAAACCAAATTTCTGATAGAGTTGCTGTGATGCGATATTTCGTCCTTGTGTGACGACTCGCAATTCATGCACGTTTTGCCTGCGAAAGATGCGAATACCTTGATCAAGCAGCGCCGCGCCGATGCCGCGCCCGTGCGCAGCCGGGGCCACGGCCATCAACGAAATCTGTCCAATGCCCTGACTGGCATGAGAGGTAATGGCAAGATATCCCACAGCCCGTCCGGTGCATTCGGCCACCAGCACCTGGTCGGGGCTGTCGCGGCGCAGGCTTTTGGCGATCCAGGTGTCGTAGAGCGCCTGACAACGTTCGCGCGGGAAATGCTGATCCTGATAAAAACGCGAATCTGTAAATTGATCTCTGCCCATTTCCTGCAATTGCGTTAAATCAGTTTCTGTACTCGTACGGACAACGATATCGTCACTCATTTTAGAAAGCAAAATAGCTTTTTCACTGGCGCAATTCAAAGTTACGCGGATATCAACCAAATGATAACCTGCCTGCTCTGCTGTGCAAACGGTAACATCGTCATCACAGGCAGCAAGGAAGTACAAACAAGCGATATCCTGCGCTGCGCACCAGTTAGCGATGTCATTTTGCCGTTCTGGTGTCAGATAATGACCTTGCACGCGGGCGATGCGCAAACCGAAAAAGTCGCTGTCCCAGGCCAGAAAGGTGCAGGGGGAGGTCATGGCCGGTTGTTCTCCGCCATCGCGGGGTGGGCGTGTTCTCGGATCGCATAGGAGGGCTTATCCATCGTGCGCGAGTACATGCGGGCCAGATACTCGCCCATGATGCCGAGGGCAAAGAGTTGAGCGCCGGCAAAGATGGTGATGACCGAAGCCAGGAAGGGGAAGCCGGGCACGCTGTAACCGAGGATCAAATAGCGACCGAGCACCCAAACCAGGACGCCAATGCCGAAGAGGGTGAAACCGAAGCCGATCAGGCTGGCCAATTGCAGCGGCCAGGTGCTGAAACCGGTCATCATGTTCAAGGCCAGGGTGACCAGCTTGCGAAACGTGTAATTGGACACACCCATCCGCCGCGGATCGTGCTGCACAGTAACGGCCGCAAAACGGGTGGTGCCCCAGGTGAGCAGGACATCAATCGAGACAAAGGCGCTGCGATAGCTTGCGAATGCCTCGCGCACCTGGGTGCGGAAGGCGCGGAAAGCGCTGACTTTGCGCGCGGTCTCGGCGCCCATGGCGCCTTGCAGCGCCAGTTTTGTGATGGTCGAAGCCATATCCCGCCAGAGGCCGTGCTGTTGTTTCTGCGGCGTGCCATACACCACATCGAAACCCTCGTCCAGCTTGGCCAACAGCTTGGGGATCTCTTCCGGCGGGTTTTGCAGATCGTCGTCGAGGGTGATGATGATGTCGTGGTGCGCCGCCCGGATGCCGCAGAGCAGGGCGTTGTGCTGCCCGTAATTCCGCATCAGGTTGATGCCGCGCACGTGCGGGTGCGTTTCCACCAGCGCCTCGATCACTTCCCACGACCGGTCGCGACTGCCGTCGTTGACCAGGATGATCTCGTAGTCTCGCTCCAACCCGGTCAGCGCCGGTTCGAGGCGCTCGATCAACAGCGGTAGTGATCCTTCGCTATTGTAGACGGGGACGACGATCGAGAGCGAGTTCATCGCTAGGGTTGCCAATTGGGGAAGGGCTTGCGCTCGCGCAGATCGGCTTGTTCCAGGGCAGCGGTCTGGGCGAGGAAAAAGGCCGGGTCTGGATGGGTTACCCGGTACAGACGCAAGTCCTGCGTTTCTTGCAGCAACTCGCCGCGCCCGCTGCCGGCCATATAATCGTGCGCCGCTGCCGTGAGCAGATAGTCGGGGGCAACCTCCAGGCGATGCGTCCACAGATTTTGGTACTCGACGCTGTTGTCGATGATCAGGCCCGATTGGTATTGGGCGGGATGGCCGCGCAAAACCTGCATCACGTAATAGGGGAAGACCCAGTCTTGATCCCGTGGGACATGGATCATCAGGATGCCGGGCTGGTCATCGAGCGCCCTCAGGATTGGCGATAGATCGAAGTCATGTGCAGTTTTGGCCGTCCGACCCCGCCGGAACACGCCGCCAGCAAAGGAATTGTATGGCAAAAGGGCGCCAATCAGTACTGCCGCGACCAGCCATAGGCTCACAAACTGCATCAGCATGGTCTTCCGTGGTGACTGCACCAACCGGGAACCGACGTCGTAGGCAGCGACAAGGAAGACCAACAGGAAGTACGGATATGTATAGGTGAAGGCCTTCCCCGCCGCTTTGGCATTTCCGTCAATCATAAACAGAGCGAAAACGACGGCGCCGCCTGTCGCAATCGAGAGCAACACCCGGCGGTCTGAATTCAACTGCCCACCTCTACCCTGCCACAGCCAATAGACCGCCAGTGCCACGAGCGCCAATCCGACCGCCTGCAACAGCAGGGTCATCAGCAAGAAGAGCCTGGGAGCAGCAGGGGCAAACAGCGTCCGCGCAGGCAGAGAGAGCAAAGCGCCAAGGCCATCGGTCAGAATCACCTGAATTGTGGCGGGATTGATTTTGCGCTGCGCTTCCAGCACATCCGGCCCCGCCGCCAGACTACGGTAGTGATATGCCAACTGTCCGACGATGAATACAATCAGGATCGAAGTCGCAGCCGTGGCGAAATAGGTGATGAAGTAGGCCTTGTAGCGTCGCTGGAACAGATGAAAACCGCCGAGTACCAGCAAGCCACCCACAAACACCACCATCACCGGAAAATAGATCGTGGTCAGAGCGGCTAATGAAATCGCCAACAGGATGAGGGGGCCAGCACGACGACCAAGTTCCGCTCGCTCCAGCATCATCCAGGCGAAAACGGCCAGGGCCAGGACAGGAACCGTGCTTAGTTCGTAACTGGCATCCATCTCGAGCACCTGTCTAGCCCAAAACCCCAAAGCGACTGTCGCCCCTGCCAGGGCCAGCCATGGTCGCCGCACCCGCAACAGGCGTGCAATAGCCATCACAACAGGCACGGCGGCAGCCAACAATAGCAGATGAAAAGCGTAATAGAACTGATAGATGGGTGTGCCGCCCAATTCGGCCAGCCAGGCCAGCACTGTCAGATGATTGATCGATGCGGGGCGGGCGAGTACGCGAGCGGCCAGAAGGGAGGTTGGTGAAGCCTCGGCCAGGCGCGCCACATTCGCGAGATTGGCTTTGCTGAGTTCCAGGCCCTGTTCCACCACTTCCCAATCGACCGTGCGCGCGGTCTCTGCCAATGACATGTAAAAGAAAGCATCGCTGGCGTTAGAACGAAACGCCGTATATTGGATACCTTTCACAAGCAACGGACTGACGAGGACGCCGACGATCAGGGCATACCATGCCAGCCACTTCAGCGGCCACCGCCAGCCGATAAGCTGCCGCAGAAAGCCCTGACGCCATGCCAAAGCCAGGCTGGCGATTATCAACACCGCCGCGACCGGCCACGCCCACACCCGCGCCGGCCCCCAAAACAGGACAAGTGAAAAGCCGATGATGTCTAACAGGGCCAGGCCGAACGCCGGCGCAACCGCTACGGCCAGGGCAGGCCGCGCTTGTCCGCGCGGGAAGAAGAGTGTGGCCGGCCCCAGGCCAATGGCCCAGACCACGATCAGGCCCACCAGCAAAGCCAAAACAGGTGGGATTAACAACGCGTCGCCTCCATACGGTTTAGGATGTGCGCCATGCCAACACCTGATTCATCCATGCCAATCGCCGGCGATCCCAGGCGAACCGCCAGCCTGCGGCTTGTTTGGCCGCGGCCAGACGCCGGCACGCGTAATCGTACAATCGCTGATCCAACTGGTTGTAGGCGGCCAAGGCCTCCAGCACCTCCTCAGAAAGTTCTTCGCGGCGCACCTGATGTTTGCTCACGTTCACAGGCTTGTAGACCGGCAACCGCCAACCCAGCGCCTGCCGCATCAGCAAAATCGAGTCATCGAACGCTTCCACCAGGCCCACGGCGATGAACCGCTCCTCCAGCCGCTGCAAGGCCAACGCCAGCATCTCCTCCGTGCATTCGCCAAAAGGCGCGTCCTCCGCCGCGGCCAGATAGCGCAGTTGGCCATTATCGATCCCCTTCGACACGCGTTCGCGCACAAAGCCGGCCAATCCCAAAGCATTGGCCGCGGCATGATGGGTGTGATGGGGATTGTCGCGAATGAAACGATAGTAGGAAATGGCCCGCGCTGCCGGCTGGCGCAGCATGGTCACATACAGCACAGGCCGATCCGTATGCTCGTGCAGGCCGTAGGCGAAATGCCCCTGTACCACCCGCAATCGGGCTTGTTCCGCCGCGGTCAGGCGAGTGAAAGCCTGATAGGGATCCGGATCCTGCCGGTTGGTGGTGCAGACCTCTTCCGGACGGTATTGGCGGCGAATGATCGCCCGCAAAGTTCTCCCCGCCGTCTTGGGGATGTGCATGAAGATGATCAGAGGATGCGACATCGAAACCTTAGCGCGCGGCGCGGGAGGAGCGCCATCCCAACTGCTTCTTTGCCCGGATCGCCGCCTGCAAAGGCAACGTCTGATAATAATAAAGCCGGTTCATAAGCGAAAATCGCCTCATGTCATTTTCCATAATTTCCGCATTTTCAGCGAGTATCTGCTGAAAATTTCGCTGAACGCGGGCATAAAGCGCACTATCATAGACATTGCGCTGGCGAATGACGCTGAGCGTCGCCTCTGTCACCTGCTCGCCGGCCGGTCGATCCTTGGTGACGTTGCGCTTGAAATAAAGGGGCCAATGCTTCCAGCCCAAACGGCGGCGCATCAAACACAACGATTCATCGAACTGCTCGGAGAGGCCGGCCAGGGCGAAATGGGCGTTCAGATTCATTTCCGCCTGCTGCAACATGTCGGGCAGGGGCGCATCGGATGCCGCGTCCACCCCGGCCAGGAGTCTTGTCTGGCCATTGTCCACCTCGGTGGTCAGGCCAGAGGTGACATAATCGTGCAAAGACATGCCAGCGCCTGCCACAGCCTGGTGCAGATAGTGATGCGGCGTGCGCAGAATGAAGTGATAATGCGAGAGGATCCGCTCCACCGGGTCGCGCAGCAGTGTGATGTAGCGGGCAGGATGGGGCAAAAAAGCGTGCAGGCCAAAGGGCATGTGTCCCATCAGCAACCGCACCTGCGCCCGTTCTGCCAGGGGCAGGGCCTTGAATTCCGCCACCGCCGCGGCCACGCGGCCGCCGTCGATCATGCGGGTGTGCTGCCGGCTATACTCCCGTCGCAAAATCGTATAAAGGGTGGTGCCGGCGGCCTTGGGGATGTGTAGGAAAATCAGCGCGGGCCGCGCGTCCTGCTGCGGCGTTCTTCCAGTCATGACTCTCTCCCATCCTTGCCCCACACCCGCTTTCGCCAGAAAGACTTGGCGATGGCGACCGATCGCGTTGCCTGCGCCCTGGTCAGCAGCTGCAGCCGGCCCGCCGCCGAGTAACTGGTGAGCCGGCGCAAGGCTGCGGTCAGCGCCTCGGCGTCGGTCGTGTGCTGGCCATACTCGGCGTGGCTGAGACAGCGGATCTCGTTGACATTGCCGGCAGGCTGAGGCAGCGCCGGGTGGTTGAGAACGATCCGCGCTTTCGTCTCCAGGGTGCGGCGGTCGATGACGGCCAGATGCCCCCGGCTGTGCGTGCGCAGCGCCCGCTCCACCCGATCCGAATAGCCGACGATGAAGGCCCGATCGAGCATGGACAGGCCTTTGGTGTGGCCGGGGAAGCGTAATTCTCGCTCGATCCGCCCGCTGCGGACATCCACCGTCACGACCTTACCCACTTCCGAGGCGTTGTAGACCAGGCGTTGGCGGTCGACGAAGAGATTGTGACAGCCCATATGCCGCAGGAAGCCGCGATGCAGCAGTTCGATCTGCGTGCGCCCGTGCAGTTGCAGGATGGCAATCTGCGAAGGCCGGCGGCCGCGGCCATGCAACAGACACGCCACCCGCCCCGATCCGAGGGGGAAGACGGAGTTGATGTGATCGATGTCTTCCTCTTTGCCGCCGAAATGGTAGCGGCCCAGCACGGCGCCATCTGCATCGGCCCACACCAGGCTGTTGCGGCCGGTGTTGGCGAAGAAAAGCAGGCCCTCATGCTGCGCGATCTGGTGGATCTCGCCAAATTCCTCGCCCAACAGGCGCTCGCCGGCAGCCAGATAGCCCCCGCCACGCGCCCCATCTGGTTGATAGAGGGTCAGCAATTCCCCGCGGCCTTTGGCGATGAAACGATCCCCGTTGGCCGCGGGCAAGGCAATGCCATAGTGATGCCCACGCGCCAGCACGTGCAGATTCTGCAAACGCCACTGCGCGTCTGTTTCGATCGCTAGCAGAAAAGAATGCGTGGCAACGACGAATCGGTGGTTCTCGCTCATGTTGCCGCCGGGTTGGCGCCAGGATCAGGCCGCGGGCGCGGGTTGATCCACGGCCTGCAAGATCTGTCCGGCCAGGGAAGCGCCGTCCAGGGCATGGAAACCCAGCGCCTCCCAGGGCGCGCCGCAGGCAGGATAGCCGGTCACGGCAAAGCGTTTGAAGGTGAAGGCCGCGCCCCCTTTCACGTCGATGAGGGCAGTCAGCAGGGTATCGGCCAGCCCGCCGCGGTCGGCGTGGTCTTCGAGCACGAATAGGGCGTCGTGAGCGGCGACGAGTTCCCCCAGCCAGGCCCGATCTACCCGATTCAGCCAGGGCATGTTGACGACTTGCAGGGCAAAGCCCCGCGCCTGCAACAATTCCGCCGCCAGCAGCGCCTCGTGCACCATGATCGGGCCGTAGGCAAAGAGGAGGGCATCGCCCCCCGTGGTGAGCGGGCAGCCCCGGCCAGGCGCGGGCCGGTAGGCCGGCGGCAAAGTAATCGCCCGCGGCGAGGGGCCAATCGCCAGGCGGATGGCGCAATTCTCGGTCGCTTCCTGCACGCAATAGTCCACCAGCATCCTGGTTTCGGCGGGATTGCAGGGCTGCAACAAGATCATATTGGGCAGCGCCGCCAGCAGCGAGATATCGCGCAGGCTCTGATGCGATTTGCCCGGCCCGGCCGGGATCAGCCCGGCGTAGTGCAGGGCGTAGATGATCTTGGTCTGCTCGCTGGCGTTGTTGTAGATCTGCTCGTTCGCTCGCGCGGCCAGAAAACTGGCAAAGGAGTTGACCACGGGCAGCAGCCCCATGCGCGCCAGCCCGCCGGCCATGCTCACCATGTCCTGTTCGGCGATGCCATTCTGGATGAAGCGGTCAGGATAGGCCAATTCGAACTCGCGAATGCGGCAATCCGCGGCCAAATCCGCGTCGAGCACGACCAGATCGGGCCGCTGCGGCGCCAGCGCCATCAAAGCCTTGCCATAGGCCTCGACCACATACTCCGCCGAGGCTTTCAGCGATTTGCCCGCGTCCGCGCCCTTGCTGACCGGTTCGCCCAGGGCGTTGCGCGGGGAGGAGGGCACGGGCGCGTCTTCCGTCGCCACGGGCTGCAAGTCCAATGCGTCCAGTCCCCAGGCGGCCAACCGCGCGTTCACACGGTCGCTGATCTCGGCGTGGGCAGTGTGGAAGTCAGCGTCAGCAGGCGCGCCGGCGTGCCAGCGATAGTAGCCGCCGGCATCTTGCAAGGCCCGCGGATGTTCCATGAAGGAAACGCCTCGCCCTTTGATCGTGTCGGCAATCAGGATGCCGGGACGTTTTGCATCAGCGGCCAGTTCGGCCAAAGCAGCTTCGATCTGGCGGAAATCGTGCCCATCGCAACGCTGTACATGCCAACCGAAAACGGAGAATTTTCGCGCCAAATCGCCCAGATCGACGATCTCATGAACAGGTTTGTCTGATTGTACTTTATTATGATCAACAATGAGCGTGAGGTTGCTGACGCCCTGCTGCACGGTGGATTGCAACGCCTCGTAGTTCTGGCCCTCTTGCAGCTCGCCATCCCCCAGCATGACGAAAACCCGGCCGCCGTGCCCGCGCAGTCGTTTGGCCCAGGCCATGCCCCGCCCTTTGGAGATGCCCATGCCCAGCGAGCCAGAGTTGGCCTCGATGCCGGGGGCGGCGATATCGGGGTGGCCATCCAGGCCGCCAAAGCGCCGCAGTTTCAGCAGTTTCTCCTCTGGCAGCACCCCCAGCGAGTAGAGCAGGGCGTAGAGGCCGGGCACATCGTGGCCTTTGGACGAGAAGTAGATGTCGCGGTTGGGGTCGGTGTACCCCACTCGCAACGTGTTCATCTCTTCGTAATACAGCCAGGTGACCAGGTCTAGGGCGCTGAAACTGGAGCCGAGGTGGCCGGAGCCGGCGCGTTTGACCGCGGTCAGGGCATTGGCGCGGCACATATCCGCGATGATTTGGGCGCGCTGATATGGATCGGACAACTGGCGCCGAATGCGGATGAATTCCGGGCGGGGGATGAGGTGGAGGTGCATGAAAGAAGGGAAAGGGAGAGAATGAGCGCGGTCAGAGAGCCGGCGTCAGAGCAGCAACAGAGGCAGCCACAAGTGATGGGGAATCGGCGTCGGCGTGGGGGTGAGGGTGGGTTTGGCGGTGGGCGTCGGCGTGGGCGTCGGCGTGTCTGTGGCAGCAGCGGTGGCCGTGGGCGTGGCCGTTGCCGCGGGCGTAGGCGTCGGCGTGCCCGTGGGAGTAGCCGTCGCCGTGGGCGTCGGCGTGTCCGTGGCGGTCGCCGTGAAGGTGACGGTCGCCGTGGGCGTGGGCGTCGGCGTCGGCGTGGCCGTTGCCGTTGCCGTCGGTGTGGACGTGGATGTGGGCGTGGACGTGGATGTGGGCGTGGACGTCAGGGTCGGCGTGGGGGTGGGGCTGGGGCTGGGCGTCAGGGTCGGCGTGGGCGTGGGATCATCGAGATAGAGTTCGCTCCAATGCACCACCGGGCTGGGCGCCAGCCATTCCACGGCGTTGGATGCCACAATCTCACCATTCTCCGACCAAATGCCGGTCACAACCAGGCCGGGCGCGTTCTCCACCTCCACCCGCATGATCGGGTAGACCCACGGTTGCACTGCCAGCAGGCTCCAATAGCCAGAAGGCTGGCTGCTGGCGCTGCGCAGCAACAGGCCTGGCGGCGCTTCCCCCTCGGCGCGGCCATACAGATGCACCTGCACGCCGGCCAGGGGCTGCGCCGTGGCCCGGGGCAGGCCCTCGTAGGCATAGCCCCAGAAACGCCAGGCCAGCGCCGGGGTGGGGGTAAGAGTCGGCGTGAGTGTGGCAGTGGGCGTGCGTGTCGGGGTGGGGGTATGGGTTGGCGTGGGAGTATGGGTGGGTGTGGGCGTGGGCGTGCGTGTGGGTGTGTGTGTGGGCGTGGGCGTGCGTGTCGGGGTGGGGGTATGGGTGGGCGTAGGCGTGCGTGTCGGCGTGGGCGTAACGGTCGGCGTGGGGGTGGGCGTAGAGGTGGCCACCGGGGCCGGACACAGTCCCTGGGCAATGTTCTGCAAAAACGGCCACATGGCGCCGCCTACTTTGGTGTAGCCGCTATCATTCAAATGCAAGCCATCTGCCATATCTGTTGTGGTATTGATGATATTGTATACTTCCGCATAATAAAGTCGACTGCGCGTCACAGTTCTGATCAATGCGCTGTAATCCCTGGCGAGTTCTCCTTTTTTGGGTGGATCCCTGGTGATCGGTGGGATCGAGGCAAGAATGACATACACACCAGGATTGCGGGTGTAGATGGCGTCCAGCAGCGTGTTTAACTGCGCCAGCAATTGGTCTGCGCTGAGCGAGGCGTATCCCTCGTTGATGCTGGCGCTGCCGGCCATGAGGATCACAACATCGGGCATGTTGGCATTGAACATGGCGTCCAATTCTGCCGTGAGTTCCAGGATGGAGTAGCCGCGATTCCCTTCGTGATTGGGCGCCGGGGATGTCTGCCGTCCTACCCAGGCGATCTGCAAATTGACGGCGTTGGCGCGGAAGTTCAAAGTGTGCCGGTAGCCCGGCCCGGCCAGGCTGCCCACGCCGTAGGTGAGCGAGTCGCCAATGGGCATGACCTTCAGCGGGCAGGTGGCTGCGGGCGCCGCCACCGCTGCTGCGGGCGCCGCCACCGCTGCTGCGGGCGGCATGACCCGCAAGCTGGCAGCCAGCAACAGCAGCGCCAGCAGCAAACGTGTCAGAAAACGAAGGGGGGAGCATTCAGACACCGGTGAAAACCTCTGCAGCGTTTCAGGCAGGATAAGGTTGCGCGCACTCAGGCATTGATTTCCATCGCCGGGAGCCTTGCCTCTCCCCGCGCCAACAGATACTCGGCGTACCACCAATCTTCTTCACGATTGATGTCCAGGCCTTCGTCCCCTTCGGTAAAGAAGGGCATCAGCACATGCCCGGCGATGGTGTGCGTCTCGAAAAGCACACGCGTCCAGGCGATCTCCAGGCTGGCGTTCTGGACGTACACCAGGGGCAGCGCCTGGTATTGGCTGCTGTGCCAGGGCTGCTCTTCGGGGCCAAGGGGCAGCAGCGGCGTCATGCGTTCGCCCCGCACCACCCACATCTTGCCGGGATGCTGGCTGCACTTTTCCACCGCGCGCAAGGAATCGACGCCCTCAGCCCGCAAAAACTGCGCCCAGGCCCGGCGGATCGTCTCCGGCTTGCGAAAAGGGCTGGTGGGGCGCAAGATGCTGAAACAATCGTATTCCCGGCCCTCATCCCGCAGCCGCGTCAGGGTGTATGCCACCCACTCGATGTCAGCAGAGGTGGCGCCGGCCATCTGAAAGGGGCGTAGAAAGGGGATTTCGGCGCCGTACGACCGGGCAATCTCGGCGTAGCGCTGCGAATCGGTGGACACGATCACATCCGCAAACACGCCGCTTTGGCGGGCGGCGGCGATGCTGTAGGCCAGCAGCGGATGCCCGGCCAGCAAACGGATGTTTTTGTCGGCGACCCTGGCCGAGCCGGAACGGGCCGGGATCAAGGCAACGCCGGTGGCCGCGGTCACCATGCCGTCCATCCCCCATCGATGACGAGATTGGCGCCGGTCATATAAGATGAAGCGTCCGACGCCAAAAAGAGGATGGCGCCGTTGTATTCATCTTCGTTGGCCATGCGGCCCAGGGGAACGCGGGCGCAATAGCCGGCCAGAAAATCCGCATCCTGCTGATTGAACACGCCGCCAAAGGTGAGGGTGTTGACCCGCACGCCCCGATCCGCCCAATAGGTGGCCAGATACCGGGTCAAATTCAGCAGCCCCGACTTGGAAATGGCATAGGCCACGGGCTTGAAAAAGGGCTGGCCGCCGGCGGCGCGATAGGCATAGAGACGCTGATCAGGCGAGACCAGGCCATAGGTGGAGCTGATATTGATGATCGACCCCCGGCCCTGCGCGGCCATGGCCTTGCCAATGACCTGACAACAGAACACCACGCCCTTGATGTTGACGTCGAGCACCTTGGCCAGTGAAGCCGCCGGGTACTCTTCGAAGGGGCCATTCTCGGCCGCGGGCGCGTTGGGGGGCGAATCCAGCCCGGCATTGTTGATCAACACCTGCGGCGGCCCCCATTTCGCTTCGACTTGCGCCAGCCCCGCCGCCACGGCCTCCCGATCAGTAATATCCACCGGGCAAAAGAGGAGATTCTCCCAGGCGTGGGCCTCGCCGAAGCGTTGCTGCTGATAGTCGAGATCGACGCGCAGATCGAAAACGGCCACACGCGCGCCCCGCCGGGCCAGGGCCAGGGTGAATTGTCGTCCCAACTGGCCCATACCGCCGGTGACGACAGCCACGCGGCCGGAGACATCGAACAGATCATCCATCAGATCCCTCCACGGCCCTGGTCAGGGCCTGCTCGAACAGGTCGCAGACTTCGCGCACCGCGCCATAGCCGCCGGGCCGCCGGGTGCGATAGCGCCCAACCGCGACCACGTCGGGGTGCGCGTCCTGGACGATGATGGGCAGCCCCACGGCCTGCAACACCGGCAGATCGTTGATATCGTTGCCCACGAACGCGGCCTCGGCCAGCGTCACGCCCACTGCCGCCGCGACCTCGGCCAGCGCCTGGCGCTTGTCCGCGCAATTCTGGATGCAGCGCACGCGTAACTTCTGGCTGCGGGCAGCGACCACGGGATTAGGCTCGCTGGAAATGATCAACGGAAGAATGCCCAGACGCTCGATCTTGCGCAGGCCGATGCCATCGGCCCGCGAACAGCGCACCGCCTCGCGGCCATCCTCGAACACATAAACGGCGTTGTCGGTGAAGACGCCGTCAAAATCGAAGGCCAGGAGACGGATCGCCCGGATGCGCTGGAGAAGAGCCGCATCGCGCGTTGTGAGAGAATCAGTCATCGCCCTCTTCATCGATCAGCAAGTCGGCTGCAGAACCGTCGGTGAGCAGCGAGACATCCCCGATGATCTTGGCGGGCACCCCGGCTACGATGGCGCCATCGGGCACATCTTTGGTGACTACGGCGCCGGCGGCCACCAGGCAATGGTCGCCGATCGTCACTCCGCCCAGGATGATGGCGCCGGAAGCGATCCAACATCCCGATCCCACACGGATATCGTACCCGGAGGAGGGCACCTGACGCGCCCGCGGTTGCTTGAGCCGGCCATGCTCGAATTCGTGGCGGCCGGTGAGCAACATGCAATGAAAACTGATCACGGTGTTTTCGCCGATATAGATGTGGCCCGAACGGGTGTTGAAGAGGATATTGTTGCGGCAGTTCACGCCCCGGCCCAGGTGCAGCCGCTCGCGAGGCCCGTGCACCACGCAGCGGTGGATGTTGAGAAACCCCAGGCCCACAAGATAATCCACCAGCTTTTGCCGCGCCCGAACCGGCGCAGCAGTGATGCGCTTGTGCAGCCACCGGCTTCGCTTACGCAAGATCAGGCCCAACCGAGTCATACTCACGTGGTCGATGAGCGAAATGGCAACCAGCGCGCCACCCTGCGCCGCAAGGCAAGGGCGCCCTCGCCCGATTCAGCGCCTGCAGACGCCTGCAACCGCCGGGCGCGCAAAGAGAGCGCGTAGCGATAAAGCTCGGCGTCGAGGGCGTTGTCCCTGGCGATGACGCCGGCGGTCTCCGCGTCAGGCCGGATATGGCCCTGCGTGACATTCACCGCCTCATTGGCGACGATCTTCTTGAATCCCAGCAGCCGATAGAGTTGGCCGGCGTCGGCGTGAAACTGTTCCTGACAGCCGATGAACCACATCTGCGCCAATGCCTGCTGCGCCGCTGCCAGATCCTCGGCGTGCAACTGCCTGCGCGTCAGCACATCCTTGCGCTGCCAGAGCAGCAACTGTCGGATCTGGCCATCATGCAGCCAGAGACCGCGGCTGTTGGCGAACCACTCTGTCAAGGCCCAGTCATTCTCGACGATCTCATGATGCCATACATTCTTGGAATTGAATCGCAAAAAATTATAAAGTGATACTATTCTGGCCAAAGGTTCGCGCAAAAATACAATATAGCGAACTTCTCGCTGACTGAATGGATGTAATTCGTGGATGCCAAAAAAGGCCATATGCCCAAATATACAGCGTGTTTTTTCGGTATAATGTCTATTCAAGTAATCAACGACAATATCTTCATTCCAGCCTGGATTTGCACTGTTCTCCGCTTTATCAAGGCCGATTTGCGGAGCATACATTGATATTAATTGATCTTTTGCAAAATTGCGTTTGAAATTTCGCAAAAGTGCCTTGCCGGCTGTTTTATAAATATGTATCACAACGTACAGCGGCGGATAACGATTCATAACAATGTTTAAAGAATCACCCTCTTGCCCTGGCGGTCAACCGGCGCTGGATGCGGGCCGTCAGCCGCGCCAGGCTGGCCGCCAGGGAATGCGGCGGGCGAACCACAAAAGAACCCAGGGCGCGGGCGTGTTCGTAGTGGCCGGTGTGGGCCAGTTCCGGTTCCGAAAGACAGCGGATTTCATTGACATTGCCGACAGCGCCCTGCTCGTTCAAATCGATCATGCTGCAAATGGCCAGACGGGAGCGATCGACCACCACCAACTGGCCGCGCGAGATCAACCGGGCTTCACGTTTGGCATGCTCCGACAAGCCAAAAACAATGTGATCTTCGGTTACCGATAGGCCCTTCGTATGCCCGGCAAAAGGCAGATCGAGTTTGATCTGCTTCTTGCGCAGATCGACGACCACAAAATGCCCCACCCCAGACGCGCAATAATACAGATAGCGCTGATCGACAAACACGTTATGGCAGCCATTGTGCGGCAACCGGATCATCTCTCTGGCCGCAAACCCGCGCGCCAGATCATGTTCGAGCACAGCGATCTGGCTGGGTTGGCTGCGATTGTGCAAAAGCACAAGCACAAGATCGCCGCACGGATAGACAGAATTGATATGGTTTATGTCGGTATGATGGCCGTTAAAAGCATATTCCTGCCGAATCGAACCATCAAGCGTCTGATAAGTTAATGAGTTGTAAAATGTATTAGCGATGTAAAGTCCATCACGCGCAAAAGCGATCTGATGGATATGATCATTGTCGGTGTGGGGTACGGGCATCTGAGCGCGGTTGAGGCCCCGGCTCAGATCATAGGCCGTAAGATCGCAGGTATTACTCTTGGCGATGATGCCAGGCAGGGGCTGCGGAGCCAGGGCGATGCCATAGTGTGGCCCATCGGCCAATACGGCCATGTCGGTGATGCGCCAGTGGGCATCCAGATCGATCCGCAGCAGGCGGGAATGGGTGGAGACAACGAATTGCATCGCAGGAAGAGGGGCCGTGAACGGGTCAGCGCCCATTTACCCCGCTGGCCGGCGGGGTGGGGCCGATATAAGTCTTGTCCCAGGTTAACTTTGGTCTCACCACGCCGCCCAGCTTCTCGGCATAGTCGCCGCGGGCGCTATCGCCGTTGAGAGGATCGGAGGTTTGAAAGGCAATCACATCACTCTCGGTCAGCCAGTGCGCCTTGCGGCCCTGCGAAGTGAAGAAAGAAAGACTGATGGTGTACTCCCCTTCCGAGAGCAAGTTGGCGGGGAGGCCCACCCTGGCTTGATAAACGCCGGGCCGGGGGTGCGTGGTTTCGCTCGGTTCCAGGGTGGCGAAAGCGACGATGCCCTGGGTGTGAAACCGGGCCGAGCAACGAAAGGTCAAGCCCGGTTCGGCGACCAGATAGGTCATTTGTAGGGCCGCAGGCTGATCCACACGGGCTACCACCAGATTCTGGTCAGCAGCATCCACCAGGCGCACCGAGAGCAGCTTCAGTTCAGCGGCGCCGGGCGCGCTGGCCAGATCCCACACGCGTTCGGCGCCGACCGACCGAGCTGAATCTAGATACGCGGCGACCACCTCGGTGGGCGTACCTTCCATCACCTTAAGACCTTGCTCCAGAAAGATCGCCCGGCTGCACAACCGCGTCACCGCCGACATGTTGTGCGAAACGAACAGCACGGTGCGCCCGCCATCGGCAAAATTCTCCATCTTGCCCAGGCATTTGCGCTGGAACTCGGCGTCGCCGACCGCCAGCACCTCATCCACCACCAGCAGTTCCGGCTCCAGATGCGCGGCCACGGCAAAGGCCAGGCGCACCTTCATGCCGCTGGAATAGCGCTTCACCTGCGTGTCGATGAATCGCTCGACCCCGGCAAAGTCTACAATCTCAGCGAACTTGCTGTCGATCTCGCGCTTACTCATGCCCAAGATGGCGCCGTTCATGTACACATTCTCGCGTCCGGTCAGCTCCTGATGAAAGCCGGTGCCCACCTCCAACAGACTGCCCACCCGCCCGTAGATCACCGCCTCGCCGGTGGTCGGCTCGGTGATCTGGCTGAGGATCTTGAGCAGGGTCGATTTGCCGGCGCCGTTGCGCCCCACGATGCCCAATACCTCTCCATCCTGAACATCGAAGGAAACATCGCGCAAAGCCCACAGCGTCTCCGCCTCGGAAGGGGGCGAGAGGGAAGTGCGCAGGTAATCGAAGGGCGCCAGCAGGGTGTTGGCCAGCCGCGACCCGCGTGAGGTGGCCCGGCGCTGCACCCCAATGCGATAGCGCTTGCCCAGCCCGCGCACCTGTACGGCGATATGAGACATCGTCAGAGCAAATCCACGATCGAGCGTTCGCTGCGGCGGAAGATATAGGCGCCGGCAACGAGCAACAACAGGACAACGGCCAACGGCGCCAGCATCGCCGGGGTGGGCGGCTGGCCCGCGCCCAGAACCGCCCAGCGCCAACCTTCGATCACCCAATACATCGGGTTGGCCTGGTACAGCCACTGCCAGCGCCCTTCCACGAGCGTGGCGCTGTATGCCACCGGCGTCAGGAACATCCACGCCTGCAAGGCGAAGGTGACGCCCAGCACCACATCGCGGTATTTGACGGCCAACGTCGCGCCCCACAACCCCACCGCCAACCCCACCGCCGCCGCAAAGAGTACGAACAGGGGCAACGTCAGCAGCGCCGGGCGGAAAGGCACATCATAAAACAACATCATGCCCACCAACACGGCCAACGACATCGCCAGATCGACCAAATTGGAGAGCACCGCCGACGCCGGGATCAGCAGCCGCGGAAAATAGATCTTGGAGATGATATCCATACGCTGCACCAGGCTGCCCACGGCCATGGTGGCTGCGCTCTGAAAATAAGTCCAGGGAATCAAGGCCGTGTAGGTAAAGATCGGATAGGGCACGCCCTCGGAAGGCAGATTGGCCAGCCTGCCAAAGACGAAACTGAAGATCACCATATTGATCAGAGGCTTGAGGATGAACCACAGCGGCCCCAGAGCGGACTGGCGATGCCGCGCTTTGATGTCGCGCAGGGTCAGGAACCAGAGCAGTTCGCGAAAACGCCACAGATCGCCCAGTTGCAGCCTGCCCCAGCCGTTGCTGGCGCGGATCACGATCTTGGGCCGCGCCGACAGGGGGGCGGCGCGTGGTGAAAGTTGCTCAGTCAAGCGCACCCCCATCCAACACCTCCCAAGTGATGCTGGCGTCGGCAGCCAGGGGGCGCAGCGTCTTCCGGCCCAAAACCTGATCCAGCAGATCGGGGGACAGCCCCTCGCCGGGCGATTTGATGGCAATATCCGCGGCGCTGAGAACGCGGCCCGCGGGCAGATCATGCGCCGCGTACAGCGACTTGCCCATCTTCTTCACCGCCTCCCGCTCACTTTCGAAGACGACCTTGACGCCGTGGCCCAGAGCCGCGCGCGTGCGCCGCAGATCGCGCACCATCTTCGCCATCCCGATCGGCTCCAACGACATGGCATGATCGGAGCCGCGCCAGGTGTGATTGGCCGTGAAATGCTTCTCGATGACACGGGCGCCCAGCACATAGGCCACCGGCGCCATGGAGATGCCGTTGTAATGGTCGGATAAGCCCACGACCACATCGGGAAAGCGCTCGCGCAGGGTGGCGATCACGCGCAGATTCATTTCCTCAGCCGAGGCCGGATAGGCGGCGGTGCATTGCAGCAGACAAAGCTGCGGATTGATCGGCATGATCAGATCATAGGCGCGCTGGATATCGGCCAGCTCTCCCCCGCCGGTGCTGAGCAAGATCGGCCGCTGCAAGTGCGCCACATGCCGCAGCAGAGGCAGATTGCGCAAGTCGCCGGAAGCGATCTTGATCGCCGGCATCTCCAATTCCGCCAAAAAATCGGCGCTGGGGATATCGAACGCCGTGGCGAAGAAAGCCAGGCCCAACTCCCTGGCGTAGGCCTGCAACGCCCGATACTCCGCGCAGCCGAATTCCAGAAACTCGCGGTGTTCGCCATAGGTGCGCCCGAAACTATTGCGATGCTCATAGGGCTTGTTATACATGGCGGCGGTATACAACGTGCGATTATCACGCTTCTGCAGCTTAACCGCGTCAACGCCACATTCCTGGGCCAGTCGGAAAAGATGCTTGGCTTTTTCCAACTCACCCTGATGATTATGCCCTATTTCCGCAATGACATAACAATCTTCATTATCATTGATAATTTTTGTGTCGATAACTAAATTTCTAAGCATATTAAATTTCTGTTTTGTTATATAAAACTTGATTATTATTCAAATAACCAATTTTCAAAAGCATGCCCAAGAACAAGGCAAGGGTATAAATGGCTAAAATCTTATTCCATATCACACCGATAACAGCAAAGCAAAAAATAAATAAAAGATATGCCAAAATTGTTTTATTTTCTAATTGATAATCAACATGTATAGGAAAAATATTCATATATTTAATGAGTCTGGCAATTAATAGAACAAAGATCAGTGTGCCCACTATCCCAAAACTCAGGAGTATATCCAACAGTATATTATGTGGAAAAATGTAATCTCCCAGATCGCTAAGAATAGATACACCGAAACCATAACCAAATATCGGTTTTTCTAACAACAATCGCAAAGCTGTTTGCCAGATATAATAACGTCCTCCATCGACTCTACCGATCGGATCCAGAGTTTCTGGACTCACTTTCAAATAACTTACCAGAATGATCTTTCTATATGTTTCAAAATCGTCGGGAAAGACAAAATAATAAAGGCTTACAAAAAATACAAATACGATTAATAATGCGCCAATGCGTTTTATTGTTTTTTTGATATTACTAATATCTTTATTTTTACTTGATAAATAATTATATAAACTAATAATTATTATAAGAGAAAATGATAGAATCAATGGTACGACAATTGCTTTTTCAAAACTTAGCAATATTGGCAAAAGTGCTAAAAATGCATAAATGAGGTATTTTAATTCTTTTTGTCTATCAAATAGATAATGAAACAAAAAGTAATAAAAAACCAGAGGCATAATCATCATTCCTTCGCCAATCCAGAATCTGGTATTATAGCCAAGTTTTTCGATTAAAAGAAATAACGAATGAATTATACCAAGTAGAAGAAATGATGATGATAGGATGTGAAGATATTTTCTTAAATCACTCATCCTATTATTCGCAAGGAATGATGCGGTACATATCAGCAAAAATAAACCGAAAGTTTCCCCTATGTTAGAATAGTAACTATTTAAATAAAATTTACCTTTAATAAAATTATAAATAACAAAAATTAAAATCATCAAAAAGATGATCAATTTTTTTTCTGATAATTTTATCGATTTCTTATGTGATTTCTGACGTATAAACTGCAATAATAATGCTGCAATCAGAGCATACAAACCGATCGTCAGTGGTCTGCGATAGATACCCAGGAAAGATCGGCCCACGGTGTGGGTGGCAAAGAATTCGAAATATCCCACAAAAATCAGGGGATACAGGATAAGGAGAAGGAGATCGCCTCTTTGCCACCTTTTCGTCTGATAGACGAGCGGCTGTTCACGCCAGGATTTCGCTGTAATCACGATAGTCAGTTAGCGAATGATGGTTTATTTACAAAAATAGGTAACAGTTCACCTGATGTGTCATTGCGAGTGCAGCGAAGCAATCGCCAAGGTGGCTCGTTATTTTTTGGGGATTCAAGCAGCGTTGGGGATTGCTTCGGGGCTATCGCCCTCGCAATGACAAAATAAGGTGAATTGTTACAAAAATGGTAGATAAGCAGCACAATACCCGTGTTCGCTTGGGGCTGACGCCTTTTTTCCAAGCTCCGCCCTCCATGCTCATCCTCAGCATGGCAAACCGGCGGCGAAAGTATCCGTCAGCGCGCTGTGGAGCTGAAACTAGCTGCGACACACGGGGCTGCAAAGTTGTGTGTCCCCGGACATCCCAAGAGACCGGTTCTGGCGACAGACAAGCACGGGGTCGCCGGCCAACTCCGCTTGCGTCTGCAGCGTCAAGGGCAGGATGTCATCGAGGACAGGCCTTATCGTGCCACAGGCGTTCATGTCAAGCAAATATCATCGGCTGCCAGTATCGTTTATAAAACAAGAGACCCGCGCTTTGCAGCGCGGGTCTCCTGACAGCGCCGGGCGCAGATTTTATTTCAGGTAAAACGGCAGGTAAAGATCGCTGGACGGCGCGGTGGTGGGCGTGGGCGTGGAAGTAGCCTGCGGCGTCTGGGTGGCCGTGGGCGAGAGAGTGGGGGTGGATGAGGCGATAGGCGATGGGGTGGCTGTGGCTGTTGTAGTCGTGGAAGGGATGGGTGAGGGTGTGGCGCTGGGTGTAGGCGTGGAGCTGGATGTGGCAGTCGCGGTGGGCGTGGCCGTGGGGGTGCGTGTGGGGGTCGGCGTCGGCGTGGGGGTGGGCGTGGCCGTGGGGGTGCGCGTGGCCGTCGGCGTGGGGGTGGGGGTCGGCGTCCACGCAGGCATGCTCATATCAGTGATGATTTGGGGGTTGATGTCAATGGTCACCGGGATCTTGCCGTTGGCGAGTTTATCGGCGTCGCCGGCGCCGCCATCGGTCAAGAGGGTGACGCCGCCGCCCATGGCCACCACGCGCAGCACCCCGCCAGGCTGGGCGACAATGATCGGTAGGGCCACGGGCGTGCCCGAATGCTCCCAGATCACCGTCTTGGTGCGGCCAAGGGCGTTGAATTCGTAGCCCTCGAACCGGCTGATCAGGTCATTGCGCGGGCGCACGAACTCGGCATTGGCCAGCTCTGTAGCCACTGTCTTGAAGGCATAGAAAGAGGGTTTGGCGCGCAGATTCGACCGCAACAACCCGAATTTCTTGTCTTGCCACAGATCCACGCCCATGAACCAGAAGATGGGGGCGATGTCGGCAGACATGGCGCGGGCGAAGGATTGGATCACATAGCGCGCCTGGCGCTCTTCGCGCGGCTCACCCTGATCGTTGATGGAAGGCAGGCCGATCTCGGTGCACATGATCGGTTTCAGCACGCCGCCCAATTCCAACACTTGATCCTGGATGTAACGCGCCTTGAAAATCACGCCCTGGTTGTAGCGATCGAATACAGCGGGATCGAGCCAACGATAGGCAAAATCCTCGTAATAATGAAAATCGATGATATCGATGTAATCGGCGCCCCCTGCGGCCAGGAAATCATCCAAAAAATAAGGATCGAAGATGCCGCCGGCGTCCATGTAAAGGAACCAGTCATACGCCAGCGCCCCGTTTGCCACCATGATATCGGGGTTGGCAGCCTTCATGGCCGGATAGACGATCTTCATCATCTCGGCGTAGGCTGTACCACTGGCTCCTGGCGCGCGTTTGGGATTGGGCCAGCGGGGATGCCCCTGCCCCCAACAGCCCCCCAACCAGTCATAATCCACGGCGTTGGAATTGTCCGGCTCGTTGTAGATCGACCAATGGGTGACATTGTGGGGCGGCCCGCTGTAGCGCCGCACGGCCGCGGCCAACATGGCGGCGAAATCATCCACATACTCCTGGCGGATCGGGCCGCAGGAGGTTTCCGCCGCCCAGGAGGGGTTGCCATCGATCGTCACACTCACCCGGTAGTTTTGCGCCGCCATCTGGTTCAGTTTGATGTCCCAATCGCTCCAGTTGTAGCGTCCCGGTTGCGCTTCCACTTTGTACCAGTGCAAGCGGATGTTGACCCAGTTTGGTTTGGCCGCGGCGATCTCCTCGGCGCCTTTGATCCGCGGCAAGGTATCGGCGATCTCGGCCAGATAGACGCCGAAGGGATCCGGACTCAGCGCCGCCGGGGCCTCCGGGCTGGACGTGGGCTGTCCGGGGTCTGCTATCGCTACCGTGACGGCTGTCAAGAGTGCGGCCACAAAAATGAGCATGACCAGGGGGAACTTGTTTCGCATCATGTGTGTCTTCTCCAGGGTGGGGGGTGGACAGATTGAATCGCAACGGTAATTGCTCAGTCATGCGTCGGCAGCCAGAATAGCATGGGATCCGCCGCGACTGCCAGGGCGATCACGCCGTTGCGCGTTTGGTCGCGGTCGCCGCGGCCGCCATCGTAGAGGATGCGGGCCGCGCCCTGGCTATCGACTTGCCAGATCCAGGGCCCCGGCGCTGTCAGATGCACTTCGCCGGTCTCGGCCCAGACGATGATGGCCCGCCACCCTGCGTGATCGAATGAATGCGCCTGGCCCTGACCCTGCACAGGCAAGACGCCGGCATAGCTGCCACCCTGCAGCGCCGCCAGGAGGGCGCGATACGCGAAAAAGGAGGGCTGCGGCTGGTATCCGGCGGCGTACAAACCGTATTGGTAGGGTTCATCCGGCTTGTCCACGGCGGTGAACCAGAGGATCGGCGAGAGATCGGCGACGCGGGCCAGGGTCAGCGCCTCGGCCACGAAGCGGGTAGTCAGCGCCTGCGAGTAGCTGGCAGGATCAGAGGGGGGGCCGTGCGTGGGGCGGCCGATCTCGGTCAGGGCCAGGGGCTTGTCCAGGCCAAACCGGGCCAGTTCGCTGCGCAAGTACGCGGCTTTGCCGGCGACGCCCGGCCCGAAAGCGTTCCAGCGCTCGGCAAAAGCGGGATAGTAGTGGAAGGCGAAGAGGTCGAAATAGGGGCCGGCCCCCGCGGCGAGGGCGTCATCAAGGAAGGCGGGGTCGAAACTGCCGCCCTCGTCGAGGAAGAAATCGTAGGAGATGCCGCCAAACATGACGAGGGCTGTGGGGTCGACGCTCTTGATCGCCTCGTAGGCCAGGCGCAGGCTGTCGGCGTACAGCGCGCCACGCGTGCCAAAACAGTAGCCTTGGGCGCCAAAGACGCTATCCGGTTCGTTGTAGATCTCCCACACGTGGATGTCGTAGGGCGGCGCGCTGTAGCGGGTCACCAGGTCGCGCAGGAAACGCTGAAAATCGGCCTGGGCGTGGGCATGCAGAGGCCCGCAACTGCTGTCCGCGGCCCAGCGCGCGTTGCCGCCGAGCAGGAAGATCGGCTCGAATCCCGCCCTGACCAGGCTGAGCAATACCTGATCCATCTGCTGCCAGTGGTAGGTGGGGGGATCGGTGCGCACCGGCTCCACATCATCCCAACTGAACCAGGTGCGCGTCCACTGCGCGCCGATCCTGGCCAGACGCTCGGCAGCCGGACTGAGGGCATCTTCCGCGTACAAGTAGACGCCGATTTCCCTGGCGGCGGCGGACTCACGGGCGGCGCTGGCGGCAAGCAACGGGGGGCGCGGGGGCGCGGCAGGGCTACGATCTCGCAATCCCTGCCAGAGCGCAAAGGCGAGGCCGGCCAACAGCAGGGCCAACGCGGTGGAGAGGGGCAAAGAGAAGGCAGGTCTCATTGTCCGGGGCCACAGGTATCGAGAGGGGAGGGCAGTCGCAGGCCCAATGGCGCCAGGGGCGGCGGCGGTTCCTGTGCAGCCAGCGGCAGCGGCGCCAGGCGGCGCTGGTAACGATAGACGCCGATGCCGCGGGTGTGCTGCGCTTCTGTCAGCGCGTAGGCGGCGGAAAAGTGGGCCGGCAGCAAAAGGGCCAGGGTGCGATAGGGGCTTTCCGCCGTCACCAGCAGGAGGTCTCCCCCCGGATCAGGTTGCAGCGAGGGCAGTTTTGGCAATTCGGCGCCGTAGAGGGGCTGCCACGTCCAGGTGTGCTCGGCTCTGGCGCTGTAATAAACCCACACCGGCGTGGCGAGGTCGTCGACCCACACCACCTCGGCGGGGCGGAGGGCAGAGAGGGTCTGACGCCAGGGGTCGCGGGCGTGGGCGGCGACCATCCACAGCGTGACGATCAGGGTCAGCGCGGTCAGGGCCGGGGCCAGCCGGGGGGCAGGGCGACGCGTCAACGTCGCAGCCAGCCACAAGGCCAGGTAGGGCAGGCCCACTACCAGCAAGCGCTTGAGGCTGTACATGCGCGGCAGGGCCATGAACAGCAGCAGCCCCAGCCAAATCAGCGCCAACAGGGGCGTCCAGGCGGGCGCGGCGGTCAGATCCCGTTTTTGGCGCGCCCACATCTGCGCTGCCAGGATGCCCGCCGCCGCGAGCAGGAGGGTCGCGATCTGCATGAAGGTGGCGGCCTGTTCGGGGCTGAGGGTGAGGCCAAAACGGGCAGCCTGGACAGCGACAAAGACCGGCTGGTAGCTGCGGGCCAGGACAATGCGCTGGGGAGAGAGCAGCCACCACAGCGCCAGGGGCATAAGGATGGCCAGATGCAGCGCCAGCCACTGGCGTGTGAACAGGCGGCCCCTGACCAGCGCCGCCAATTGCAGCACCCCCAAGGCCAGAAACGCCGAATAATCGGTGAACAGGGCCAGGATGGCGGCCAACGCGTAGAGCCATGGCAGCCATCCCACCTCTGAACCAGTTGCAAGGCGGCGCAACCAGCGCACTCCCAGCAGAAAGGCCAGCATCCCCAAAGCCTGCGCCCAGGTGTACATGCGCAATTCGCCCGCGTACCAGACCTGCAAAGGATGCAGGGCCACAAGGCCGGTCGCCAGCCACGCGCAGCGGCGATCGCACAGCTCCCGCCCAAGCGGATAGACCAGCATCACTGCCAGCGCCGCGCCCAGCAGCGGCAACAGGCGCAGCCAGATCTCCCCATCGGCCACAGCCAGCCAGAGCTTGAGCAGGGCGTAGAAGAGGGGCGGATGAGGATCACACAGGTGCAGCAGCAGGGTGGCAAAGGGAACGCGCGCAAACCACAGGCTGCTGGCTTCGTCGATCCATAGGGATTGCCCCAGCCGCGGCGCGGCCAACAAGATCATGGCCGCCAGGAGAAGGCCCACCGCCCAGCGCGGCCGGCGAAAGTGCGAGATCAACGCTGATTTCTCCTCGAATCTGCTCGTAATAGGCGCTTCGGCGTGGCGTGGTTAGCGCCAGAAGAGGGGAATATAAAGAGAAATGGGCGTGGCGGTGGGCGTCGAAGTGGGCGTCAGGGTCGCGGTCGGCGTCAAGGTCGGGGTGGGGGTGGCGGTGGCGTTTGGATCGGGGGTAGGCGTCACCGTGGGCGTGGGCGTGACCGTCGGGGTCGGCGTGGCCGTGGGCGTGGCCGTGGGCGTGGCCGTGGCCGTGGGGGTGGCAGTGAGGGTCGGTGTGGGGGTGGTTGTGGCCGTGGCCGTGGCCGTGGGCGTCCGGGTGGGGGTGGGGGTGAGGGTGGGCGTGCGTGTGGGCGTGGGCGTATACGCCGGCATGCTCAGATCTTCGATGAATTGGGGGTTGTAGGTGATGGGGATGCGGATGCGGCCATTGGCGGTGAAGTCATCATCGCCGGGGCCGCCATCTCGGATGATGCGTTCGGCGCCCGCCATGTCGACCACACGCAAGCTGCCGCCTGGCGTCGCCACGGCCAGGGCCAGGGGGATTGGCGCGCTGTCGTACTGCCAGAGCACGGTCTTGGTGCGGCCCTGCACCCTGAACTCGTACCCCTCGAAACTGCTGTTGAGATCGGCGCGGGTGCGTACAAAAACCGCGCTGTTCAGTTCTCTGGTCAGAACCTGCAGGGTGAAATAGGCCTGTTTGGGCGTCAGGTCCTTCGTGAGCAGCCCCATCTGCTTGTCCTCCCAGATATCGATGCCGGGAAACCAGATGATGGGATGGAGGTTGGCGGACATGGCGCGGGTGTACACCCAGATCAGGTAGCGCGCTTGCTGTTCTTGCCGCGGTTCTCCCACATTGTTGATGGCGGGATAGCCCACCTCGGTGACGAAGATCGGCTTGGTCTGGCCGGCGACGCGCTGCACCTCGCTCTGAATATAGCGGGCCTTGAACACGATCCCGCGGTTGTAGCGGTCGAACACCCCATGCTCCCGCCAGCGATAAGCAAAATCCTCGTAATAATGAAAACTAAGCGCATCGATAAAATTTGCGCCGCCGGCGGCGAGGAAATCATCCAGAAAATAGGGGTCGAAAACGCCGCCGCCGTCGATGCCGAGGAAGAGATCGTAGGCCAACGCGCCCAAAGCCACCTGGGCATCTGGATCGACCGCCTTGATCACAGGATAGACGCGGCGCAGGAGGTCGGCATAGGCCGCGCCGCTGGCCCCCGGCGCCCGGTTGGGGTTGGGATAGCGCGGATCGCCGCGGCCCCAGCAGCCCTGCAGCCAGGCAAACTGCACCGCGTCCGAATTGTCCGGCTCGTTGTAAAAAGCCCAGTAAGCGATCTTGTAGGGCGGCTGGCTGTAGCGCGCCACCGCCGCGGCCACAAAATGGGTGAAGGTGTCCAGATGCTCTTCCCGGATCGGGCCGCAGATCGTATCCGCCGCCCAGGAGGGATTGTTGGCAATGGTCGCCACCGACCAGAAATCCCGGGCCGCGGCGTCGCCCAGGATGGCATCCCACCGGCTCCAATCATAGACGCCGGGCGTTTTTTCGACGTCTCTCCAGAACAGATACGGGACGATCCAACGGGCGCCGGTCTGTTGCATCAATGCACCCCCGCGCAGCGGCGCGCCCTGAATCCAGACGCCGAAAGGATCGGAAGGGGGCGGCTCGGCGGTGTGACCGGTCTGGCCTTCAGCAGGTCGCTCCCCAATCTGAAATGAGAAGAAAAGGAGGGCAATGAGTAAAAGGAGGGCAAACAGGGGTCGGGTGCGAAAAAAGAACATAATCGGGGATGGCTCTGAGAACGAAAGGCTGCGGTGGATGCGCCCGCCGCGGCGGCTGGGCAAGAATCAAGACGCCAGGCCCTGGAAAACCATATGCCTGGCCGCTCAGAGCCAGTAGAAGGGATAGAGGAGGAAGAAGAGGAGGTAGAGATTATAGCCGACCAGCCCCAGCAGGCCAGCGATGAGGGCGGGCGCACGCCAGCGCCGCGGGAGCAGGCCCCGCCATCCCCAAACCAACAGCAGGGCAAGCGCAGGCAGGGCGGGATAGAGATACCGCGCCTGCGGGATGACGCCACGGGTCCAAAATTGCCAGATCAACTCACGGCCCAGCACCAGGACGATCTGGCCGGCAAAAACCGCAGCCAGCAGCAGAAAGCCGCGGCGCTGCCAGCCGGCCAGGGGCGTCCGCTCCCGCCGGAAGAGGCTCACCCCCCATCCCACCACGGCCAGACCCAACAGCCCCACGCCCGCCGCATAAAAAGCCGGAGGCAAGAGCACCCGAAGCCAGCCAAACCAGCCCACAAAGCTGTGCAACAGAACCTCGCCATACTGGTCCCAGGGCGCCTGCTGCCACAAGGCCGGGTCGGCCAGCTGGGCCAGGCGCTGCGGGGTGATGCGATAGAGCTTGCCGGAGGTCATCGCCACCCGCCACAGCAAGAAGCCGGCCCCGCCCGCAGCCGCGATCAGCCCGGCCACCCCGGCCCAAACCCGCCACGAGCGCCGCCGCCCCAGATGCGCCGCCGCCCACAGCAGCAGCGCCAGGGGCAGCGCCGCCACCGCCCCCAGGCCGGTGCGCTTGCTGAGCACGGCCAGCACCGCCAGCAGCACCGCAGCCGCCAGCAGGGCCGGGCTTGGCCCCTCCCGCAGGGTGCGCGCCAACGCATACAGCAGCCACACCACCACGAGTTCCACGAAAATGTCGTTGGTGACGCTGGCGGCGATGGTGAGATGCGAAGGCCACAGCGCCACAAACGCCAGCACGGCCAGACTCAGCCGCGGCCGCGCCGGCAGCAGCGCCTGCAGCAAGGCCCACATCCCTGCCAACATGCCGGCATAGAGCAGGATGTTGAACAGCCGCATGACCACGACCGCCTGAGACAAAGACAGATCATCGGCCCAGGCCCGGTAAACCATGCCGGCAATGGAATAGAACAGGGGCTGCTGCGAAAACAGGGTGGCAAAATAATCGCCCCAGATCTCATTGAACGACTGCGGCAGGTTGTCCGGGTCCCATCCGATCATGCTGAAGCCATACCACCAAAAATCTTGCGCCTCCATGTCCGCGATGATCGCCTGCTCCCAATCGGCGCGGCGGTCATCGAAACCCACCGACAGCTTGCCCAGCCGGCCCACATGCTGAACGATCTCGAAATGGCGCGGCTCATCCGGCTGCATCCAGGGGCGGATGATGAGGGCGTAGAGCAGGGCCAACAGCAGGGCCAGGGCGATGATCCCCGCCGCGGCCAGCCGCTCGCGCTGGAAATAGGCCCGCGCCAACGGCCACAGATCCCCATTCTGGCCGGCCAGCCGGCGTTGCGCTTGCCAGGCCTGCACGCCAAACGCCACGGCCAGGCCCAACCACAGCAGCGACTCCCACCACCGCCGGGCGCCGGCAAGGGATAGCCCCAGCGCAAAGAGCATCAGACCCCACGAGGCATCGCGCGTGAAGGTGAGGCCGCCCAAACTGCGGCGCATCGATCCTCCCGCCAGCCGCGCCCGGTAGCAGGCATGGCTGGCCGCGGCCAGGATCAGGGCCAGACCGATGATCCACAAAAAATTGGCGGCGATGCCGAGGATGTCGAAGGGGACCATGCGCGGGGAAGCAATCGGATGGGCAAGTTGCAGAGGGACGGCAGGTTTGATCGTGATTCGCTGCCTATGATAGCATGATTCGGCAGTGCAGCCTGCAATCGCGGTTGCCCGCCAATCGAGGAAAACCGCTCCGATCATGACCCGATTCTTGCGCTGGTGGGATACCACCCTCTTCATCGAGCTTTTTGTGCTGCTTTTGGCCGCGCCGGCGCTGTTGCAACCGGGCAGCTTCCCAGAGTGGGCGCCGGCGGCCAGCCTGGGCCTGCTGGCGCTGACATGGGTGTGGCGGCGCTGGCGGCTGGGCGTGTGGTGGGCTGCCACGCCCATCGATCTGCCCCTCTTCTTTCTCTTCCTGGTGATGTTGCCGGTGGCGCTGTGGGCGGCGCCACCCTCCCTGCGCCTGCTCTACAGCATCCCCAAGGCCTACGTGCTGCTGTGGAGTCTGGCCCTGTTTGCCCTGGTGGTGGCCCATGGCCGCCGCGGAGCCGGCTACCGCCAGCTCTTTGCTTTCGGATTCATGCTGGCCGGGGCTGCGGTGGCCGCGGTCAGCGCCCTGGGCGCCCGCTTCCCGGCCAAGGTGCCGCTGCTGGCGCAATTGCAAGCCCTGTTGCCGGCAGACCAACTGCTGGCGTTGCAAGGCGCGGAGAGTGGCATCAACGCCAATCAGGTGGCAGGCAGCCTGCTCTATGTCCTGCCGCTGGCCCCGGCCTTGCTTCTGGGATTGGGCATGCAGCGGCGCTGGCTGCAAGCGCTGCTCGTCCTGGCCGCGACCCTGTTCATGGGGCTGGTCTTCCTCGCTGCCCAATCCCGCTTCAGCCTGATGGGGATGGCCGCGGCCCTGCTGCTGCTCTTCCTCTTCCCCTCCCGCGGCGGGCGCTGGCTGCTGCTGCTTGCCGGCGTCAGCGTGGCCGCGGTGCTGCCCTACATCCCCTGGGCGCAGTTGTTCGACATCGCCCAAGAGACGGAGGCGCTGGGCAGCATCACGCTGGCCGGGCGGCAGGAGATCTGGAACCGGGCGCTGTACGGCATCCAGGATTTTTCCTTCACCGGCATGGGCCTGGGTACCTTCCGGCAGATCGTGCACCTGCTCTATCCCCTGTTCACGATCTCGCCCGGCTACGACATCGGTCACGCCCACAACTTCTTCTTACAGACGGCGCTGGATTTTGGCCTGCCTGGCCTGATCGCGCTGCTGGCGATCCTGCTGCTGGCCGTGCGGCAAGCCCTGCACTTGTGGCGCGCCCCCGCGCCCGGCGATCGCTTTCTGGCGTTGGGCGCGCTGGCCGCGCTGCTCGGCTCTGCCCTCTATGGATTGGGGGATGCGGTGGCCATGGGCGCCAAGCCCCATTTCCTCTTTTGGTACCTGCTGGCCCTGCTCTTTGCCGCGCCCGCGGCCGGGGCAGACAGAAACGAAGCGCCCACACCATAGCCCGGGGACGGGCCTGGCCGTTCGCCCTCGCCTACGCCCCCCCGACCCCCAACTCATCGGCAATGCCCTGCATGGCGCCGAGCACGAACTGGATGTGCGCGTCCAGGTCTTCGCCCAGGGCCGCGACGTTGTGGGCGATCTCCTCCCGGTCGATGGCGGCGGTGAAGCGCCGATCCTTCCACTTTTTCTTCACCGAGGCGAGGGTGACCTCGTGCAGGTTGCGGCTGGGCCGCACATAGGCCGTGGCCAGGATCAGCCCGGTGATCTCATCGCAGGCGCGCAAGGTTTTATCGAGCAAATGGACGGGGGGAACGCCGAGAAAATCGGCATGCGCGGCCACGGCCTGGCGGATCTCCCCCGGCCAGCCCAGCGACTCGAACAGGCGCAGGGCGGTGCGGGGGTGGCCATCGACTGCGTCATCCATGTTGGGGAAGCGTTCGTAGTCGAGGTCGTGGACGAGGGCGGCAATGCCCCACAGTTCTTCATCCGCCCCATATTTACGGGCGTAGGCGCGCACCGCGGCTTCGACAGAGAGCACGTGTTTGCGCAAACCATCATTTTGGATCCAGTCGCAGACGAGCGTCCAGGCTTGTTCACGGGTAGGCATGATTGCGGTTGCAAAGGGAGTGGGGGGATGATGCCGCCCCCTCACGATCCTCGGCGGCGATATCCGGGTGGCTACGATGATCGGTTGATGGCGGAGTATCGTGAGGTGCTGGCGCGACCGAAATTCGGTTTTATACCGGAAGAGGATGCGGTAGCAGCTAATCGGCAGGTAAATGCTGCAGCAAGTTGACAAATCCCGCCTGATCGAAGTGCCGGTCGGTGATCACCGCCTGCGTGAGCTTACGATCTTGCATGACGACAAAGGAAATGCAATCGGTCAGGCCCCATTCCTTGTCCAGGCGATCGCCGTACAACGCCGAGGCGCGGTCGAATAGAACAGCGTCCACAGTGACGACTTCGATGTTTGAGTCAGCGCGCAGATCCTGGATGGTTGCGTAGCCTAGAGCGCGCCAACGAACGCGGCTGAGAGCGTTCCCGATCTCCGTCAGGACGGCCTCGGTCGTGATAAACGGCGGCTTGACCTGTTGTGCAGCCATAGTCGCGCGGTCGTGATGCTCATCACCGGTATTTAGCAACGCCAAGACGTAGCCGGTATCAATGAAGACGGGCGCCTTCATTGTTTTTCCGTGCCATAGAGATAGTGGTCGTGTTGCTCAGCCAGATCGCTCACACCCAGATCAGTCGCACGGCTCAGGATCCGCTGAAATGCAAGCGTAGATGGCTCGACCGACGCCCGCGACGTTGCCAGCGTGGCGGCCCATTGGGTCAAAAGGGCCACCAGATCGGTGCGCTCCTGCTTCGCCAGCGCGTCCAATCGGATGTAAAGGTCTTCCGGTAGTTTGACAGTCACGGTGCCAATGGTCATAATCCGCCCTCCTGGTAGCGTTTGATGCGGTCATAATAACACAAGAAAAGGAATTTTTACAGGGAAAAACCCTAAAGGTTTCTAAAATCTTTAGGGTTTGGGGGCTTTTTAGGGTATCGGGAAGGTTACAGGCCCTTAGCGGCTGCTGCGGGGATGCCAGGGGGTCTCGGCCTCGCCCAGGCGGTGGTTGAGCAGGCGGGCGAGGACGAAGAGCCAGTCGCTGAGGCGGTTGAGGTAGCGCTGGGCGTTGGGGCTGACCGGCTCGGCCGCGGCCAGCGCGGTCAGCAGGCGCTCGGCCCGGCGACAGACGGTGCGGGCGATGTGTACGGCGGCCCCGGCTTGCGAGCCGCCGGGCAAGATGAAGTGGGCCAGCGGAGGCAGTTCCGCCTCCCAGGCGTCGATCTCCTCCTCCAGACGGGCAACATTGGCCGCGGCGACGCGCACGATATGCGCCGAGGCTGTGTCGGCAGGCGTGGCCAGATCCGCGCCCAACTCGAACAATTCACCCTGCACGCGCTCGATCACGCTGCGCAGCGCCGGGTCGGGGCAAAGGCTGGCCGCCAGCCCCAGGAGGCTGTTGGTTTCATCCACGGTGCCGTAGGTGTCGATGCGGAGGTGGTGTTTGGGTACGCGGCGACCGCCAAAGAGGCCGGTTTCGCCCAGATCGCCGGTTTTGGTGTAGATTTTCATCGTTTTCAGTGGGCGCGGCCCTGATAATCGGGCGCGAAGATGTCGATGCGGGACCCGCCAACCGGTTGGGGGCGGAGGAGATGAACGTCGAACCAGGCGCGGGCGCGGGCCAAAGCCTCGCGGAACGCGAACCAGTCGGAGCGCAGATACGCGCGCTGATCCGCGGCCACGCCCACGGCGTCGACGCCCGCCTGCTGGCAAAGATAAAGGGCGCGGGGCAGGTGGAAAGCCTGCGTCACCACGATCACCTGATCCAGCCCGAAGATATGGCGGGCGCGGTAGCAAGAATCATAGGTGCGGCGGCCGGCGAAATCGTAGGCCAGCGCCGCCGGGGGCAGCCCGGCGGCAAGGGCGAAATCGCCCATGGCTGCCGGCTCGTTGTAGTGCGCGATGCTATTGTCGCCGCTGAGCAACAGCTTCTCGACCTTGCCGGCCTCGTACAGAGCCATGGCCGTGTGCATGCGGTCGGCCAGCACGGCGCTGAGGCGGCCGCTGGGATAGATGCCCGCGCCCAACACCAGGGCAACCGGACGCGCCGCCACCGCCTCCACCGTGAAAATACGATCCGCATAACGCGTACTCACGTCGATATAGGCAAGAAAAACAAAAATCGGTACAGAAACAGCAAGAGAAATCAATAAACGCATGGGGGTGATATTGCGTAAAACGTAAAACGTAAATTATAGCGACATTTCTACCAATCTACCAATCTACCAATCTACCAACTAACCAACTAACCAACCACCCAACTAACCAACCACCCAACCAACCAACCAACTACCCAAACACCATCCCACACACCGACACAATCGACGTATTTTGCGGATCGGCGGGGCAGAGGGCATAGCCGGCGGGGTGGCCTTCACTTGCCCCCAGCAGCTTGAGGGTGAGGTAGAAGGGAGAGACGCCGCAGACATTCTTGGCATCCTCCCCGGCCTTGATGAAGGCCCAAAAGCCCTCGGCGTCGCCCGCGGCCAGATGTGCGCGCAGTTCGTCATCGTGGGCGCGCACTTCCGCCCGCTCGATGATGCCCACCGGCTCGCCGCCAAAGGCGGGGCCTACGTGCGCCAGGTCGCCGGAGGCCAGGAAAAGGGTGTCGGGGTCGCGGGCCAGCGGCGCCAACGTATGCAAAAGCGCGGCAAAGGCCGGGTCCGCGGCAGGATGGCCGCCATTGGCGATGAAGGGATGGAAAGAGCCGGTGAGAATGGGCGTGACCGCCACGGGCCGGCCCCCGCGCATGTGGTGCAGCCAGGTCAACACCAGCTCCAACGAATGCTCACGGCGATGATAAAGCTCGCCGGCGAAAGCCTGTTCCGGGCCGATGGCCGCGGCCAGCGCCGCCACCACCTCCTGATCGGTGGGGAGAAGGCCGTAGGGGGTGGCGTAATTCTGGCGGGTGAGGGTGACGCGGTTGTGTCCGGCGTAATGGTCGGTGCCAAGGATGACCACACGCCGCGCGGCCTGCGCCATCTCCGCGCCCTGACGCCACACCTGGGCGTAGACGCGACCCCCCCGTTCGTAGTCGATGTGGGGGCTGAGCAGCCCGTGCGCTCCGTTCGGCCCACCTCCGCCGGCAGGCAGGATGGCGTCGCCCTTCACCCCCGCCAGATAGCCATCCAGCAGGCTGCGCAGGGCCTGGGGCTGGGCCGGATAGCTCTGACCGGCCCCGCCGGGCGAACGGAACGCGTCCGCGCGGTAGCGGGCCAACGCCGCGGCCAGCGCCTCCTGACTGCGGTCATTGTCGAGAAACAACGCCTCGTCCAGCGCGGCCAACAACTCGGCCAGCACCTCCGGCCCCACCCGCACACCCCACGCCTCGGCCAGCAGATCAGGCAGATCGGCCAGCGCGTGCTCGCCATCCAGCAAAAAGAGGGCCGGCCCCAGCCCGTGCGGCAGGATCAGATAGCGATCCGCCAGTTCCAGCGGATCGCGCACCAGCAACGCCGGCGCGCCGCCATGGTGGGTGGGCCGGATGTCGAGAGAGCGCAAACGGGGATGAGAGGGCATGGACAGCAGAGGAGGAGGGCAGAAGATGCTGGCGGGAGTGTAGCAAAAAGGCGGGCAAAGCCGCGAATCGGGCCGCGCCGTGGGGCTTCCAATCGCCGCGCACACCGGTTTGGCCGAATTTATATGAAGAACTTTATAAAAATTGACAGCCATCGAAAGCGCATGCTAAACTAGCCCGCTATCGGCCGCTCCTCCCCCACTTCCTGGCGCCTACTGTGCATCCCACCCGCAAGACCATCCTCGAGACCCTGAAACGCCAGCGCTACGCCACAGTCAGCGAACTGGCGGAGCAACTGGCCCTGGCCCCGGTTTCGGTGCGCCATCACATCGACCTGCTGATCGGAGATGGGCTGGTTTCCACCCCGCGCGTGCGCCGCGCGCCCGGCGCTGGCCGGCCCCAACAGGTCTACGCCCTCACGCCAGAGGCCGACGCCTACTTTCCCAACCAATATCAGCAGTTGGCCAGCGACAGCCTGGAGGCGCTGAAGCAGATCCTGACCCCCGAACAATTGCAGGAGACGCTGCGCCATCTGGCCCGCCACGCCGCCGCCCAGATGCCCGCCCCCCGCGAAGGGCAAGATCATGAAGACGCGCTGGCCGCGGTCAGCGCGTTTTTGGACGAACGCGGCTACATGGCCGAGGTGGAAACCGGGCCTGACGCCCTGGTGCTGCACACCTGTCACTGCCCCTACAGCGGCCTTGTGGCCAGGCACCCCGAACTGTGCCTGCTCGACCTCCTCTTCATCGGCGCGCTCACCGGCGAGGCGCCGGAACGGGTGGCGCACATCCCCGCCGGCGATGCCCGCTGCTCCTATCGTTTTTGCACCCGCAAACAGAGCGCGCAAGCGCAGACGCCGATCCCCTTTGCCCTGCCCCACCTGGTCGAGAGCCTGTCCCATGCCTGAGTCGCTGTCCCAGCCCCCGGCGCTGTCGTTGATCGACCGGTTTGGCCGCCGGCTGAATTACCTGCGCATCTCGCTGACCGACGCCTGCAACCTGCGCTGCATCTATTGCATGCCAGAACAGATGACTTTCATGCCGCGGTCGCACTTGATGACCGACGCCGAATTGTTCACCGTCGTGCGCGTTTTGGTGGATTTGGGCGTCGATAAAATCCGGCTGACCGGCGGCGAGCCGACAGTGCGGCCCCAACTGGTCGAGATCGTGCGCCGGCTGGCCGCGCTGCCGGGGGTGCGCGATCTTTCCATGACCACCAACGGCCTGCTCTTGCCGCAGTTGGCCGAACCGCTGGCCCGCGCCGGGCTGGATCGCATCAACATCTCCATCGACACCCTCGACCCGGCCAAGTTCAAACGCATCACCCGCTGGGGCAAGCTGGACACAGTCTGGGCCGGACTGGAGGCGGCAGAAGCAGCGGGATTGCGCCCGCTCAAGATCAATGCCGTCGTCACCCGCGATTTCAACGATGACGAAGTCGTCGATCTGGCCCGACTGACCCTGCAGCGCGAGTGGCACATCCGCTTCATCGAGCTGATGCCCTTTGGCAGCGAGGCCGACTTCGCCCAGAGCGCGGTCGTCTCCTCGACCGAAACCCGCCAGCGCATCGAAGCGGCGTTGGGGCCTTTGCAACCTGTGCCCGGCCATGACCTGCACGACCCGGCCCGGCCCTATCGTCTGGCCGGGGCCCAGGGGCAGATCGGCTTCATCAGCACCATCACCGAGCCTTTCTGCGCCGGCTGCAACCGCCTGCGCCTGACCGCGGACGGCAAATTGCGGCTGTGCCTGCTGCGCGATGGCGAATTCGACATCCTCACCCCCCTGCGTCAGGGCGTGGACAGCGCCACGCTGCGCCAGCGTATCCACGCCGCCGCCTATCACAAACCCTGGGGCCACGGCCTGCCCAGCGGCGACATCCCCCAACTGCGCCTCATGTCTCAAATCGGCGGCTGATCGGTACCCCCTCTACTTTACAGATCGCCAAATCCAAGTACAATTCCCTTATCCCCATTCTCAAGCACCATTTGGAGGTTGCTTTCCCATGACCACAGCCATGCTCGACGACGTTTCCACCGCACTCACCACCGGTATCAGCCTCACCCCTGCCGCGGCCGGCAAGCTAGGCGAGATCATTCATCAAAAAGGCTTGGCCTCATCCTACGGCCTGCGCGTCTTTGTCCAGGGCGGCGGGTGCGGAGGCATGCAATATGGCATGACTTTCGACGATAGCCCCCGCGAAGATGACGAAGTCTACGAACAGCACGGCCTGAAGGTCATCATCGATCCGATCAGCCTGTTCTACATCAATGGCGCTCGCATCGATTGGGTGGACAGCCTGATGGGCGGTGGATTCAACATCGAGAATCCCAACGCCACCAGTTCCTGCGGCTGCGGCAGCTCTTTCCGCACCTCGCACAGCCACACCGGCCAAGAAATGCCCAGTTCGTGCGCCAATTAGCGCCCGACAGAGTCTCAACCCAAAGATCGCAGAACTTTTGGCGAGAATTGGCGCGAATGCGCCAATTCTCGCCATTCTTTGTTTTTTTTGTAATATTTTTCCCTAAATCCGAGGGAAAAACTCTAAAAGTTTGAGAAACCTTTAGGATTTGGGACTGCACGGAACACGTGTGGGGATCAATCGAAGATCGCAAAATCCTGATCGCAGTCGGCCAGGGTGACGAAGACGTAGTCACGGGCGGCAATGCGGGCCGCGTCCAGCGGCAGATCGCCCTTGGCCACGACGATGGTGGGCTGGCCCATGCGCCGGAAGCCGCCGGCGCGCAGGCGCGCATCCACAAAGTGCAGCGAGCTGTAGACCACGACGCCATCGAACCGGCCTGCCCGCGCCAGGCGCTTGGCCGCGGCCAGGAGCGCGTCCAGCGCAGCCCCATCCTGCGGCGGCAGGCGATAATCGGCCAGACAGAGCAACGCCAGCCCCCGCCAAGGGTAGCGCCGCGCCACGAAATACGCGTCTCCGCTGGCGGCGGCGTAGAGATGATAGTGCTGCGGATGTTCGAGGAAGCGGTAGGTCAGGAACTGGGCGGAGCGGGAGAAGGAGATGACCTGCGGCGACCAGGCCGCGTCCTGCCACTCTGGCCAGCGCGTCTGCCGCGTCCAGGTCACGCCCTGCGCCGTCACCTGCACGGGCAGCCGCGCCCTATCGCCCACGCTCTCGGGCTGCCGGGGCCAGGCCCTGCCCAAGGCCATTTCCCCGGCCAGATAGAGCAGCTGCACAGGCCCGCGCAGCCAAAAAAAGCGGTGCATGTGCCCCACCGTCGTCGCCCCCAACTTCAGATAGATGTGCTCGGCCACCGGCGTGGCGCCGATGCCGAAGTAAGGCTCGTGGCTGAGCGCGGTCGCGGCCAATTCTCGGCCCACCCCACCCTGGCGATGCTCCGGCAGCACCAGGAAATCGAAGCCGGAGAAGCCCTCCTGCTGGCTGCCGCCGAGATGGAACCGCACAGGCGAAAGCCCGTAATGCCCGACGATGCCGCCAGTCTCGGTGCAGGCGAGCAGCACCACCGGCCTGGTTTTGTCGTGCAGAAAAGGATTGTCCAGCACCTGCACGCGGAAACGCTCGGCTACGTGCCGCCGCTGCGGATAGATCTGCTGCGTGAAGGCGATGTAGTCCTGAAAACAGTCGGGGGTGAGCCAGCGGGTGGAAAGGGTCATGGCAACGATGCTCCGAGTGGGATGGGGGAGGATTCTAGGCCGCGGGCGGGGCGTTGTCAAAGGGCGGCAGATGCAGATTCGGCGGGGCTGTGCTACACTGCTGCCATCATCTTTTTTTAATCGCAAAGACGCAATTTTTTTAATCGCAAAGACGCAATTTTTTTAATCGCAAAGACGCAAAGGACGCAGAGGTTTTTTTCTTTTTAATCGCAAAGACGCAATTTTTTTAATCGCAAAGACGCAAAGAACGCAGAGGTTTTTTTCTTTTTAATCGCAAAGACGCAGAGAACGCAGAGATTTTTTCTTCGTGCATTTGCTTCTTAGGAGTATTTTTATGATTAAACGTCCATATTGGTATCAGACTGCGGTTTTTTATGAGCTTTATGTCCGCGCCTTCGCCGATAGCAACGCGGATGGCCACGGCGACCTGCGCGGGGCGCTGACCCGTCTCGATTATCTGGCCGATCTGGGGGTGAACTGCATCTGGCTGCTGCCTACCTTCCCCTCCCCCCTGGTCGATGATGGCTACGACATCGCCGATTATTACGGCGTCCACCCTACCTACGGCGCGCTGGATGATTTCAAGGCCCTGATCGACGCGGCCCACGCCCGCGGGCTGCGCGTCATCGCCGATCTCGTGCTCAATCACACTTCAGATCAGCATCCCTGGTTCCAGGCCTCCCGCCGGCGGCAAGACCCCTACAGCGATTACTACGTGTGGAGCGATAGCAACGAGACGTACAGCGACGCCCGCATCATCTTCCTCGACACCGAGCCTTCCAACTGGACCTGGGACGAGGCGCGCGGGCAATATTTCTGGCACCGCTTCTATCGCCAGCAACCGGATCTCAACTTCGACAACCCCGCGGTGCAGGAAGAGATGTTCAAAATCGCCCGGTTTTGGATGGATTTGGGGCTGGATGGCTTCCGCGCCGACGCCGTGCCCTATCTGTTCGAGCGAGAGGGCACGAACTGCGAGAACTTGCCCGAAACGCACGCTTATCTGCGCCGCCTGCGGGCGATGATGGAGGCCGAATATCCCCACGCCATCCTCCTGTGCGAGGCGAACCAGTGGCCGGAGGATGTGCGCCCCTATTTTGGCGGCGATCTGGCCGACCCCACCGCGCCGGGCGATGCATTTCACATGGGATTCCATTTCCCGGTCATGCCCCGGCTGTACATGGCCCTGCGCCGGGGCGACCGCTCGCCCGTGGTCGAGATCATGCAGCGCACGCCCGCCATCCCCGCCAACTGCCAGTGGTGCACCTTCCTGCGCAACCATGATGAACTGACCCTGGAAATGGTGACCGAAGCAGAGCGGCAGTGGATGTGGCAGCAATTCGCGCCGGAGCCGCGCATGCGCCTGAATTTGGGCATCCGCCGCCGCCTGGCCCCGCTGCTGGGCAATGACCGCCGCCAGATCGAATTGCTCAATTCCCTCCTCTTCACCCTGCCCGGCAGCCCCATCATCTATTACGGCGACGAGATCGGCATGGGCGACGACATCTGGCTGCACGACCGCAACGGGGTGCGCACGCCGATGCAGTGGGACGCCAGCCGCCACGCCGGATTCAGCGAGGCGGAAACGGTGTATGCGCCGGTGATCAGCGACGCGGTCTACGGCTACCAGCGTGTGAATGTGGCAGCCCAGATCTCCAATCCCACCTCGCTGCTGCGGCGCATGCGCCAGTTCATCGCCGCCTACAAGGCCGAGCCAGCCCTGGCCCTGGGCGATCTGGCATTCATCGACCACCCCGACCGGGCGCTGCTGGCCTTCCGCCGCAGCCATGAGCGGACGACCCTGATCTGCCTGCACAACCTCAGCCCGCGCGGGGTGCGCATCGACCTGCCCACCACGCACGACCTCCTGGCCGATGTCACCTGGGCGGAGGGGAGCATGACGCTGCCGCCCTACGGCTATCGCTGGCTGCGGGTGGCGTGAGCACGGCCATGCCCTCGAAGAACTCCCGTCTGGTCTATTCTACCGACCCGGATGCGGCGGTCGAGCCTCGCCGCCCCGCCTCCCGGTCCCCGGCCCGCGGCGCTGCCCCGCCCGCCCTGCCCGAAGATGGGGTGATCCGCGTCTTTGTGGAGCGCAAGGGCCGGGGCGGGAAGAGCGTGTCGGTGCTGCGCGGCGTCCCCGGCCACCCCCAGGCCAAAGCAGAGCTGTGCAAGACGCTGAAGGCCCGGCTAGGCACGGGCGGCGCGGTCAAGGCCGGAGAGATCGAGATCCAGGGGGATCACCGCGACCGCATCCTCGCCCTGCTGGACGAATGGGGATACCGGGCGAAAAAGGCGGGGGGTTAGGGCCGCGGCGCGCCGCGTGCGGGCCTGACCCGATCAAGGAAACACCCAGGCCGCGAACAGGGAGGAAAGATCGCAGGCGCACTGCGCCTCGGCAAAGGCCTGGAAGGCAGCGGTGGTGACAACGCCGTACTTGAAAGCCTGGTAATAGACAGGCAGAAAGTCAGTCAGCGACGCATCCGCCATCGCCGTGGCCAGGGCCTCGAAGAAGAGGGGGCCGCGGCCGTAGACGATGGCCCCATAATCGGCGCCTTTGTACGCGGCCACAGGCAGGCCGATGGGCATGGCGGGGTCGTCGGCCTGATCCCAGCGCCGCTGCAGCGCGTCGCGGAAGGCTTCATAACCGGCGCGGCCATAGGCGTCGCCGTAATAGAGCAGGGTGGCGTACTGCGTCAGCGCCTCGTCCAGCCAGGGTTCATCCACCTGATCATTGCCCACGATGCTGTAGAACCACTGATGCGCCACTTCGTGCGCGGTGGCGTGCTCGAAAAAGGACATGCGCGCATGGTAGATCGCCAGGGCCACGACCACAATCCCCGGATATTCCACGCCGCCGGCCAGGGTGGGCGTGCCCACCACATCCAACTCGGTGAAGGGGTAGGCGCCGACGCGGTCGCTGTAGCTGCGGAAGGAGGCCGCGGCGTAATCGAGGGCCAGGGCATTCTCCGCCGCGTATTCCGGCGGCGCGTAGGCGTTGATCGTGGTCTCGCCCAGGGTGCGGCTCACTTTCTCGTAGCGGGCGCTGCTGACCAGGTAGAAATCGCGCACCGGCCCGGCTGCAAAGGTGACGATCTGGCGGCCCGCGGCCGCGGTTTCGGCCACGCGCACGCCTGAAGCGGCCAGCACCTGATCCGCCGGCGTGTTCACCCGCACCAGATAGTAGCTGCTCTCGGCAAAGACCACATCGCCCCAATCGGGCGCGATCTCGGTATGCCAGCCCGTGTCATCGAACACGGCCAGCATGGGATAGAAGTGGGCCAGGGCGAGGATCTGATCAAGCAGGGCAAAGACGCCGTAATTCCCTCCCGGCGTGGTGGGGATGTCCACAGTGAAGTCCATGGCCGCCACCACCTGCGCGCCCGGCGCCAAAGGGGGGGACAGGGGCAGGATCAACTCGCTCTCGGCCAGCGCCAGCCGGGGGATGACGCTGCGGCCGTTGATCGTGGGATCGCTGATCTGGACGCGGCCGCCGCTGAGGTTGGGAAAGAGGCGGAAATGCAGCTCGGTTAATGGGGTCTCGGCGTTGTTGGTGATCAGCGCTTCCTGCCGCGCCTGCAAACGCGTCAGGCTGTCCGCCAGGGTGAGATCGATGTGGTAGATCGTGGCGCCGGGCCGCGCGGCCAGCGCAACTTGCTCTGCGGCGATCAGGCCGGCGGCAAAGGGGGAACGATCCTCCCAGGCCGTGTCGAACAGGGCGGGCGCGGGCAGGGCAGGCGCGGGCGTTGGCGTCGGGGTCGGGGTCGGGGCAGGGGTGGGGGTCGGAGCGGAGGTGGGAACGAGGGTGGGGGCGACCGCAGGCCGCGCGCAGGCGCCGAGCAACAACAAAAGCAGCAACGAAATCCAGCGCTTCATGGTGTGGCGGTCAGGGATTGAGGCGCTGCGCGTGCGGGCGCAGACCCAGTTCATCGATCAAGGCGTTCAACTCGGCCAGGGTGAGGGCGCGGCCCAGCCCGGCGTAGGCGGTCAGCGCCGCCTCCATCATATTCGTGCCAAAGGAGCGCCCCTCCAGCCGAGGGGTGGTCGTGATCAGCCAGGCCACGCCCCGCTGCTGCAGCAATGCCACATCCGCGGCGGTGGTGGTGTTGGTGACCACGGTCTTGCCGGCCAACTGCGGGGGCATGTGTTTGCGGATGTAGAGAAAATCGCCGGCGATTAGTTCCGCCGCGGCCCAGAAACGCCCAAATTTCGGTTGGATGCTCTCCTGCGCGGCCCCGGTGGGATAGAGCATGGAAATGGGCAATTGGCCAACGATGGGCACCAGGACGCGGCCCAGGCGCTGCAACGCGCGCAGCCCGTGCACAGGGATGGGCGCGCCCAGGGCGAACATCAGATCGCCGAAGATGACCTGATCGCTGACTTCTTCGGCAGCCACGGCCATGCCGTAGCGATCCACGCCCAGCGTCACAAAGGCGCGGGCAAAATGGGGCATGCCCCCCAGTTCAGGCGCGGCCAACTCGAAGACGCGGCGCTCCAGGGTGTGCTTGAGGCCGCTGCCATCGACCGTGGGCGTGCGCCGCACCTCCTTCACCAGATTCAAACCGGATCGCAGCGGATAACTGCGGTCGCCGATGTGGATGCGCAGTTCCACCCCGCCCACGCCCAGGGCATCCACCTGGCCATCCAACTCGGCGAACAGGGCGCGCGCCCGGCGCTCGTCGCCATCCACGCCGATGCGTTCGAGGCTGATCGGCTGGCCGCCGAGGGTGATGACGACGCTTTTGTTGCGGCTGCTGCTGCCCAAGCTGACGCTGACGGCGCGTTTCATGGCAAACCTGTGGGGTGAGGAGTGGAAGAGAGGCACAGGCCCGGCTGTGCGCGCCCGCAGTATACGCCCGCAACCCGCCGCGCCAAAATCACGCGCCCCTCGCCAAAGGTGTTGACAGCCGCGGCCCCCGCGGGCATACTTGCGGGCAGCCTGCGTATCGTCGCAACCATCCGCAACCGCATCCCGCCTCTCCCCGATCCCTGTCCATGACCGATCCCGCGGCCCGAACCGCGGCCATCCTGGCCACCACCCATCAGCGACTGGCCGCGGCCTATGGCCTGCCTGTGCGCACGCCGCCTGCGGACCCGATCGACGATCTGGTCGGCGCCATCCTCAGCCAGAACACCAGCGATATCAACGCCGGCCGCGCTTTCGCCGCCCTGCGCGCCGCCTATCCCACCTGGCAGGCGGTGCTGGACGCGGCCACCCCGGAGTTGATCGAAGTCATCCGCAGCGGCGGCCTGGCCAACCAGAAAGCCCCGCGCATCCAACAGGCTCTGGCCGCTATCCTTGCCGCCCGCGGCGCCTTCGATCTCACCTGGCTGGCCGGGCTGCCCGCGACCGAGGCGCGGCGCTGGCTGACAGCCCTGCCCGGCATCGGCGCCAAATCCGCCTCGATCGTGCTCCTCTTCAGCCTGGGACTGCCGGTCTTCCCGGTCGATACACATGTACGCCGCGTGCTGACGCGGGTGGGCGCGGCCCCGTCCGTCGCCACGCCCGATGCAGTCATGGCCGTGGTCGAGGCCGCCCTCCCCGCGGACTGGTTCTATCCCTTCCACCGCAACCTGATCCGCCACGGGCGCGAGGTGTGCAAGGCCCAGCAGCCCCGCTGCACAGTCTGCCCGTTGGCCGATTTCTGCGCCTGGCGCCGGCAAAATCAATGATTGATGATTGATAATTAATAATTAATGATTAAAATGTAACAGTTCACCTGATATGTCATTGCGAGTGCAGCGAAGCAATCTCCAAGGTTGTTGGTCAATTTTGCGATTGTCAATCGGCGTTGGGGATTG
>JAANMV010000363.1_pt1 | contig 56562 bp, 40 predicted proteins | sample 7279661 | NCBI WGS metagenome assembly JAANMV01 (sample SAMN14094540, study PRJNA606508) | bioreactor metagenome | isolation source: A lab-scale SPAN reactor treating ammonium-rich wastewater day 121 | place: Ireland: Galway | collected 2017-05-16
ATAGATTGTGGTGGCTTGTTTCCGGTTACTCAGACTGTCCATCTTACCAAATAACCGCTCTTTTGTCCACCACCTACCGGAAAGGTTTCCTTATTTCAGGATCATCATCTTTCGGACCGCTGAATAGTTGCCCGATTCGAGCCGGTAGAAGTACACGCCGCTCGTCAGATCGGAAGCGTTGAAATCCACCTCATGGCGTCCTGCTTCCATGTTCTGCGCCATTGGCGATGCGACCTTCTGCCCCAGCACATTATACACTGTCAACGTGGTGAATCCGGACCCTGTCAGGCTGAAGGCAATTTTCGTTGACGGGTTGAACGGGTTGGGGTAGTTTTGTTCCAACTCAAACGCGGTCGGAACGCCCGGATCGCCGTCCTTCACCGGCAATGTCGTATTCACGCAGGGATCCGTCAGCCACGCAGCATAGCGCGTCGGGAACCACATGAGCGAGCCAACAGGGTAGCCGCAAGTACCCGCCGTGTACATGGCATGGGATGTCGAGTACGACGCATTCAGCGTATCCCTCCAGTATTGATAGCTTCTCCGATCATAATCATACGCGGCCGCCCAATTACCTGTGGCCTTCGTCTTGTTTGCGCCACCCATTGCTGTTGGTCTTCTGTACCATTTCATCAACGCATCCATCTGGCGGGGCACGTTTGCCAAGCTTACATCCGTCGTCCGGAATGCTGTTGCAGAATCCGCACCGATCTTGCTATTGATGTGATATGAAAGGGGAGACCCCACAGTGAGCGGCGGGTTGGCGACAATCGGAAGAATCGAAGCGGAGTCATAGAATGATTGCCCCACCGGCGTTACACGGTAGTAGTTGTTCTTGATGAGCCAACTCGTCGAATCGTTGGGATTGGAGAAGATCCACGTCATACGCGGGAAGCCGAACGCATCAAGCTCACCCGAGTCGGTAAACTCAGCCTGACGTACGGCATCGGTGTCCTGTCCGGCTCCGAACGGGTCAATCAGAAGGTTGTCCCGAATGATTATCCGGCGGCCAACTCTGCCCAACGACAAAAGACCGTGATACGACATTCCGTTCACGAGCGTGTTGTGCTCGAACCGCATGTAGTTAATATTTGCCGTGCTGGCGAAATGGCGCACAACACGATCCTGCCAGTTGACGAATGTACAGTTCATGATGATCAACGAATCAACCGAACCACCTCGAACGTCAAGCCCCTTGCCGGCACCAAGATTCGATCTGCCCAGGTACCCCATGTTGCCGAAGATAGTGTTCGTTACGCGAATTGTTCTGGGAGCCTGATCTGTGCGGATGTGATTACCGTTGGTGTTCGTAAGGATACAACTGTCGATCGTGAGATTGAGTCCCGGTGCAGTGGCATTAAACAGCGCGCCCTGCAACTTGGTCAACTCAGTAGGATCAGCCTCGAAATATCCCGAGATAATAAGGCTCTTGATGATTGCGTCCCCTCGCATATCAACAAACTGTCCGGGAGGATTTCCTCCTGCCGAGGCAGGGAACAGAAAAACTGCCGGGTTGCTGATACCTGCCGTTGTATCATGCGTTTGCAGGCGAAGCGTATACCCGATGTTTCGTATTACGGCGTTGGAAAGATACAGCCCGCCTCGCTGCAGAACATACACCGCATTGGGATCTCTGCGGGTTCCGTTCGCAAGCGTGTCACCGTTGATGATGTTATTCAGGTAGTTCGTGCCGCTGAAAGGCGGAACACGAACAATGTTTTGCCCCTCTGCGCTCAGCGGATACAACAGCAAGCCAACCAGCAGCAGCAGACAAGCAGTTTGGATTTTGTGCATAGCGACCTCCGTTTATATTGTGTATGGGTTGTTTGGTTGTGATGGTAAGAGATAGATGATCTCTCATGATGACGAAAAGAATCTCCTGTACATTCCTGCCTCCTTACAAGAACGATTGATGACCTGTTGAATAGGGCTTCCATCCTACAATTCCACGCGAACACCGAAATCCCCCGACAAGCCATAACGCTGGCTTGACGTGAGAACTTCATAGGGCACTGACCCTGGAACAGCCCCGGTATGCACTCTCGTTCGATCTTCAGTTATACTTGTAAGATTGTTCACATTGAGAAATACAGACACATTCTCATTGATGCGCTGCTTCAGCGACAAATCCCACCGCGAGAATTGCTTCGATACAGGATCTGAATCGCGCCTCGCCGAGAACGAACGCGAAAACTCGCCCTGGAAAAACACCGAGACTCTCCCCGAAAACCCTCCCAAATCATAACCCACCGCAAAGTTTCCGAAGAAATCCGGTTGACCTTCAAGTTTCGCCTTGCGTTCGGTCAACACTGTTCGGAATCTCGGAGTTGCCGGAAACGGGGGCGGCAGCACCTGGACATAGATAGTTTCGATATTTGTCGAGTGAAGAAACGTCTCAGAACGAACAATCGAGAAGTTGTAGCTCAATACGATATTCGAAAGCAGGCCGGGCAGGAAGTTGAGATTTGCCTGATGTTCCACCTCGATCCCCCACACCTTCGTCGGTTGTGGGCTGTTCAGCGAGTAGGTCAAACTGAACGGCTCGCCCGTCTGGAACCCACTCGGACGCCATTTAATGCCGAGTGTGTCGAGCAACGAACGTACCGAATCGGGCCTGTAGTCGGCGCGAAAATCCCTGATCGTGTTGAACATATCGGTAATCTCCCGGTAGAATCCCGAGACCGTGAAAAGGCCGATTCTGTTTCCATAGAATGATGTGCTGACTTCAAAGTTCCATGCTTTTGCATTCTTGAGATTCGGATTGCCGATGACGAGGATGTTTCTCGGATTTGTTTTTCGGGCGACCAGTTTCTCAAGGCGGGCATTGAAATCGGGGCGCGCAAGAGCCCGATACGCGGCAAACCGCAGGCTCATGAAATCCAGCGGACGCACTGTGAGATGGAAGTTGGGAAGCCAGTTTGTTTCCTTGAAACTTGCCGTTGTGTCGTGCAACGTACCGGTTGTCGGGAAACCTGCAAGCGGCGGATCGGCATATTTCGCAAGGTAGTCATTCCTTTCCTGTTCCACGCGAACGCCTGCAATAAGTGTTGCCACCGACCCGAGAGTAAACGTGTTCATCACATATCCGGCCGTTACACGCTCTGTCACATCATAGTAATCCGCCAATGCCTCCGGGTTCGGATTGTATTCCAACTGCCGGCCATTTTGTGAAACGCCGTTCTTGTTCAACTCGTACCAATCGCGTAACGCGCTGCGATTGACAAGCGGATTGAGACTGTACCTGTCATACAGGTTTCGCTGAATGTTCGGCGTATGGAGGAAATTCGGGAAGAGTACAAGCCGGCCGAACAACTGCAACTGCTCGAATTGCGTTCCCTGAAAATTTTTCCTCGTTATGCTTCCGTCCGGATTAAGAGTATAGTCCTGAAAATAGTTCAGGTAGTAGGGAGCAAAGAGCTGGCTGGTTTCCTTAAGGCGGTTTTTATGACGGTACTTTCCTCCGATCTTGAACTCTCCGGCAAGCAAATCGCCGATCGTATACTGTTTTGCAATGTTCAGAAACACCGTCCGCTCTCTGTCGTCATTCTTTTGCGATGTGAAGTATGCGGTATCAAGCTGTGATTTCGCAAAATTGTTGTATGCAAGAGGAATAAACGCTTCGGGAGGCCCGTTCGCCAGCGAACCCGGGGCAGGACGCATCCCCGCCGAATCAACAATAGAGGGCTCGCTGAACACCATCTTGTAATCGTACGGCGAACTCCCCTTCGACTCCGCATACGAAGCTCCCCACATCACTTTGAAATCAAACAGATAATTCTCGCCCTGAATCGAGCTGTTGAGCGTTTTGATTTCCTGCTCTCTATCCCACGCCGAATAAAACACTGCATCTCCGCCGATCGGGTAGTTGCGGGAGAAGTTGATGTAGTTCCTGTTTGTAAGACTGTAGAGATTGTTGATACGAATCGAACCGCTGTCGGGAGTATTCACATCAAGCATCAGGCCGGCCCCGTTCCGTTTTCTGATTTCGCTGTTGTAGTTCAGCGTGAAATCCGTGTATTTCCAGCCCGACCCCTGGCCGATGTTGAATTGATCTTCAACGGAGAGATTATACCGTTCATCACTTCGATCTCGTCGCTCAAGATTCCCTGTGACCTGTACGCCAAGCACATCATCAAAAAACCTCTCGCCGTACTTCCCGTTAACATCAAACAAGATTCCTTCGTTACTAAGATTGTTGTGAACCTGTTTCACATCGACACGAACCAAACGTGTCGAGGGGGCTTTCCGTGTTACAAGGTTCACGCTTCCCGCGATTGCATCCGCATCCTTGTCTGGCGTAAGCGCCTTGAACAGTTCAACGCCTGCAAGCGTGCCTTGAGAGAATGTGCTGAGATCGACACCCCGTTCATCAGCGTCGGTGGCAGGAATTCTGACTCCGTCAATCGTGAACGTAGTGAACTTGTCACTCATACCCCGCAGAATCACTTTGCTTGCCTCGCCTCCTGAACGAATCAGCGAAACACCGGGCAGGCGGCCAATTGCCTCCGCAGCGTTGGCATCGGGTAGTTCCTTGATCTTCTCCTCCGAAATGACATTCACAATCGTGTTGGAGGTGATCTGTTGGTTGATGGCGGCAATTTGGCCGCGGGCCTGTGCCGTGACAAGAACCTCCTCCCCTTCCAATACATCAGGCAGAAGGGCGCTGTTCAGTGAATTTTCTCCACTGACGATGTTCTTTGTGACTTCTTTCGTTACGTACCCGATGTACGACACTCGCACCGAATACGAGCCGGGCGAGATACCGGCAACCCTGTATTTCCCTTCCCGGTCTGTGACTGCCCCCAATGATGTTCCGCGAAGGAATACATTCGCCCCGATGAGGGGTTCCTTCGAAACAGAATCTGTCACAACGCCCCGCAGGATGCCCTGAGCAAACAGAGTGCAAGGCATCAGGAGAATCATGAGCGCGAGAAATTTGTGGCGGCTATGCATAAATGCTCCTTGAATTAACGTTGGTGTGTATGGATTACCCAAGCCCTACGGTTTCAGTTCCTTACCGTTGATTGTTGTGTTCACAGCTTCAAAACCGGTTACGTGTTCTATCTTGTATCCTTGAGTCACTTCTTTGAATTCGCAATTCACGAGGCGGATGTTCTGCAGAGGCGCTTCTTCGTACCCGACAAGGTTGAGCGCCGTTTTGCAGGTTTCCACCGTCATCCTGTCGATGCTGATGTTCCGAATAGTGGGAGGGAAGTTCCCGTTCCGTCCTTCTTCATAGAACAGATCGATGTCTACGACGGCACGGTCCACAAGGCGGACATTCATGTTGCGAAGGTGGATGTCCTCCACGATGCCGCCGCGTACCGCGTTCGTCTTGATGCGCAAGGCGCTGTACAGCACAGGGCTTTCGAATTCGCAATCCTCGGCAAATACATTGCGCACGCCGCCCGACATTTCGCTGCCCACCGTTACTCCTCCGTGTCCATCTTTGAAAATACAGCGGCGAATAACAATGTTCTCGCTCGGCGTCGCGACACGGCGGCCGTCGTTGTTTCTTCCGGCTTTGATTGCTATGCAATCGTCGCCTGTATCGAAATAGGAATCCTCGATCAGCACATCCCTGCTCGATTCCGGATTGCAGCCGTCGTTGTTCGGACCGTGTGTTTCGATGTGAACATTCCTGATTGTGACATTCTCGCACAGAACGGGATGAATTTCCCACATCGGCGAGTTGATGATCTTGATCCCCTCAATCAGAATATCCTTACTTCTGTACGGCTGAATGAAACTGGGTCTCAGATAGTAGCCTTCGCCGAGCTTCCGCTCTTCTACCGGCACACCCTTCTCACCCATATCGAACAGAAGGTTCCTCCCTTTCGTCTGTTCGGGCATGCCTTCCTTCCAACCGTACTCCTTCTTTCCTTTCCATGGCCACCAGTACTCGTTGTTTGCCTGTCCATCGAGAACTCCCTTCCCTGTCACGGCGATCTTCTCCTGCTCGAACGCATAAATGAGAGGCGAATAGTTCATGCACTCGACACCTTCCCAACGGCTGAAGACAAGCGGGAGATATCTCTTCGGGTCACGATGGAACTTGATAACGGCGCCTTCGGCGAGATGAAGATTGACATTGCTTTTGAGATGAATCGGCCCCGTCAGGAATTCGCCCTTCGGAACAACAACCCGTCCTCCGCCGGCGCGGGAGCATTCGTCGATTGCTTTTCTGAATGCAACCGAGCAATCCGCAAGGCCATCACCCTTGGCGCCGAACTGCGTGACATCGAAGTCCCTCTCGGGAAATGTCGGGGGTTGAATTCTCTGGAGAATGGCATCAACTTGTTGCCACGGATCCGACGTTTGCTGACTTGTCGCAGAACAACCACCAACCGACCACGCAACAACACAAACGGCGTAGAAGAGGAACGATTTCTTTCCGGCCAATCTGACAATATCTCTCATATTTCCTGACCCTATTCTTGGTGATGGTTACTTCAACAGCATCAGCTTTTTCATTTCCTTGTTGTTCCCGCTCGACAGCGTGTAGAAGTACATGCCGCTCGAAAGATGGGATGCCTCAAACTTCAACTCGTACCGCGTTCCGGAAACCGCCAGCCTGTCAAATACAGTCGCCACCTTCTGCCCAAGAGCATTGAACACCTCAAGCATTGCCGGCTGTGTTCGATCTACTGTGAATGCAATCGTTGTCACCGGGTTGAACGGATTGGGGTAGTTCTGTTCGAGTTTGAATGCAGCGGGCATGTCAATTGCATACCGCACGGATGTCGGATAGTCGCTTTCGAAGCACCCCAAATCGGGAGCGGTGCCGTTGAAAGGTAATCCGACATTCGTTCCTGCATCGATGAGATCACTACCCTGGGCAAGACGCATAAAGGGAAGAATCGGTAAGCTGCCATCAGCCTGGCGCGGGCCGCGCATGCCTGTTGTGTCAAGACTTATGAAGTCGGCGTCGTTCACCACGAAGGGAGACATCCAACTGTTGGTCGCTTGAATCGCAAAGCTGCCGAGCGAGCCGTAGAACCCCAGCGACACACAGTTTTTCACCGTCAGAGTCGAGCCGCTTTTGATGGGTGAACTGATCTGGTAATTTGTCCCGTTTCTGTATGCGGTGCAGTTCAATAACGTCATCGAGCCTCTGTTATTGTTCTGATCGTATCCCTTCACCCGATTGTCGAATGCGAGGCAGTTGATGAGAATCATGTTATGTCTTAGACTGTCGGCGTTGGTGTTGTCACCGCCTCCCATTTTGAATCCGTTGCCGTTGCCCACACTCGGCGCGCCGCTCTTCAGATATCCGTTGTGGAATACCCAGCAGTTCTCCAACGTCGTGGTGACGTTGTCGGCAGGACGTAGATAGCCGTCCCACCCGTCATCGGAATTTTGCCATGCCCTGCAACCGTAGAAGTAGTTTCCGGTACCGACATCAAGTTTGGGCGCAAAACCGTCGGCATTGCCTTGTCCGATATCGGCATTAAAGTATGAATCACAATTGATGATGTTGTTGTACGATGCATTGCCGCTGAGTTGAAGACCCGTATCATAGTTCTCGCTGAACGAACAGTTCTCAACGATATTAAAAGAGCCGGAGATGTGCATGCCGTTATCTCCAGCCTTCCAGATATCGAATCCTTTCACATGCCAATAGCGTCCGGTGATCCGAATGCCGCGATTTGCATCGGCTACTGGCATCGAAGAAAAATCAAGGAACACACGTTCACCCGGATACGCATGCAGCTTGAACATGTTATCACTCGTGCCGATGCGGGAAAGAACTATCGTAGTGGAATATGCGTACGAGCCGCCGCGAACGTAGATGGTGGTACCGGGCACAGTTGCAACGGAATGCGCTTTTGTAATCGTTCTGAAGGGCTCCTCGAACGTACCCGCAGCGGAATCACTTCCCGTTGTTGCAACGTAGTACGTTTGTGCCTGCAGGTTCACTGCCACCAGCGATAGCAATACGAGTAGAATACTCACTCTCACAGCATGCTCTCCTATGTTACGAATTGTACAATGGTTGATTGATGACATTTCCATGCCGCTTACTCTTGTAAGTTATTTCAGCAGAAGGAGTTTCCTGACCGCACTGTTTTCACCACTGTGCAATCTGTAGAAGTAGATGCCGCTGGCCAGGTAACCCGCGGCAAATCGTGTTTCATACTCCCGTCCCGCTTCGGCAACATCGTCGAACAACGTCGCGACAACTTGCCCGAGCAGATTGTGAACCGTCAGCGTTGCGGGACCTGATGCCGGAACAGAGAACTTGATACTCGTCTCAGGGTTAAACGGATTCGGATAGTTCTGATGCAGGTTGAACACATGCGGCACATTCTGCTTCACTCCCGTCGCCCCCGATACGACAATCGGCTCTGTGAAATGCATCGTTCCATCCAAATCGACTTGCTTCAATCTGTAGTGCCAAGAGCCTTGCGTGACCGACTCATCTATGAACTGATAGTATCGCGGCTCGTTCGTTGTTCCGTTGCCGGGAACAAAACTGTTCGGCAGATCGGAGAATCGCGGCTCTGCTGCTCCTTTCCGCTGCACGTAGAACCCGTAGTTGTTCACCTCGCTGATCGTTCTCCACTCCAACAATACTCCGGCAGACGTCATCCGTCCGGTGAACGATGCAAGCTGAACGGGGACCGGATTCGAGCTGAAATCAAACTTGCCGCTTCCCGCGTACGACGAGACCATCGCAGGAATCTCTTCAGCCGGATCGAGGGTATAGCTGTAGTACGTCGATGCCCCGAACGCCGTGCCGCGTGTCCCCGGCAAGCCGGTCGTTCCCGCAAAGATGTTGAACCGCTCCACCAGGTCACCGGGCGGACTGCCGTCACGCGACGTTTCCGTCGGAATCGGAACATTCAGGAAGTAGTTCCCTTCAACTAATACATCCGCCTCGAGATTCGAGGAGACACCGTAGATGCCGTTGTTCGTATAGTAGTTGTTGTACACATGCGCCTTGCCGAAGCGGACGCGAGGATGCCGCTGTGTTGTTCCGTTGAAGTAGTTATGATGATAGGTCACTTTGAGTTGCGTGTCGGTAGTCTGGTTGTTCGAGTGACCCATCAGGCACGCCTTGTCATGGTTGTAGAAATGGTTCCACGAGATGGTAACATACTCGGCGCCGTGCGTCACATCGAGCGCGCCGTCGTAGCAGTTGGTGAAGGAACAATGATCAATCCAGAGATGATTGCCGGTGTTGGGAGCATCGTCCGCCTGAATGTTGATCCCGTCATCGGGAGAGTTCATGAACTTGATGTTGCGAATGATGATGTTCTTCGCCCGCGTAATCTTCAGCCCGAAGCCGCTTATCGTTGCGTCGGTTCCCACGCCAATGAGGGAAATATCATACGTATCCTTTATGTCCAACATATCCGACACTGTTGCGCTCGGCATCAGTGTTCCAATCACGTAGATGGTAAGAGGAGGGAAATTCAAAGTCCGGTTTGCATCAACGCGTCGCAGCATCCATTCATTGAGATCGGAAGAATTCGTAACGAACACGGTCTGCATATCCGTACCCGTGCCGCCTGTAGTGCCGTTGGGATATTCGTACGCGCCGACAGAAGCAAAACCCGCAGGCGATCCCTGATAGGGGAACGGCCCGAAACCGCCGGGAGGAATCATCACACCGATCTCTGTTTTGTGTGAGTTCATAGTAACGTTCATCGGATTCATTGTTCCTTCATCCGTTCCTCCCCACCGGTGAAAGATGTTGCCGCCCGAAGGCGTCGCCGTCAATGTTACGTCGGTACCGGCATCATACAGCGAGTCGGCATGTGCAGGGGATCCGAGAACAGAGCCTTCTCCACTTTTCGTCAGATGAAGTTTGTACACCGGCGTTGCCGTCTGCCCGCCAATCACGATGCGGTCAAGATTCGCGTTGTTGTTGTTTGTGGTAGATGTAAACTTCAACCGGTTGATGCCCGCTTGCAATGGTACAACAGCCGCCACGGACGACCACGTCGTCCAACTTCCCGTTGTCGTGAAGGTCGGAAATGTAATTGACGAGCCATTAAGCGTCACAGCATACGCACGGGTACTGCCGCCGTTCGCGTAGAAGACACGCACCGTATCGGAGGCGGCACTTGCACGACGGAAGATGATCTCCAGCGACGCATTGATTTTGTCCGCGATATCAACGTAACCGGAGCCGGTGTAGCCGTTGTACTGCGTGCGAACGTACGCGGCGGAGAGAATGCCATCTTCCGCCTGGTACTCGTTCGGCTGGGCGGGCGTTGCACCCGTTCCCGAGACGGCAACATTCCGAGTCGTGGCACTCCCGCCTTCGTTGGTGATGTCGCCGTCATAGCTTTGCACGGCGGTCGGCTTGAAGCGAACGTACACTGTCGTCGGCGACAACGTTCCGCTTGCATACGGTGCTTGCACGGACGATCCAAAACCCGACCCGCTCGTCAACGACACCTCAAATCCGGACGGCGCTGTGATTGTGATATTGCCGCTTGCAGGCGAGAGTGTATTGCCCGAAACGATGAACGTTTTTTCCACTGATGTTGTGTTGATGAGAACCGCTCCGAACGATAACGAACCGGCAGAAACTCCGATCGTTGGAACCGCAAGAGTTGTCTGGCTGCCTGTGCCCGGCGCTGTTGTATTGTAGTTCTGTGAATTGCCGCTCCCGACGTTATACTCGTACACGGCAAAATGATAGGTGGAGTTGCTCTGCAGATTGGTTACTGTGACACTCGTGCCGGTTCCATCATACACAATTTTATTCCCCCCACCCTGGTCTGTCGCAGCCGTGAAATCGCTGTTTACCCCGCTTGCCGGACTCCCGTTTGTGGGGATGAACGTGACTGCCGCTCCTAACCGCGCAGCAACAATTCTTCGATCACCGTTTCCACCGGTGAAGTTCACAGCGATGGAACTTCCCGTTACCGTTCCAAACGCAATGCTTGACTGTGCAGTTGGTTCCAACGCAAGCGTAACGCCATCCACCGCAACTTGCTTTGCCGGAACACCGGTACTCGTGTGAGTGATGTCTCCCGCATGCGGGGCCGCCGATATTCCATTCATCCGAACCTGCACCGCAACCGGCTGCCCGACAATCTCTCCTCCCGCGACAGAAAGCGTCACCGGCAAGGCGTTCCCGTTCCAAGTTGTTCCGCCGTTCGTGGAGATCTCGAATCCCACCGGCGGAGTCACAACGACGTCATCTACAAGACTGACGCCCGAAACGTTGTACGATTGCGTTCCGGATGGCATGCCGACAACATGCTGAAAACTGCTCAGAGAACTTTCCGAAGTGATGATGTTGGCAGATGCAATTGCCGTTGTTCCGGATATCACGACATCCTGCGGGCACACATACTTCTGTGTTGAGGATGTCGTGTACCATCCGTAGATGCGGAGATAAAACGATTCGCCGGCGGCAACCGTTACATTGAGCGTATAGCCGGGAGAAGGAGAAAGCATTGAGCCGTTGGGAAGAACAAGCACCGTGCTGTTGAGTTTCGTGCGAGTAGTGAACGTCGGGTCGGTGGAGTACCAAATGCTGGCCCGCATGTTCCCCCCACCTGCAGCACCGAGATTCATTGTCACAGAAGTGACGGTCAATTCATACGTCGCGTCAGGCGAAACCGCAAACTGTACGTAGCGGCTCTCATTCTGATCCGATTCGCCCGGCCAACTGTTGTCGAGCGTGGTCAAACGCTGGCTGCTGTTCGGGCCTGTGTAGCTGTTGACTACCATATTGCTGAACGTCTCAGCAGTTCCCGCCACATGCCCCGACGTTGCCACACTTGTCGTGGTTATGCTCGACAACGCCCATGTTGCGGAAGCGGCTTGAGCAAATCCTACCCGCGTCGTCAGCGCAACACTCACTATCACGACAAGGGTCAGCAACAATTTTTTCATACTCCATCCTTCATTCTTGAATTCACATCTTCATTACTTACGCCGCCGCCTTTTCCCTTGCGGGTACAATCGTTCGGCCAGTTGCACGCTCACTTGATTCGTGGTCAATACGATTCGAAAGCAAGAGTGTCTTGCTGAAAAGCGGTGCGGGCCATTCTTCCTTCATGAAGTTTGTCAGAAACAGGAGAGCCGCCGCACCCGCACCCGCCATCATAAGAGCCGTGATACTCCCCGAGGCAGCCCATCCTGACACTTCTGCGACAGAATCTCCCAGCAAAGCCCCGAGAATACCCCACAGCATATCATCAATCACGCCGTACGAACGATTCAGCATCAGGCGACGTCCGACACGTGCCGCAGTCACTCCGATCACTACCAAGGCGAATATGTTCATGGTCTCAGGCCTTGTTTTGCTGTTTACTTGACGAACGTGAGCTTACGAAGCTGAATCCGGTTCCCGCTTTCGAGACGGTAGAGGTACATTCCGCTTGAGAGATTCTGAGCATCGAATGATATTGTATAGCTCCTGCCCGGTTCGGCGATACCGTCAAACAATGTTGCGACCTTTGCGCCAAGCAAATTGAATACTTCAAGCTTTGTGGCTGCCGGGTGTTCCACTGTAAATCTGATTTGTGTGGAAGGATTGAACGGGTTCGGGAAATTCTGATGCAGCATAAACTCCCTCGGAGCAACCTCCGCCACCGACGTCAACACATCGACGCTGACGGGCTCGCTGAAATGGATTGAGCCGTCAAGATCTATTTGTTTGAGGCGATAGAACCACTGTCCGGACGGTACGCCGTTCTCGGTGAACGTGTACATGCGTGGTTCATTTGTCGTTCCGTGGCCCGGAATAACCGGCGATACACTTGCATACCCGCTTCCTCGTTGCGCCGACCGCTGAACTTCAAATCCGTAGTTGTTGATTTCGCTGATGGTCATCCAATCCAGCCGGACGCCAACATTCGTCACATATGTCGCGGAAAATGATGCAAGCTGAACGGGAAGCGGCGCGAGGCTGTTCCCTGCAGTCCAGCGTGAAAAACTGTTTACATCTGTTATGTAGATGACTTTGAATAGCGTGTTTACGGTTCCCCCCTGCCCTGTCCAAGTCACGCCATTGTCAACGGACTTGAAGAGTGTAAGATTGCTTTCAGGAATGCTGTTCAATTCGGATACATCATACATCATCCCGAATGTTGCGTTCAACCCTGTATTGTTGGCCGGCGTGATGTCGAAATAGCGGCTGATGCTCGAGTTGCCATTCCCAGTCTGCACAGCATGGCCCCGTGTGATTGCGGTAGTGCCAAGGTCGGCCAATGAGCCGATTCCGATTCCGAGGCCGGCAATGTTTGTGAGAACATCGGGTGCGTTAAGACTTCGGCTCGCGGTGATGACACCGCTGGTGCCTTTCACGGTGTTGCCGGGGGTCTCGGACAATATCCCCGAGGTTCCGAGTGAAACATCATTCCCGTTCAAATCCAAATCACCCGACATCAACGAGAGAGTCCCATCGACGGCAGTCGAGGCAGAGAGTGTAACACCGTTGGCGTTGTTGATTGTCAGGTTGTTCACAGTTGCGGGCAAACCTGTTCCCGTCACCTGGGCGGCACTTCCGTTGTACGTGTAGTTCGCGGCTACATCAAAATTCCTCGCCGTTGTTTGTATGTTACCCGCGGCCCCTGCGGATGTGATTCCGTCGGGTGAACCGATGCCCAGCGTTCCGGCAGCATTGAGGGTAAACGTGGGGCCGGTTATTACTGCGGTTCCGCAATTCAGCGTGCCGCCTCCCTCCACATTGAACGCGCGGCCTGTTCCGACAACGATGTTGTTGTTTAACGTGGTGGATGCACCGTTCTTCACTGTCCATTCAAGGTTGGTATTCGTGATTGCCCCACCGGATTGTGTGAATGATTTGTTCACGCCTGTGAAGTTCATGAGCAGCATATTCGTGCTTCCGGTATTGGCCGCATACGTTCCGCCGGTTTGATTCCAGTTTCCGCCGATATTGAAAGCACAGCCTGTGCTTGTTCCGCCGCAGTATTGAAACGAGCCTCCCTCCAAAATGAAATCACCGGCAAGATTCACTGTTTGATTTGTCTGACCCGAACCAAAAAAGCGAACGATTGTCGGAGTAGCGCCCGAACTGACCATTCTGAAGTAGCCGGCAATGTTTGTGAGATTTCCAGCAAAATTCACGTTCGATGCTGTCATTCCGGGAGAGTTCCAAATGATATTGCCGTATGTTGTGCCTGCCAAAAACATTGAGGTTACGGAACCGCCAATGATGCCGGTAACTTCAATGGTCGAAGTCGGATGCCACGTTACGCTGCCGGATCCCGCTGTTTTGGGAACGTTGTTGTTGTTTGTTGCATGTTCGTGCCTGCTTCCGGCTCCGTACGAGACTGTACCGTTGGTGGTTGTGAATGTCACGGCAGTACCATCAAGCCGGACTGTTCCGTTTACCGTGAGCGTCCCGCTAACGGCAATGTCGGTTCCTGTGCCATCAGCAACTGTGAGTTTTACGCCGCTGTTGACAAGTACGGTACCGCCTGTATTGACGGTCAGTTGATCGACGGTTACATCGGCAGTTACGGTGACAACATGCCCGCTTTGAATAGAGATGCTCCCATCGGCGGAAGTTGGGGAGATGCTTGCCGCTTCCCACTCTGTTCCATTGTAGGTTTCCCATGTAGCTGCTGAACTCCAGTTTCCCGTTGCCGCCGAACGGAAATCCCCGGCAGTCTGTGCAAGAATCCCGTGCACGGGAATGAGAACAAGTATAGTCACCAGATAGAATGCATGTTTCATTGCTTTCTTCCTTTCCCCTTGAGTGATAGTTGAGACATTTGCCTATTGATTGACATCGCTTTCATAAATTACTTCCCTTAGAATGCGCAGGCCAATAACCACCGGAAAAGATTCTCCGCAGCTCGTGGGTTATCGTAGCCATCCGGAAGTCGCCACGTGCCCATGTATTCATTGTAGAACCATGGGTCGCCGACCGCAAACACAGCCCCTTTACCTACCTTCGCAAATGCCATGATAACGTCATTGTTGTCCGTGAAAATGGCACGCGCAGGCTCTTGAATATTGAGCGTACTGATCTCTTTGATAAATACTCTTCTGACATCTTTGAAGAGAGGATGATCGGAAAAGCGATTGAATGTTGCGCCGGCGAATTCCGTAGCCGTTGCAGGATTGCGACTATCTTCGTTGAATCGTATCCCGAATCGTTGAGCTAACCGGTTGAAATGTTCAAACTCCGCTTTCCCTTTATCGTTTCCCAACAAAACCAGAACGCCGCCTGCTTTCACCCATTCCGTGATTGCGTTAGCGGCGTTCTCGTCAATGAAATTCGGAAACTCGGTTTCCTGCTTCGTGTCGGGATCGACAATGATGTAGATATCGGCCCGCTGCAGCGTACGTTGAGTCGGGGCTTGACACAGCGTATCAATCACCGCACCTGTTTGCGAGATTATCGTTCCAAGCATCGAGAAACCGGAATTGGCAGTATCATCCCATACATAATGATAACGGTAACGCCGCCCTTTTGAATCCTGTTTCCATTCATTGTTGTAGAAGCAGTCGAGCATTACGAGTTTTCCTGCCCCGACCAATTCCTTCGGGCCATCCTTCCTCATCATGCCGCCTAAAGGAATGCCGAGACGGTGGATTTCTTCCGAAACAAGCCGGGCAACTTCAGCGGCGCCAATGCTGCTGAAATGCGTATTGTCCTCTTTCCCTTTCGGCACGGCGGAGTATTTTCCCGAATCAAGCAGCAGAAACAGCGACTTCGTTTTCTCCACCCCGAGTTGCTCAAACAACTCATGACTTCTCTTATGCAGATCGACCACAGGAACAGAGAACTCTTTCCCGATCTCTCTGACAACTGCAGGGTACTCACCGTGTATGTCATAGAATCTTCCCTTCGAGTCGAATCGCCTGCGACAGACGGGCGTGATCAGGATCGGGATGGCTTCTTTGGTTCTGGAGTCGGTTATGAACTTGATGAGGTTTGCTCTGTAGTCGGTGCGGGCCTCGGCGTAGCGGGAGAGGTCTTCTTTCTTGGCATCATTGTGTCCAAACTGAATCATGACATAATCGCCCTGTTGCAGTTGTTGCACGACTTTCTGCCAACGTCCCTCGTCGATAAAGCTCTTCGTACTCCGTCCGTTACGCGCGTGATTCTGTACGACAGTCGGGTCCGCAAACGCCACACTAAACAACTGACCCCATCCGCGTTCCGGGTTCCCGATAAGTTCCTTATCAGCCATTGTCGAATCGCCGATAAGGTAGATCTGCGGCGATGATTTCATGCCTGCAAGCATGAGTGAAGCCGAACAGACTAAAATTATCACACTTCGGTACTTCATGGTTTACTTCATCGGTAACTGTACAACTGATAGAAAACTGTACTGATTCAATGGATCATTCCTTAAGTATGAATCATGGTAGAGCCTGTGCCTTTATCCAGGTTTCAGCTTCACGACTTTCTCTCCGGTCGGAATCACCTGCGCTCTTCGCTCAATGCAGGTTTCCCGGAGGACGAGTTGTGTTGGTAGTATGACATGATGTTCGCGGGAAACATCCGGCTGCGCGAGACATTCAAGCATGATCTGCACCGCGCGAGCGCCCAAGTCACAAGCCGGCTGACGCACAACACTCAGTGCAGGTGAAATAAACTCTCCTACGTCCGTATCGCCAAAACAAATAAGATCGATGTCGTCCGGGATACGCACCCCCAGTTCTTTCGCTGCTCTGTAGATTCCAAGCGCTACCGGATACGTTGCGGCAAAGATGAATTCCGGCAACGGCCCCTTGTTAAGGAGAATCTTAAATCCGTTGTAACCGTCCTCAGTGCCATAGCCGCCATGAATAATCCACTCTCTGTTCATGGGAAGATTGTGCTGATTCAAGGCATGCTCAAAGCCGGTCAACCGGTTGCGTCCGATGTTAATTGTCGGGTCGCCGCCGACAAATCCGAGTTTGCGATAGCCGATGCGAATGGCATGGTCAACTGCGTGGTACACACCTTCTCGATCATCGACAAGAACACTGCTGAATCCCTGCAGCGGGGGCTCAAGCCGCCGGTCAACAAACAGCAGCGGAATGCCGCTTTTCTGAATGATGTGAAAAATCTCCGGGTCTTTCGTCTGTTGTGTAATCGAGATAATGATCCCGTCAACGCGCATCGCAAGAAGCGTTTGAAGATGCTTTCGTTCCCGTTCAGCATTCTCTTGCGACACTGTCAAGATCGTTTCGTACCGGTTTTCAAATGCTGTGTTGTAAACTCCTTCGATCAACGAGCCAAAGAAATAATGTGCTATCTTGGGAACAACAAGTCCGATCATGTGTGAGCGGCGGGAAGAAAGATTTCTCGCCATAATATTGGGAGTATATCCCAGTTCGTTGGCGATTATCCTCACCTTGCTTGTTGTCTCATCAGAAATATCCGGATGCCCCCGGAGCGCCTTTGATACAGTCACTCGCGATACCTTCAAGCGCTTCGCTATATCATCAAGCGTAACATGAGATCTGCGTTTCAAGCAATCCTCATTGGTTGTGAAACATTTGTGCAGCGCATTGTATTCATTGTGTTTTCGCCCTCTCTAACTCTATTGCGGCAAGCAGAAACGGCCCGTAGCCTTTAATGTCGTTCGATCGTTGTGCTTCACTTATGTAGTAGGCAAATGTTCCATCCCTGTAGGGCTTCCCTCCCAATCCCGCCCCCTTGATCGTGTTATGCAGATCAACGAACCCGTTGGCGTCAATTGTGACGAGGCGGCTGCGGATAGCTTCGAACGAACGCGCCGCCTCCCGTCCGTGTTCTTCCGGCAAATAACCGAGCCGGGCACCTTTTGCCAGCGCGTAGGTGAACATGCATGCTGAAGATGATTCGAGATAGTTACCCTCTCTCGACCCCTGATCAAGAACAAGATACCAGAGATGAGATGTCGTATCACGCCACCGGAGCAGGCTGCTTGCCACATCATTCAGTATGGCAATAAGGTTTGCACGCTTCGGGTGATCGGCGGGGAAATAGTCCAGAACATCTACCAATCCCATCGCATACCAGCCCATCGCTCTGCCCCAGAAACTTGGCGAACGTCCTGTCGCCGGATCGGCCCACGGCATTTGCCGGCTTTCATCCCACGCGTGATAATACAAACCGGTCTGGGCGTCCTTTGTGTGGCGAGCGATCCAAATAAACTGGTTCGCAATATCATCAAACAGGTCGGATTCACCGTATGTCGAGGCATACATCGCGGCAAAAGGTTGAGCCATGTAAAGGCCGTCCAGCCACATTTGGTACGGATAGATTTTCTTGTGCCAGAACCCTCCTTCATTCGTACGCGGATGTTCACGAAGCTGTTGTCGCAATGTGTCGGCTGCGTAACGGAAGCGGACATCCTTCGTTTCGTCATAGGTAATCAGCAATGCCCGTCCGGGCGCAACCAGGTCGAGGTTATAGTCTGCTCGTTTGTACGTCTTGATCCGCCCATCGGGCTCAACGTATTGCAGAAGGTTCTGATGTACGAAATCAAAATACTTCTTCTCACCGGTGTGGAGATAGGTTTGATACAGGGCCCAAAGAACCAGACCCTGTTCATAGTTCCACTTTGTCTCTGTGAATCCGGTATCGTACGTGACGGCACCCGGGTGTCGAAGCACGAACGAATCCGCAATCCGGACAGACCATGGCTTGTCAGTCGGGATTTTCTGGGATGCCGGGCCGTTACCGCAAGCCGATAGCAGGAGGACGCCCGCAAGCAAGCCGAGTATTTTGAAATTGTTCATAGATTCCTCAACGCCGCTTTTATTATCGGCCCGGTTACTTGAGCAGTACCATTCTTCTGCTTTCCACAAGATTACCGGATTGAACACGGTAGATGTAGACACCTGAACTGAGATTCGTTGCATCAAACGCCAGCGTATGTGTACCGGCCTGTTTCTTTCCCTCAAACACCGTCGCAACCTGTTGGCCGATCAGATTAAATACTCTGATGCTGACTTGCGATTCCCGTGGAAGTCCGAACCGAATTGCGGTAGCAGGATTGAACGGATTCGGGTAGTTCTGCTCCACAAAGAACGACTGCGGAATTGTGCCTTCATTCTCAACCGAAGTCACCAACAGACTGCCACCCTCGAACGAAATCGAGCCTGAAGGTCCCAACGTAAACGGCACTGTATTATTAAACACGCCCGCCATCAGCCGGAGAACGCCGTTGATCGTTGTCGGCTGTGTGAGCGCAACGCCTGCTGCGTTGTTGATGACGAGGTTGTTCACGGTTGTTGGCATGAGCGCGCTGGTTACTTGCGCCACCGAGCCTTTGAACGCGTAGTTCCCTTCCGTACTGAATGAATTGCCACCGCCATTACTGGCCCCCGTGCACATAATGGCGCCCGCAAGACCGTCTGCGTGGCCAGTCGCCACTGTTCCACCCGGCGCAACAATAAAGCTGCCGGTGTTTGAGGCAGTAATAACGGATGTACCAAGATTCAACGTTGATCCGGCCGCTACTTCCATGGTAAAGTGACCCGTTCCAGTAGTGCCGTACTGAACGTTCGAAAACGAGAGGTTGTGCGTGCCGTTGCCTGAAAAGATCAGTTTATTAATTCTGGTTGCGCCCGAGTTTTGCAGCGTTGCGTTAGAAACCGTGAAGTCGCCGTAGAGATTGAATGTCACGTCGGGAGCGCTTCCCCGGCTCACGCTGAAGTTTCCGCCTGTTACTGTAATATTTCCCAAAACATTCACAATAATCGTCGCAGCAGAGCTGGAACCGTTTGTCGAAAACTGCCCGCCTCTGACAATGATGTCTCCGTTGATGTTGATTGGTGTGAGAATTGCTGCAGGGCTCGTCAACTGAACTCTGACCGACCCGGTTGCGTCTACCTCAAAATTACCATGAATCGTATTTCCGCCCGTCAGGCCCAAATCCACATTGGCGGTTTGCCCGGTACAATTCCACACAAAGTGATGGAAGTCCTGATTCAAATTGTTCGGCTTTGAACCGCTGATGTACCCCGTTACCTTGCATATCGATCCTGCTGCCCACGTTGCTTCGGGAATCGAGCCGGCGTTCTGAGCATGCTCGTACATTCCCCCGTTGGCAAAGGTCAGACTCGGGGCGCCGCCTATTTTTCCCTGGTTGCGAAGTGTGCCCGAAATGGAAACTGCAACGTTAACGAAGATGGAATCCGTTGCACGAATGGTGATTGTCTCCGAACCTGTTGGCGGGGCTGCAGGAAGTGACCACGCCGTTCCGTTCCATCGTTCCCAATTACCGGCCGCGCTCCAGTTTCCGCCGGTGGTGTTACTGCGATAGTCGCCGACTGATTGGGCATTGGCTATTCCTGTCACACCGATCAGAAAGACGATCAAAGCAATTATTGTTGTTCTCATGTTGCACCTCCGTGAATGTATTGTAGTTTGCAAGAATGACCTCACTCAAACTCGAATATCTGTTACCAGGGAAATACGTACGCCACATCTGCGGTAATTGCATGACGTGTGTCGCTGTTCAGATTTACGTTGCTTCCCCATACATCCTGGTACTTCATTGTCCCGTATTCGTAGGCAATGTTCAGCCTGGCCGGGCCGAATGAAAACCCGAGTCCGGTCGAATACACTGAATGCATCACGGGCTCTCCGGCAATCGGATTTCCTTCCGGTTCAAACACTTCCGCCTGACCCCGGATGCCCGCACGCAACGTAAGCCAATCCGAAGCACGATACTCGGCACCGACTCGAAACACGGAACTCGACAGCCACGGATTGTATGTTGTGTCGGGAGAACTGTATCGTGCCGATGCAGTTGAGCGCATTTCGTATTCAAATGAAAGAAGTAGTCCTTCTCTCATTTTGATCGAGAGCCCGACCGAACCGCGCCACGGCAATCGGACTTTGTCTTCACCTGTTTGCGTGAAAGCAGAAGAGGTGCCGTTGGTATCCACGCGTACCTGAGTCGAAAACGTACGCGTGATAGTCATCGGCGGCTTCACTGACGCGCCGAGCGTTATGTAGTTACCGAGATACATAGCGCTGATCGTGTATTCCTGGCCGCTGTAGTCGGATGTTCCGGACTTCGTTGCGCGCCCGTACACAGAGTCAAGCCGGAAGAAATTCGCAAAGAACGTAAGTCTGCCCCGCGCATTTCTTTGCTCAAAATCGTCCGTGCTTCCCTTCAGGATCATTCCGCTGAAACCAATGTGGATATTGTCGGAAAGGGATCCCGAAAGGGCGGCGCCGTGGCCCCGCAGCCTTCCATCTCGCAAACGAATGAACTGCGACCAACGGGCTTCCACCGTGTTCACATTTGTCGGCAGCGGAAACGGTGACGGGCGTTGCGAGAGTATTGACGGACTGAGAACGTTGTTATTTTGATAGTAGTTGTTCAGATTCGCATACTCGATTGCCCCGATACCGATTGTGAACCGCATGTCGTCAATAGTAAACGGCACGCCGATCATCGCCTGAATCGGCAATGCATGATTTTTGGAACGAGACCAGTTCGGGCTAATCGAATCATACGGGCGCTGCACAGAATCACCCGGATTTCCACCGAAGCGGATGATTGTCGTATCGCCATTCACAATAACCGTATCACCGTAGCGAGGGTCGGGAATGAGATGCGTCAATCCCTCCATCAACAGACTGAAGTTCGAATAGTATTTGAGCGGAGCGTATTGTTGGACTTGTTTCATCGACGAATAGCGTTGCACGCCGCCCAACGAAAGTTGGAAGCCGTCAAGAGTCTGAAGCGAGGCCGGATTGGCGAACATCAAACCCAAATCATTTGTCCGGCCGAGCGTAATCCCGCCCGAGGCCCGCGATGCTGCAGATTGGAGAGTCCGTTGGTCAAGTCCTTGAATAGTAAGCGGTACATCATGCCCCTGCGCGCCTGCAACATGCGGCGCAAGGAAGTATGCAATCAACAGTGTAATGATGAAATTCTGACGAGGTATCATTGCAGTTCCGCTCCTAAACTGAAACGCTGTACATTGCCGAGGTACGTACCCAATGTTCCGTAGCTGTAGTCAACTGAAAGACGAACAGATCCGAGTGTGTGCTTGAGACCCGCTCCGAGTGTAAGTCCTTCTGTGTCGTAATTGAATTTGTAGCCGGCGCGAAGCGCAAACGTCTCCGCATACTCATACTCCATCCCGACGTGTTGTTGCTGCGCGTAATCATTGGGTTGGAAGAGATCAAATGCGATGCTCAGGCGGTTCTCCTCCGTGTTGAAGAACAGGGCATCGCGGCCCATGACATTTGCCGCTGTGCCGAGCCGGAACAGAAGCGGAACGGCGCTGCTTTCGTTTGCGTATGTGATTTCAGCACCGAAATTTTGCACGGATGCGGCTATTTGAATCGAGCGGAAGCCCGTGTTGTACCGGACTCCGAAATCGAACAGCAATCCGCTGCCCCATGTTTTGACTTCACGTGAAGCGTAACTGCCTCCCTGCGGAACAAGCGCTGTAACCATACGGCCGTTGTACAGACTCTCGTGCGCATACTTGATGCTGATACCTGTCGAGAAGCGATCGGTCAGACTGCGGGCATATGTTATCCCGACCAAGTAGCTGAAGGGCCTGAACGTTCTGCCTGTAAAGCCGGGGAAATCAGGGTCCCAGTATTCTGCCAGCGTGCTTGTTTCCTCGAATACTCCGTAGTCAACATACTGTACTTGAACGCCGACGGCACCAATTCCACCAAGCGGAAAAGCATACGCAAGCGCCCCCTGCTGTGCATCAAATATCCAGTTGACGTACGTGGAGGAAAAATCATGATTCTGCGTGAGCGCAAGTCCGCTGGGATTCCAGAATACCGCCTCGGCTCCGGTTGCCAATGCGCTGTAGGCATCACCCAATGCCGTTGCCCGAGCGGAAGGCATTACTTTCAGGAACTGCATTGATGTGGTTCCCACTTTCTGGGCATGCCCTGCAAACGGCAACACAGCGATAATACACATCAACCAAACACATTTCTTAAAACATTTCATGATTCTCATTTCCTCAATGAATAATCACAAACTTACCGTTAGTTCTCGCGCCGGACTCATCTTCCACAACAAAATAGTACACACCCGACGCGATCAACTGGTTGTTGCGGGAAATCTGGAAATACGCTTCTCCGAAACTCCCGTCGTGTTCAATCGTTTGCACAAGCTGGCCGCTGTACGAGTAGATGCGAATTGTGCAGCGAGCAGTCAGGCCGCGGAATTTTATCCTGTCCGCAACATCGCCGCGGGCATCGAAGCCCCCTTCGGGATTGGTGACGAACAACGGATTCGGTACCACGTATACTTTGGAGAGCTTCGCGGCCGGCGGGGCCTGCGTAAGATGTGAACGCATGTTTGTCATTCCGCTTTTCCCACCCGACGAATCCACGGAAACGACTGCGTAGTAATAGTAGGACCCCTCAACACTGTTTGTGTCGAGCATCGTATAGATGGAATCTTCAAAGAACCGCTGATCCCGCCGCGTGATCGTGTCCATCACCGCCCAGGGACCCAGCGGACTTGTCGCCCTCATTGCAAGATAGTGCATGAAGGGTGCCCGCAACCGGCCGTTTGCATTTGCGTTGGTGAAATCCTCGACGTACGGATACCAAACGAGTTTGTTGAATGCCGAACGAGTATCTTCAACGCGCAATGCAGGAGCGGGAACCGGAATAGGAACAGTGTTGTAGTAGCCGCGGCCTTTCCGTTGACGCAGCATCGTCCGCGTAGAATCGGCCGGCTCATATTGCAGAGAGTCATACTTCGCAAGAGGCAGGCCGGTGTACATTTCGATCGCCCGATCGGCAACATCTCTGATGGAAACAACGCCCGGCGTCACGTACCACGGCAGCGGATTGTTCTGAAGATACGTGCTTCCGATGTACGGTTTCGGGCCGAGGAACGGGTATTGCAACGTATCATACCAGCTCGGAATCGGGCAGAAATACGTTCCCGCATCCACGCCCGCCCTGATGTTTCCTCCCAAATCCGAATAGACGCGATCACCGGCAACACCGGGACCGTACCCGACCACATCAGCAACGGCAAATCGAACCGTCTCGCCCGGAGGAAGAATGAACGGGAAGAATCCGTACATGTGAACTACCGGTTGGTACCACGACAAGTTCGTCGAGCCTCTTGTCCGTCCTTTCCAGTACGTCCAGTTCGCCGGATCATACGGAATCAACTGATTGCGGAAACGCAGCGAATCACTGGTTCCCTGAAACACACCGGTTCGTCGTTGCTGCAGGGGATCAAGCGTAGGTTGGTTTTTCGTTGCCGGAAGATTGCCGTTTTCGTAACGCAGCATGAACGGCTGCTTGATTTTGTTGTTGATATCAAATGCGCCGGAGCTGTCGCCGTTCGTCAGCCAAATTTGTTGCGTTTCACTCTTGCGCGCAACACGATCGTAATCATAATAGAGCATCATCATGCCGGCCGCTTGCGGCGAGTTCAATCCGCCCCGGTCGCCCGGTTGCGACCATTGATTGAAGAAAGCGGTGTCCGGCCTTCCCTCTCTGTCATGATTGTAGGACATCCATCTCTTCAAATCGAAGCGCCCGAATTGATTTCCTTCGCCGTTCTGTCCTCGGTAATCACCCTCGCCCCAGCGGTTGTACGTACGCTGGTAGCCGAACATCGAGGGGCCAAGAGCGTAAGTCCACACAGCCGAAAGATCCTTGATCGTATCCGCCGTGGTGTTCTCCAATTCATATTCATAGATGATGAAGCTGTCGTACCCGGGAAAACTCCATGCGCGGCTTGTTCGTGTCACGACAATGCCAAGCTGCTGCGTTCCCCATTTTGCCACGATTCTTTCCTCCGCTTCATCGGAATTATATGCAGGGTTGATGCGACCATTTTCGAGAATAGGGTAGTTTTCGATTCTCTCAATCGAAATCGGGCTTACGCCGAGCAGTGTTGTCGGATTCCCGTTCCCATCAGAAACTGCGCCACAATACACATATTGCCGTCCGCCGGGCCGTGTGCCCGCAAGCCAGAGGCCTCCTCCAAAAGAATTGTGCTGCCCCCGATAGTTGACGCGGTTGAGAATCATGGACGAGTTCGGCGGCCACTCCATTGAGGAGAATCCGGGGAGAATGCTGCCGACGCCATTGTCGTACACTCTGCCAAGCTCGCCCGTGTTGTACACTGTGTGATGGAGCATTCCGCGCCGGTGGGTTCGATAATCCCTCTGCGAGAAGGCAGTTGAGACGACGCAGAGAATGAGGATGAAAAGAATAAAACGGTGCATAGAACTTTTCCCTACAATTGCTGGGCGATCATAAATCTATCGCCAATCCAAAACTAAACGCCCTCGGCGCATTTGAATAAATCAGAAAAGACTGGTCCACTGCGAACGGTCCTTGCTTTTCCGTGTCCCACCAGTACCGGATTCCACGCTTCGGGTCATTGATGTCGTGCCTCTCGTACGCGGCAATTCTCGGATTGGGGGTGGAAAGAGATCCGGTCTGGAAGATGTAATCGTAATTCAGAATCTTGTTGTCGAACAGATTGAACACCTCAACGTAGAATGTCGCATTCGTGCCGAAGAAACTGCGGACTCTCTTCGAGAGCTTCAGGTTTGTATTGTGCTCGGCCGGCGTTCGCGCCCCGTTGATGAATGTCGGGTTTGAAGGTGAAGTATACGGACGGCCGCTGCGCGCAAACGAGCTGACGGAAAGAACTGCATCGGCAAAGGGCCGGATGCCGAAAATTTCAGGCCCCCATTCATCACTTGTCGCATAGCCCACATTCACAACCAGATTGTGAGTCCGGTCGAAATCGAGTCTGATATCCCGGATGGGAACGTTCGTCAAATCAGAGTAAATCTCACCGGTAGTCTGGTCTATTGTGAAGGCCGGGGTCGCGTTTGAAACTGTTGCACTCTTTCCTGTAGCAACGCTATAATGGTAATTGATTGAACCTGTCAATTCGCCGCGGCGCTTGTTCAGGGACAGCCGGAACCCGCGAATATCGGCGTAATCCCTGTTAAAGAATGTTGAATACGTCGCCCCTCCGCCCGAGAATGTTGCCTGCTGTACGAGATTTTTCACATCCTTGTAGTATCCGCTGAGATCAATCGTAAATCCGTCTCCCAGTCCCTGTGTAACACCGATGTCGTAGCTGTTAGTTGTTTCAGGCTCGAGTCGCGGATTTCCAAGAATAATGGGTGACCCGTAGCCCTGCGTTACGCGATTCGCAACCACATATTGGAATGAGGGTCGCTGCATGAACGAGCCATAGTTGAGATGAAACACCGTATTCACCGAAATAGGGAACGAGATTCCTGCCCGTGGCTGCAACCGGCCGAGTATCGGCGACTTCTGTCGTGGAGCATTTTCAGGATGAAATATGCCAAGCGAATCGGCCATGAGATATGGTGAGAATTGGTTCGTAAAGTGATCGGTTGCTGAATTCCAGAGATCAACGCGAACTCCGAGGTTCGCGATCAGCCCTTCGAACTCCATCTTATCCTGAACATAAACTGCGCCTTCAAACGGCGTCGCCCTGTAATCCTGCTTTGCAGCAATTCCGGCGTACACATTGAAAACATTGGTTACATCAATCTTGTAGGAATTGGCCTGAATACCGGCAGTGACAAGATGGGAATTGGTAATCTGGCTGGTAATTGCTCCGTCAAGAGAGATTGTCTGTGTCAACTCGTTCCTGAACGCGTCTCTTCCTCCCTGATATTGAATCTTGTCGGGAGAGTTGTTGTTCACTACCGGAAGAATCGTACTCCAACGAATTTCATTGTTGAGAACTGTGGAGTCCGGCAGGGAATACGGAGAGGGTGTCGAGCCGAGCTTTGTCCGGGTTCTGAGTGTGCTGATTTTGATTTCATAAAACGTGCTGTTGCTCAGGGCTTCTGTAAAGCGGCCACCAACCTGGAGATTCGTTCGATCTTGATAGTTGATCGCGGTAATCCGATCCCACAACCAGCTTTCATATCCCGTATAGTTGTTGATGCTCGGAAACACATTGTTGTTCTCTTGAGTGAATCCCCCGCTGAAGCGAAGGGTCGCAGCGCCGGGAAGATCAATGGCAATGTTCCCCATTACCTGCTTTTGGGTGTTGGGATTCTCCGTGGGAAAGACGGGCCATTCATTGTTGGTTCGAAGTGCGACAAACATCCGCAAGTTCTTGTCAATCGGACCTCCGGTGCCTACTTCGGCCGAGAAATCCATGTCGCGTCCGTAATTCATATACAAATCACGCCGGGTTTGGACTTTCCAGAGCGTGCGGGCTACCGCAAGTTGAACTGCCGGATCTCTCGCATACGCGTTTGGCAGGCCTGAACCCATCGAGCCGACATACGAGCCGCCGCTTTGGGATTCCGGATCACCCTGGAGCCAGATATCGCTTCCGAGCAAAATCGCGAGGTAGGGATTCGCTGCCGGATCATAAGCGCTTGGCCCGAAATGCTTTCTTCCCGGCGCTCGCGTTCGGCTTTCAATGCGCGTACTCCACTTGTCCGATTTCCCTTCCTTCATCGAGATATTCACAACTCCGGATTGAGCATTGCCATATTGAGCGCCAAATCCGCTGGTGATCACTTCTACTTCTTCAACCGCACTCATGATGGGAAGAAACGCGCTTGTGTTATCAAGCGGATTCACAATTCCCATACCTTGAAGTGTATAATACTCCTCCCCCGCTCGCCCGCCTCTGAAGTGTCCATCTGTTACGTCGGCGGCCAGCATCAACACGTCTCCAACGTCACGTATTCCCGCCAATGTCTGCACTTCCTCCGCACGAACAATCGCGCTGGTGGAAGTCTTCTCTTTCTCAACATCCGGCCGGGTTGCCTGAACAATAACTTCCTGTTGAGCCAGCGCTGTTGATCGAAGGGAGAAATCGGCAACAGTCGTCCGGCCGGCGTTGACAATGGCATCGCGTTGAATGACTCGTTGATAGCCAACCATTGAAGCTTGAATATCGTATTTGCCGGGAGGGATATTCAGAATGAAGAAGGAGCCCTCGGTATCAGTTGACGCTCCGAGTGTTGTTCCGACGAGGTGAACGTTGCAACCTATCAGGAGTTCGCCGGTTTCAGCATCTTTCACGACGCCTGAGATTTTTCCGACGTTTTGCGCATGAAGTGTGGTAATAGCTGCAGAACAGGCAATTGCGATTATTCCTCGCCACAAGTTTCTGATTCTGCAGTTTATCTCTGCGGTGTTACTGACTTGACCAGTCCTTCGGGAGAAGAACTTCATCATACAACCTCCTGACATACGTTACTTCATCACTCAGCAGTTTGATTGGGCAGCGGGTTTTGAATTGTCACAGTTCCAAGTAACTCGACTTGTACGACCAATATCTTTCTTTGAGCAGGTATTTGATGTTACTGAACGGAGCTGACAAGGGCAGTAGTAACTTAATCGTTTACTTTATCGCTAACACAAGGTAGCAAATCCTGAGACCTTTGTCAAGTAAAAAAGGAAAAATCCAACTCCTCTTAAAGTAAATGCCTGAAAAATGCTTGAAAGCGCAGGTTATTTTGGCCATCTTGCACTCTGGAAACTATTGACATGAACTTGCTTTTCAAGATGAAGAAGACCCTGTTTCTCTCCACTGTAATCATGACGGGCCTGTTGACTGCGGCACACGCTCAACCATTTGTCAGACAGGTCGAGCCTTTTCCCGTAACAGCAGGCAGCGATCAAATAGCACTGCCCTTTACGGGCGGAATAAATTCTCCTCTTCATCAGTTTGTAGATATAGACGGAGACGGGGATCTTGATTTGTTTGTGTTCGACAATGATCTCGGAATGGATTTCTATCGTAACGAAGGAACGCCACTTGTGTCGCGGTTCGCGCTGCGTAACAACCTTGTCTCGATTCCCGGGTTCTTCATCTGGTTCAGGTTTGTTGATTTTGATGGAGATGGAAGAGTTGACCTGTGCACCGAAGACTCGACATTTCAGGGGGTTCGTGTTTTCAAGAATATCGGAACTACTGCTTCGCCCGAATTCTCAGAAATCATTCCAACACTGAAGGACACATCAGGTGCCGACGTCTACACCGGAGGTAACAGCATTCCTGCCTTCGTTGATATTGACGGCGATGGCGATTTCGATATTATTTCCGCGAATGCGTCCGGAACCGTAAATCTCTATCGAAATGTGGGAACTGCAACACTGCCCCGGTATGCCTTCACATCGGGGAATTGGGAGAACATTCTCATTTTCGGAGATACGTGTACAACAACCTTGGCTCCTGTCCAATCGCCTGCGCATGGTGCCGCCGCCTATTCATTTGCAGATATTGACGGAGATGGCGACTACGATATGTTCATCGGTGACCTGTTCTCTGTAGGCGTGTTTCACATCCGGAACGCGGGCACGCCGCAAGCGGCGCAGATGCAATGCGCAACCGCTTTCTTCCCGCAAAACGAACCCGTACATACCGGCGGATTCAATCAAACCTCATTTGTTGATATTGACAGCGACGGTGACCTCGACATGTTCATCGGAACGCTGGCAGGAATCGTGCAGCGGGACGGCTTCATCTTCTATCGCAACAACGGCACGCCCACATCGCCATTGCTGCAGCGAATCACTAACAATTTCATCTCAACCATTGACGTAGGGATGAATGCCAATACTGCATTCGCTGATATCGATGGTGATGGCGATCAGGATATGTTTGTTGGAAACTTGCTTGGCGAGTTGACCTTTTTCAGAAACACCGGAACGCCAACCTCGCCATCATTCACACTTGTTGACTCGTTCTATGTTCGCGTGACAAACGGTTACTATCTTGCCCCGGTATTTGTAGATATCGACAGCGACGGTGACACGGATCTTTTTACCGGGATGTTTGATGGGACACTGAAATTCTTCCGGAACGATGGTACGCCACAGAATCCACAATTCGTTCAAACAACCTTCGTCACCGACACTATCGATGTCGGCAATATTGCCGCACCTGCTTTCGTTGACATAGATGGTGACGGCGACCAGGACTTGTTCATCGGATCCCAGAACGGCACTATCAGATTCTATCGCAATATCGGATCAGCGGCAGCATTCATTCCCCAACTCATCACTCCTTCATTTCTCAACATTGCCCTCGGACAGAACATGAATATCACTCCGACATTTTGTGATATGGATGGCGACGGCGATTTTGACCTTTTTTTTGGTGCGGAAGACGGACGAGTGGAATTCTATGAAAATATTGGCTCCGCCACCGATCCCCAATTTATACATCGAACCGGCACGTTCGGCAACACAGAGCGAACACAAGAGTCAGCCCCAAGATTTGTTGACATCGATGGGGATGGAGATACCGACTTGTTTATCGGCACGAGAAAAGGCGGGGCTCATTTCTATAGGAATAACAGAATTGGTACAACGGTGCGGGACAACAATCTACCGTTCAGGAATGAACTTGTGCAGAATTACCCGAATCCCTTCAATGCGACCACAACCATTCTCTTTACAATAAAAGACCAGTCAATAGCAAGTCTGAATGTGCACAACATCCTCGGGCAGAAAGTGGCAACCCTTGTTAATGAACCATTGTTACCCGGCTCGTACACATCAACGTGGGATGCTAACGACTTTCCCAGCGGAGTCTATTTCTATACCCTGGTCACATCAAAGGGAACAGAGTCGAAACGGATGATTCTGTTGAGATAGATCGGAAATATCTCGGTCCACGAAAAGCCAAAAGCATCGAGATTGTCATTTTCCGATCATAAGGTTATATTGCTTTCGAATCAGTTGGCAAATACCGACAGTCAACATATGTTCCACCTGATGTTAACGTCATGGACAGGCAAACTGTAGATAGAATTATCGCGGAGATCCTTCAAGAGAAACTCAAAGGTCAGGGGGGCCATCTCTGTTGCAAGGATGGTGTCTGCTCGGATAATCTTTGCGTCATTCATAATAAGGAGGGGGTCCGGGCAATTGTTAACGGTGGCGCGGCACGCATCACGTCAGGAGTTGGCGTAGATGCGGCAGGCGGTGTCGAACCCGACCTTGCCGGAATGATTGACCATACTCTGTTGAAACCCGATGCAACCATCGCTGAAATTGAGAAACTCTGCGACGAAGCGCGGAAGTACGGTTTCGCCAGCGTGTGCATCAATCCGGGCTATGTTTCTCTCAGCGCGAAACTTCTGCGCGGCACGGATGTAAAAGTATGCACCGTCATCGGCTTCCCCCTCGGAGCCACACTCACAGCCGTGAAAGCATTCGAGACTGAACATGCTATTCGCGACGGTGCCGGTGAGGTGGATATGGTTATCAATGTCGGCATGTTGAAATCCGGCCAATATGATTATGTGGAGAATGATATTTTTGCGGTTGTTAGTACCGCAAAACGCTATCGCGTTCTCAGCAAAGTCATACTTGAAACAGGAATGCTTACCGATGAAGAGAAAGTGAAAGGATGCGTTCTGGCAAAGCGTGCAGGTGCCGACTTTGTCAAGACATCCACCGGATTTGGCAAGGGAGGGGCAACGGTCGGTGACATCGCATTGATGCGAAGAGTTGTCGGGTCCGCGATGGGCGTAAAAGCCTCCGGCGGTGTCCGAAGCCGGGAAGATGCACTCGCGATGCTCGCACACGGTGCCGATCGAATCGGCGCCAGCGCGAGCGTGAAGATTGTCGGCGCGGAGGTGGCATCCGAGCCGGCAGTTGCATCGAAAGGATATTGAGTTGATTCGTATTTCCATCGTTTCATTGTTGTTCGTTCTCGCCCTCGCAATCGGTTGCCGGTCTACAGATACAAGCTGGATGGAGGAAAGAGCCGAACCGCCCGCACAAGACAAGCAAACCACTTTCGTGACACGAACCGACACCGTAACGACTCAAGGGTCGGAACAAACCGCAGCACCATCAACATCGCATAGTCCCGTATCGGTACGTTTCACTGTGCAAATCGGATCGTACCGGAACACCCGCTACGCAAGTGAAGTACAAATGCTTGCCCGTGAGCGCTTCAATTTGCCGGTGGTGAATGACTACAACGCAACACGGAGACTCTATCAGATTCGAATCGGTTTCTTTGAGACGGACAAGCAAGCTGCGGAGTTTCTTGCAAAATTGCGGGCGAAGCACCCGAATGACTATAAAGACGCCTGGATAGTACAGATCGGAAAATGATAGCCAAACTCATTCCAACCATCGTTGTGTTTTCCATTCTGGCAGGATGCGCCGGTTCGCGACAGGCCGACAAATCCTCAGACACCTCTGCTGCAACCGAGCTTCAGCGACATGAAGAAGATTTTCGCCCGTCGGACTACGATAAGGACGCAAGCAAGTTGTTCTCGGAACTTCGCGAGGAGAAAGAAGGAACGCGGCATTCGCCGGAATCTACAACCCTTGAACCAGCCGTTATTGTTCAGGGATTTCGCGTTCAGATTCTTGCAACGCCGGAAATTGATGAGGCTAACCTGGCCAAAGCCCAGGCAGAGGCTGCGTTTCCGGGTGAATGGTTTTATATTGCCTATGATCCGCCTACCTACAAACTCCGAGCGGGAAACTTCCTTACCCGGGCTGAAGCCGAAGCATACTCACGAGTACTTATCGAGAACGGCTACCCCGATTCGTGGATTGTGCCCGACCGGGTCGTGAAGAACATCCGGCCGCGACCTGCAGATCCACAACCTGAGTAAGTGACCGCTACGGTTTCGCATTGTGTTTGAAGTTGATGTACACCCCTTCCACACTCCAGCGTGCCCGCACTTTCACAGTATCTTGATAGACGGCAAAACGTTCTGCCGGCTGAAACGGAAACGGCCTTCCATGGGAATATGAACCTGAAGAATCCCTGTCACGAAATGCTTGTATTGCGTACAGGCCTTCCGGCAGATGCTCAAACTTGAATTTTCCCGGTTCAGGCAAACGAAGAGTTCTCGTCACCGGTGGAGTAATGGCAACCCGGGACGTACTCAACACGACATCTCCGAGATTCTTTCCCGTATCGGAATCCACAACGTATCCCTCAATTGCACCCGTCGTTGCGAGATTCAGTGTTTGAAATCTGATCACGAGTACTGAATCTTCATAGCTGTTGCCCGCATAATCCATCACCGAATCCATCACCACACGAATCGTATACCACGAGTATGAACGAAGCGAGCGATCGGGGGAAAGCAAAACGCTGGACTCCGTAACCCACTGCAGACTCCTTGCAACACCGGTTGCCGTGCTATCCGCAAGAGAAATTGCAGACGTGAGCGGCTCGCGTCTTACAGGAAACGAAAATCGAAACTCGAAGGGATGTTCAAGAGCAACATCACGAATACTGTCACGAAGCCCGATGACCTGCAACTGTGGTGCAAGCGTATCAGGCGTACTCACGCCGACAAAAACGAAGCTTGCGTTCAGCGTATCAATCTCATTGCCAACCTTGTCCCTGACGTCCCTGACCGACAATCTGTAAGCACGTCCGCTGTCGAGCGGCGTAGACGTCATCACTAATGCGGCTGTTGAGTCGGAACGGTCGAGTGATCGTAAGAGAATGCCAACCGGTTGCAATGTCACCGTATCCTCCAAGGTAATTGTTGACTTGGTGAACGATGCTGTATCCAGAGGTTCACTGAATCGAACGTGCAGAAGGGTTTGTGTCAGAGGAACAACTCGCGTCAGAAACGGCTTGGCTGTGTCTTCCGCAGAAAGCCGGAACCAAAGATCTGACGCTTGCGGGTTGTTGTCATTCAGCGTTACATCGCGTGACGTCACGCCAAACTGATCTATCTGTTTGTCATAGATGAGATTCCGATACTCATCCCGAACCGCAATAATCCGGTACGTATCAAGGCGGAGATTCGAGAACGTGAAGTTTCCGTTTTTCCCAGTTTGCATGATGTAATCCGGTTTCGTTGTGCTCGGATCAAGTGTGTCGGGATCAATATCTCCGAGCGCATAGGCGAACATCATGATGCCTTCCGGTTTATCATCGAACACTCTACCCTGCATCACGCCCTGATCGATCATCTCACCTGTTGAAAAAGCGAGCGTAAATCCGCTTGCCATGCGGTTGCGTGCCCGTATATCGACAACGTCCGTTCCGAGATTTACGACGTAGGTTGTATTGCGTTTCAATTGTTCGCTGAAAGAAATCTCAACCTCTCTCCCGCTCCAATCAAATTCAAGCTGACCGAGATACGGAGATATGAAGATCGATTCCTCTACCGAACGCCGGTCAACATACTCGCTGAATTCAAGAATTATCCTGTCTGTTTGAACAGAAACAGCATTCGTATCGGGACGGGTGAAGATGACGGTTGGCGGAATTGTATCCGGCGGCCCGCCGCCGGGAGGAACCTGCCCTGCACAAGAGAGCAACAGTAATGCCGGGAAAACGAACGAAAGAGAGAGGAGAATTTTCTTGGTCATTTCTTTGGTCTGCGGAACTCTTTCAGATCGAATGCGGTTATAGTAGTTGAGACATCTGAAATATAGCAATTTCAAGCTGCATTTGGGTGTTCCGGAATCTGTGATGTGGAGACGTCGTTGATGGTGGGTGGTGACGTGAGAGTGATTACCGGAACACCCTTTTTTATTACCCCGTTTGCTGATTGCGCAACTGCTCGGCCCTCTCTCTCCTGAACTTCCTGACATAATTCAAGTGGTCTGCATAGTTTCTCGCAAACCAATGTCCGCCTCGACCGTTGGATACAAAAAAGAGATAGTCATGACTCTCAGGATACACGGCGGCAACGATGGAAGCCTTCCGGGGATTGTTGATCGGCCCCGGAGGCAACCCGTAGTTCAGGTAGGTGTTGTATGGATTTCTCACCTGCAAATCCCTGTACAGCAATCGACGCGGCCCATCCGGTATGATGAACTGAATCGTCGGGTCCGCTTCGAGCCTCATTCCTTTGCGCAACCTGTTGTGATACACACCGGATATCGTGGCCCGCTCACTATCAAGAAATGCCTCCCCTTCAATGATTGACGCCAGCGTAAGAACCTGATGAACGGACATTCTGAGCTCGCGAGTCCGCTCAAGAAGAGAGTCATTGAACAGGCTGAGCGTCTGGTGTACAAGACGCTTGATGATATCCTCCTCGTCAGTCTGCCAATTGAAGCGATACGTGTTTGGTGAGAGATACCCTTCGAGTGTGCTTGCCTCAACGCCAAGCGAACGCGCAAACGTCGCGTCCTGTACAAGATTCATGAAGCGAACGGTGTCAGCACCCAACATCCTGTGAAATGCACGGGCAAAGACAATTGCACGGCGGCCTTCCCGCAACGTGACCGATATCGGGACGATGCCGCTTCCCGTTCGCAAGGAGTGGTACAATTCAACATTCGACATTCCGCTTGTAAATTCGTACTTGCCGACATGCGTCTGCTTCCCTTTGTTCAAGACTCTGACAACAAAATCAAACCACTCCCTGTTGCGTACGATACCTTGGGATTCCAACGAATCAACAACCTGGTCCCACGTTTGCCCTTTCATCACGTACATGCTTCTTCGTTCAAGTCCGGCAAACGTGTTTTCGCCGTAGAAGATATTGTACAGATATGCGGCAGCAGCAAGAACAAGCACAACAACGACGGCTGCAACAACCTTGATGACCTTTGACACGAACTACTTTCCCCCTTCGATTGATACCTGCTTCGAGTTTATAAGATCTTGAAAGCGCTGATTGTACATCCGGGCTTTCTCATTGTCGAGACGAAATTTTGTGTACACGTCAGCAAGCGCCTGATAGATTTTCGGATACTCAGGATGTTCGTTCAAGATGGTTTCAAGTTGCATAATTGCACTTGCGGAGTCTCCGCGGCTGGCAGCAACCTGCGCCAATCCGATTCTCGCATCCACAAACCCGGGATATATCCGCAGGGCAGAGTCAAACTCACGTGTTGCTTCATCGAATCTCCCCGACATCATAAGAGCAATGCCGAGGAAATGATGTGCCTTCGAGTTATGCGGATCAACAGATAAGGCTCGACCCAGCAGGTTCATCGCAGTGTTGAACTGATTCTGATACAGATACTGGCCGGCCACCGCAATCATTCTGCCTGCTTCCTGAGGCGTAAAGTGAGTCTGTTGCCTGTCGAAGAGAAATACTTCCATGATTTCGGGATTCCGTTCATCCGTTTGAAACAGCGGCTGTTGATTCGCAACCTCGAACCAGTTGCGCAGAACAGCGATATGTGAAACATTCTTCTCAACAAGAAACTGATGAAGTCTGTTCAGGTTTCCAATCCGTTCAATCATTTCCGGCGACACAAGGCCAACCATGTCGGCAATTTTCCGACCTGAGTAGTACGCAATAGCGCCGATATCATGTGTGCCGACAATTGCATTTTCCGGCGTGTTGTCGTGCAACCATTTCGCCGTTCGTACTTGCCGATCGTTAATGTACAGACACATGCCGGCATACTCGTTGCGTTTCTTCAACGACGCGTTGGCGAACTGAGTTCCTACAATCAGGATAACGACTGCTTGAAGAACGAGAATCCTTGAAGCGCGCATCGACTTGAACAGCCCTTTCTTTCCATCGGTTGCAGTCTGCAATCCGAAAACGCCGAGCATCAATACAAACGGCACGAGCGGCATCATATATCTCCCCTCTTGATACAAATAGGGAAGCTTCATCCAGTATGCGAGAAACAATCCGAACGAAAAAAGCAAAGCGGCAAGATGAGATTGCGCCTGACGCCTGATGACCCGAAACACAACCACCGCAATGCCGATTCCTGCAAACACTGCAATCAGCATCATCTGCCCGTCGACAAGAAAATGAAATACATGCGTCGGGAAGTTGGCGGAAGTGCCTGCCCCATAGTATTTCAGCTTGGCCGCAAATGTATTGGGGAAAACAGAACCGGACAGGTACAGATTTAATCCCGCATACACAGCAGAAAGCAACGCTGCAATAACAAGAGGCTTCTTGAGCCAGTCTGGAGATGGCGGAGCGACTTTTTCGGATTTCTTTTTTGTTTTTCGAGAAGAGACCCACAACGAATGGTAGATTACATCAAGCGCAATTGCGACGAAGAGTATAACCGCTTCCGGACGCGTCCACACAAGCAATCCCGCTGCAACGCCAAATGCAATCGATTGCTTCGCGTGATAGAAGTAAAGAGTGGCAAGCAACGCACACATAAACAGCGTTGTTTCCATTCCTGAAAGCGCAGCCCACTGCATTCGGGGCTCAAGCAGAAGCAGCAATGAAGCGCTTAATCCCAACAGAATTGACACTGAGGATGAGGCGTCCGAATGAAGCGCTGAAACGATCTTGAATACGAAGTATGCAGCGAGCAGGAGAAACGCGACCCCGAGGACATAGCTTAACATCATTTCGTTCGATGTGAAGAAGAAGCCGACGGCAAGGAAAATGGTGTACAGCGGTGATGTTGAGCCTGCGGTAACCATTTCATTTTTGTAGTATGAAAAGCTTCCGTACTCGTTCAGATTCTTAGCAAATTGCAGATGAATCCACGGATCGTCAAGCGGAAATCCGAACTGCTTGTTTGTTTCGTATGCATGCGAACCAAACAGATACGAAACAACGACTCCTGCTGTCATCACCGCCGCAAGCAGGATGTACTTGTAGCGTTCGAGAAATCGGTGCATCAGGCAAGTTCCAGATTTGCAACTGCGGAGAGTTCATACGGCGAGGTCGTGCCACGCAGAAGTTTCATCCAGCCAACATATCCTATCATAGCGCCGTTGTCCATGCAGTATTCGAGTTTGGGGTAGAAGAGGCGGTAGCCCTTCTTTTCGCATTCTGCCGTCATTCGTTTTCGCAGACGTGAGTTTGCCGAAACGCCGCCTGCAAGAGCTACATCGTGCACCTTCATTTCATCAGCAGCGAATAGTGTTTTGCCAACAAGCACATCAACAACCGCGTCCTGAAAGCTTGCGCAGATATCGGCCATCAGTTCCGGACTGATGGAAGATGTGTTATGCAGAAGGCCGTTGTTCTTCAGATAGTAAAGGACGGCAGTCTTCACGCCGCTGAAGCTGAAATCATACGAACCTTCTTCAAGAAATGTTCGGGGAAATTGGATGGCTGAGGGATTGCCATGCACTGCTCGTTTGTCGATCACCGGTCCGCCCGGATAACCAAGTCCCAGCATTTTTGCCACTTTATCAAACGCTTCGCCTGACGCATCATCACGAGTTTGTCCGAGAATCGAATGCTGAAACGGCTCGCTCACATGAACAAGCATCGAGTGCCCGCCCGAAACAATAAGCGAAACAAACGGATACGAAGGAACCCGTTCTTCGAGAAACACCGAGTACAGGTGCCCTTCCATATGGTTGACGCCGACGAACGGAATGTTCAATCCGTAAGCCAATGCTTTAGCGAAATTCAGCCCGACCAGCAACGCCCCGACAAGCCCCGGACCTTGAGTTGCCGCAACACCGGAAAGTTGGCTCTTCGAAATTCCGGCCCTCTGAAGTGCCTCTTCAACTACTTCAACAATCATCCGCTGGTGGGCACGCGACGCGAGTTCGGGAACAACGCCCCCGTACTTTGCATGGACAAACTGCGAAGAGATGACGTTGGATTTCACAACGCCATCTTCGAGCACAGCAGCCGATGTTTCATCGCATGATGTTTCTATTCCAAGAACAAACACAGATTCAACTCACAGGGATTTTACTTGATGGAAGTGTAATATGGTAATCAAAGCGAGCCTGAGTATCAAGAAAGCACCGTGCGGGGAACACGGGCGCTCACCATGCAGGTTACTTCATAGGGAATGGTACCGAGTTGTTCTGCAATCGACCATGCGCTTATCCACTCGTCACCGGTTCCGCCCAGCAGAGTCACCTCGTCGCCAAGCCGGACTTCGCCGGAAGTGCCGACATCAATCATGCAATGATCCATGCAGATTGTACCGACAACGGGATAGCGTTTTCCTCGAATGAGAACTTCGGCTTTGTTCGTCAACATACGCGAGTAGCCGTCACCGTAACCTGCGGGCACTGTTGCAATCCACGTTTCGTGTTGCGTTGTAAAACGCCGTCCGTACGAGATTGCCGTTCCGGCCGGAACTTTCTTCATCAACGTGATGCGGGAGAATAACGACATGACGGGTTTCAACTGCGCCTCGGATGCCAGCTCTTTCGTAGGGCCGTATCCGTACAGCATAATGCCGGGCCTCACCATATCAAAATGTGAATCGGGCAGGGTGATGGTTGCAGCGCTGTTTGCCATGTGCCGCAGGGGAACCGCAATGCGCCGCCGGTCGAGTTCTTCCAGTACACGATTGAAGCGATGCAATTGCTGGCGGGCAAAACTCTGATCATCGTCCTCCGCCGTCGCAAAATGACTGTACACGCCGGCAAGCTCGAGCCTTCGTAATCGTGCTATCTGTTCGATACAATCCGGGGCTGCTTCATGCGAAAGCCCGAGCCGGCTCATACCTGTATCAACTTTGGAATGAACGCGAAGCGTGTGGCCCATCCGCTGGGCGAGTGAAGCAAGCCACTGCGCCTGCTCAAGCGAACTGATTGTCAGTTCGAGGTCGGCGGAAATCGCCCATTCACACTGCCCCTCGGGCGCTATTTCGAAAGCAAGAATCGGCGTATCAACTCCATCCTGCCTGAGTTCCAGACCTTCCTCCACACGAGCAACGCCAAGATAGTACACGCCTCCGCGAACAACTTCGTGCGAGATCGTTCGCACGCCGTGGCCGTAGGCATGCGATTTCACAACCGCCATGATTTTCGTTGTTGGCCCTACGTACGCTTTGACACGGTGGAGATTATGGCGCAGCGCGGCAAGGTTGATAATTGCACGGGTCGGATGGATTGAGGGAACGGGAACATTCATTGTCGAGCGTTGTCGTAATCGGTAGTTCGTCCTGAAATTCTCTTGCAGACAGTTTCAATATCGAAACGGAATTGTTGATTAGCAAGACAAGGCCGTTTATACAGACATCCTGTTCGATAACCTCTCAAAAGAACTCCTTGCAGATGCAACACAATTTCACCAAATTTGTATCAATTTCACAGCGTTCTTCACAAGAAGGTATTCCATCCTTTATGAGTTTTCCCAGCCCGTTTTACCGGTGGCGACCGCATCCCTGGCACGGACTTGAGCTCGGACCGGAACCGCCGCACATCATTCATGCGTTCATTGAAATAACTCCCTTTGACCTGATGAAGTATGAGGTTGACAAAACAACGGGCTATCTGCGGGTAGACAGGCCGCAGCGAACATCCTCGTTGCCACCTTCCCTGTACGGATTTATTCCGAGAACGTATTGCGCAAGCCGCGTAAAAGATTTGTCGGGAGTTGCTGACAGAGGTGATGGCGACCCGCTCGATATTTGTGTGTTGAGCGAGCGACCCATCAACCGTTCCGAAGTAATTCTCAACGCTCGCGTCATCGGCGGAATTCACATGATTGACCACGGTGAGGCGGACGACAAGATCATTGCCGTTCTGGCTAACGACAGCGTGTGGGATGCCACAAGAGATATCGCTGACGTGCCAACCGTTGTGGTTCAGCGGTTGCGTCATTACTTCGCCACGTACAAAACAATGCCGGGCGAGATTTCGGATGTCTCCATCGAACGTATATATGATTGCTCTCATGCGCTGAAAGTTGTCAGCGCCGCAATTCAGGATTACGACGAAGTGTACGGCAGGTGAGTTGGAAAACTGTTCTTTACAAGTACGATCCGGCGGTGCCGAGTTCCTGGCTTCTGCTGCTTGCGGGCTTTGTGTGGATGGCGGTTGGCGTATTTCTCTGCATCCGGGCTGCTGATTGGCTTGCGCCATTGCCCGATGCGACTGCGGTACTATTGGCGGCAGCGGGCACGATGGTGGCCATTGTGTCAAGCCGGTTCATGTTCAGAGGAATCGCGCATCGCAACGTCGAGAGAATCTCACGCCTGCCTGAACGAACATGCATCTTCGCATTTTCTGCCTGGCGCGGGTATGGAATTATCAGCGTGATGATCCTGCTTGGCTTTGTGCTCCGCAGTTCGCTACCCGGACAATATCTCTTTCTCCCGTACTTTGCGATGGGGGGAACGCTGGTGCTGTCCAGTTATGTGTTTTTCCGAAGCTATTGGAACCGGCGGCAACGTCTGAAAGAGATCTCGCAGATCATGTAACTTTCATGTACAACAGCTTGGAGGTAGAGTCATGGCAAGCTCACGCGACCCTCGCTCCGCCCTTCTCGAACGCATTCGTGAAGGCATCCGTACAGCAGAAACGCAATCCGCCGGTCTCAAAAAGAAGAATTCCCGCTACTCAACAACAGGAATTGTGGCAAGCGCGCTGAGCACGGTCATCGCCGCCACAGTTGCCTCGATAGGCCCGATAATCGGGCAGGGGGCGCCGGCATGGAAGCTGACCTGCGGTTTCATCGCCCTGTGTACAGGTGTCGCAACAGTGACTACAGGATTGCAGAAGCAGTTTTCCGTAACCGAACGGTACGCAAAAGCCGTCGCATGTGCCGGCAAACTCCGATCGCTGGAGTTTGCCCTGACAGTCACCAACCGTGAAACCGGAGAGGTGGCAAAGGAGTACGAGTCAGCGATTGCAAGCTACTCCGATGTTCTTTTATAAATCAAACATGTTCGACACCTCCGACATTGAACGAATGGAAACTGCACACCCCCTCACGTTTTGGGAGAACGTGAGACACAATACCAGATGGGGGCAGTATATTCATTCCATCGAAGAGGGTGCTTTTCACATTGCGCTGAGGGCTGCTCAACGCCCTTCTGTGGCTCTCGAAATCGGATCAGAAGGGGGATATTGGACGAGGCATTTGGTTGAACGCGACTGGGAGGTTATCTGTACAGACGTGGATGAGGAAGCATTGGAATTGTGCCGGAAACGTGTGCCATCAGCAACGCACGTTCATGTATCTCCGGACTCAACAACACTTCCGTGTGCCTCGGGAACCGTTGGCTTGCTGGTGTGTTTCGAAGTGTTTCCTGTTATCAACTCGACATGGTTTGTGGCGGAAGCAAACCGGGTGCTTTCCGGCGGCGGCGTATTGGTCGGAGTCACCCAAAACAGAAAATCAATTCGTTCCGTTGTTGCAAAGTTCTTGCACATTGTTGATGGAACACGAAAGGCATCATTTGACAATCGCCATTTGTACACATTCACGTACGAGGATTGGAAAAACCAAGTGACACAACGGGGCCTGTCTGTTATCCATGAAGAAGGTATGTGCTGGCTTCCTTTCCAGCGCAAAAGCAACTTCTTCCTCATTCCCCACCTGACGCGTCTGGAGAAACACATGGGTTTACGCGACATTCCGGAGTTAAGCCCCTGGATCGCGTTTGTCGCTCAAAAGAGGTACGTTTCAGAATGAACAGAATCAAGCTTGGCAACTACGCTCATATTTCGATTTCCGTCCTCGACCTGCAGGAATCATCGCGCTTCTATGAGCTGCTGGGTTTCAAAGTTTTGTACGGGAACAACGAACCGCATCCCTGGGCGCTGTTCACCGACGGTTCCGTGAACATTCATTTGTACCAGTTCTCGTTTGTGTCGCCGGCACTGCACTATTTCTCGAATCACATGCAGGACAAGGTTCTTGAGCTGATGCGTCTCGGCATCAGGCCGGGGCAGCAGACAAGCAAAGATGGCCACAGAGTGCAGAGTACGATTGCCGACCCGAGTGAGTTCCTGATTATGCTGATGCATCACAATGACGCTGAGATGCCGAAGCCGGACGGGGATTTGCGCTGCAGACTTGGAACGTTCGGCGAACTCAGCATCAACACGGAGAATCTCGGCTCAAGCGTTGACTTCTGGCAACAATTCGATTTCACCATTCTGAACCGCGGAGAGAAGCCGTATCCGTGGGCAATCTTGTCCGATGGCGCGATGACGGTTGGCTTTCATCAAACTTCATCATTCACAACTCCGGCGTTAACCTACTACGCAACAGATGTTCATGAAAGAGTTCAACTCCTCAAGTATGATTCATTCCGGAACCTCAGGGAACTGAAGGATGCGTCCGGAACAACAGAAGGAGCCGTTCTCCAGGCACCCGAAGGCCAACTTCTGTTCATATTGAAGGGACGAGCCTGAGTATTTTGATTATCATCTAACAAAGGAACCCAATGCCGAGCAGCTTTGATAAATACTTTTCCGCGGAAGACATGAAGCGAATCGAGGAGGCGGTGAGAACCGCCGAGCGGGATACCTCGGGCGAGATCGTGCCCTACGTTGTGCATCTGAGCGACATGTACGACGAGGCGATGTGGCGCGCCGGAGCCGCCCTCGGGGCGTGCGCGTTGACGGCCTTCGTTCTCTTTCATAACTTCTCGGCGTCGTGGCAGCCATTCGAGATGATGCACCTTGCGTTCGTGACGCTCGGAGCAGGAGCCATCGGGGCTTTGCTTGCCCGCTTTTCAGAGCCGGTCAGAAGATTGTTTGCAGGGAGAGCTGTAATGGACAGGCGGGCTCGACAACGGGCAGGAGAAGCGTTTTTGACCGAAGAGGTTTTCAACACCCGCGACCGTACCGGCATATTGATCTTCCTCAGTTTGCTTGAGCACGAAGTTGTCATCCTCGGCGATTCGGGTATCAATGCAAAAGTGAAGCAGGGAGAATGGGATGGAATTGTGAAGACGATTGTTGACGGAATCCGCTCCGGAAAACCCGCCGAAGGGCTTATTGACGCTATCCGGCAATGCGGCGAATTGTTGAAACGCGAAGGAGTTGCCCGTAAGCAGGACGATTCCGACGAACTGCCGAACACGCTCCGCAGAAGCAGAACGTAGTGCCACACACATCAGGTGGCCGAGTCGCCGAGAATCTTTTGCTGAAATTGCAGCGCCACCCGGTAACAGGCATATGCAACGAACGGCGCTACCAACACGTCGATGACGTAGTGAACGTGCTGCCACACTACACACACCGCAACAAGAATCGTGAAAAGCAGATAGACACGTTTCATCCATCCGTGTGAGATTACCAGAGAAAGAAGAAACATCGTGGACGTGTGTCCCGAAAAGAAGAGGTCTTTCGTCGGGGCATTGCCGTCACCTGCGAACTCGACAAGAGGGTCCTGCAACACGATCAAGCCCGGCGACGGGTTCAGGGGAGCCAGGTACATCATGAACGTCCTGACGACCAACATCAGTATGTACGCCTGAACTGCAAGCAGAAGGCGCTCGGGCCTCTTAGCAAGATAGACGATAGCAAGCACAAGCCCCGCATAAATTATCCCGAACGTCACCCACGTAAAATCTCTCGGCGTTATCATTGCGAGAAGAGGGTCGGCCAACACGGCACCGTCACGCAACTCGACCCACTCAAGAAAGCGGGTGAATGCGTTCAAGATCGCAACAAGCAGAATCACGGAAATCATGAATTGCAGCCGGAAGGCGGAGTTTCGAAAAGCGTTACGCCATACAGTAAGCATGTTGAATTCGTCGTGTGTGAGCCGGATTGGTGCTACAAGAAACGGAATCGCGAAACAAGCTTCAATCCCGCAATAAAAAACCCTCCCCCCAGTTACGGGGAGAGGGAATCGCTTTACTTCCTCTGCACATTCAAACGGTTCAGCTTACTTTCCTCTGGGTCTGGCTTTGGCCATCAAACCGTCGGCGATACCTTTGTACTCGGTCAGTGCTGTTTCGGCTGCTCCGAGGGCGCCCTGAATCTCCGTTGTTGCCGTCGTCAACTCATCCTTGCTTGTCTTGAGCTTGGTAACGACTTCATCAAACTTCATTGTTGCAAGATCGGGCGTCTTGTAGTTCTGGAGCCACGCGCTGACGTTGTCTTTCACGCCGGTGAGGCGATCCTTGGCTGCTGTCAGTTTTGTGACTGCGTCGTTGATCGTTGCGGCTTCTTTGGGGAATTTCGTTGAAAGTTCCTGCGCACCGGAAATGGCTGTTGTAATCTCGCCTGCCATGTTGTCGATGTTGCCGAGCGACGATGTCGCATCGTTCACCATTGTCGTTACTTCAGTTGTGAGATCTGCAACCATCTTCTTCTGCTCTTCGGTAGGCCCGCAGCCAACAATGGTAAGGGCGAGCAATGCAACCAGCATAGCGGAAATGATTCTCATCGTGTTTTCTCCTGATTTGTTGTATGGGGGACAGTTACTTGAGGCACAAAAAGATACACGAAATCCGCTGCAGGCGAATTAAGTTAGCCTTAATTCTTCTTAATACGTTGGAACAAAAAAGGCGGAGAGAATCCCCGCCTCGCTTCACAGTTTACGTACACCCTATTGCAATCGTTGCTTCACTTTGTCAAGCGCAATGTTCACGGCCTCGTCGCGAGTCTTTCCTCCGGCACGCGCAATCGTGGCGCCGGGATTCAGGTTCGAAACGTGGCAGTAGTACTCATCACCGATTTTGTATGTTGACAGTTCAAGATCGATGCCGTTGAGTATTTGCTTTTCGGTTTTGAACTCTTCCGCTTTCACTTCATCACGCTCCCTTCTCTACCGGCGCCCCCACCAGATTCCCCCATTCCGTCCACGAGCCGTCATAGTTGGATACGTTGGGATAGCCCAAGAGTTCGTTCAACACAAACCACGTATGACTTGATCTCTCACCGATGCGACAGTAGGCAATAACGGGCTTCTCACGCGTGACGCCTTTGCTGCTGTACAACGCTTCAAGCTCGTCGGCACTCTTGAACGTTCCGTCGTCGTTGCAGGCCTGTGCCCACGGAATATTCTTCGCGCCGGGAATATGTCCGCCCCGCTGGCATGTTTCCGGCAAGCCGGGAGGGGAGAGAATCTTTCCCGTAAACTCATCGTTCGAGCGGACATCGACAAGCACGGCGTTCTTCATCTCCATTGCTTTCTGTACCTGATTCATCATCGCCCGGTATTTTTCGTGGAAGCTTGCAACGTTGTACGCCGCACGCTTCGGCGACGAAACGTCCTTCGTCAGTTCCCGGCCCTCGGCCAGCCATTTCTTTCTTCCCCCATTCATAATACGAACATCCTTGTGGCCGTACATCTTCAACTGCCACAATGCCCACGCCGCAAACCAGTTGTTGTTGTCGCCGTACAGTATCACAGTTGTCCCATTGGAGATTCCCGAAGAACCGAGGAGTTCCTCGAGCGCTGTTCTGCTGATGATGTCGCGCTGTACTGTGTCGCACAGTTGGGTTTGCCAGTTCCAGCCCACAGCACCGGGGATGTGCCCTTCGCTGTACGCAGCCGTATCAACGTCGACTTCTGCGATGACAAGATTCGGATCTCGCATATGTTCGGCGACCCATTCCGTTGAAACAAGCATCTGGGGATTTGCATAGCTTTTCATCTCACTCCTCCTTTTGATTGGTTATTAGAAGATGGCGGTTTAGAACAGCGATTTCGAAAGCGATGCATCCCCCATAAGGGAACAGAACATGAGTCGATACGAAGGACATCGTATCGGTTTGGGTGAATAAGATAGGATTCTCCATGTCAGAAGTCAAGTCCGCAAACAGCGAGGTTCCTCAGGTTTTAGCTCGATTTCAACGCCTTTTCGTCATCTTGCAAATGGAGCCGGACTTTCCTACTTTTAATCAAGCTATTTTTACACTCCGTTCTTACCGCATTGCGAACTGCGCGAATTCGCTTCACAATTCCAAACATTATTCAATACAAGAGGCTAAGCATGTCAGACTATGTAAAGAATCTCATCGCACAAGTGAAGGCTAAAAATCCCGCTGAACCCGAGTTCCATCAGGCTGTTCAGGAAGTGGCAGAGTCGCTCGAACTTGTGCTCAACCGCCATCCCGAGTACCGCTCGGCAAAAGTTCTGGAACGCATGGTGGAACCTGAACGTGTGGTAATGTTCCGCGTTCCGTGGCAGGACGATCAGGGAGAGTTTCACATTAACCGCGGCTTCCGCATTCAAATGAACAGCGCCATCGGGCCGTACAAAGGCGGATTGCGTTTCCACCCCTCCGTCACGCTCGGCATCCTGAAGTTCCTCGCGTTCGAACAGGTGTTCAAGAACAGCCTTACCTCGTTGCCGATGGGTGGCGGTAAAGGCGGTTCGGATTTTGATCCCAAGGGCAAAAGCGACTCTGAAGTGATGCGGTTTTGCCAGAGCTTCATGACGGAACTCTTCCGCCACATCGGGCCGGATGTTGACGTGCCTGCGGGCGATATAGGCGTAGGCGGACGAGAGATCGGGTTCCTGTTCGGGCAGTACAAACGCCTGACCCGCGAATTCGGAGGTGTTCTTACAGGAAAAGGATTGAACTGGGGAGGCTCGCTTGTCCGTCCGGAGGCCACCGGATTCGGCGCAACGTACTTCGCCGAAGAAATGCTGAAGACGAAAGGCATGACCTTCGATGGAAAGCGTGTTGCAATCTCAGGCTTCGGCAACGTCGCGTGGGGAGCAGCCAAGAAAGTGACACAGTTGGGCGGAAAGGTTGTTACCTTGTCAGGGCCTGACGGATTTATTTATGATGAAGATGGTGTGAAGGGTGAGAAGATCGACTATATGCTCGAGCTTCGCGCCAGCGCAATGGACGCCGTGAGGCCGTACGCAGATAAGTTTAAGGTTCCGTTCCATGCAGGCAAGCGCCCGTGGGGCATTCCGGTGGATGTGGCAATGCCGTGCGCTACGCAAAATGAACTCGACGAAAACGATGCCCGCGAGCTTGTGAAGAACGGCTGCGTCTGCGTGTGCGAAGGCGCCAACATGCCGACGACACTTGCCGGCGTGAAGGTGTTTGAACAGGCGAAGATTCTCTACTCGCCCGGCAAGGCATCCAACGCAGGCGGCGTAGCAACATCCGGACTGGAAATGAGCCAGAACAGCATGCGGCTCAACTGGCCCGCAGAGGAAGTTGACAGACGCCTCCACGAAATCATGCGCAGCATTCACAACATGTGCGTGGAAACCGCGGCGCAATACGGCACGCCGGGCAACTACGTGAACGGCGCCAACATCGCCGGATTCCTCAAGGTCGCAAACTCTATGATGGATCAGGGTTTGGTGTAGGACATTTTGCTGCTTGCAGTACAAAAAGGACGAGGCCAACCCCTCGTCCTTTTTGTTTTTGTGATTGGAAAAGAAAACCACGAAGGCACAAAGGCACGGGGAGAGAGTATATATATCTCATGATCAACATCTGACTCATCTCGCAGACTCCAACGGGGTCGGATATTACAGCCGGGTCTACGACTCGTAGAGGACGGAGTCCCCGGTACAAATAAACACAAACTATCCAACAACCCTGTAAGGGTTAGATATGGAATGTTTGCTCCCGGCCACTGCCGGAACGAACTACCTGCCAAAAATCGGCACAGCATCTGCTTTGATTTAGCAATAACCCGGAAGCGGAGAAGATGCGGAGCAGAAGCGGAGAAGATCAGAATCAGGTATAATGGAGCTGTGATATGGCGACGGTTCAATTACATGCAATGTTTCAAGGAGTTAGCGGCAAATCGGGCGGGTGGGTGTACAAGCGGAGAAACGGCAAGGTGTATCTCTCCAAGTGTCCCGATTTCAGCAAGAGGAAGCTGAGTGCTGAACAAAAAGAATCAGTTGGCCGATTTCGTGCAGCGGTACAGTGCGCTAAACAGGCGATACGCAATCCGCAACTCTGTGCCGCATACGAAGAACAGGCCAGCACCGAAGGAAAGTCTGTTTTCAACACGATTGTGGGTGAGGAGATGAAGCGACTGAAGGCGCTGGCGGCGAAATAGGGCTGGTGCCCAACGATTTTCGATGATAGAAGTTTGAATCTGTGTTCTGCGAAATCGATGGCAGGCGCGCATGTAGAGCCAAACCTTTGTTCGGCTCCCATGTGAGCGAGTCGGAGACTCGCTCTACAGTTCGCAGAGCCGGATTCAGGAACTTCAATCTGTGGCCTGCGACATCGACGACGCCCGGTGAATACCAAATCTGTGGCTCCGAAATCGTCGGCTGGCGCGGAGGGAGGAATCAATCGAAGGGTTTGAATTTCGGTGAACAATTGGATAACCCGGCTCCGAAATTCACGGCACACGCGACGGAGACTGATTCGAGCGTACGATTTCGGAAGGGTTTCTTTGTTACTTTCTTTGCCCCCAAAGAAAGTAACCACATCGGATTCTAAGAAGGCGTTAGCCCGATGACCCCGCACCGCCGTTCCCCACCCTGAATCGGGGAAAAGTTGTTCAGTGAGCCAGACTGTGAGTCATTAAGTTGAGGGCACAAAACACCATGTGCCCTGCGTTCCATTTCCCCCTCTCCGCGCTTGCAAATCCCAATCGCATTTGCTACACTTACTACGGACAGGGCAGACGTTATCTACCCCCTTCACGGCTCGCATGACCAGGAACATGCGGACTGAGATACGGAGGGGAATTTGAAATTATCGAGATTTCGTTGCCCCGCTGTGTGCTCGCGGGGTGTACTTAGACACTGATTGTTGAACTTGCCTTTGCACAGTGCAAGGCACCGGACGGGTGATATACTTTCTCCCCACTTATTGGACCAAGACAACTGCGTCAGGGGCAGTCTGTCGATATTTACATAGCGGATAGAAACAAAAAGCCCCACGGAGTACGCAGGGCTTAAGATATTTCTTCGGCTTATAGCCTTATTGTGGTAAGCTTTCAATTGTAGATTAACATTAAGTACTCAAAAAGTCAAGAACTTTTTTTAAGGAGAGAGCACAATGCCAAAGATCCTCGGACTTGACCTCGGCACGAACTCCATAGGTTGGGCCATTCGCGATACGGGTGGATCAGATGATCAGATAACTCACAAGGGCGTCCTAACATTTGAGAAGGGTGTGGGGGAGGATCAAGGTAAAGAAGTGCCGCTGGTTCAAAAGAGAACCCAGAGTCGAAGCAGAAGACGAAATTATCAAGCCAGGAAATATCGAAAGTGGGAGTTGCTTGAAGCACTGATACTTCATCAGCCGAAACTCTGTCCTCTTACAATTGAGGATCTTAACGGATGGAGAAAGTATCAAAAAGAAAGCAAAAAGACCTACCCTCAGAGCAAACCTTTCAAAGACTGGTTGCGACTTGATTTTGATGGAGACGACCAAGCAGATTTTAATAACCCCTATCAGTTAAGAGCTGAAGCAACGCAAAGGAGGTTTGACGATCCCCTCATTCTCGGTAGAGTGTTTTACCACATGGTTCAAAGGCGTGGGTTTAGAGGACGGGAGGAAGAAGAATCGAAGACGATTCTTGAGGGGAGCAAGGAAAAGGGCACAATAGGAGCCAGTGAGGTCCAAAGGATAATGCAAGAAGAACAAGCAACCTTAGGAGAAGCACTCCATGTAGCCCAACAGAAATACCAGAAGAGAATTCGCAACCGCTACAACCTGAGAAGTGACGTCGAAGCTGAATTGAATACCATTTGTAAAAAGCAAGAGATCAATGAGGAATCTGAGCTGTTCCGAAAGCTTCATAAATCTATCATTTGGCAACGACCGTTGAGGACTCAGAAGGGCAATGTGGGCCGCTGCACTCTAGAGCCAACAAAGCCTCGATGTCCAATCAGCAATCCACACTTTGAAGAATACAGAGCGTGGAGTTTCATCAACAACGTCAGGCTACGAAAGAACGGAACCGATTGGCAGCCATTGAGTGATGAACAAAAAAAGATGGTCTTTGATAAAGTGTTCTTCGGAAAGAAGAAAAACCGGGACCAATTCGAGTTTGCAGAGATTAGCAAGTGTTTGGATAGAAAAGGGAATACCCTCATCTTCAATTACCGACCAGATACAAATGTTTCAGGCTGTCCCGTCACCTTCTCACTTCAAGAGATATTCGGGCAGAAACTTCACGAGATAAGAATTCCGCACGCTGTAAATGAAAAGAGAAGCGAGGGAAAGAGCTACTACGACCATGTTGACCTTTGGCATATCCTATTCACCTTTGATAGCAAGGAGAAACTTGAATCCCTGGCTAAGGAAAAGCTCGGACTCGACGATGAGAAGGCAAAAGCACTAAGTCATGTTCGAATTCCCAAAGGTTATGCAAGCCTCAGCCTGAGTGCCATTAACAAGATACTCCCCTTTTTGCACAAGGGTTTCATCTACTCGGAGGCAGTCTACCTGGCAAATCTTCCAAAAGTTCTTGGGAAGGGCCTTACTGATAACGAAATAGAACGAGTCGTTGAGGAGATCCGGCATCAAATGGCACGACACAAACAAATCCGCGAAAGCCTCGGTATCGTCAATAGCCTGATTGCTGATTACCTCAACTTTGCTGAAGGAAAGGGGCCTACAGGTAATTCTCCACAAGCGTCACAACGGGGTAATCAGAAAGACATTGAAGCAAGAATCATCGAGCGCATCGGTCAAGAGAGATGGGAAGATATGAGCCCCGAGGAGAGGGAAAAAATACGCAACTTCGTTGTGCAGAAGTATCAGGAATTCCTTCAGACGTCGAGAGCCCGCGACGAAAAGCCCGTTTATCACTCAATCCCTCGGCTTGATGACTTGATTAAAGACAGTCTGAAAAAAGAGTTGAATGTTGCAGATGCAAGCCTTAGATACTTGTACCATCCTTCCGAAACAGAATTCTACCCTCCAGTCAAAGAAGTTGAAGGGAAAAGGTACTTAGGCGATCCCGTTCCAATCAGCCGCGGGTTCAAGAATCCAATGGCACTCAAAACTCTACATCATTTGAAGCGCTTAATCAATCACCTGATAATACAGGGTACGATTGATGAAGAGACGAGAGTTGTCGTTGAAATCGCACGAGAACTGAACGACGCAAACAAAAGAAAAGCTATTGAACGATATCAAAGAGATAGGGAGAAGCAAAACCAAGAGTACGCGAAAGCACTGAGAGAATTTACAGACAAAGTCACTGATGTGCTTATTGATAAGTACCGATTGTGGCTTGAACAAGGGAGGCACTGCCTTTACACGGGAAAGCAAATTATCAATCTGACTGAACTTCTTGACGGGACTAGGTACGATGTAGAACATACAATACCTGCCGATGTTTCTTTCGACAATGAACTGAAGAACCTCACGGTGGCCGACACTGTGTACAACCGTCAGATCAAACAGAAACGAATCCCAACAGAATTGCCTAACTACGAGAGTGATGCTGGGGGGTACACCGCCATCAAACCACGGTTGAAGTTTATGGAGGACAAAGTAGAACACTTCAGAAGACAAGTAGAGTTTTGGAAAGGAGAAACAAAAAAAGCCTCTACAAAGGATCGAAAGGATTACTGCATCCAGCAGAAGCACTACAACCAGTTCGAGTTAGACTATTGGTTCAAAAAGCTTGATACTTTTACGGTCAAAGAATACAAACCTCAATGGCGAAACAGTCAACTACGTGACACACAACTCATAACCAAATACGCCCTGCACTATCTGAAGACCGTATTTGAGAGAGTTGAGGTACAAAAAGGGAGCATTGTCGCGGAGTTCAGGAAAATCTACAACGTTGGCTTCCAAAAGGATCGGTCGAAGCACACACATCATGCTATTGATGCTGCTGTGTTGACTCTCATTCCATCACCAGTTAAAAGAGATAAGCTGCTGCAAGAACACTTCAACGCAATGGAGGACAACATTCGCTTCCATTCCATACCACCCAAATGGAGGAGCTTCACCCCATCAAGGCTCTTGGAGATTGCGAATGATACATTAGTGAACTACATAGCTCAAGACCGAACTCTAGTTCCAACAAAGAAGTTCGTGCGAAAACGCGGGAAAATCCAATACCTCAAGGAAAGATCGCCTGACGGGAAGTGGCGATTCAAGCTTGATGAACGGGGAAAACGTATCCCTATTCTCGCCCAAGGCAACAGCGTACGTGGACAACTTCACAAGGAGACCTTTTACGGTGCAATCAAGATCAATCCGGATGATGATCCGCGTTATGTTGTGAGGGTGTTGCTTAAGGATTTCACTAGCGAGAAGGAATTCGCTGACATCGTGGACGAAAAAGTCAAGTTGGCAGTTGCAACCACAGTATCTCATAGAATACAGGAAGGGAAAACATTCAAAGAGGCTATCGCAGAACCAATTTGGATTCTCGACTCGGCAGGGAATCTAAAGAAAGAAGACAGAAATGGAAATGCGTTGCTTCCGATAAGACATGTTAGGTGCTTCGCAAGAGCAGGAAGAGGCTATTTCAAAAAGGCGCTACCTCTCAAAGAACACGTATTCCAATCCAGACAGGAACATAAAAAATGGTACTATGTTCAAAACGAATTGAACTACTTATTTCTTCTCTATGAGGGCGAGTCAAATGGAAACTTGTCGAGGTCGTACCAGATTATCAATCTGCTTGACGTCGTCAATCTTGGGATTACCGATGCAAAACAACTTCGCACGATGCCTGAGTACCTAACCATAGAGAGAGGGGAAGGGAAAAATAGGTCAAGCTATCATCTGAAGCATATATTGAGGGTGGGCCAGCGACTCCTGCTCTGGAAGGATTCCGTCGAAGAGCTTGTTGATCTGAATGGAGAAAGTAAGCTAAAACGCCTGTACCGAATTTACAAGTTCAACGAGATCACGGCACCAACTGCATACGTTTATCTTAAATATCACAATGAGGCTAGACAAGATTCGGAACTAACTGAGGAAAAGGAATTTCTGCCCGATAAATATCAGCCACTTCTCGCGCTAAAGCCAGACAAGTTCAATTGCCTTATAGAAAATGTGGATTTTGAGATAAGTCTAGATGGTGTCATCCGAATGAAAGAATGATCAAGCGCACCATCATCGTCAGCAGCAAAGCTTATATCTCCCACAAAGATGAACAGCTTTGCATTACAAAGGAGGATGAAGAGCCGACCGTCCCCATTGAAGACATCGGTGTGTTGATTCTCGAGAGCCATCAAGTCACGATTACACAATCGGCGCTCAGCTCGCTGATGGCAAGCAATATTGTAGTCATCGGCTGCGATGCGGCACACCATCCGGACGGGATCATGATTCCCATGGCGAGCAACCTGTTGCATACCGCCGTATTGAAGACACAGATTGAAGCGTCACTCCCGCTGACAAAACAACTCTGGATGCAAACCATTAGGGCAAAGATCCTCAACCAGTCGGCAGCTCTGAAAAGCCTCGGCAGGGAGACCGAACCGATGGAACGATGGTATCGGAAAGTACGAAGCGGCGACCCGGACAATTTCGAAGGAAGGGCAGCCTCGTACTATTGGAAGCGCCTGTTCCCGCCCGAATGGAATTTCAGCCGCAACCCCGAGGGAGATACGCCCAACAATTTACTGAACTACGGCTATGCAGTTCTTCGGGCGGCGATGGCGCGGGCAAGCGTCGGGTCAGGCCTGCATCCGGCAATCGGGCTGCATCACAGAAACCAGTACAACCCCTTTTGCCTTGCGGACGACATGATGGAGCCCTACCGGCCTTATGTTGATTTGCACGTCAGGGAAATCTGTCTTGCTGACAAAAACTTCGGCATTCTGACGCCGGCGGTGAAGAAACAACTGCTCACGGTGCTTTCGACAGATACGCGGATTGAAGGGGACCGAAAGCCCCTGCTGCTGGCATTGACGAATACATCAAGCTCGCTCGTGAAATGCCTTGCGGGCCAGTCAAAGAAATTACTCTTCCCCGCTATCCATGCGCCTGAATGAATACAGGGTTATGTGGGTGTTAGTCTTTTTCGATCTGCCGACGGAGACAGAGGCGGACCGGAAGGCATATACGGGGTTTCGGAAGAAGCTGTTGAAGGACGGCTTCGACATGTTCCAGTTTTCGATCTACGTCAGGCATTGCATGAGCCACGAGAACGCCGATGTTCATGTAAAGCGCGTGAAGAACGCCCTGCCGAAGAAAGGACACGTCGGCATCCTGCGGATTACGGACAAGCAATTCGGGATGATGGAGATCTTTGAAGGAAGGGAACCGAAGGGACACGACCCGCCGCCGCAGCAGTTGGAGATGTTTTGACGCCTTCGAGAGGACACGGCTTCGGCGTGTCCGCCTGTCAGATTGCAACTTGCATACTGCGGCGCGCCATTCCGAGTCTGCTCCCCTCTATCCCCCACCGACTCGGAATGGCGCTTGAAAAACCTGCCTAAAACAGAGCGAGCGTCCGAAAGGGCGCTCGTTTTTTTCCAAGAGTAAACCTCCGCTAAGTCTTTTTGTTTCAATGAGTCAACGGCTCCAATACTGTCGGAACTCTACTCAAAGAAAATCATGAAAGCAAACCACAACATGCCTCCCGAAGGCGCACGCTTCCGGATGACTGTCGGAACTCTACTCAAAGAAAATCATGAAAGCAAACCACAACTCGGGCCGTCCGGGAGCGGCAAAAGCAGCAACTGTCGGAACTCTACTCAAAGAAAATCATGAAAGCAAACCACAACCGTCGCAAAGCACGAGAAGAGAGCTGATGTACTGTCGGAACTCTACTCAAAGAAAATCATGAAAGCAAACCACAACACGCCGCCGCCGTTTGCATCACTGTGATCGACTGTCGGAACTCTACTCAAAGAAAATCATGAAAGCAAACCACAACACAGCAAGCACGTACACCCGCGGTTTTGGTACTGTCGGAACTCTACTCAAAGAAAATCATGAAAGCAAACCACAACAAGCATCTCCACATTTGAATAGGTTGCCATACTGTCGGAACTCTACTCAAAGAAAATCATGAAAGCAAACCACAACCAAAGGGACAGCATTTGTTGCGCTTTCAACACTGTCGGAACTCTACTCAAAGAAAATCATGAAAGCAAACCACAACTGAGTCCAGTCACTATCCATTACTACGTCAACTGTCGGAACTCTACTCAAAGAAAATCATGAAAGCAAACCACAACGCTGCCGCTTGACGCAAAAACAAGCCGCAACTGTCGGAACTCTACTCAAAGAAAATCATGAAAGCAAACCACAACTCCCTTGGTTTGATCATGTCCGTGCGCAAAACTGTCGGAACTCTACTCAAAGAAAATCATGAAAGCAAACCACAACTATCCAGCTGCTACTGCGGTAGAGCCGTTTACTGTCGGAACTCTACTCAAAGAAAATCATGAAAGCAAACCACAACTTCAGAATCGTTTTCGTCTGTGACATCTTGACTGTCGGAACTCTACTCAAAGAAAATCATGAAAGCAAACCACAACCCGCCCGATGGATGAACGAAGAAACATATCACTGTCGGAACTCTACTCAAAGAAAATCATGAAAGCAAACCACAACGCAACCATTGTGCGACAATGCCCTTACCATACTGTCGGAACTCTACTCAAAGAAAATCATGAAAGCAAACCACAACTTCAACCGCAGTTCTGAACGGTAATGCTTAACTGTCGGAACTCTACTCAAAGAAAATCATGAAAGCAAACCACAACTGGCTGTGGATAAACCCGTCCCGCGTAAATACTGTCGGAACTCTACTCAAAGAAAATCATGAAAGCAAACCACAACAGGAAGAACTTTCTCACGGTGCTTGACATAACTGTCGGAACTCTACTCAAAGAAAATCATGAAAGCAAACCACAACAGAGTGGAGTGCACGGCGATCAGTATCGGAACTGTCGGAACTCTACTCAAAGAAAATCATGAAAGCAAACCACAACTAACGTGGTAAGCGACTGGCAGCCGGCGAGACTGTCGGAACTCTACTCAAAGAAAATCATGAAAGCAAACCACAACCGTTGCGATCTTGACCAGCGTCTTGTCCCTACTGTCGGAACTCTACTCAAAGAAAATCATGAAAGCAAACCACAACGTGCAGGTTTTTCACGACCTGCACGCTCCTACTGTCGGAACTCTACTCAAAGAAAATCATGAAAGCAAACCACAACCTGTGAGGCTGATACTATGGTAAGCGGACGACTGTCGGAACTCTACTCAAAGA
>JAANMV010000365.1_pt1 | contig 56323 bp, 55 predicted proteins | sample 7279661 | NCBI WGS metagenome assembly JAANMV01 (sample SAMN14094540, study PRJNA606508) | bioreactor metagenome | isolation source: A lab-scale SPAN reactor treating ammonium-rich wastewater day 121 | place: Ireland: Galway | collected 2017-05-16
GACGTCCAGAAGAAGTCTGCCTGCAAGACCATCCGCCCGGCTTCCAGGTGATCGCGCAGGCGCGCGCCAAACGCGCGGGCGTCGGGATCGGCATCAGCGAGCAGGAAGCCAAGCGTATCATGCGTGTCCTGGGGGATCGCGTCCGAGACAAAAGTCGGGTGGGGCTTGAGGTGCAGGAGGACTGAGGCGGCCAACCCGCTGCTCAGCAAGGCATCGGCCAGCGCGAGGTCGCAGACCAGCTCGAAGCCAGCGTTATCCACAATAAAGTCCACCCGCCCGCCGCGCGACCGGATCAGGTGCTCGGCGGCCTGGGCGGCGTCGTCCACCAGGATGCGCTCCAGACGGCGACCCGCGTCCAACTGCGCCGAACGATCTTCGCGGTCAGCAGGCCACAGGCTGAGGTCAGCCTGGTTGCCCCACAGGTCGAGCGTCAGCAGGAGGACGAGCGTCTCAGGCCCGATGCTGCCTGCCGACAGCCAGGCGGCGAGCCGTTCCGCGAGGGCGTGCGTGGCATGGCGGGTTGTCTCCAGCCCCTGCCGTTTCTGGTAAGCGAAGGGATCAGCGCCCCGGCCCGGCCCGTCCGCGAAGTAGCCGGTGAGGGCCAGCACGCGGCGGTAGAAGTACGTCTCGGCAAAGAACCACGGCACCTGAAGCCAGGTCTGCCCTTCAAAGGGCTGCACGTGTCGCTGCCAGTCTGCCTCGTCGGGCGCGCCATCGCCGGGGAACGGCACAACAGGGGAGGCGGGGATGCCGCTGAACAGGTTTTCGAGAGCCGCCGCAACGTCTGGCGCGAAGTCGTTTTCGGCCAGCATACGTCGCCCGATGTCAGGCAGGCGGTCGGCGACCGAGTGCTCGGTGAAGGTGCCCGCCTCCTCACCGCGCAGCGGTTCGGGGAGGGGCAGGCCGGGGCCGTGGGTGGAATGCATGGCTGTGATACTCCCTTGTGTGTTGATGGGGCAATCATAACCCCGAACGGGCAGGGAATCCACCCGGCGGGCGTCATACCCCCATCGACCGCCCAGGGGCGCGCTGTCCCTGGGCCATTCGTCACGTTTTCTTGCGAGTTTCATCACATATTGGCCTGCGCGCGCCCGGAAGGGTGGACAAGCGCACCAGTGAGCCGTACAATCTACGCCAAGAATGGCGAACACACCCTGAGCGACGACGAGAACATCCGGACGCCGACACCGAACATCCGGCCCGCCAACTCCGACGCCGACGCCAACTTCGACGCCCGAACCCGGCCCAAGATGGAACCGGGCAACCGATCTCCAACCGCCTCAATACGCCAAGCCATTCTGTAGTGTGTAGAGGAAGCCGCCTTTCACCAGGCGGCTTCCTCTACGCTATCCGCTCTCCAGGCCTGCTGCCCGGGGGGCGCCACAGGGAACTGATAAAGAAAGGCCTGGGCCCATGCCCGAAGTATCCTGGCAGGCAAAGCTGGACGAGAAACTCGGCCCACCGGCAGCGGCCACAGATGCACCCCCTCGCATGCCGCGGGTGGCTATCGTGGGTGTGGGGAACGAGCTGCACGGCGATGATGCAGCGGGGGTCGCTGTTGCACGCGCGCTGGAACCGCTGTCCGGCGAGCGCCTGCTGGTGCTGGACGCCGGGCCCGCGCCAGAGAACGTGACCGGCGCGCTGCGCCGCTTCGCGCCGGACTTCATCCTGCTGGTCGATGCGGCGGACATGGGCGAAGAGCCGGGCACGGTGCGCTGGCTTGACTGGGAGTCGGTGGCCAATGTAGGCGGCTCAACGCACTCGCTGCCGCTGACCGTCGTCGTTCGCTACCTGATCGATGAGCTTGGCTGCGAGATAGGCCTGCTGGGCATCCAGCCGCTGAAGCTGCCCCTGCTGGGCCGCCCGCTCTCGGATGAGGTGCAGGCGGCAGTAGGCACGGTTGTCCGCGCAATTGGCGAGCGGATGGCGTGAGGGCGCTCGCGCATTGGGACGCTGCCTGTCAATCGGGCTTGCGAGGCTGCCTTCGTCTGAGGAATAATCGGGTGGAGATTCAGCCCACGAATTTTACGAATTCAACACGTGGTTTGTGAAAGACAGAATCACGCCTTCATGACGAGCAGGGCTGGCCGGGCGGCCCGGCCAGTTCTGCTCGCGCTTCTGGCAGGCTCGATATCCGGTAAAACCCTACTTGCGCTGGCGATTGAGTGATAGTACAAATGAGGTATCAACCATGGCATGCTCGCCATGCTTCATGCTGGTAGTCTTACCGGTACGGGAAACGCTTTAGAATGGAACAGATCGCCATGAAGAAGATACTCATCGTGGACGACCAACCAGAAGTGCGGGAGCTGGTGAGCGTTACGCTCGAAGTCGGCCCCTACCAGATTCTCACGGCTCACAACGGCACCGTGGCGGTGGAGGTCGCGCGGGAGGAACTGCCCGACTTGATGCTGCTTGACGTCATGATGCCGGGCAACGGCCCTGACGGTTTGCAGGTGTGCGAACAGCTCAAGCACGATCCGGCGACGCGCGACATCTACATCGTCATGCTGACCTCCAAAGGGCAGGAACACGACCGCGAGGCCGGGTTCCACAACGGAGCTGACGACTACTTCATCAAGCCCTTCAGCCCTCTGCAGCTTATTGAGAAGGTCGAGGAAGTGCTGGGCGATTGAGAAAGCTGTCCTCTCCGAGATAGGCGCTGCCGGGCCGGTGGCAGACGCCCTCTACCTCCGGGCCAACGCGTCCAATCCCCCTGGGCGACTCAGCCTGTATCCACCAGGGACTCAAGTCCCAGTCCAGACAACCCTGAGCCTGCTTCAGCGGGCTGCAAGGGCATAACGCGGCCTCCGAGTGCCTTTCAGGGTACTTGGCAGTTCTGTAGCCAGGCGTTTGAACGCCTGGCCGGGCCGGGTGGCAAGCTGCCTGGTTTTGATGCGCTTGCCCTGTAGGGGTGAGATTACGCGTAAGACTCAAAGTTGGATTAGAGTGGTATAATGGTATAACGGTTACGCAGTCGAACAAGAATGTTCGTCCACAAAGGACACAAAGAGCACAAGGAAGCTGTGTCATTTGTGTCCTTTGTGAATCCCGGACGGCTGCAACTGCCTGCGGCACATGCCAACTGCGTAAGTCCTGCGGCAGACAGAGCGGAAAAACCCACGAGGCCAGGCAATGACCGACCAACCGGACCAGCCAGTGCCCGACGAGGAACTATCCGCCGTCGAGCTTGCTTACCAGCAGGCGCTCAAATACGGCCAGGACCTGCGACGCATCTACCTGGCGGAGAAGGCCAAGCGACAAGAGCTGGAATTGACCAACCAGCTCCTGAGCGCGGTGTTTGCCAGCACGCCTGACGGGCTGGTGGTGCTCGACGACGCGCTGGTTATCCAGAGCGCCAACCCGGTTTTCCACCAGCTGGTGGAGAAGGCCAACGGCACGCTGGAAGGCCAGCCGCTCGAGCAGGTGCTGCCCGCCCCCCAGCTGATCACGGCGCTGCGGGGCCTGTCTACCGAGCCATCCGCCCAGGCGCAAATCGAATTTGATTTCGATCTGCCGGTCAAGCGCTCGCTGCTGGCCAACTTCGCGCGGCTGGACGCCGGACAGCAGCGCGGGTGGGTGCTGGTGCTGCGCGACCAGACCGAGCACAAGCGCCTGGAGTACCAGAAGACCGAGTTCATCAACATCGCCGCTCACGAGCTGAGGACACCGCTGTCGTCGCTTATCGGGCTATCCGAACTGCTGTGGGAATACCTGCACGAGAGCGACGACGAGGACACGGTGCAGTGCGTCGATGGCATCCGGCGCAGCGGCCACCGGCTGTCCGGCGTGGTTGACCAGCTGATCGCGTTCACCCAGCTCACCGAAGGCTCGCTCAAGCCGGGCCGGATTACCGAGTTCTACCCTCATGACCTGGTGCTCGACATCATCAGCGAGCTTCAGCCTCACGCCGATGAGAAGCAAGTGACACTCCACCTGGACGACCAGATGCCACAGGTCAGCATGCTGACCAACGCCGTCCTGCTGCGCGCAGCCCTGGTCCAGCTGATCATGAACGGGATCAACTTCAACCAGGCAGGCGGTAAGGTGACCATCCTCCTGGAGCGCAAGGACGACCAGGTTTTCATCCAGATCATTGACACCGGGATCGGCATCCCGCAGACCGAGATCGCGACGATCTTCGAGCCGTTCTTCCAGGTGGACGAGCACAGCACGCGGCGCGTGGGCGGGCTGGGGCTGGGGCTGCCCATCGTGGAGCACGCGGTCTTGCTGCTCGGCGGGGTGTTGTCCGTCGACAGTACGCTTGGCTCCGGGGCACGCTTCCAGCTTGCGCTGCCGCTGTGGCAACCCATCTCAGACAACCAGATCGCAGACCTCCAGGCGCGGCTGGAAGCAAGCCACCAGCAGTCGCTGGCCTACGCGCGCGACATCCGGACGCTCTACGAGCAACTGCGGAGCAACTTGTTGGACACGCTGGCGACCCTCGCCAGCACGCTGGAGGCGCGCGATGAGCACCTGCGCGGCCACTCCGAGCGGGTGGCCGGGCTGGCGCTGCGGGTCGCGCGGCAGATGGGCTACACCGAGCAGGAGCAGCGCAGGCTGGAGATCGCCGCGCGCGTGCATGAGATCGGCAAGATCGGCCTGCCCGATGCCAAGCTGCACACCCTGGATGATGCGGAAGGCAGCGACCCTGCCACTGTCCCGTACATCGATCTCGAACGGCGCATCCTGGAGCCGCTCACCATGATCCGGCCGGTCGTCACCATAGCGCTGGCTCACCACGAGCGCTACGACGGGCAGGGTTACCCGGGTGGGCTGGCTGGCGAGGCGATCCCGCACGGCGCGCGCATCCTGGCGGTGGCTAACGCCTACGACCGGCTGACCTCGCCACGCCCCAACTACACCGCGCTGCCCCCCGCGCAGGCGCTGGAGACGATCCAGGCGGAGTCCGGTACGCGCTGGGACCCGGCAGTCGTGGAGGCGCTGGTCAAGGCGCTGGCGGATAGCGGGTAGCGGATGGCGCGGCCTACGGGGCCTCGATAGCAAGCGGACTGGCTGTCCCCGCCATCATGGCTGGTCGTTCGTTTCGCCCTCGCCCTCTTCTTCTTCCGGAGTGGTAGTCAGTTGAAGGTCTTCTGGTGAGAGAGTCGGCTGCGAGCAGACCTCGTAGCCGGTCTGCACCGCGTCGAGGATGCGCTCATCGCCCTCGGCAAGCGTCTGTGCCTCGTCCAGATAGCGCATCGCCACATCGCAGCGGCCCTCGTAGGCGTAGGACAGGCCGATCTGGTAGATCATGCCGCTCGGCAGCGCGTTGAGCGCCAGCGCCCGCTCAAAGGCGACGACTGCCTCCGGATACCGCCCCTGGAAGTAGCGCAGCGTACCCATCCGCACCCACGGGCTGCCATAGTTGGCATCCAGGTCGGTCGAGCGCTCGTAGTAATCCAGCGCAGCGTTGGGATCGCCGATGTACGTCTCGTAGGTGCGCCCGATCTCGAAGGCGACCAGCGCGCTTGACGGGCTGATGAGCTGCGCCTCAAAGAACCGGTCGAGCGCTTCGTTGTTGCGTCCCAGCTCGCGGTAGAGGCGTCCCAGCGCAACATGCAGGTATGGCAGCCGGGGATGCAGGCGCAGAGCCGTCTCGTACTGGGTAGCAGCCGTGTCGTAGTCGCCCAGACTCTCCAGGACGTAGCCGTATTCCCGGCGGACGTCCACGTTATCCGGCGCGAGGGTCAGCGCGCGGTCGATTGAGTCACGCGCCTGGTCCCAGCGCTGGAGATCAACCAGCGCCTCGGCCAGATAAGCGTGAGCCGGGGCGTAGTCCTTGTCGATGTCGAGGGCCTGCAAGATGGTGTTCGATGCCTGGTCGGGACGCCCCTGCCAGTCGTACACTTTGCCCATGATCGCGTAGCCCGCCGGGTTGAATGGGTCGATCAGAACGGCGTTGTTGGCGGCCTCCAGCGCCTCATCGAGGGTCTGCAGCCGCAGGTCGCCGTACTGCATGGCCGACTCGTAGACGAGCAGCCGGGCAATCTGCACGTAGTAGTCAGCGCTTGCCGTGTCGGCCTCCACCGCCTGCCGGTAGAGACCAACTGCCTGCATGAGCTGGCCGGAGAGGTAAGCCTCCTGCGCCCGCGCGGCCAGATCATCGGCTGAGGTGTTGTTGCCGTTGCCAGATGGCTGCGATGAGGCCGCGTCACCCGCCGCGCTCAGGCGTGGCTCCCGGCCCTCGCCGCCGCCGAAGATCTCCTCCCGGACCATATCCTGGTTGAGGTAAACCCAGATGCCCACCCCGATAGCCACCAGGTAGAAGACAATGCGGAAGGGATCGTTGCGCGCCCCCCTGGGCTGGCTGGGAGGCTGGTAGCTTGCATAGCTGCGCCGGCGTGACCGGCGTCGCTGGTTTTTCAGTGATATACCCAAAACTAGCTTCTCCTGACCAGGGCGTTACTGCTCGGTTTCGGAGTCGGGCTCGGAGTCGGAGTCGGTCTGCTGGTTACCCACGCCGGGCCGCCTGACGATCACGTCTGGCTCGTCGTACCCTTCCGGGAACTGGAAAGCGACGGTGGGAGGGGTCTGCGCGTAGTCGCGACAGAGGACAATCACGCTCAGGATGTTCGTCAGCGCGTTCGGATCGTCCATCCGCTCACGCTCGTAGATGTCCAGCGCCTCCAGGGCGCGCGGGATGGCACGGTTACACAACGGAGTGCCGTCCGAGGTACGGTCGAGATAGTAGTAGTCAGTCGCGGTGACGTAGTATGCCTCCAGCGGCACCGGGACATCGTGTGCCTCGCCCCAGGCCAGCAACTCCTCCAGGATGGCGACCGCATCCTCGAAGTTGCGCCGGGCGTGATAGACCATGCCCAGCCGCCGCCAGGCGGGGATGTAGATCTCCGCCGGGAGAGCGCTGGCCGGAATCTCAAAGGCCATCTCCTCAAGGTCGGCGTATTCGTGCAGCGGGCAGTCCTCGCACACCAGGCGGACAGCGCGCTCCAGGTTGATCTGGGCGGCGTCGTCCTCGCGTATCTCGAAGTAGGTGCGGCCCAGCTCGACGTAGGGCAGCGGGTCTTCGGGGGTACGCATGATGATCTGCTGGTAGGTCTGGACGGACTCCTCGATGCGCCCGGCCCCGCGATAGTTGCGCGCGAGGCCATACCACAGGTAGAGCAAGCCATCATGGATGCGGATGGCCTGCTGGTACTGCGCCACCGCTCCGCCGTAGTCGCCGTAGTGCTCCAGCACGTAGGCGTAGTTGCGGCGCGAGTCCGGGTTGTACGGGTCAAGCTCGATGGCCCACTCGGCCTGCTCACGCGCCTGGCGAAGCTGGCCCAGGTCGGTGTAGGCTTCGGCCAGATAAGCATGGCCGGGCGGATAACTGGAGTCAAGCTCGATGGCCCGCAGCGCCTCGATGGCTGCCTGGTCGGCGTTGCCCATCCAGTTCAGGGCACGCGCCTTCATGGCATAGCCACGCGGGTCTTCAGGCGCGATCAGGATCGCCTGGTCGGCGACAACTATCGCCTCCTCCAGCGAGTCGGGCGTGTTGATCAGGGTGAGAACGCGCGAGAGGTCCGCCAGGGTCTGCACGTCTTCAGGCATCAGCACCACCGCCTGGCGGTAGTGCTCGGCAGCTGCCTCCAGGTTACCCCGCTGGTAGGCCTGCTCGGCAAGCGCGATGACCTCCTCGGGGGCCATGGTGGGCGTCGGTTCCGGGCCAAACGCGGCCAACACCTGGGGTTGGAGCGTCTCCAGGTGGAGGAAGACGTACAATGCGGCGGCCAGCACGGCGAGGTATATCACGACGAACAGAATCGGAAAACGACGCCGGCGGCGTTTTCCGAAACTGAGGTGTCCCTGCCCTAGGGGCTCTCGCTTAATGTACATCGAAACCGCTTGCCAACTCGTCCTCACATCACACGCGCCAGGGGCAATTGCAGCAAACCGGCGGAGCGACACCCGCCCTCACCGGTAAGGCCAACTACCACAGCGCAGCGCTCGAAGAGTGCGATGCGATCTTAGCACCCGGCAAGGGCGAGTGTCAAGACGCGGAGCGTCCGCCTGCCCAACGCTTGCCCCATACCGGCATGGCGATCTGTGCCAGCCCAGGCCGGGTTCCTGCGTGCCAGCCGCGTCGCCCAGGCTCTCATAGAGAGTCATAAGAACCGCGTAAGACGCCCGTAAGAAGCCCCCGGTTCCGGTTGACACCCGCTCTGGCCTGCCATTACAATTGATACAAACTCAGTAGAGTGGGCAAGATTTGCCCCGTTTTGTGGTGGGTGGGATGGAATACAAAGACTATTACGCAACTTTAGGGGTACCTGAGAACGCCGACAAAGAGACCATCAAGAAGGCTTTTCGCCGCCTTGCGCGCCAGCACCATCCGGACGCGAATCCGGACAACCCTGAGGCCGAAGCGCGCTTCAAGGAGCTGAACGAGGCTTACGAAGTGCTGAGCGACGCCGAGAAGCGCGCCCGGTACGAGGAGCTGCGCCACAGCTACCAGACCTGGCAGCGGCGCGGCAGCCAGCCCAGCGGATTTGACTGGTCGCAGTGGATCGGCGGAACGCCCGACGGCGTGCGTGTCGAATACAGCGGCTCCGGGGACGCGGTCTCCGATTTCTCCGACTTCTTCCAGGCGATTTTCGGCGGGGCAGGGGGCGCGGCGCAGCGCAGCGGCGGCCTCGACTTCGACGATCTGTTCGGGGGGCAGGCGCGCCGCGCGCCGCGTCAGGCACGTGGCCAGGACATGGCAACCGATATCGAGATCACGCTGGAGGAGGCGTACCACGGCACCACGCGCCTGATCTCAAAGAACGGGCGACGCCTCCAGGTGAAAATCCCCCGCGGGGCGCGCACGGGCACCAAGGTACGCATCCAGGGTGAAGGCTCGCCCGGCGCTGGCAAGCCCGGCGACCTGTACCTGAACGTCCGTGTGAAGGACGACCCCCGCTTCAGCCGCGAAGGCGACGACCTCACGCTTGACGTATCGCTTGACCTGTATACCGCCGTGCTGGGGGGCGAGGTGGACGTCCCCACGCTGCTGGGGCGGGTGACGCTCAAGATCAACCCCGGCACGCAGCCCGGCCAACTGATCCGGCTGCGCGGCAAAGGGATGCCCAGACTGCGCAAGCCGGACGAAACCGGCGATCTTTACGTGCGGGTCAACATCAACCTGCCAACCGACCTGGGCGAGCAAGAGCGCGAACTCTTCAGGAAACTGGCATCTCTGCGCAGTCATAGCTACGATCAGGGATAGCAACTCATCGCGCAGCCTTGCGCTGGCCGGGCACGCCAGACCCGTGTTCAGTGTACGAGTGACTCGAGGAAAGACAGGTGGACAACCTACGACGTCCTGGTAGACAATGGATTGGCGCGGCGCTGGTGGCGATGCTTCTGGCTACAGCAGCCTGCTCGACGGGACTGCTGACCAACCTGGCGCAGGTGGCCCCTCCCCCTGAGGCGGCAGCCAGCCCCGCATCTCCTACGACCCAACCGGCGAGCGACAACGCGGTGCTGCCCACCCCGCTCCCTGAGGAGCTGATCGCCGAGGCGGACGCGGAGGAGCAACTGCTGATCAACGTGTACCAGCGCGTCAGCCCGGCAGTCGTCAACGTCAACGTGAGCGTTGACCACGAGACAATCGGCCTGACTGACTTCGGGAGCGGCTCCGGCTTCCTGATCGACACCGAGGGATACGTCGTTACCAACCGCCACGTGATCCAGGACGCGGACGAGGTGCGGGTGACCCTGTCTGACGGCCTGGTGCTGGTCGCCGAAGTGGTCGGCACGGATATCTACAGCGACCTGGCGGTGCTGAGAATCACGCCGCCGGAGGACCACCCGCTCGTGCCGGTTGAATTGGGCGACTCGGACAATCTGCTGGTTGGGCAGCGGGTGATCGCCATCGGCAACCCGTTTGGCCTCTCCGGCACGATGACGGTCGGGATCGTCAGCGCGGTGGGGCGGCGGCTGGACAGCGGGCAGCGGTCAGGCGGCGGCTCGTTCAGCAACCCGCTGATCATCCAGACTGACGCGGCGATCAACCCCGGCAATTCGGGCGGGCCCTTGCTCGACTCGCACGGGCGCGTGATCGGAGTCAACACCGCTATTCGCAGCACAACCGGCGTAAACACGGGCATCGGCTTTGCCGTACCGGTCAACACCGTCAAGCGCATCGTGCCGCAGATCATCGAGACGGGCACGGTCAGCTACCCGTACCTGGGCATCACCTCCAACCCGACCATCACCCTGTCCGACCTGTCGGTTGAGTACGACCTGCCCGCTCGCCAGGGCGTGCTGATCGCCGAAGTCGTCCCCGGCGGGTCGGCGGATCGGGCCGGGCTGCGCGGCGGGGATCGGGTGGTGAACTTCCGGGGCATCGAGGTGGTGCTGGGCGGCGACATCATCACCGCCATCAACGGGTTTGCCATCCGCAACTTCGACGAGCTGATCGGCTACCTGGTGAGCAACACCGACGTGGGCCATATCCGTTCCGACCGTCGTCGCCCAATACGCGATCTGATCCCAAGGCAGTAAATAGCCGGTAAAGCCGAAACCGAGTCCGATTGCGAGCAGAACTACGCCGCTAATCCAGGTCATTTCTCTTGGCGGCTTGTAACTTCCTGTATAAAAAACGCGTGCAAGATGCAAGAAAAGAAACACTATGAATAGATTGGCGCACCAGTGATGGACGCTTCGCAGAAACCAGCCGAACGAAACTTCGGTAGAGATGAACTTGACCGAATTGTACGCTTCCGCGACAGTAGGTTTGTAGTATAAGAGAAGAAGTATTCCGCTCACGAGTTGAATCATGAACATCAGAAAGGTTAGTCCGCCGAGGCAATAAATCCAGTTGGTTGCATGAATTGGCACTATTTGTTCGGCCTGCTCTTTTATCGGAACGCGCCATTGAAATCTATCTTCGAACCAATCGCCGATTCTCCAAGTTGAAGGCCTTTTTGTGTTTGCGCGCTGATTACTGCTCATGAAATTTCACTTCCCACGAAGATTTTTCCTTCACGGACGTGAACGCTGTATCGCTTCAGGCCTCTCGGAGACGGCCCTTTGATTAGCTTGCCTTCGCTTGTAAACCTGGCCCCGTGGCACGGGCAATCAAGCTCGTCGCCCGCCAGTTCCACCATACATCCCAAATGGGGACATTTTTTTTCGAGAGCGATTAAATCGCCACCCTTGCCGAAAACGATTATCGGAACTCCGTCAGCTCCCATTACGTCTTTGCTTGTGCCGTCCGAAATCGAACCTTCCGGGCCGACTTCGATTAACTCGTTCTTTTCGGAAGTGCGCTTAGGGGGTGTAAAAACATTGACGAGCGGGAATGCGACGACGAAAGTAACGCCGAGGAAGCCCAGTCCAAGCAGGTTTTCGAAGAGCCGCCGCTTTGCAGGATCGGCAGGCTCCCGTTCCAACCCGGTCTCTCCAAAATCGCCCATTGAAAACTCCCAAACAAAATTCCCCAAAGCGATGTTTCTATATAATAGATATCGGCTATGTATGAAATAGTCAAGCAAAACGCCAATTCATTTCAAATAGGTATGTGAAAGGAAGGTGCCCGTTTCACACTCTGGTAATATCTCCGCTCGTGTTGTCGAATGTATGTTTCAAAATAGCAGTGGCACTTTTCGCAATTGCGCTGACGCAGGCTTTGTTCGCGGCGGTGTCTCCCGCGTATTCATGGGAGATAGACAAAACTTGGAAGCGTCAGGTCGCGGACGGTGTGACGTTCGTCCATTACAGGCTGGTTCTAGCGCGCGGTCCGGCGCATGTTTTCGTTGTGGAAGTCAACCCCGTTAGCTCACATACCCTGAAGCCGGTCATCGCGAACAACAAAATCGGCACGCTGGAAGAAGTAAGTTCGATAGCCAAACGAAGCGGAGCAGTCGCGGCCATCAACGGCGGATTTTTCGATACGAAATCGCACTTGCCGGTGGGGCTAATAGCCGTTCGGCACCGAATTCTTTATAACCAGTGGTTAAATCGCGCGGTCCTCGGCATAGACGAACGCGGATACGCGCATTTCGGCACCTTCAGAGTTGGAGCGGAGCTTAGCTTTCCAAAAGTGGGGAAGTCAATTACCGTTCACGGCTTCAACCGCAATCGCAAGGAAAACGAGGTAGTAATTTACTATCCCGAATTCGGGGCTAATACGAGAACTAACGAATGGGGCGTGGAAGTCGTTTGCAAGCGAATCAGCCCGCAAAGCACATCGTATCCTTTCGCAATCCTCGAGCCGGAAAGATATTTGATTTCGTCCGTCAGTCGAAATGCTACCGCAATACCCGGAGACGGAATGGTGATTAGTTTCCATTTGCCCGTCGTGAAAGGTTACGGGTGGCTCGACAAAGTAATGTTGGGCGACGAGGTTATCGTGAAAACCAACTTGACCGGTGATTGGAGTACGTTTCCCTATCTCCTCGGCGGAGGCCCGATGCTGATTTCGGGCGGAAACATCGTGTTGAATCCCGCCAAAGAAGATTTTCGGGCGTCATACAATCACCCGACCGCCAGAACCGCAGTGGGCAAAACGTACGATGAAAAAATTCTGATTATCGTTGTGGACAGCGGCGGGAAGGACTACAGCATCGGAGCCACATGGACGGAATTGGCGTACGCCATAAAAGGGCTGTATAACGTAAGCGACCTTATGGGATTCGACGGCGGCGGTTCGAGCACGATGTACGTGGAAGACCGCGTAGTGAATCAGCCAAAAGGTGGCGCCGAGCGAAAGGTGAGCAACATTCTCGCCGTGGTGCCGTACGACTCGTTTAGATAACTAGCTTATGTCCGTTAAAGAGCGGCTGCAGCTAGAAATCGAAGTTTAGATTCGTTGAGCCGTCAGCTTCGACTTCTACGTTTTCTTCAGTAGCAAGCACGTTTCCTTGCGCGTCGACAACTTGAACCGTATAGATTCCGGGAGGGATGTTCCGTACGAAATAAACTCCGGCAATTGATTGTTCTGCGCTCACAATATCCCCATTGGCGTTAAGCACGTTGACGGTTCCGCCGAATGGCTGGCCGTTTCGGGTAATTTGCCCGCCGACTTCGCCCGGGGTAGGCTCTGAGCAAGAAGACAGATAAAGCGCCGCAAATGCGGCAAATGCAAGAAAAACAACAACGAAAGTGCGAGACATCAAGTTCCTCCAAAACTACACGCCGGCATTATACCGCAACTTAAACCGTGCGAAGCGCTCCTTCGCGAAGTTCGGCAAATGCAGCAGTCATTCTGTCGAGGGCGATTTTCAGATTTTCCCGGCTGTTCGCGTAGCTGAATCGAAGATAACCTTCTCCGTGCGCGCCGAAACTCGTTCCGGCCAATCCCGCAACGCCGGCGTTATACATCAAGTGGTCTGCGATCACATCGCTTTTTAGCCCGAAGCTCTTTACGCTCGGAAACGCGTAAAACGCCCCCGAAGGCATTGTGCATGTAACGCCTTCGATTGAATTTAAACCGTTAACAATCAAATCCCGCCTGGCCCGGAACTCTGCAACCATGGCTTCGACATCCGATTGGTCGCCCCAAAGCGCTTCCTCTCCTGCAATTTGCGTGAAAGCCGCGGGACAGCTGTTCGAATTCGTCATCATTTGAACTAGGCTGTCCGCCATTCCTTCGCCACAAACGGCAAAGCCAAGGCGCCATCCCGTCATCGCGAACGTTTTGGAATGTCCGTCAAGCACGATTACGCGCTTTAGCGCGCCCGGAATTTTGAGCATGCTGAAATGCTCGCCTTCGTAAACGATACGGCTATATATTTCGTCGGAGAGAATGTAGAAGTCGTATTCTTCGGCAAGCTCGAATAGGGTTACAAGTCCTTCGCGCGAGAGCATTCCGCCAGTCGGATTTTGCGGTGAGTTGACGAAAACGAGTTTGGTTTTGTGACTTACCAGAGATTTTAGTTCGTCGATGTCGAATCGGAACTGGTTTTCTTCGCGCAAAACCATGGGAACGAGTTTTGCGCCGAGGAATCCGGCGACGCTTTCGTATGTTGGATATCCCGGATTTGGATAAATCACCTCGTCGCCTTCATCAATTAGCGCGAGTGACGAAAGGAAGATGACCGGTTTCGCGCCGGGCATCACCACAATGTTTCTCCCGCTTAATTCCACGCCGTACCTTTCCGACATGTATTTTGCATATGAATCGCGGATATTCTTGAGGCCGCCGCTTGGTGTGTAATGCGTATAGCCGTTGTCCAGCGCCCATTTCGCCTTTTCGATAACGTTGCGCGGAGTGTTGAAATCGGGCTCGCCGATTTCGAGATGTATAACGCTTTTGCCCTGCGCCTCGAGTTCCTTGGCTTGAGCAAGAACGTTAAATGCGTTTTCCGTCCCCAGACGATTCATTCTGGTGGCGAATTTCATGACGAACTCCTTAAAACTAAAACTTCAAATTCTCCCTCCTTTTCTCCCCAAGGTCAGCTCTGCACATCACAAGGCCGGTTATAAGCTTTGGATAAAAATCCGTGCTCTTTTGCGGCATCACTTCTCCCATACCCGCCACTTCCCGAATCTGATCCATTCGCGTCGGGTTCATAAAAATAGCACAATGATGACTGCCGTCGTCAACCAGCCTTCTCGACACTTCGCGCTCTCGCTCATAGCTTATGTTTGTCTTCGCCGCCTGCGCCGCCTTGCTTATCCCCAAGATTTTTTCCAGAACGACTTCATGAAGCACTGCTACATCGAGCGAGCGCCATGCTTCGCTTTTTTCGGGTGCGAGCCTGGACATAATTTCGCTATCGGCGAGCTCGAAATACCAGTATTTTCCATCTTTGTAAATGCAGTATGCGTTTTTCGCCGGCAAAATGCGCGCCGCGGAAAGCAGGTTATCCGCATGAGATTCGTTTTCACAAGCCAGAACTGCAAAATGTTCCTTCAAATCTTCAAGGAACTTGCCGAAGCTGAAGTCCGGTAGGTGGTGCAGAATCCTTTGAGTTGGCAGCACTACGAGTCCCGGGTCGCTCATTCCGACCATCGTCATCATCGCATACTTCGGATTGTGTCCGGCTTCACCGCCTTCGTACTCCGCGAGTCGAATGTTCCGGTAATTCAAGGCGGTTTCATATCTATGATGTCCGTCGGCAATAAATAGCGGCCTACCGCTCATTGCTTGCTGAATTCTTTCGATAACTTCCGGATTCGTTACTGCCCACACCTTGTGAATTACTCCCGGTTCTTCCTCGATTGGCGTTTCGATGTCCGGCATGCGCTCCGTTTCTGCGTCGAGAATCCCTGAAACGAAGTTTTCGCTATCTGGATAAAGCTGGAAAATCTGTCCCATATGCATGTCGGTTGCGAGAAGAAGTTTGAGCCGGTCTTCTTTGGGGGCGTCGAGCGTTTTTTCATGGGGCTTCACGCCGCCTTTGCCGTAATCTTCCAGCTCGACCATCGCGCACAGCCCCTTGCGAACAAACGAATGACCTGCAGCCGAAAATGCCTGATGATAGACGTATATAGCCGGGGCTTCGTCTTCGATAAGAACGTTGCCGTCAAGCCATTTGTTTAGGTAACTAGCCGCTCTGGTGTAGGGGTTATCGGCTTCGGAATCTTCGGGTGTTTCTTTGTTTTTGCTTATTCGACATATATTGAATTCGCTTGACGCATAATACTTATCTTGAAGGCCGTGTTTAATCCGGTCATAGGGCATTGCGACGACCTTCGAAATATCGCCAACTTTGGCCGCGTTAAAACGCGTGCCGCGAAACGGCATAATCTCGGCCATTCCAGTCTCCTTAATTTAAACTAATGCCTAGCTTCCGGCTTCCGCAGACGCGCCGGTGCCAAAAAATTCGGTTAAAATCTCGACGACTTCGTCGCCCACGCGGTTTTGTCCTTCGCCCGTTTGCGCACCGATGTGTGGGGTTAAAACGACGTTTGCCAAACCTGCGAATGGGTTTTCTTTGGGCGGTTCACTTTCAAACACGTCAAGCGCGGCTCCTGCGATTTTTCCTGATCTGAGGGCATCCGCGAGGGCGCTATCGTCGCGCACTCCGCCGCGCGAGCAGTCGATTAAATAGGCTTTTGGTTTCATCCTCGCAAGCATTTCCGCTCCAAGCAGATGGTGGGTTTCATCGGTATGCGGAACATGCAATGAAATGAAATCGGACCTTGTCATAAGCTCGTCCAAAGAGACGCTTTCGCAAGGAAACTCGACAATATCCGCCGCGTCGACGTACGGGTCGTAACCGATTACCCGCATTCCGAGTGCATTTGCCCTAACCCCGAGGGCGCAGGCTATCCTGCCAAGCCCGACGAGGCCGAGCGTTTTCCGCCATAGCTCTACGCCTTTGAATGCCTTTTTCTCCCACTGTCCCGCCAGCATACTTGCAGTTGCCGGGGCAATGTGGCGCGCCAGCGCGAACATCATCGCAAGGGAAAGCTCAGCGACGCTGACGCTCGACGCTCTCGGTGTGTTCTTGACTGGAAATCCTCTTTCCTCGGCGTATTCGACGTCGATGTTATCAACGCCGACCCCGCCGCGAATTATAAGTTTCATTTCGTCAAAGGCGTCTATGACCGCTTTTGTAACTTTCGTCCTCGAACGTACGACTATTGCGTGCATACCCTTCACGGCGGCAGGCAGTTCATCGGCCGTTATTTCCGGAAGGTAAACGAGTTCAAGGTACGGGCAATCCTTTATGGAGTTCAGAGGTCCTTCCGCCATCGGATCGCAAACCAGAATTTTCGCCATTTCTTTCTCCCAAAATCAGTTAGCGCATTGCCCGTTCCGGCGCGAAGCCGGATTGGGCATTCAATATCTATCTTCCAAATCCTTCATCAGTATTTCTTGAGCTGCTTTTACGCCCTTCCCGAGTTCAAGGTCCATTCCGAAATGCTTCATCGCCATTTCGAAAGCAGCAATCGCCATAATGGTTTCGAAATGGTCTTGATATCCGAGATGGCCAATTCTAAGGATTTTGTCCTTGTAATCGTCCTGTCCGGCCGCGAAGTAGATGCCCCAATGACCGCGGCAATACTTTGCAACTTCGCCCGCCTTTATCGAATCGGGAAGGAGTATCGGTGTCAGTACGTCCCCGGGACTTTTTTCGTTCAAATACGACAATCCATGCGCTTTCGCAGCCTGTCTGATTGCTTCGCCCTGAATGTGGCACCGGTGTTGTACGTTTTCGAGACCTTCAGAAACAATCATTTCGAGAGCGACAAGCAGCTGCTGATAGAGGCTAACTCCGCTCGTCCAAGCATGGGTGGATTGCAGGTCGTTCTTGCGCTGAATCCGGGCATCGTTATAGAAAAGTCTAGATTTAAACGAATCCGCTTTTGCCCATGCTTTTTCCGAAAGCGAAATGAATGCCAGCCCCGGTGGAAGCATAAGCCCCTTCTGACTTCCGGTTAGCACGACATCAAGTTCCCATTCATCCATAGGGCAGGGCATTGCGGTAAGTCCGCTTATGCCGTCTACCACGAACAACATGCCGTGGGCATGCGCGATTTGCGCAAGCTCCTTTACGGGGTTTTTGATTCCGCAAGCGGTTTCGTTTAGCTGCGTGAAAACCGCGACTGCATCGGGGCATTCGGAAATCGCTTTTTCCAGCATCTCTGGCGTGGCAAATTCGTTCCAGCCGTATTTAACTTCATGCACGGAGCAGCCGAGTTGCTTTCCGATTTTGCCCCAGCGTTCGCCGAATTTGCCGCCGTTGAACGTAATCATCTTTTCGCCCGGCGCGACGAGAGCGTCCACGGCTGATTCCATCGCGGCTGTCCCGCTTCCGAGCAACACCAACACCGGTTGCTCGGTGACGAATATCTTTTTTAGGAGTTCAGCGCATCGGACGTAAATTTGCTTAAACTGATCCGTCCTGTGGTGCATCATGTCTTTCGCGCCGGCAAGCGCGACATCGCCCGGCACCATCGTCGGTCCCGGAGTGAATAGGTGGTATTTCTTCATGTTTCCCTCCTGGGGAATTAATGACCATTCGTTCGACTCCCGCGAACGACTAAATGCTATCAGTAAAATCACATTGGTATGATTTTTGATGAGTTAGTTCAAAATATAACATGCTAGCTATATTTGAAAATAGGAACAAAAATCCTGTCTCGGCCTTTATGCGCTTTTTGTGAAAGCGGCGGCTCAAATCACAATATTTCCGTTAAAATCTTCGGATTACCTCAGCCTATTCTGCAGTTTTCCCAAAGCGCCTTTCGATAGCTTTCCGCCGCAGCGGCTGCCGCATCCGCGAATGCGCCTTCTCCATATTTTTCATACTCGCACTCCGAGTATGCATACAATATCCCCCGGCTAACGTTAAATATCGCTCCGCTGCCATCCGGTCGCGTAAAATTCCTGGCATCTTCCGGCTTGCCACCCTGTGCACCAAGCCCGGGAATCAATAGCAGCGTATTCGGAGCTATTGCTCTTATTTTTGCCCCCTCTTCAGGATAAGTCGCCCCCGCGACCGCGCCTACAGAAGACAGCCCGGATTCACCAGTGTGCGAAGCGCCCCATTCGTGGACCAGTGACGCAGTATGTTCCCAGATTTTCTTGCCCCCGCTTTCCAAATCTTGAATGTCGATTGCGCTCTTGTTGCTGGTTCTGCACAGAATAAAGACTCCGGAACCTGCCGAAACGTATGGCTCGAAACTGCTGAACGTATCGCGTCCTAGATAAGGTGCAACCGTGACCGCGTCCGACATTAGAATATTTGGCACGCCTGCCGGAGTTTCGGCGGAAAGCCATGCCCGCGCATACGCGTCGCTAGTTGTTCCGATATCGCCGCGCTTTGCATCGGCTATGACCAACAAACCTTTGTTCTTTGCGTATTGAATTACATCGCCGCAATGCCGCCAGCCAGCCGGGCCGAGTTGTTCGAAGAACGCCACTTGAACCTTAATGCCGCAAACCGAATCTGCAACGGCGTCAATCGTTTCGAAGCAAAATTTCCGCATTGCCAAATATAAAACTCTTGCGTCGGTTTTGTCTTGGCGTTCGCCCGTCGAATCCACGGGAGGCGTCGATTCGCGCATTGCGTCGAAAAGCGGACGCGGCAATTTTTCGGGACGCGGGTCTATTCCGGCGATAAGTACGGATTTTTTTCGCTGAATCTCCGTGGTAATACGGTCTGCGAAGTTCGAAAACGCTGGTTTGTTCGATTCCATAACTTGACTTGACACCTCGGGCTGGGATTTTATCATTATGATCGGCAGGAATTGATATTCAGTCACGGAAAAAAAACTTTGTTTAATTTGTAATATACGTAAAAAACGGGTTTTGAAAACTTTGTTTTGGTGGGTAAAATCTAATCGTCTATTATCGGAGGCGATTATGAGTTTCGTACGATCGAAGGGATTTACGCTAATCGAGTTGATGATTGTGATTTCTATAATTGCCATCATCGCTGCGATAGCCATGCCCGTTATATACGAAACAAGAACTCGTGCTCAAATCAGGGCAACGATCGGCATTTTAAGAACCATAACTTCCGGACAACAAGCCTATTTTGCCGTTGCGGGAAATTACACCGACTTGTCAACTCTTTCCGGACAAGCGTATATAGATCAGCGATTCGCGGTTGAACCGGCAGAGCTAAATGGATACTCCATAGAGTGCGACGTCACGAACAACGGACTTGGCTTTTTGGTAACCGCCACTCCGTCTCAACCTAATGCGCCGACGCTTACCGTCGACGAAACTTTTCATATAGTCGAAGCCTGACCTATTCAGCTGTTTAACGCAGAATACTGCCGATATTCCGTGCTGGGTAAATCGGTTCGGCCTTTGCACAAAACCTGTTTAACTTTATGCCGGCCGCAGAGATTTGTATTAACGACGCAGCTTTTGCATCCCCGAAAACTTTTGCTGCCGGAAGCGAAGTCTCGATTAATGTCGTTTTCGGTTCGTTCTCTTCGTCTCCGTCTATCGCCCATAGCGATGCCATTGCAGATAGCTCCGTGAACATAGCTCTCCTCGGTGCGATTTTGGGCGGATTCCGCCAAGGATTCGCGGGGTCGAATGTCGGCGAACTCAAATCGAACAAAGAATGGGCAAAAACATATTCTCCTCTCACATCCTCCCTGATAGCTCCAATTTCGAACGAGTCACCGATGCAACTGCAGGCCAGAACCGCTAGCGAATCGATCCGTATTACCGGCAACCTCAAAGCCGCAGCCATGCCGTTGATAAACGAAATCCCAACGCGCGTCCTAATGAATCTTCCGGGTCCCGCGCCTACTGCAAGATACGTAATTTCTTTCGAAGTGATGCCGATATCTGCGAGCACGCGCCTGCAATGCGCTGCAAGTCCGGTTCTCGACGGCTTTCCGGGTCCAAAGCTTAATGTGGTGTTCTTTTCACCCGAGGATGCAGCAATAATTCCGGCAGGCCCGCTTGTGTCGATGGCTAGAATATTATTCATCCGCCAACTCCGAAAATTTATCAAAAATTGGATTGCTCGGCTTTCCGGACAAATTCCGGGCGGAGACAATTCTTCCCGCACCGCCGGCGCAATTTGAAAATTGCAAGTGGATTCCGAAATCCTGCTTTTCAAAACTCAGCCTGTCAGCCCATTCGCACGCGACAAACCATTCGCCGGAAAAGTACTCCTCAAGTCCAAGCTCGCGAAATTTTTCATAACTATCTATCCGGAATAAGTCGATGTGAACAGACCGGATTCGTGCGCCTTCATGCTCTTTTGCAATTAAAAAGCTCGGTGACGTTATAGTTTCGCAAGCCCCAAGCGCCCAAAAGAAGCCTTTTGCGAAAGTGGTCTTTCCTGCGCCCAGCGGACCGGTAAGCCAAAGAAATTCAGTGGATTTTGCGGATTCCGCAAGCTTGCCTCCCAGTTTTTCCATTTCCTCGGCGGAATTAACCCGAATCGTACGGCTCATTTTAAAATTATGCCCCGCATATCTTGTAATATGACGTTTTTCAGCGGCTTTCCCGTAGGTACCAGAAAATAATCGCTGCCGGTTTTTCGCGCCCAAACCTTCAATTCTCCCTGAAGTTTTTCCAGCTTTGCCAGATATCTTCGGAAAACTCCGCTTCCCATACTCACGCTGACGGGTTTTCCAGATTCGGCATCCACGAGTTCCAAATCACCAGCAAGGTCCGGTTTTATTTCGTCAGGCGAAAGCACCTGAGCTAACACCACTTGATTGCCGCGCCCGGCAATGCCCGAAAGTGAACCAGTCGGATTTTCGAACAGAAAATCCGATATGACAAGTACGACGCCCGGAAGCGGCTTTGCAGCCACGAACTGGCCGGTAGCCGCGGAAAGCGATGTGGTATGACCTGTTGTTTGGGATTCCAATATTTCGAAAAGCCGGATGCATTTGCTCCTTCCTCTGATTGGACGCTGGATGACGTTCAGTTTAGAATCGAAAATCGCAACTTGAACCCTCTCAAGGTTGGATAGCGAAATATATGCGAATACGGCGGCGAGCTTTCGGGCATAAACGAGTTTATTCGGATTTCCGAAATTCATCGACTTGGAGCAATCCAGCAGAATATATAGGGTCACATCCTCTTCTTCGACGAATAGCTTGTTGAAGTGCTTTTCAAGCCGGGCGTATAAATTCCAGTCGATACGTCTTAAATCGTCCCCCGGCTGATATTGGCGGTAATCGTGAAATTCCACGCTTTGACCGGTCTTGCGGCTGCGTTTTTCGCCGCGCAATTTGCCACGAAAAAGCTTTTTCGTGAGTATTTCCAGTTCCGACAGTTGGCGCATGAATTCTGCGTCCAATATTTTGCCCGAAAGCGGCATCGCAGGAATTGCGGGGGATTTATCCACAAATTTATTTTAACACCTGCAATTGCTATAATCCATGCCGTGCTGTTAATCGTCAGTTTGCCCTTAAACGACCGGAATTTGGCCTCTGCCGCGGCGGATAGCGGCGCGGACATGCTTAAAGTTCACATCAACGCCGAACATCGCGCAAGCGGGACGGTATTCGGACGTTGGCAGGACGAAAGGGATGCGATTACCGGAATCATCGAATCCGTTCAAATCCCCGTTGGAATCATGCCTGGCGCCGAGACGGTCGCGACGCATCAAGAATGGAAAGATATCGAGCAAGCCGGCATTTCGTTTTTCGATATATACGCTCATCATATGCCAATCTGGATGTGGAATCTGAACGTGAAAAAAATGCCGGCAATTTCGGAAGTAATTCCTGCTCACCTTCTCCTTGCGCTCTGCGCCGGTGCAGCTAGGGAAGGGGGGGAAGCCGACTACTTGGAAGCCAGTATAGTTTCAGCCGCAGATTACGGCAAACCTCTTACTGCGCTTGACCTTGCGAATTACAGATTCATCGCGGATGCATTGGACATACCGGTTATTGTACCTACGCAAAAGAAAATAGAAACCGGAGATTTGGAGAGCCTGAAACATGCCGGAATCGGCGGTCTCATGATCGGGGCGATCGTGACAGGCATAACGCGGGATGAAATGGCGGAGGCGTGTAGCCAATTTAGAAAGGCAATCGACTCGCTATGAGTTTGAGAAAATGAATCCAACAAAAGGGCAAAACGGGGTGCAAAGTATGGAGAGAGCACCGTTTCCCTCGAAAGCAAGCGAACTTCGTGCCCTCGTTTTAATAAAGCCAAGCCAAATTTTCTCCAAGGAAACAATCGAAAAAAGCGCGTCATCCGTTTTTAAGAAGGCTTCAGTAATTTGTCCGGATTCGCTTGACGCCCTTAAACAGGTTTCCGCCAGAGCGCATAAAAGCTTCGATGTTATAGTCGTCGGCGGCGGCGATGGAACTTTGAATCGAGTTATTCAATGCTTGGATTTTTCCGAAATAGGGGTCGCGGTTGCCGCACTGGGCAGCGGGAACGATTTTGCCCGAAACTTTAAAAGCGGCGTAAGTATTCAAAAAAAATTTGCCGCTTTCGACAACGCGATTTGGCATAAGATAGATTTGATTCGTGCCGGAGATTTTGTTTTTCACAATTCTGGAGGCGTAGGGCTGGATGCGGCGACGCTTGTGACACGGGAGCGCGCAAATACCAAATTCGGTCGCGACTATAACGTAGCATTTCTCAGGACTCTTGTCCGATTGAAACCTTTTTCCGCGGAAATCTGTATTGACGGCAAAACAGCGCCGGGCGAATTTCTGTGGGCGCTCGCGATGAACAACCGATGGATCGGCGGCGGAATGTCGGCAGCGCCGGAAGCGAAAATCGACGACGGACTGCTTGATGTTATATTGGTTGAAAATATTTCGAAGCTGAAGCTCGCCGGGCTTTTTCCGCAGATTTATTCAGCTTCGCATATTAAGAATCCTGCGGTGACGTACAGGCAATCCGATGAGATGATCGTCAGGTTCGAAAAAGAACCGCGACATATCGCCCTCGACGGAGAAATTTATTCTTGGAATAGCCGGGTTCTGGAATTCAAAACGATGCCGAAAGCGATGTGGGTTTTTGGAGAAAAAATTACTTAAACCACTCGGCAAAGCGAACCTGGCAGCATTATTCTTCTTCGCCTTCGGTTTTCTTTTCGTAGTTCCAACCGACCAAAATGTCTTGGTAAACCACTTTTCCGGTTTCCGTTGCGGTCGCCGCCACACTGACTCTGCGCCCTTCGTCCTCGACGAACGCCGTTACCACGCATTGAACCGCAAGCAGACTTCCTGCGCGCTTGGCTTCTTCCGGCGAAAGCGCATTGGCGTTTTTGTCCCTGATGATCGTGTAGTAATCGTCGATTATTGTCCGCGGCGCGTCGACCACGCTAAGCCTTGCGTTTCTAACTAAAACGCTTGCGATGGCCGACCTGACGAGCCGCTCGCGCCTTTTTCCGGCGTCGAGTCCGGATGCGGTTTCGCCCGCTCCATTAGCGCCTCCCGCGGCTTCGCCTTGGACTTGAGGCGAGTTGTCCACAACCGCAAGCACGCAAACCGAATAAAGCAGGTGTTTGTTGAGGTTTTCAACCATAGTCGAAAGCGAGCGTTTTGCCGTTTCGTCCGGCGTTAGCGCTTCGGCCGGGGTATTGTTGCAGGAATTGGCGAAAAGCAGCGCGCAGACGATGACGGGCACGGCGATGCGCCATATGCGATGCGGCAAAAGCTTTCTTGCGAAATCCATCGAGAAATTATACAACGTGAAGTATGGCGAAAAAGCCATTTAAATTATCGGCAGCTTGAATTTTGGCTGTATAGCGCAAGATGATCTTGCGGCCATTCGCGCGATTCGGAAAAGTTTTTGGTTTTTCGGCATTGACGCAGCGATTCCGGACTGGTATAATTAGAAACGTTGCGGCCAAGGGAAGCCGGTGCAATTCCGGCGCGGACCAGCCACTGTGATGCGGACTCCGAACGCAGATGCCATTGTCCTTGTGGGCGAGAAGGCGCGAGCGGGGGAAGATGCCAAGCCAGGAGACCTGCCGTAATCGTAATCCTTTTTTAAGGCTTCTCGGAGCGAGCCATGGGGATAACCTGCCTTAAGCGCTGCGCCGCAAATTCGTATTCGCGGCCGATATGCAATCCCAAGCGGAGCACCGCCTCGCGGTTGCGCGGAATTTCTCCACAAGGTCTCAGTTTCTCCGGGCTTGCCACAAGCTGGATGGTGACCCGGTATGAGCGATAGCGCACCGGCGATTGAGGCGCGCGATTTGTCTTTCGGATACGACGGGGCGCGCGTACTTAACGCAGTAAACCTGTCGCTTCAGCCGGGCGGTTTGCTGACGATCTCCGGACCGAACGGAAGTGGAAAAACCACGCTTTTGTACTTGCTTTCCGGAATATTGAAGCAATCATCGGGCGAGGTTCGAATACATGGCAAACCAATATCGGAATATTCGCCTATATTGCTTGCACGCGAAATTGCGCTGATGCCTCAGTATCTCCCATATACGCCTTGGCTTACTGCCGGAGAAATAGTCGAAATGGGAATGTATTCGATAGGACCCTCAGGCTTGCAATTTGCCAGAAGGTTCGGTTCCGGCATTTCCGGCACTAAATTGGCATCCATAAGGGCGATGGAATTGGCAGATGTCGCGCATCTTGAAAGCAGACTATCAGGCGAATTATCGGGCGGCGAACTCCGCAGAGTTCATCTCGCTCGCGTTCTAGCGCAAAATTCGAGAATATTGCTGCTCGACGAGCCCGCTTCCGATTTGGACATACATCATCAGTCGCTTCTACTCGAAATTGTTAGAGAATCGACTTGCAGCGGCAAATCCGTCCTGTTTGTAACTCACGATTTGAATTTCGCGACTATTTTGGGCGGAGATATGGCGCTTTTGGACGGAGGGAGATCTGTGGCGGCGGGTAGTCCAGATAAGATAATAAGCGAAGATATTCTGTCAAAGATTTACCCCGGCGGTTTTCGAATTACTACCGATTTGGGCGGCTCGCCGCTCGTTTTCCCTGTGGCGCGGGACAGGTCATCGAAGGGAGGCTCGCATTGAACACATTAACTTCTGTCGCTATGCGTAATAATTGGATTTGTCTGGTGAGCGTCCTGTTAATAGGTCTAATATCCGCAAACTTGCTCCTTTTTAATAGTTCGGTGCATGCCGCGGAGTATCCGCTGGTTTACAAAGACGCTCTCGGACGGGAAATAAAGATTGTTAAAAAACCCGAAAGAATTGTCGCATTGTCGCCGGCTCTGACCGAAATTTTATGGGCAATAGGCGCGGGCGGCTCTCAAATAGGCCGCACCGACTTCTGCAATTACCCGCCAGAAGCTCGGCGGATAAAAAGCGTTGGGGGAGTTGTGAACTTCTCGATAGAACAAATAGCAGCGCTAAAGCCTGACTTGGTGATCGTTCAGCGTATGACGCCGCGGGAAGCGGTTTCAAAGCTAATTTCGCTAAAAATACAAGTTATTGCCGTCGGCGAGCCCGACTCGCTCTCGGAAGTAATTAAATTGATCGAGGATGCCGGGGAAATTTGCGGCGAGCGCCAGTCAGCGGAAAGACTCGCGAGTGAACTGCTCTTGAAATTGGATGCCGCCCAAATGCGCCTCGGCCAATCAGGCAGTACCAAAATACGCGTATACTATGGAGGATTTTCCGCTCCTTATGTTACTGCCGGAGCAGGCACGTTTATCGACGACCTTATTAGGCTTTCCGGTGGCGAAAACATCGCAAATCCCGGCGCTAAAGGTCAAAAGGGATGGCCGCAGCTTTCTCCGGAAGAAATCGCCGTTTCCAATCCGCAAGTGATACTTGCATCCTGCGTCGAAACGATGGGCAATGCCGCGCGGCCAAAATCGCTCATCCGCGAGGCAAAACGTAATCCGCTCTTCGCAAAAACAGACGCAGTGAAGAACGGCCGGATTTGCATAATAGATGCCGATGTTCTGCAACGCCCCGGCCCGCGCATTTTCGACGCGCTTGAAACATTCACGGATTATCTCGACCAGGTGCAAGGTGGGCGATAGCAAAATAAAAATCTCGGATCGCTCATCGTGGAGAAAACGCGGCGGATTAGCGATGGGTTTCTTCGCTGTTCTTGCGGTAATCGGCGCGGCATTTTCGATCACGTCGGGCAAGGGCGGCACGGAGTTTCGGACGCTTATGGGAGATCCGGAACTGCTTCGCTTGATTGTTTATGAAATTCGATTGCCGCGGCTCATATCCGCTGTTTTCATCGGACAATCACTGGCGTTGAGCGGTTTGCTACTGCAAACAACGTTTAGAAATCCGCTTGCAGATCCATATATATTGGGAGTGTCCAGCGGCGCTGCCCTCGGTGCGGTAATCAAAATTGCAGTATTTCCGAATGCCCCTGCGATACTTCCAGTCTTTGCCATTGCCGGTGGTGCGGGACTCGTCGCTGCAGCATATTTTGCCGCGCGTAGTGTACGAGGAGATATAACGATATCGCTATTGCTTTCCGGCGTGGCTCACTCGATTCTTGCTGGAAGCCTTCTGGCGATTACGATTATGTGGGCACGGCCGGGCGAGCTTTCGCTCATCGTTAGGTGGTTAATGGGCACATTGTCCGGAGCGGGATACTTCGATGCTGTTCTTTTAACCGCGGCGGGAAGTATCGGTTTTGCGTTTTCTATTTTCTTTGCCCGTGAACTAGACGCTTTGCAGCTTGGCTCGACAGTAGCATCGTCGATTGGCGTAAATGTGAAGCGAACGCAGTTGATAGCCGTAGGCATTGCGACGGCGCTAGCATCGATTTCCGTCGCCGTCGCCGGAATTATCGGGTTTATCGGGCTCATTATTCCGCATATGTGCAGACTTATCGCGGGCGGCAGCGCATCGCGGCTAATCCCGCTCGTATCGATTGCGGGAGCCGCCCTTTTGATTTGGTGCGATGCGTTATCCCGAATTGCGCTTCCCTCGGGAGAACTTCCTATCGGCGCGGTCACCGCCGTTATTGGCGTTCCGTTTTTTCTGTTTCTAATGCATCGCGGGAGGTTTCTCTCGTGAGTTTTGCCAAAATTGCATTTTCCGTTTTTTACCGTGCAGTTTTACTCTTAATTTTTGCTGTCATTGCGTTATTTCAACCCGCAATGGTTAAAGCTTCCGAAGAAGAAAGCGATATTTCTATCGAAATAGATGAAGCCGCAGAAACTGATACCGAAGATGAAATAGACGCTGGTGAAATCTCGGTCGAAGACGAGAAGCAATTTTCCAAAAGTGCGTTACCCGGTGAAGACGCTTTCTTAATCGAATTTCCGGAATTCGGCGCGGCGCTTTTCGGAATCGGGTCCGAACTTGAGCTTATCGGAGGCGTCGATGCTTCGTTTTTGGGCGGCGCATTGGATATTACTACCGTTTCGATTCGCGGTTCCGCGCCCCACAGGTCGCACGTATCCATCGGAGGCGTGCCGCTGTCGTCAGAATCGTCCGGAGTGTTCGATTATTCCATGTTGCCTGCGTCCGCGATTGGGGGTGCATTGGTCAAACGCGGCCCTGCATCCGTTTCAAGAGGAATGGCGGGCGAAATTGAACTTACGATTCGAAAGCCTCAGGCAAACAATTTTACATTCAGCGCAGGAAGTTTCGGAACTTATCATGCCGGCGGCGCGGCGGTATTGGACCTCTTGGACGATTCGTTTTTCATCGCATCGTTCGACGAGACGGACGGGAATTTTTCCTACAAGCGGCACGACGGAAGCAGTTATGTTCGCAATAACAACTCAAGAAACAAAACCGCACTATTGCTTTCACTCACAGACGAACGGGAATTTGGCAGCAACAATTATTTGCTCATGGCTGCCAATAAATCCGGCGGTGTTCCGGGATTAGCCGAGTTCCCGTCTCAGTCGGCGCATCAGGATGATTCAATTATTGCCGCGGGATTTAGCGCTTCACGCAGACCGGACGAAAGCTACGATACAGAAATCGCTGGTTTTTTGCGAGTTTCCGGTACGCAATTCGACGATCCGGGGCCATATCTCGGCGGATCGATTTCATCCGAGCAAACCGAATATGCAGCCGGTTTTTCATACATTCTCCGCATGTTCGATAAATCGGGCATATCGGGAGTTCGGCTGTCCGCCGACGCGATCGCATTGAAAGATTCCGGTTTCGGCAATCCCGAGCGCGAATCGCTCTCCTTTACAGGTTGGCGAGAGCTATATTTCGGAAAGGCAATTTTGTCGGCTGCCTTTTCCGGCGATTTGACCGCAGGGGAAAAACCGGGATGGAAAGGGAAAATTGCTGCAGAGCGCTTGCTCGGCGGAGGCTGGAAACTAGCCGCCAGCGCGACAAAAATGTTTCGCCGGCCGAATTTTAGCGAGCTTTACTTTCCTTCGAGCGGATTTATAGGCGGAAATTCGGATTTAACAAACGAGACTGGCTACGGATTCGATTTCGGGCCGAAATTTTCCGCCGGCGATTTGGAGTTCGGTGTTTCGGCGTTTTATATGCGATTTGAAAACTCGATACAATTTGTCCCCGTTTCGCTCTATCGAATCAGGGCCGAAAACACCGGCGCAATCAGAAATTCAGGCGTTTCTATCGATGCAAGCCTGGAGCTGGAAAGCGGCTGGAGTATTCGTGGCGCGTTTACGCTTCTCGATGCGGTTTATCTCGACGGCGGCATCGCCCAAGCGGGGAAACCGCCGAGAAAGCTTGCATTGTCGGTTCAAAAGGACGTCGGCGATTTCGGAATGCGGATGACGTATGCGAGAACATCCGCAACGCCGGTTGACAGGTTCGGGAATCTGTTCGTTGAAACCGCGAACGAACTGAATCTTTGGGCGTCGGCGAATTTAACGGACAATCTTACGTTGTTTGCGGCTTGTTTCAACGTCTTGGACCACGATTTGCGTGACAGGCTCGACTTTCCCAGGCCCGGTAGGTCTATTGAGTTAGGACTTAAGTATTCTTGGTGAAAGCCATGAAAGGAGTTGAGGAATGAACAGAGGAATTGTTTCTCTTTTGTGTGTATTTCTTTTCGCGCTTACTTCCTGCGGGGGAGGCGGGGTTGTTAGAAAGCCGGAGCCGCTGCCGCCCGGAACGAATCCCGTCACCAATGCGGAACTCACTTCGGCGGTATCGAAAAACGCGTTCACAACCGGCGCGGCGCCGAGCAGAATCGCGGTGCGCAGCGGCAACGTGTACACATTGAATTCGCTTGCTAACACGATGACAGTCAACTCCGCATCGGATTATTCTCTTGCGGCGACGGTGAGCTTTCCGGTTGGCGCGGGTCCTTACAGCCTGGTTTCATCCGGCGAGTGGTTTTATATATGTACGAACGGCGATAATAAAATATACAGGTTCCGTATGGGGCAGGACGAACTCGACGCCGCAAACGTAAGCTTGATCAGGCAAGAAACGGAAAGCCTTGCGTTTATCGGCCCCGGCGATATGGCCGTTTTCGGCGGCAAGTTATACGTTCCGCTTTCGGGCATTCAAAGCTTCGGAGACGCGTCGCAAGGCATTCCGGCGGTGTATGCTCCGGGAAGAGTCGCAGTAATCAACCTCGACCCATTTCAATTCGAGAAGTTTATCGAACTTCCGGCAGTCAATCCGACCGTATGCTCAATTGGCGCGCCGGGCCAGCTGTTCATTGTTTGCACCGGAGAGCTGCAATTCGACACAAGTTTCACACCCAAAGCTGAGTCGGACGGTGAAGTTGTTTTTTACAACATAAGTACGGACTCTATCGTACATCGCTCAAACTTGGGCAGGACACTTCCAAGCGCATTTATCTCGCCGAACTCCGTGGATGCATACATCGGCAGTAATCTAATGGGCGAAGTTTACAAAATTAGGCTTGATAACGGCACGATTTTGCGCGGCCCTTCCGATCCTATTTCGCTTTCGTCCGATTTTACTTACGTTTCAGGCTTTGTAGGTTTGCCGGGGCTCGGAATAATAGCGCTAAGCTTCAACACGGACGAGGCGTATTTCATAGACCCAATGGATGATGCAGTTTCGAGGTCTCCGTTTTCAAAACCATTTAGTTTCAAAGAAAGCGATACATTTTTCGGCGGCCTTCAATATGGCGCGTTTTATGAATCCGCATCCTCGAAAAAGCTTTTTGTGATTCTCGGCATCGCGAATCAGGCGGGAGTGGTTGATTTTACGGCTTTATGGGATAGAATTAGGCTCGGCGAAGGATAGAGTGATTTACCGGCAAGGTTCGCCGCGATTTTAGTGCCGGGCCGCGCCTGCCGGTCGCGCCGGACGGATTCCTGTAAATGACCGAGCTGTTCGTTAACTACCCAATTCTTTGGGCGGCAACATTTTCCTGGGTGTTCGCGCAGGGGCTGAAGCTGCTTATATACTTAATCGAGGAAAGGCGGATAAATATCGCCAAGCTCATCGATTCCGGCGGAATGCCGTCAAGCCATACCGCGCTTGCGTCAAGTCTTTGCACTTCACTTGGTTTGATCGAAGGTTGGGCATCGTCCCAATTCGCCATTTCGGCGGTACTTTGGGCGGTAATCATCTACGACGCAACGGGCATTCGGCGAAGCGCGGGCAAGCACGCCGCCGCGCTTAACGACATTATCCCGCAACTTCTCGCCGGCAAGCTATTGCAGGCGGGCGAAAATCTCGGCTCGAACTTCCGTGAACTACTCGGCCATAATCCATTAGAGGTGTTCGTCGGCGCGATAGTCGGAATACTAGTAACTTCGCTGTTTCTATATGGCTACAGCATCATCTGACGATAAGGTTAGCGGCGAAAGTGCCGGAATGCCTATTTCGGAACTTCTAGTCAAAAATGGCATTGCCAAAAGCGCCGAAGACGCAAAAAAGCTAATTCGCCGCGGAAGAATTATTGCTGGCGGCGACCGCATCTATGACGAATGTGCCTTATTGCCGCTTGAAACGGAGATTAAGGCTACGGGGCAGGGCAAAAGCTTTGTGAGCAGGGGAGGCATTAAGCTCGAGCATGCGCTTGCTGGGTTGGAAATCGATCCGGCCTCTAAAATATGCCTTGACGCGGGTTCTTCCACGGGCGGATTTACGGATTGCCTTTTGGCATACGGCGCGCGGAAAGTTTATGCGGTGGATGTCGGCTACGGATTGCTCGAATGGGAACTTCGCAACCATCCATGCGTATTTGTATTGGAGCGGACCAATGCCAGATCGCTTTCGAAGGTTCTCGTACCGGACGCAATAGAAATTGCGGCAATCGACGTCAACCACATATCGCTTTCGAAAATACTTCCCGCCGTTTTTCCGTTAATGACCGAAAGCGGCATATTAATCGCGCTGTTTAAGCCGCAATTTGAAATACCGAAATCTTGGGCAAATCGGGAAGGCTACCGGAAAGGCGTGATCGAGTCTCCTGAATTACTAAGGCAAGTTTTGCATAAAATATTACTTGAACTCGGTAATGCGGGATTTGTCGCAAAGAGAATTCTTGAAAGCCCAGTTAAGGGCGCGAAAGGGAATCGTGAATTCTTAGTAAGATTCGAGCCAAGTCCGCCCAATTTGCTGCAGCAGGATTATGTTAAGATTGTAGGCGATTTGATGGATTCTGTTTAGGCGGCATAAACTTGGCGAAGTACGGCAAAGTCGGCATAATTCCTCATCCATATCGCGTAAGCGACCGGCTGCTCGCGGAAAAAATCGTGCCGGATCTTGCGAAATGCGGTTTCGAGCATATAATAATTCGCCCCCCCAATAACGAAGTCGACCCCGCGAAGCCTGCCGAAATTCCGCCCGGCAATGGAATCGATTTGCTGGTCGTTGTCGGCGGAGACGGCACATTTCTCGGCGCCAGCCGGCTAGCTGCCCGTGCGGGAATACCGATTATCGGCGTCGAAGTCGGCAAGTTAGGCTTTCTTTGTCAAGCGAAACTTGATTCATTCAGCACACTTGCCAAGGTGCTCGCAAACGGGGATTTTGAAACCGAGCAGCGAATGATGCTCGAAGGACACATTGTCCGGGAAGGCAAGACGCTGTATTCGAATATCGCTTTGAACGACATCGTTGTCGGAAACGCGCAGCTTCCGAGAATGCTGGATTTGGACTGCTTTATCAGCGATACTTACTTGGTAAGCTATCTGGCGGACGGGCTGATCGTAAGTACGCCGACGGGAAGCACGGCATACGCGATGGCCGCGGGCGGACCGATTCTCGCGCCGACGCTCAATTCATTCATTTTAACGCCGATATGCGCTCACTCCTTATATATTCGTCCGGTTGTAGTTCCCGACAGCGAACTTGTGCGAGTTCTGCCCGATGTCGCTAATCCGCCGATTATGGCTACTTTCGACGGCCAAGTTTTCTATAATCTGGCTCACGGAGATGAAGTCCACGTGCGGCGCTATGAAAAAAACTTAAAGCTGATAAGGCTACACGAATTCAACTTCTTCGATACTTTAATGAAGAAATTCAAATGGGGATTTAAGCATACCGGCGAGTAAAGGCACTGCGGTATACGGATTCTTAATACACCGCTGTGATACTGCGCAGTTTTTCCACTATGCCGGGCAAAAGCTCTATGACATAGTCGACATCTTCCTCGCTTGTTCTATGCCCCAAAGTAAACCTGACGCTTCCGTGAATTTCCACGGGGTCGAGCCCCATCGCGGTTAGCACGTGGCTCGGATTCAGGCTAGTAGAAGTGCAAGCGCTGCCGCTCGATGCTGCGACGCCATGCATGTCCAATTGCAAAAGTATGCTTTCGCCTTCGATTCGTTTGAACGCAATGCTGGCGTTATGGGGCAAGCGGTTCACCGGGTCGCCGTTAAGCGAAGTTTCCGGCACGCTTTCGAGAACTCCTTTGATAAACCTGTCTCTCAAGGCCGTAAGCCTTGCGACATTCTTGTTCATTTCGCGAATCGCGATTTCAAGAGCCGCGGTTAGGCCGACGATACCTGCGAGATTTTCCGTGCCGGCCCTCAAGCCGAATTCTTGAGAACCGCCATGAATCAGCGGAATTACTTTGTAGCCCTTTCGCTTTATCAAACAACCGATACCCTTCGGCCCATAGAACTTGTGAGCGGCGAAACTGGCGAGCGGTATGGGCCTTTCGTTCAGCTTCAAGTCGTGCAACCCAATCGATTGAACGGCGTCGGTGTGAAACCTGACGCCTTTTTCGGCGCAAATGCCCGCAATCAAGTCTAAATCTTGAATCGTGCCGACTTCGTTGTTCGCGCTCATGATGGTTACGAGAACGGTTTTGTCGGTAATGGCTTTTTCAAAAAACTCGACGTCTATGCGGGCATTTCTGTCCACCGGTACGAAAGTCACGTCCGCTCCGAGATACTTCTTGGCGAAGTTACACGAATGCTCAACCGCGTGATGTTCGATGGAAGAAGTAATAATGTGATTGCCTTTATCCTTCATTGCGAGAAGGCTGCCTATGATTGCGCAGTTGTCTGCTTCGCTACCTCCGCCGGTAAAAACGACTTCACCGGGTGCAACGCCCATAAGGTCCGCTACTTTTTCCCGGCAGTCTTCCAAAACTTTACGCGTGTGTCTGCCGAAAGAATGAAGACTTGACGGATTGCCGAAGTACTCGCCGAAATACGGCAGCATAGCTTCGAGCACTTCAGGCAACACATACGAAGTTGCCGAATGATCCAGATAAACAGTACGCATTGGACACTCTTTGATTCCGCGATTCGGAAAAGAAAACTACTTATAGCGAAAAATCCGCAGTTTTTGTAGCTTTAGCCGTTTGAAATGCAAAAGGCGCCGGAATGTCGTTCGTAATTCCGCCGATGCCGAAACTTACTTGCTTCTTAGGCAACCTTCCAGCCATTTGTGGGGGTATACTAATAATGTATGGCGCCGGGGGAAGGAACCGTTGACAGGCTGGTGAGGGCCGGCGTCGCAAGGCGCACGGTACCCCAGCCCGTAAAAGCGTTGCGCCTGATTGCAGCCGCAGGCAGCGAGCTTGTTCGCTATCATTCCGATTACAGAAATCAGTATGAGGTTGAAATCGTTTTCGGTACTTACGACCAGCCAGAATGGCGCGAAATGCGCAACGGACTTAATAGATTCGAAGTTTTGGGCTGGTATAAGCCGTTTTTGCCAATCTACGAAATTGACCATCGAGCTTGGCGGCTTTATTTGATTGTCCGCAAAAGCCTCGATGCCACATTATATTTCGTAGGCTTAAAGACCGTAAGCCGCGGATTTGCGCTTTTCAAGGGCGACATGATTCACGAAAAGACCGAAATTGCTAAGGAACTCGGACTTGCTGGTAAAAAGCACCTAAATGCAGTATCCGAAATGAAAGGCCGTTGGAAAGGCGCAATGCCGCGCATTCACGAAAGCTTTACGAATAAAGAAATGGTGCAGAACCTAATCTCTTGCCTAGCGGTCTACGACGGCGCGTGCAGGTTGACAAGAAGCAGTCCGGTTTTCGACAGGCTGGTGGAAAACGTAAATTACATCGAAAATATAATCGAAAAAAGCGCCGAATTCGAATGGCATCCGCCCGGCGGTTTCTTCTAGAACGCTACCAACGTAAAGGAAGCATTCATTATTTCCATTCAAGCAACCTTCGTTCTCCGGTAAGATTCCGAATGCCGGACACGTCTTGGACGACTTCCATTGTGCCTTTGAAATTCCCTTCCTCATCCCTCAAAGCGAAATATCTGATATGAACGAACTTGTCCTGAAAATCGATCCAAAATTCGGCAACGTCCCGTTCTCCGTTTTCGAATTTGCGCAAAATTTCTCTAACCATATGAAGGCTTTTCGGCGGATGGCAGTTTTCAACATGGCGGCCGATGACACCGGGACTGCGGGGAAATATTCGCTCTTTTCCTTGAGAGTAATAGCGCACGACATGATTTTCGTCCGTAAAGCTTACCTCGAGCGGAAGATGCGTGAAGAGCAAATTGACTTGGTCTTGTGTGAGAGCGCCTACTTCGAGATAAACCCTACCCAATCCCTTTCCGTCATCGGCAGTCGAATCCTCGAATTGAGGATTCCATTCGTTGCCGGGAGTTACGAACGCAAATCCAAGTTCTTCCTCGCCTTGGCGCACCTTTATCCAATCTTGCTCGCCAAGTACATCGAGAGACATAGGGAAAAGTATATGTTCCTCCTTGAACACCATTTCGGTAACCTGAGTTGCCGCTGAGAGTGCGGCTTTGACAAATTCATCGGCTTCGCCAGCCTTTAGATGCGCCTGCGCCTTTTTTATTGTTGCCCGAATGTCGTCGTGCACAGCCCACATTACCTTGGGCGGCCCGGTTACGCCATGCTCTTCGAGCCGGGGGAAAAGCTGATTCTCCTTACGAAGGTAGTGCAAATCCACTTTCGAAAGCTTGTCCAGAATTTCAGAAATAGAGGCCGCGTTGTTTATTAGCTCGCTTTCGGACGGCGACTCACCCAAATGTATGCACGATTCTCGAAGCAAGCCTGCAATATCGAGAAAAATCTGATTTTCCGCCATAAACGTGTTTACGGGGTGACCAGGCGGAAGCTTCGGAGTGTCTTGGTCTTTTAATGCGTCGCGAAATACCTCGACGTGAACGTCGCAGAGCTTCTTGATTTCGGTATCCGGCATTCCGGCGGCGATGAGCGCCTGTTCCATTTCGGCGATCTCTGTCGGCCCGATGTCTTCGATAAGCTCGGCGAAGCGTTTTTTAAGTTCTTCCATCGGCGCTCCGGCGTGCAGATCCTCGATGATTTTTTTCAAAGTATGCTGTCTTTCCTCAAGCGATGCCGGTGCTGAAAGCAAATCGAGTTCTATTTTTTCACCGGTCGTTTCTTCGATTTTGGTTTTGATAGCGCGAAGCAATTCCGCAGGATCGCTTCCGCCGATTGCACACGCGCGGCCAATTGTAGCCGCCCTGCCGAACGTTTTTCTCAGCACCGGATTTTTAAGCCCGGCAAACTTCTGGTTGTAGTCGGCAAGAAAGTCTATGAGGAACGGATAAGCTTCCGTCAATTCGAATACTTTTGTTTTTGCGCTTAAAATCACCTGAAACACCTCGCTCGAATTGGGACGTAACTTAAGGCACATCCCGAATTTGGATTTTACATTAAGATTTTTTCAATTTCCGTTTTTCGCTTGTGGCGCGGGGCTTGTGATGTTCGCGAGAAGAATCGCAAACACGGATATCTTACCTCCGCTATATCTGCATTATTCAAAGGGGATTGCCTTTCCCCGTCGAAACCTACTTTGTGAAAGTACTTGCCTGACCGGCGCGTAAAGCATGCGGAAGCGGCAGTCGAACTTTTTTGGCACTTTAAGCAGTAGCAGTTGACACAGCCGGATAAATCTGGAATACTGGTACTGTAATTCCTGTTATAGGAGTTTGCCTTGCCAAGCTTGCTTAGAATTTCTGAAGGTGCTGCCATAGCGCTTCACGCGGTATGTCTGCTCGCCAAAAAACCGGAATCGAAAATAACCACCGCGGAAATCGCGGGAGAACTTTCGGTTTCGGAAACGCATTTGTCGAAAGTGATGCAGAAACTCGTCAAAAGTAAAATCGTGGCATCGGTGCGCGGTCCCGGGGGCGGCTTCAGGCTGAACAAACCTTCCGAGGATATTTCAATGCTTGAGGTCTTCGAAGCCATCGAATCTTATGCGGGCGATACCAATTGCATACTCACGCCTCCGAAATGCACGGGAAGCGAATGCATATTCGGTTGTATTTCTTTGAAGGTAAATCAACTCGTGCTCGGTTTCATGAGAGTCACGAATTTCGCGGATATCGCAAGTTCTGAAGGATTGCTCATTTCATCTCTCGAATGCGACGGCGCTCTTGCTGCAAATAAAGATGCATGGAAATCGGCATCGGCGAGCGTAAAGAAAAAAGGAGCGGCAAAACATGGGCGCAAGTAAGACAGCTGACAAATCCATCGGCAAGCCATACCGTGTAGAGTTGCCCGACGCGGAATACTATACCGGGCGAGTGCCATGTCAAATCGGCTGCCCCGTCAAAACCGACGCCGGCAGGTATGTACAGCTAATATCCGAAGGCAAGTTCGAAGAGGCATACTTAACAGCCCGCTCCCCCAATCCGCTCGCGTCGATTTGCGGCCGCATTTGCGCCGCCCCATGCGAGGACAAATGCCGGCGCGGATTGTTCGATGCTCCGGTGAGCATCAGGGCTTTAAAGCGCGTCGTGACCGAAAGATATGGTATCGAATCCCGCGCCCCGATATCGATGGAGGCGCTCTACGATCCGAAGCCCGACGAAGGCAGCAAATGGAAATGGCATCTTCCAAGCGTTTCGGCCTCACGTAATCCAGCCGCCGAAGGCCGGAAAGTTGCTGTAATCGGCGCGGGTCCTGCCGGTCTCGCATGCGCGCACGACCTCGCCCTTCTCGGATTCTCGGTTACGGTCTTCGAAGCGAGCGGAAGGGCGGGCGGTATGGCGTTTCACGGAATACCGGAATTCAGATTGCCGCGAGGCGTATTGGACAAGGAAGTATTGGCAATCTCCGATTTGGGAGTCGATTTTAAATACGGCGTCCGTTTGACGGCAGAAAACGGAATTCCTGCGCTCAAGGACAGCGGTTTCGAAGCGGTTTTCATTGCTACCGGTTTGATGCAAGGCCGCGACATGAATTGCCCGGGCAACGACAAGGATGGAATCGTCCGCGCAATCGATTATCTGATAAACATAAACAACGGATTCAAGGTCCCGAAAGCCGACAAAGTATTGGTAATCGGCGGCGGTTTTGTCGCGTTCGATGCCGCCCGAATGGCGCTTCGCGCAGCGGCTGCGGAAAGCGCGGCGGAACCCGGCGAATCGGTCTCCACGAATATGGCGGCCGCGCTCGACGCGGCACGGCTTGCCGCGCGCGCGGGCGCAAAGGTGACGCTCGCGTGCCTAGAAAGCTACGAAGAAATGCCGGTAACGCGTACCCAGCAAGGCCGGGAAGAATTTCACGAAACTCTGGTTGAAGGGATTACCTTTATGCCACAGCGCGGGGTCAAAGAGTTCATCGGGAACGGTAAGGTTGAGAAAGCAAAAATGATCGGCGTTACCCGCACTTACGACGAAAACGGAAGGTTTAGTCCGGTTTACGACGAATCGATAACGGAAGAAGTCGATGCCGACCTAGTAATTCTCGCAATAGGCCAACAAGCGGATTTGGAATTTTTGACTCCCGCAGACGGCGTCGAAACCACTCCGCAAGGCACCGTGAAAATTTTCCCCGAAACGCTTTCAACGACAAACCCTATGATTTTCGCGGGTGGAGACGTCGCTTTCGGCCCCAGAAACCTCATCGATGCGGTTGCGGACGGAAAACGCGCCGCCCAGTCGATAAACGATTATTTGCTCGGCGAAACCGGGAAACCGAAATTCAGTTTCAGGTTCGAAAAAATCCCGACCAACCGCTACGAAAGAGCAGAAGGCTACGAACAGGCCGCAAGACTCGCTCCCCCCACGTCGAATATCGGGCGCCGCACCGGAATTAGCGAAGTCGAAAGCGTGTACGGCGAAAGCGAAGCGATAGATCAAGCTGTCCGATGTTTGTCATGCCATATCCAAACGGTTTACGACGCGGCGCTTTGCGTTCTATGCAACCGCTGCGTCGATATATGTCCAGAAAGCTGCCTGAAACTCGTTCCTTTCGAAGATGTGGACATCTCCGAATCGGAACTTGAAAAAGTTTTCGAGTTAAACGGTCTTGGCAGAGAAGAAACCCTGTCGGTAATGATGAAAGACGACGAAAGATGTATCAGGTGCGGGCTATGCGCAATCCGCTGTCCCACCGACGCAATGACGATGGAGGTTATGTATTATGAGCAAGCGTAAGACCGCGGGAAAGCCTGAAACGCCTTCGGAAGCCGGCAATTCGAAGGAAATCAAAAAGCAAGAACGGCGCGATTTCCTTAAATACGTAGGCGCGGGAGCAGTCGCCGCGGCAATCGGCGCGCCGGTTCTAATGTCAGCGCGCTCTTGCATCCCCAACGTGCTTTACGAACTTCCGGTCAAATTCAAAATCGGCAAACTCGCTCAATTCGCCGAAGGCTCGACTTTTTTGCGCGAGTACCGGTTGTTCATTTTCCGTGATGGACAAACATTGCACTGCATATCCGCCAGGTGCACTCACCTCGGTTGCACCGTCCAAATTGCAAAGCCGAAGGACGGGACCGGCGAGTTTGAATTCCACTGCCCGTGTCACGGCAGCAAATTCAAAAGCGATGGGACGAATTACGCGGGTCCCGCACCGCGCCCGCTGGACTATTACAAAATCGAAGTAGCGCCTGACGACGGACAGCTCATTGTCGATACGGGCGCAGTAGTGGATAAATCCTGGAGGCTCACCGTTTAGGAGATAATATGAGTACGACTATCCCCTCGGCGCCGAAAGTCGCCAAGAAAAGCAGAAAGTTCTCGGTGGCGGATTGGACTTGGTCTTGGTCTCCGCGATCGACACGTGAATCGGGCGACGCGGTTGTCACCAACTTCATGCTCCACTGGTTTCCAAGCAAAGTTTCGAAAATCGCGCTTTCTACTTCTTATAGTTTCTGGCTGGGCTCGATTTCCGCGTTTTTATTTCTGTACTTGATTCTCACCGGAATCGTGCTGATGTTCCATTACATTCCGTCCGTAGAGCGCGCCTACTCATCTATAAAGGATTTGGAATTTGCCGTTAGTTACGGCCAATTTCTGCGCGCCTCGCATCGTATCGCGGCGCATTTGATGGTTGCCGTGGTCTTCTTGCATATGGTTCGAGTGTTTTTAACCGGAGCGTACAAGAACGGCGTTATGGCAAGGCAAATGCGGCCGATCAACTGGTGGATAGGCCTTGTTATGATGCTAATCACTCTATTCCTTAGCTTTACCGGCTACCTCCTTCCTTGGGATCAGTTGGCTTATTGGGCAATCACGGTCGGAACGAACATTGCCCGCTCAGCGCCTATAATCGGCGAACAGCTTAGGTTCTTCCTTCTCGGTGGGCATGAGATTGGCCAAAACACACTTATCAGGTTCTACACGCTTCACTGCGCGCTATTGCCGTTCGCTCTAACTGCGCTGTTTATGTGGCATATGTGGCGCGTAAGAAAGGACGGCGGACTCGCCTGCGACGATAAGCTTGCTCTGACCCAAAAAACGGAGTCCGCAAAGCCGGCTGCAACGAAAACATACACATTGATGGGAATTACTTCGGGCCGCACCGCCACTGTCGAAACAGCGCTGGTAGATGATGACAAGATTCTGGTTACATCGGCGCCCGTGCTTCTTCGGAGAATCGTCATTGTCGGTCTTGTTACTTTTGCCGTAACCGCGCTGCTCGCCGTTTTGCTTGGTTCGCCTCTGGAGGAAGCAGCGAATCCGGAGATTACGCCCAATCCTGCAAAGGCGCCATGGTATTTCCTTTGGCTTCAAGAACTCGTCACCATTACGACGTTCAAAATCGGTACTTTCACGGTTAATGGAGCGTTTATCGGAGGCATCCTGATTCCCGGACTTCTCCTCCTATGGGGCTTCGTCCAGCCTTTCATTGACAGAAGCTCCGCCGCCGCCGCGGGAGTATGGTTCCACAAGGAACGGCGTGTGCACAATGCGGTTTTCATTGTTGTTTGCATACTCGTAATCGTTCTCACGATTGTCGGGACGTACTTGCGCGGCCCTTATTGGAATTTCTACTGGCCATGGCAGGCCTGGCCGCCGCATCCGCCGCAGTTTTAGGAGGTTCGACCGGTGTTCAATCGCGACACATTTTTCGTATATGTTTCCGGAATTTCGGTGGTTCTTATTTTGGCTTTTGCCGGATACGACGATGCAGCGCCCGGATACAAGCATTACCAGGACGAATTCAGGTCCATCGTCTCGGAAAAATTCGGCCCCGAAAAGGCAGCCTTTGTCCCTTCCGGAGTGCAACAGATTTGGATCGAATCCGCCAACAAAGTTGACAGGTGCGTCTCTTGTCATCTTGGTGTTACGTGGGAAGGCCTTGAAAATGAACGCCAGCCGTACGCCTCGCATCCAAAAGAGCCGCTCGAAAATCATCCCATTGATAAATTCGGTTGCACTTACTGTCACGGCGGGCAAGGATTCGCGGCAAAGCTGCCGGACGCCCACGGATGGGTGAAACATTGGGAAGAGCCGCTGCTCGACAGCACGCTGGAAGAGGAATACCAACTAGCCAAGAAGGGCGGGTTTATGCAGATGCGATGCAATACCTGCCATAGATACGACAGGGAAACCGAAGGTGCAGATTACATCAACCGTGCCAAAGCGCTTGTAAGCGAAAAGGGATGCCGTGCTTGCCATACGATTAACGGGCGAGGTGGAAGCATCGGACCCGACCTAACGGAAATCGGCTCGAAAACTTCGGAGCAATACGACTACGGCCGGCTTACAACTTTCCCTTCGATATTCAATTGGCAAGTTGCTCATCTTCAGAATCCAAAAAGCTTCGCGCCGGACACGATAATGCCCGACTTCGGCTTCAATAGCGAGGATGCGAAGGCGTTGACGCTTCTCCTTATGAGCTGGCGCAAGCGCGACATTCCGCTGGAACTACTCCCCAATGGCGCTTTCGGTGATAAACCGACGCCGGAAGAACTTGAGCGGGACAGAATTATGCTCGAAGGCGAAGGCCGGTTCTTTGTCGAGAAAACCTGTTTCGTTTGTCACGATGTTTCGAGTCTGGGAATCATATCCGCAACCAAAATCGGTCCGGACCTCGCAATTGCCGTCGAAGACGTGCAGCGCAGATTCGGACGCACCCTCGATGACTTTTTGCACAATCCATCCGGAACGATGTCGGTTGTGCTTTCGCGTCAGATTAGCCTAACCGAAGAAGAAATCGACGAAGCGGTAAGACTTTTGGAACATGCGTACGAAGTCCATAAGTCCCTTGAGGAAAAACAAGGGAAGGAGAATGGAAATGTTGAGGATTCTTCCGCCGGTCATTAAGAATCGGCGGCATATTAAATTTACGGAGGAAGCGAGATGAGGAAGTGTTTTTGTAATTTCGGTACGATCGCAGTTCCGGCTGCCGCGGTGTTGATATTCCTCGTTTTGATGTTCGCCTGCAAAGGCGGACAAGACGAGCGGGGCTCGCGCGACGGCCAGCGCGGAGCGGCAACGGGAGGAGTGGCGGCTGCGGCATTGGCGACGTACGTTGCGCCCGGAGACTTGGATGAAATGTATTTGTTTTATTCGGGAGGCCATTCCGGACAAATCTACGTCGCCGGTATTCCGTCGATGCGGCACCTCGCCACCATCCCGATATTCGCGCCGTATCCCGCCACGGGCTACGGTTTCGACGACGAAAGCAAAGAGATGCTTGGTGGATTCACCTGGGGCGACGCGCACCACCCGTCGATTTCCAAAACCAACGGCGAATACGACGGAAGGTGGATGTACATCAACGAAAACGCCAACAATCGTGTGGCGATGATCGACCTTCGCGATTTTAAAACGAAGCAGATTTTCGGACCGATTCCGAACCTGTCCGGAAATCACGGCAGCGCGTTCGTAACCTCCAATACGGAGTTCGTGCTGTACGCTTCCAGATTCAGCGTCCCGATTCCGCGTGGCACGTATGCGAGCATCGAGGAATACGCGACCAAATTCAAGGGAATTGTGGGCGCTCTCAAAGTCGATTCTACGAACGGGAGATTGTCGAACGGTTTTCAAATCGAGACTCCGCCGTTCAACTGGGATCTTGGCTCCACTGGGCGCGGTCCCTCTGCGGATTGGGCGGGCTGGACTTGCTATAACTCCGAAAGGGCGACCGGCGAGCTTGAGAAAACCGCCGGTGCCAATGATCGTGACTATGCGATTTTGGTGAATTGGAAACTCGCCGCAAAAGCAATCGGAGAAGGAAAAGGCAAGGACATAGGCGGAGTTCCCGTAATCGACCCAGTGGCGAATCCGGGTATCGCCTATCTCGTTCCAGTAGGCAAGAGCCCGCACGGCATCGACTTTTCGCCCGACGGCACTTATTTCGTGACGAGCGGCAAGCTACAGGAAATCACGACCGTTTTCAATTTCGACAAATTCCTTAAGGCTATCGAAGCCAAGGATTTTCAAGGCGACGAAGACGGAATTCCGGTAATAAAGTACGAATCCGTGATGGAGCGCGAGGTGCAGATTGGCCTCGGCCCGCTACACACCGAATTTGACGACCAGGGCTATGCTTATACAAGTTTGTTCATCGACAGCGCGATAGCCAAATGGGATCCAAAAACGGGCGACGTACTCGATACGATTCCCGTTGCTTACAACATCGGGCACCTTATGGTGCCCGGCGGCAATTCGAGCAAGCCATATGGTAAATACGTAATCGCACTAAACAAACTTTCGCATGGCCGCCACTTGAGCGTAGGCCCCAGCCAGCCGGAAGCAAGCCAGCTAATCGACATTACCGGCGACAAAATGAAGCTCCTGTACGACGCGTTTACCGAGCCGGAGCCGCATTACGCAACCGCGATTCCCGTCAGCAAACTCAATCCAATCGAAGTCTATCCAATCGCGGAAAACAAAGACCCACATGCAACATTCGACATCAAGGATGCTCGAGTCGAAAGAAGCGGCAACAGAGTGGATGTCTATATGGTAGCGGTACGCTCCACGCTTTGGCCGACGCACTTCGAAGTCAATACCGGCGATACGGTCGCGATCCACCTGACAAATATCGAGCAGACCACGGATGAACTGCACGGCCTCGGCATAAACATGTATAACATCAACCTGGTCGTCGATCCGGGAGAAACGAAACACGTCACGTTTACCGCAAACAAGACGGGTGTTTTCCCGTATTACTGCACCAACTTCTGTTCCGCCCTTCATCAAGAAATGCAGGGCTATATGCTTGTGAAATAACTCTCGCCGGATTTGCCCTCCAAATCCAAAGGAGAAGATGGAAATGAAAAGCACTTTTTCGCCCTATTACGATTTTTTCTCTCAACCCATAAGCCGTATAGCGCGGGTAGTACTGTTTCTTTCCATCTTCTCCGTTCTGTTCGTTTTCAAACATCCGCTTTGGACGATGTCGTTCACTTCGAATCAATATCCCGAACCCTTAAAAATGTCGATTCACATCAACAAGCTCGAAGGCCAAATTACGGACAAGAGGGACGACCTTAGGGAAATCAATTCACTTAACAAGTACATCGGAATGCGGCCTCTGTTGGATAGCGATTTCTCTGAATTCCTTTGGATGCCGTTCGTCGTCGGTATTTTCGTCTTGCTGATCATGCGCTCGGTGGTATTCGGACGACTGCGCGATCTGGTGGATATAGCGGTCATGTATCTATACTTCGGGGCATTCAGCGCATGGGATTTTTATTCGAGGCTGCACAGGTACGGACACGAACTTGACCCCGAAGCGCCGATTAAGGTCGATCCTTTTATGCCGCCAATTTACGGCAAGCACAAGGTGGCAAACTTCTGGATTGAAAGCTATCCCGGCGGTGCAAGTTATGCACTCGCGATATTTGGCGCGCTAATTTTTATCGCCCTGGCGATTGCTCTTTGGCGCGGATTCATCGCCCATAAAGCGGAGTTAAAGCAGCTGGCAACGGGAGAACACAAATGCATAATGCTGAAAAACTCCGAGTAAGCGCGGTCATCTGCATTGTCGGCCCCGTCATCGCAGCTTGTCTTGCGACGATATTCATGTCGCGAAGCGCCGCCGCCGCGGAACTGGTCGTTGATGCCGAAAACGGGCCGTACTTTCTGATATCTAGCGCGATTAATGATGCAAAAGAAGGCGACCTTATAACGGTAATGAAAGGTACCTATGCGGAAAATGTACTAATAGACAAAGGCCTGACGATTGTAGGTAAGGACCGTCCGGCAATATCAGGATGTTACGACAAGGATTCTGTTTGCATACAGGCCGACGGAGTCCATGTCGAAGGTTTTGTAATTAAGGGTTCAGGCCTGGACATGATGTATGGCTATGCCGGTGTAAAAGTATTGGGAAACAGCTCCGTAGTTAAGAACAATATACTCGAAGACAATTTGTTCGGAATATATCTGAAGAATTGCGATGGAGCTATAATTATCGGCAACGATATCACCGGCAGGCGTGATAAAGGTCTCGGCGAGCGCGGTTCCGGAATCGCTGTATATGCCTCCAATTACAACAGCATTTCTGGAAATAAAGTTCGCACCGTGCGCGACGGCATTTACTTCGATCATGCGGATTTCAATATAGTCAAGGACAACGAGTTCAGCGACTTGCGATACGGCGTTCATTACATGTATTGCGACGACAATGCCTTCGTCGGCAACATATTCAAGGACAGCGCCGGTGGAGTTGCGATTATGTACACGGAGCGCGTGACTTTTTCGGAGAACCTTATTATTAACAATAGAAGCGGATTCAATGCTTTCGGATTGCTATATAAGGATGCGCGCGATTGCCTCGCCGAAGGAAACATTATCGTTAACGGAGTTTCTGGCATATTCGTGGAAGGCAGCCACAACAACATATTTAGGAAAAATCTTGTTGCGTATAACGACGTAGCGGTGATTCTTTATGCGAGCTCGATGGGCAACGAATTCTCGGAAAACGATTTCATCGGCAATCTTTCGGATTTAAAAACGGTCGGTCGCGCCAAAGCCGATTGGTCGCCCGGCGGCAAAGGAAACTACTATTCGGCATATTCCGGATACGACCTTGACGGCGACGGCATCGGCGATGTAACGCATAGCATTCAAAGCGCATTTGAACATTTGGAAGGTGGAAATCCGCTTTTAAGGCTGTATTTGAGCAGCGGGGCGGCGGACGCTATGATTCTCGCCGAAAAAACCTTTCCGATAATTTCGGCGGCGCGCGAAGAAGATAAAAAACCGTTTTTAAAGCCGGTCAGCCAATTGAAACTTACCGCTCATGGCGCAGGCAACGAAGGCGGAAGCATTGCGTCGGCTTTTTTTGTTCTGACGCTCCTATTTTTCGCGCTATCTGCCGGTTGGAGGTTGACAAGATGACAATCGTGCTTCAAGTCGATTCGCTTTCGAAAAGTTTTACGCGACGAAAAGCTGTGGACTCGCTTTCTTTTGTCGTTTCCAAAGGCGAAGTTACCGCAATATTGGGTCCGAATGGAAGCGGCAAAACCACTACCATAAAGTGCATCGCCGGTCTTCTACGGCCGGACAGCGGCAGAATATATATTGGCGGAATCGATTCGGCAAATGAGAGCAGACCGGCAAAAAAACTGATTTCATACCTGCCCCAAACAGCCGAATTTCCAGCGGGAATTTCTGCGCTTGAAACGGCCTTTTTTCATGCGGCACTGCGCGGAGCCGATCGCGATACGGCGATGAATTCTCTCAAAATCGCAGGCTTCGCCGACAGCGACATGTCCAAAGCTGCAGGACAACTATCCGGCGGAATGCGACACAGGCTGTCACTGGCAATCGCAAGTCTTTCCGGCGCCAGTTTAATGCTACTGGACGAGCCGAGCGCGAATCTCGACCCTTCCGCGGCGCAGAGATTTCGAAAAACAGCAAAGGAATGGAGGAGCCAAGGCAAAGCGATTCTAATGTCAACCCATGTCCTTTCCGACGTAACCGAAATAGCGGACGGCGTAATAGTCATGGTAGATGGAAAGGCGGCGGCAATAGAGTCTATTTCGGAAATGCGTTCGAGATTAAACAAGTTCTCCCGCCTAAGGATTGACGTAGGAGCGGTGACGGAGAAACACAGGGACGCCGCGCTCGGCGCGGGCGCGGCGGAAATAAGGATGAACGGCAAGGCGATTATTGTCATCGCGCCGGAAGATAAGAGAATGGCAATCTTAAATAAATTGGAGCAGGTCGGTATGGTTTGCGGTTTCGAGACCGAAAAACCGTCTATCGAAGACCTGTACGTGGAATATGTGGAAGCTAGTTCGAAAGCCGGTTAGATATGGGATTTTGCTCCTTCTATTGCTCGCGGCATCCTGCGCCGATGAATTGCTCGCGCCGGCAAAACTCAGTCCCGGCGAAGATTCATGCGCACACTGCAGAATGGCGGTATCTCAAATCGAATTTGCCGCGCAATGCGTGTCGGCCGGTCTTAATCCTAAATTTTACGACGATGTGGGGTGTCTTGTTTTGGACCTAGGTAACTTACCTGAGGAAACCAGCAAGGTTCTATATGTGGCGGACTTCGAAACTCACGATTGGCTGGATGTAAATGTTGCGCATTTTGTAATGTCCAAAAACATCGAATCGCCGATGGGATATGGCATTGCCGCGTTCGCCGATGCGAGTCGTGCAAGCCAACTGGCTAACACCGGCGAAGGGCAATTGCTGAATTTTTCCGATCTCACGGCGCGACTTGCCGGGACTGGAGGAACATAATGAACAAGGAAAGTGCAAAGCTTGTCGGAATCATCGCGCGCCACGAACTTCGCATCGTTTTGCGCGGCAGAATGATGGCTGCATACGCAGTAATTCTGGCGGCGCTTACTTTCGCAGTCAGTTACTTCGGACTTACCGTTATCCAATTCACCGGATTTCAAGGATTCGAACGCACCAGCGTAAGTCTTTTGAATCTCGTTTTTTACATCGTGCCGCTTCTCGCCATGTTGACCGCGGCGCAAAGCATGTCGAACGAAGGCGGAGCGACCGGCCGGCTTTTCACCGAACCTGTAACGAGGGGCGAGATCATTCTCGGCAAATACCTCGGATTTACTGCGGCGATAATTCTATCCACTCTCACGGGGTTCGGTTTTTCCGGCGCCCTTATCGCGGCGAAAGTAGGAAGCGCCGGTTTAATCGACTTCGGAATTCTCGTTTCTCTAACCTGTCTTCTAGGCGCGGTTTTCGCCGCGATCGGACTTCTTATTTCGCTTTCGCAAAAGCGCACGCATCGCGCGAACGGGGTCGTACTAGGGACTTGGTTTTTGTTTATCGTTTTGTTCGACCTTTTGATAATAGGCATTTCGTTTTTGACTCCGGAAGCGTATGCGGGAAAAACGGCGCTATACGGAATGTTTTTAAATCCCGTCAGCGCGGCCAGAGTTGCGGCGCTTTTGCAAATCGCGGGCAAAGAAGTTTTCGGCGCGGCGGGTGCGCATGTACTGCGCGCCTCCGGCGGCAGCGTTCAAACCGCGGTGGCGGTCCTAACCGCCGCTCTTTTCGTCTGGATTGCCGTGCCGGTTTTCGCTTCGGCAAAAATTATATCCAAGCAGGATATTTAATTTCGCCATTCCCGGCGTGCTAATATTACGCTTGGCGAAAACGGCGCGTCTAATTGCATTCTTGCGAATTGCGGCTAGCGGTCAAGCGCTTGAACCGGCAAGCATTGTTATTGACGCCAGATCGTTATTTGTGCAAATGCGAATTCGCCAAGAGGTGGCAAATGCGAAGGAAATTCGGCAGAAAAAAAAGACGGCGAATACCGGACGGCATCGTAAATCCGCTGCCCAAGCGGTACGACGAATTCGACAACAGACCGTCGACTCAAAAACTCGCGGAAATCGTTTTGGAAAATCCCCAGCCGGTCGAGCTTATATCTGCGCTTGAAAATACGTCTTCCGCCGTTTGGGTTCTGTGGATGCACCTCGTCGCGGTTCCGGCTTCGCGCCCGGAACTTCGCGCTTTGCTTTGCCACATATGGGACGGAATAACGTCGGATACCCAACTTGCCGCGGTCTTGGGCGTCCACAGGCATACGGTGAGGAAATGGAAAAAAGAACTCTGCCCGATAATCGAAGAGCTGCCACTTGGATCGATTACCGGAATTGGAAGAACCGGTTTTTCACACGCGCCCGAAGCTGCAAATCCTTGAGTAGCGCTTTGAAGGCATTCGAAAAAAATCGCATATCCACTATTGTACAATTTTCAACGAACATGCTCGGCGGAAGGCCGATTTCGAGTTTTTCGATTGTTTCGTTGCGCGCAGTTTTTTATGAAGCGCTTGCATTAGATTTTTTTTGGTGCTATCGTTTATTCGCCTTATGTAGCTTTTTCGCTTGCAGGTGCAGAAATGGAGCGTGTTGAGCAGGATGCCGAATCGGTTGACGAATACGGCGTAGATTTTCTTTGGAATAGATACAGAACGCTTCAACATCATTTGGAGCGCACGTATGCGTTTCCAGGCGCGGAACTGAAAGCCGAGCGCAGACACGAGCATTTTCTGCGTGAATTAATCGACAATCGCGATTTTTCTCTCGCGGGCACCTACACGAGGCAGATGGCCGAATTTTGCGAATCGATTCACGACTCCGCGGCAGCACAGCGCTATAGGCAATATATGGACAGGGTTTCCAAGCTTGCGGAAGCGGAAGCCTAGGCCGCGTATGCGGCTCTGAGATTGGCGTCAAGCTCTCCGGCACGGAGCAGAATCCGGCGGGGAATCGATTTTCGGCGCAATGGGTATGGGTATTCGGCGGATTCGCTATCGGCGGACCGGAATGGGGATTTGAAATCGGAGTAATGTTTATGGTTGCTGAAAAGGACGTTGGTGCGGGATATTCCGACGATTTCTTGCGCGACAGCTATCGGGGATTGCTCAAGTATTTAATCGAATCGGTTGACGATTCGTTTTCGCCGGCGGCGCAGGAGCGCAGGCACGATCATCATCTCAGAAGCCTCGTCGAAGGCGGCAGTTTTCCCGAAGCGCTTGCCTATCTCGACGCCATGGTCGATTTCTGCGAGCGGCACGAATTCAAAGAGTCCTGGCGTTACGAAGGTTACCGGAAGAGAGTTGTTTTTTTGTCGGAGTCGTCTTTCGCAAGTTGATTCCACGCCGTAATTTGAAATCCGAAAAGCCGCCGGCATTGAAAAAGAGGCGGCCGGGTAGGGGGAGCCCCGGCCATCCTTAAAACCATTATACCTTCGTGAATAGGGATTATGGCAAATTCGGCGGATTTACCCGGCAAATGTAACGGAGCCGTTTCACGAAGTCATTCCCCCCCGGCCACATCGAAACGGCTAGTATGGCCGAGGCGGGTGTCGCCGGTACGGCGGGGAGCCGGGCTTGCGGTTGTTGTTTCGGTTGAATCGAAGTTTTTGATTTTCGTTTCATTTTGCGGACGTCCGTCCGAAATGGCGTCGTCAGTTTTAAAGGCGGGTGTTTTAAGTTGGAATTGCAAAAGGAATCTGCGGAGTTGCGGCCAATCGGCGCAAGCCAGGGCCGCGCGGCCGAATATTTCGGGTTCGCCAGCATGCTTTCCGAGCTTACGGAAAGCGTCGAAAAGTTCTGCCGCCGAATCAACGTCGAGGAAAGCGCCGGCAGGATGATTCGCGGACATATCAACGGGGCGCTGACATCGATCAACGACAAGCTGACCGAGGCCATTCAATCCGGAGACGAGGACGTGAACAATCCGGAACTCGATGAAGCGAGCCGCCACATAAACTCGCTGATTTTTTGGCTTTCCCAAATGGAATTCATGAGCTCGCAGGCTCGGGACGCCGCCGCGACGTTTAGAATCAGGTGCGAAAACCTTAGTTCCGAAATCAAAATGCTCGCCGGCCGCCTCGGCGTGGAAAATACATGCAAGGACGCGTCGGGCACCGAGAAGAGGCGCGACATTCACTTGCGCCAGCTGTGCGAAGACCGCGATTTCGACGGCGCGCTATTGTATATCGACGCCATCGTGCGGCTCGGCGCCGCGAATCGCAACACTCTGCTCGCCGGCAAATACAGCGGTTACCGGGACCGGGTTTTGCACATGCGGGAAACCGCCAATTAGCCTCGCCTCGTCGTTTTGCGCATTTTTGCACATCCTTTGCGCCGGTTTTCCGTTTTTCGCATTACGATGATTACAACTCATACTTTCTCGGTGTGAATTAATGGCTAAAGCCGCCTTTCGAGACGTTTATTTTGGCATAATTCCGCCGCATGACGCTTCGCTCCCGCTCCGGAGACGGCATGAGCCCGCATGAATTGTACATATTTCTACATTTCGGCGATTTTCATTTCGCAACCAGTTTATTTTTCGCGAAATTGCAATACATGCTTGCATTTCCGGCGGAATTGCGCTAAATTGGCTTCCGCGATGCCAATCGGGAGCATCGGAACGTTTGTTAGACATATTTGTACAGCGATTTGCGAACGGTTTTGGGGTTTTGGAGGCATAGCATGCTAGGGAATGTTCCCTCATCGGGAACCCAGGGCGGCGCCAGGGATTGGGTATCGGTCTCGATAGGGCCGGAGGAGCTTTTGGAGCGGCTCGAAGCGGCTTCCGTCAGCGCTACCGCGCTGTGGAAGTACGTGACGCTCGTTCCCAACTCCCGGCCGGAACTCCGTGCGCTTCTCTGCCATATGTGGGACGGCTGCACGTCCGACACCTATCTCGCCCAGCGAATGCGCGTCCACCGTCACACAATCGCCCGTTGGCGAAAGCAACTTGCAGACATTCTGAAGAGCAGGGGCATTTCTCCGCGCAGAACTTTTACCGATTGAAAACCGGCGCGGCCGCAGCGGAGCGGTTCGCGCATCGATGTATGCCGCAACCGGCGGCGTGCGCACAGCGCAGCAGACTGAAATGGCGAAAAAACTGGAAGGTTCCGAACCGGAAATCGGAGCGGCAGTTTCGGGGAGCCACGGCGAAAAGCCCGGTCGCAAATCGCACGCGCCCGGCGACCGCCGCAAGAACCCAGCCGACCGGCGCGCGGCCAAGTCTCAGGCGGACAAAAAAGCCCCGGATAAAAAATCCATGACCGAAAAATCCGCCTCGACAAATCCCGTGGCTGAAAGACCCGTGGCGAAAAACCCCGCCGCAAAAAAACACATGGCGGAAAAACCCGTGGCGGGAAAACCCGCCGCGAAAAAACACATGGCGGAAAAACCCACGGCTCATTTGAAAGACGACGGCCGCTGCGTGACGGAAAAGCTTTCGGAAATCCTGCGCCCGGACATCCAGCCTTTCGAACTCCTCGCCGCGCTCGAAAGCTCAAGCTCCGCGGTTTGGGTGCTTTGGATGCACCTTATCGCCGTCCCCTCCGGCCGCCCGGAGCTTCGCTCGCTGCTTTGCCACATCTGGGACGGCATCGCAAGCGACGTCCAGCTTTCCGAAGTCTTCGGCGTCCACCGTCACACTATCCGCAAGTGGAAACAAGACCTGTACGCAATTCTCGACGACTTGCCGATCGGCTCCGCCACTCGCGACTGATCGCCGCGATTTCCCCTTTTTCACCCGCGCCGCCGCACTTTTTCGCATCTTCGGCGCCGTTTTCGCATCCGCGCCGCGTTTCGCATCCGCCGGGTCGCGATATACACTTTTATACATTCACGCGAATGTTCAGATTTATCCAAACTTATACAAATTGGTACACGCATATACACATTGTTCCTCGAAACGCGCATGTCTCATGAAGGCGTGCGGCAAATCCAAACGAGCCGCCGCCCGGCAAACGAACCTTGAAAGCCGCAGACGGCGAAGCGAAAGGGCGAGGCGTTCCGGACCTCGCGTTTTGCCGCCCGTTCAAGCGGCGTTCGGGTTTGGGGAACGATTTAAAGGAGGACTTTTAAAATGAGAATCTTTCTTCTCGCGCTTATGGCGCTCTTCGTGATGGCTCTGCCCGTGATGGCGGTGGATGACACGGGCAACGTTTCTGTGACGGTTACAGTCCCTGACCTTGTAACTTCATTTGATGCTTCGGGGAATTTCTCCTTCACTGCGGACGGGGACGAAACTGGCGCAGAACTTACGTTTTCAAATGTCACAACGATTTCGTTTTCAACGAACAGCACCTGGGATTTGAAAGCATACCTCGGCACGGCACCAACCGGTTGGAATCTGTACATTGACGGTGCGGATGACGGGGGTACATGGACTCAGCTTACTACTACAGAAACTACGTTTGATTCTGGAAACGCTGGTGCATCCCAGTCTTTAGTTTACGACTACAAAATTACGGGCTTCAACTGGATTGACGACGTTGATAACGACCTAAGCACAACCCTCACCTTCAACTTTTATCTCACATAGTTTGGCATTCGCGCAGTTATGCGCGACCGGCGTCTTCTTGCATTATTGCAGGATGGAAACAGCAATGGTATTGCCCATATGGGCGAGCAGGTAAAAACCCATGAAAAAAGGACAAGGCATGAACAACTTGAAGCTCCAGGGGGGCCTGGTCTTCTCGCTCGCGCTCGTCCTTCTGCTCTACCTTTCGGCTGTACCGGCGTTTGCCGTGGACGATACTGACGACGTTCAAGTGTCTGTAAGCATTCCCCCAATCGTTATTCTGACGTTGGACAAAGAATCCATAAACTGGCTTTCTTCGCAGATTGGAATAAACGATTACAACACGGGATACACATTGGTCACAAAGAACGTAAACTGCAACATAAAGTCAAACACAAACTGGATTTTGACGGTTCATGGTTCATCGCAATACTTCAACGAAACTTCGCCATGGCAGAAGCCGGTTGGCGATATCGAGTGGCAAGATGGTGGACCTGGCTTCAATACCTTGCTTTGGAATGACCCCGGAACAATTCCAGTGGCGGAAGGTGGACCGCAAGACGGCTCCGATCCCGACACGGATGTTCAAGTAGGATTTCATATTCTGCTAGATTGGGACGATGACGTCGCTGGTTACTACGAATACAGCGATGTTGTGTTTACGTTAAGCAACACTTAGTTCTCGGCAAGCGATGCCGCTTGGTTGATCAGTTGGACAAGTTCCGACGAAATTTACGGGGGGCGGTCTGGGAAATCCGGAATCCCGATCGTCCCCCGGTTTTACGATTGAACGTTCCACTCGCAATGCCCGGCGGCAAGTTTTTCCCTCGCGGAATCCCGAAACGGGGCACAAAACTCCATAGGACTACGGCTTATGTATAATAAACTTGTGAACGGACTGAAAATCGCTCTTCTTGCGCCCGCGGTTTGGACGGCGCTTCTTTGCGCCCCCGGCTTTTGCACGGAGGAATCGGACAGCGTCGAAGTAACCGTCACGATCGCCCAAATTTTGATCGTCGAATATACGGGCGATCCGAACGTCACGTTCACCCTTTCCGCGGCGGACTTGAACGAAGGCTCGAAACAGCTTCCGAACCAAGGCGAAATCAACTGGTGGACGAACGTGGCGCCGTGGGAAATATGGATAGAGCGCACGGAATGGACGCCGACGGTGGACATCGAACTCCAAATCAAATACGGACCGCCTCCGCCCCCGCCCGGACAGGAACACGACAACTTTCAAACGATTTACACATATCCGACCGTTTGGGTGACCGGCAATTCTGTCGGCTCCGGCACTTACGAAGGCATAGACTGGAAAGTCCGAAACTTCGGCTGGGACACCCAGCCCGGAACGTACACCTGCACGGTGACTTTTTCCATAGAACCGGCATAGGAGGGCCAGGTGCTTAAAACTGCAAAATACCTTCTGGCAACCGCCGCCTTCGCCGCGGCGCTTTGCGTTTCGATTTCGGGCAATGCGGCTTTCGCCGCGCCGGACGACGAGGGCGATTTTTCGATGAGCGTGCCCGGCGTGCGTATGCTCACGCTGGACCGCCGCTCGCTGGAATTTTCGCCGGGCGGCCCGGAACTGGAAGCCGGTTTCAGCGAACATAAAGTCGTCGTCGCTTCCATAAGCGCCAACGCGGAATGGATGCTCGTCGTTTCCGGATCCGCGGCGGCGTGGCAAGGGCCGTGGGCGAAGCCGGTCGAAGACATACAGTGGCGGTACGGCGGCGGCCAGTACGCCTCGCTTACGATGAACGAAGCGTCCGTCGTCAGCGGCGGCGCCCAAAGCAAACGCTCCTATCCCGTTCACTTCCGCATAAAGCTCGATTGGGAAAACGACGTGCCGGGCGAATACCGGTACGAATACGTGATGTTTCAACTGACCACGCCTTGACGAGGTGAATAAGTCCGATGGAAATTCCGCAGAAAGGCTGTTTGTTTTTTCTGACCGGCATTCCGGCTCTGCGCGCCGCCGCGATTTCGGCGGTTTTATTCGTCATATTCATATGGACGGCGGGCGCGAATGCGGACCAGTTCATCTCGGCGGGAGACGTGAATTTCGGCGAGGTCGGCGAAATGGAATTCGTCGCGGGCCAGGCGTACCTGCCGATGCAGGCGGTGTCTTGGCGAAGCGAAACCAGCTGGCGGATTACCGTGAGGTCTCTCGATTCGACGCTTGGGCCGAGCGAAGACGGAGCGTATACTAAACCGCTCGGCGACCTCGAATGGAAAGTTTCGACGCGAAGCCAGTGGAACAAAATGCGCCAGAGCGAGGAAACCGTCGAGACCGGCTCGCCGGGCGACGGCAACGTATATATGGACTATCGCGTGAAGTTAAGCTGGAACAAAGACCGGCCGGGCAATTACCGGACGGTTTTGCGGTTTACGATTTCGGAGCTTTGATATGAACTTACGGACATTTTCGGCAGGCCTTGCGGCGATCGCTTTTTTCGCGCTTGTCGGCGCGGGCGGCGCGGACGCCCAGGGGTTTTCGGTGGCTTTCGGCAACCGCGACTTTTTCGTCCAGCCGGGCGGCACGTTCGCGGGCTCCATCGAAGTCTCGTCGAACAGCGAAAAGCCCGTGACCTTGCGGGTTTTTATCGGCGAAGTCGTGCGGGTGGCCGGGAACGTGACGGACTATAACCTTAGCGACGAAACCGGAAAAGAGCCGCGCTCGCTGGTGCCGTGGATGAAGTTTTCGCCCGACCAGCTCACGATTCAGCCGGGCGAAAAGCAGTTCGTCTCGTTCGAAGGCACGATGCCCGCCGATTCGCCGCTTGACGGCAGCTATTGGTGCGCGATATTCATCGAAGGCGTGCCTTCCGAAGAAGACGTGGCGAAAATGGTGGAAGAAGATCAGGAAGGCGAAAAGAAAATGCCGCGCATCGGCATAAAAACCGTTTTCCGGTTCGCCACCAAAATTTACGCGACGATTCCGGGGACGGAAATGCTCGACTGCAAGTTTTCCGCGCTCGCGCTGGACAAGGCGACGGGCGGGTTCGACGCACGGGCGGTTTTCGAAAACGCGGGCAACGTTTTCGTGCGTCCCAAAGTCTGGCTGGAAATGCGGGACGTTGCGGGCGAAGTGGCATATACGCAGGAGCACAACGAAATCACCGTGCTGCCGGAAAGCGCGCGTGAGTTCAAGTTCGAAGTTCGCGGAGTTGACATTCCCGAAGGCGAGTATTTGCTGATGGTAATCGCCGACTACGGCGGG
>JAANMV010000366.1_pt1 | contig 56316 bp, 48 predicted proteins | sample 7279661 | NCBI WGS metagenome assembly JAANMV01 (sample SAMN14094540, study PRJNA606508) | bioreactor metagenome | isolation source: A lab-scale SPAN reactor treating ammonium-rich wastewater day 121 | place: Ireland: Galway | collected 2017-05-16
TCGTGGACATCGCAACGCACTGGCAGCAGGTCGGCCGCGCTCACGGTGAAGTCTTTGCAGAGGTGAGGCCGGCCACGACGATGGTGGAGGTCGGCGCGCTGATAGACCCGGCCATGCTGGTGGAAATCGAAGCTGATGCCTTGATCATGCCGCACGATCCTGTAAATAGACATGCGTGACCGAATGAGTTACAATGTGAGAATCATAAGGTTACACACCAAAGATGATCAAGAGCTTTGCACACAGAGGACTGGAGCACTTCTTCCGCACCGGCAACGCCGCGGGCATCCAGCCGCACCATGCGCCGCGCGTGCGGTTGATTCTGGCCCAGTTACAGCAGGCAAGAACGCTGGCGGATATCTGCATCCCGGCCCTGCACCCCTATGAACTGACGGGCGAGCGCCAGGGCGTCTGGGCCGTTTCTGTGCAGGCGCCCTGGCAGATCACCTTTCGCTTTGCCGCGGGCGAGGCCGAGGCAGTGGCCTATGAAACCTACGCTTGAGGACTGAGTCATCATGACCATGCATGCCCCCCCGCACCCCGGAGAGATCATCAAAGATCTGTGGCTGGCCCCGCTGGGCGCCAACATCACAGAGGCGGCCCAGGCCATGGGCGTAAGCCGCAAGACCCTGTCCAAGATCGTAAATGGCCGCGGCCGCGTGACGCCGGAGATAGCCTTGCGTTTATCGATAGCGTTGGGCGGCAGCCCCGAAAGCTGGCTGGGGCATCAAGCCGCTTACGATCTGTGGGAACTCGAACAGCAAACATATGAACTGGATGCCAGCCCGTTGTTGGCGTCCATCCCCCCTTCCGGTTGATCCGAAACCGGTGTTCCGGCGCCGCGCCTGCGCCGACCAGACCCGCTGCAAACAGGCATACCCACAGGAGCTACCCATGACCGAAGCGACGATTCACTCCCAACCCCGCCGCACTTTGTTGCTGATCTGGATGATCCTTGCCCAGATCCTGATGCTCGGCTCGCTTGTGATCTGGCTGGTCGTGGCCGGATTTTCGGTGATGGCCTTCGATGCCGGCGTGACGGCCCAGGCCTGGACGCTGGTGATCCTTGTCTGGGCCTACCCGATCCTACCTGTCGGCCTGATCATCGCGGCGTGGCGGGCGTATGCAAAGCACAGGGGCGTTCTGGCGGTCGTGCTGTCAAGTCTATCGTTTGCGCCGCCGATTTTACTTTTTCTCGCCATGTTTATCAGTAACTATCTATGGTTTGCGCAGAATGGCGGATTGATGCAATTTAAATAATTGGTAACAGTTCATCTGGTATGTCATTGCGAGCGCAGCGAAGCAATCTCCAAGGCGGTTCATCAATTTTGTGGCTGTCAATCAGCGTTGGGGATTGCTTCGGGACTATCATCCCTCGCAATGACAAAATAAGGTGAACTGTTACAATAATTGAATCGATGTGTCCCCGCCGGTGAGTGAGCGAGAAAGTTACCTGAGCGTCTCTCGGCGCCGCTATGAAGCATACAGCACAGCATCGATCTCGCGCAGCACTTCACTCAGGTCCGGCGGTCGCGATGGGACAACAGCGCCGCCCACGTGTTTGTGATGGGGGAAGGTCACAATATCAGGATAATGCGGCGCGTTGTCGTAACGAAACGCCAGTTCGCCATCGGCACGCTGATAATGATAGGCGTAACGCACCTTGAGAATGATCAACCGCTCGGCAACCAGTTTCTCCACCACCTGTAACTGCGATTCGTCCGGAAAGCGAACGCGTACATAAAACTCGCTTGTTTGTCCCGGTCGATCCGAGCGATCCAGAATCTCCAGTTCTTCGATCTGCAGCTCTTGACGAGATAGGATGGTGTCATAAAGCCGTCCGAGATAGCGATGAAGCGCGGTCATCACACCATCACCGGCACAGCGTAAGCCTCGACCAGTTCTACGATTTGATCCAATTCGGCCTTTGTTTCTTCATAGATCTCGATCTTGTTAGCCCAACGGATCAGATCCGTGTCATCACCCAATTCCCCTGCTTCAAACCGGGCCAGAAAGCTGCTGGAACTCATGCCATAACGGATCTCGTACTGCGTCAGGGCCCTGATCAGCTGCACCAAATCATCCAGCGGCGTGGCGCGATCGAGCGCCTGACGCAACGCTTGCCTGAGTTCTTCGCCCGAGTGGGGCATGGTTCCTGCACGGTAGCTAACGTGTGACATGCTACTCTCCTGCAACCAACGGCGTGAAACAAATTCTGTGGAGGTTTCCTCTGCGGCCATTGTACCGGCAGCGGAATCGATTGGCAAGTGTTTGGCGGGCGAGTCAGCCGGCGGGCGTATGCAAAACACAGGGGCGTTCTGGCGGTGGTGCTGTCAAGTCTATCGTTTGCGCCGCCGATTTTACTTTTTCTCGCCATGTTTATCAGTAACTATCTATGGTTTGCGCAGAATGGCGGATTGATGCTTAATCCTTAATAATTAATGATTAAGGGTTGACACCTTCACCGCCGCGGTGCTACACTGGCCCGGCCATGCCCCCGTCTTCCAAACCTGACCACGAGCGCGCACATGATCGAAGAAAAACGGTGGTTGACCCTGTCCCAAGCCAGTAAACTGCTGGGCGTTCATCCTGCCACCCTGCGCCAATGGGTCGACGCCGGCGAGGTGCCCTCCTTCCGCACGCCCGGTGGGCACCGCCGCTTCGACGCCGCCGAGCTGCGCCGCTTTCTGATCCAGGCCGGCGTCGCCCCGCCGCAAAGCCAGGATGTGCCCGCGGCAGCGCTGATCGAATCCGCCCTGACGCAGGCCCGCAGCGAAATGCGCCGCCTGCCCCCCGGCGAAAGCGCCTGGTTCAGCGCCTTCGATGAGGAGGGCCGCGCCCGCCAACGCCACTTGGGCCGCCAACTCTTCGCCGACGCCATCCAATTCATCCTCCATCCCGATCAGCGCCCGCAGATCCGGCTGAGCGGGCGGCGGCTGGGCGCAGCCTATACCGCCAGTTCCCTCGCCTACGAGATCTCGCTGCTGGAAACGGTGCGCGCGTTCCAATACTTCCGCCGCACTCTCTTGCAGACCCTCCTCTCCAGCGAAGCGAGCGAGCGCCTGTCGCCCGTCGCGGACCTGCGCCAGCGACAGGAGATGGACGACTATCTCGATGAGGTGCTGTTCGGGCTGATCGACGCCTACGAGCACGCCCTGCTCGGCCTATCCCCGCAGACCGCGCTTCCCCTGGCGGTCTGACCTGCTGCCATGTCCCGTTCCCTTGTCGCCGCCCTCCTCCTCGCCGCCCTTTTCCTGGGCAGCGGCTGGATCTGGATCAACCGGGCGCCCGATGCCGCCGCCCTGGCCAACCGCCAGCCCATCCCCCTGGCCGGCCATCCCGCGCCCGATTTCACCCTGCCCGCGCCCGACGGCGGCGTCCTTACCCTGGCCGACCTGCGCGGCCAGGCTGTGGTGCTCAATTTCTGGGCCAGTTGGTGCGCTCCCTGCCGGGCGGAGATGCCGGAATTGCAGGCAGCCTACGTGCAGCACCGCGCCGGCGGCCTGATCGTGCTCGGCGTCAACCAGGGCGAAGCCGCGGACACCGCCGCCGCCTTTGCCGCCCAATTCGGCCTCTCCTTCCCCATCCTCCTCGACCAGCAGATACAGGTCTCGCAGGCCTACCAGACCCACTCCCTGCCCACGACCTTCTTCATCGACCGCAACGGCATCATCCGCGACCGCGTCATCGGCCAGATGAGCACGGCCCTGCTGAACGAGCGCCTGCGCACTATCTATCCCTGACCCGCATGATCCCCACCCTGCAGATCGGGCGGCTGGCCCTGCCCACCGGCCCCCTGCTGATCATTCTCGGCTTCTATCTGGCCCTGTGGCTGGCGGCCAGGGTGGGCGCTCGCCGCGGCCTCGCGCCTGACCATCTGTACAACGCCGGATTCTACGCTGCCCTGATCGGACTGCTGGCCGGGCGGGTGGGGCACATCCTCCGCTTCTTTCCTGCCTACCGCGCCGATCCGGCGAGCATGCTCTCGCCCAACCTGGCTGCGTTTTTGTGGCCGGCGGGCGTGGGCGCGGGGCTGCTGATGCTGCTCTGGTACCAGCGCCGCCAGCGGCTGCCCGCCCTCGCCTACGCGGACGCGCTGGCCCTGGGCGCGCTTCTGCTCCTGGCCGCGGCGGCGCTGGCCGATTTCCTCAACGGCCGCCATTTTGGCGAGCCGAGCCTGCTGCCCTGGGCGGTGACGCAGTGGGGTGTGGCCCGGCACCCGGTGCAACTCTATGAACTGGCCGGGATCGGGGCGGCGGCCGGGCTGATCTGGCGGGGCCTGCCGCGGCTGCTGGCCGGCGAGACGGCGCTGGCCAGTCTGGCCGCGGCCGCGGCGGTGCGTCTCGGCGTCGACGCCTTCCGCGCCGATCCCCTCCTCGTCGGCGATGGCTTTCGTCTCAGCCAGGTCATCGCCTTCGCCCTGTTGATCCTGACGCTGTTGATCTGGTATCAGTGGCGGGCGCGGTGATCGCTATCCTCCCCGCACCGGGCGCAGTTTGTCCGCGGCCAGCGAGGCGAGGAAGCGGCGCTCGCCGGCGGTGAGAAAGTGGATGGTGAGGTAAAGATCACCCTCTGCCGGCTCCACCGCGGCCACTTGCCCGCGGCCGAAACGCTCATGTTCGACCCATTGCCCCGGTTGCAGGGTGCGCACGGCCGCCACCTGGCGCGGGGTGGCGCCATTTTCCGCCGGCTTTTCCAGGGTCGAAACCACCCGCGCCTCCCGATCGCGCCACAATTCGGCGTAGCCGGCCAGGTCATCCAGCCGCTGCACGCGCCGCCGCAACTGCTCGAGTTGGTCGCGGGCGTTGGCCAGGCGTTCCATCACGCCGGCTTTGCCGCGGAAGCGCCCCTGCGTGGCGATGCGCCGCGAGGTCGCGGACAGGGCCATGCTCAGGCGCTTGAACGTCTCCTCCGGATAGGGTGCGAAGGGCATCAGCAACACCAACTCCACGCCGTGCAGCCGGCACAATTCTTTGCGCACCTCGTCCCGGCTTTCATCTTCCAACTCTTCCCAATCGCTTTTGCGGCCCTGGCCTTTGGCCAGCAAGCCGGCAAAGCGCACGGCGATGCCGATCTCGGGGTAGAGCAGGTCGATCTTGAGCTTGCGCCGGGTGGCGGGGTTGATCAGCCAGTCAGGTGAGACGTTGCGTTGGGCGTCGAAGCCCTCGAAGATGCGGGCCAGGATCTCATTCCAGCCCATGAGATAGAGGTGGGTGCTCATGTGATAATGGGTGTTAAGGGTTAATTATTAATTATTAATAATTAATAATTAATAATTAATAATTGACGAATATCCAATACCTAACGACTCATCCGCCCCAAGGCCCAGTCCACGAGGGTGGGGAAGTGGGCGGCGGCGAGGACGAGACCGCGATCGAAAAGGGTGGCATAGGCCGAGCGCGGCTCTCGCTGCGCCGCCCGCACGATCGCCCGGCCCACCACTTCGGCAGAGACGACGGGCATGATCCCCCGGCTTTGTCCGCTGGAATCGCCGCTCAACTCGTTGCGCAGGAACGCGGTGACGGTGACGCCAGGATAGAAACTGACCACACGCACATTGTGCGCCCGCGCCTCCACCCGCAGCGACTCGGAGAGGGCGTTCAGGGCGAATTTGCTGGCGCAGTAGATGCTGTTGCCCGGCAGGGCGCGGCGTCCGATGATCGAGGAGATGTTGATGATCAGGCCATCCCGACGGGCACGCATGCCGGGCAGCACCGCCTCGATACAGGTCAGCGCCCCCCAGAAGTTAATATCGAAGGCGCGGCGACTCGATTCCAGGTCGAGCGCACCCACCTGCCCGCGCATGCCCACCCCGGCGTTGTTCACCAGCAGATCCACGCCGCCCCAACGCTGGTCGATCGCGGCCATCGCCTGCGCCACCTGGGCCGGGTCGGCCACATCCGCGGCCAGAGGCAGGGCCTGGACGCCAGGCTGCTGCTGCACTGCCGCGGCCAGGGCCTGCAGGGGCTGGGCCGAGCGGGCGAGCAAGGCCAGGCGCAGGGGCCGATCGGCCGCGGCCACAGCCGCGAAGGCGCGGGCCGTGGCTGCGCCGATGCCCTGCGACGCGCCGGTGATCAGAATGGTGCGATCGCTGAGTTTCATGGCGCCGGCGGGCGGTGACGATGCCGGCGGGCCGCCCCCCACCAGCCCAGCGCCAGCGCGCCCGTAATCGCGACCGCGATCCATACAGGGCCGCGATCATCGTTTTGCAGGCGCGTGGGTGGATAGTGATTGACGCCCCCGGTCAGTTCCACCTCTTCCAATTGATAGTAATAAACCTGGCCCCGTTCCGCTGCGGCGTCGGTGAAGCTGTACCGGCCCCCGCGCACCGGGTCCGCCGCCGGCGGGATCAGGGCATCGTTGATCTGCGTCCAGGGGCCGTCGGGGCTGGGGCCGCGATAGAGGTTGAAGCCGGCAGTGCCCACTTCGGAGGCGGTTTCCCAGGTGATGACATTGCCGCTGCTGCACGCAGCCAGCAGCCAGACCAGGAAAAAGAGCGAAACAGGGCGAAAGAGGGGGGAGATCATGGGCTGATGGCGGTGAGCAGGCCGGTGACGATGACCCGGTGGGTGTTCGACCAGGGCGGCCAGCAGGTGACCAGGGTCAATTGCGCGTGATCGGTGGGGGCCATCCACTGCGCGTTTTCCAGGCGGGTGGCGATGGAGGCGTTGCGCTCGGCCAAACGCTGCCAGCCGTTGACCTGATAGGTGAAACGGCGGTCGCTTTCATCTACCAGGATCATCTCATCCTCCAGCCCAAAATCCACGCCCGGCTCGCCGATCACGCAGAGGGTGCGGAAGACGCTGCCGCCGATGTTGTTGTGGCCGGAGAGGACGACATTGCCCGGCTCGCCCGGATAGGCGGTGTTGATGTGGTGGCCGGCGGCAAAATCGACCACATCCCACTCGCTGCGCACGCCAGAGGCGTCGGAGACGACGTGCCAGCCCATGGGCAGCACCGGCGTGTCAAGATCGAGAGCGGGAATGCGCAGCCGCACCGGCGCCCGCCCGCTGCCAAAGCTGAGCGGCGCCACCGTGGGCAGGGGGATGGGGCCGATGGCGTCAATGCGGCCATCGTGCACGACCGCGGCAGGGGTGGGTGGGAGCGGGGCGGGCGGCGGCGGGGTAGCGGTAGCGGTGGGGAGGGGGGTGGCAGTGGCCGGCGGGGAGGGGGAAGGCGGGGGCAGGGGGGTGAAGGTGGATGTGGCGACGCCGGGGGGTGTGGCCGTGGGCGGCGGCGGGACGGGCGGCAGGGTGGGCGTCCAGGTGGGATGCTCCGCAATCTGTGCGGCGGTGGCGGCGGGCGGTTGCAGGGGGCTGTCGCTACGCCGGGCCAGGCGCGGCAACGTCACCCAGAGCAGGAGCACGCTGAGCCACAAGCCGGCGATGACGATCTTGAATCCACGAGACATGCGTCCTATTCTACGGCAAGCGCGGCGGCAGGGGAAGGGGGGCGGTGTTCAGTGTTCAGTGTTCAGTATTCAGTGTTCAGGGGGCAGTGTTCAGTGTTCAGTGGGCAGGGGGGCAGGGGGCGTCAGCGGCGGATGATGGGCAGCCACAGGGGGATGGGCGTGGCCGTGGGGGTAGTGGTGGGCGTGGCCGTGGGCGTGGCGGTGGGGATGGCGGTCGGCGTCTCGGTGGGCGTGGCCGTGGGCGTCGCCGTGGGGGTGAGGGTTGGCGTCTCGGTGGGCGTGGGCGTCTCGGTGGGCGTGGCCGTGGCCGTGGGGGTGGCGGTCGGCGTCGCCGTGGGCGTCGCCGTAGGGGTCGCCGTAGGGGTCGCCGTCGGTGTGGCGGTGGGCGTGAGCGTGGGCGTCGCCGTGGGGGTGGCCGTGGCCCAGGGCGTCGCCGTGGGCAGGCTGTCCGATGGCAGGGCGTATTCGAAATACAGTTCGGGCAGCAGGGTGGTGGAGAGGTGGTTGCTGCTGGCGATGCGGTATTCCTGGCTGGCTCCGGTGTCGCCGGTGATGTACCAGCCATAGTTCGGCGCTTCGCCGCCGAGGAACGCAGCCACATCCGCGGTCACATCAAACCAGGAGGCCTGATTGACCCCGGCCAGGGTGATCTCGGCGCTGGGCGCGGCCGCGCGGTCGACCGCGGCCTGTCCGCCCGGCGCGGCCCAGGGCTGGCCGGCCGCGGCCTGATTCCAGTTGGCCTGCATCTCGCTCCAGGGGCGCAGCATGCGATAGATGCGCCCGGTGAAGGTTCCCGGCTGCACTGTGGTGTAGAGGGCGAGATAGGCCTTGCTCACCAGGGCGCCGGCGGGGATGGCGCTGAGATCGAAGCGGAAGAGGCTGGCCCGCACCGGCCCCGGTCGCAGCGCCAACTCCTGATCGAGTCCGTAATTGTTGGCCGGATGCCAGGCGCTGATAAAAGTATCTTGCACGCGCGGGTCGTGGCGCGTCACCTTGACGAAAGTTTCGAGGGGCGCGGGCAAGGCCGCGCCGTAATCGGCCTGGATGCCGCCCACCGACGCGCCCTGCCAGTTCAGCCAGGTCTCCGGCTCACCGTCGCCATCGTCATCATCGGCAAGGGCGACGTTGAAGGGCAGCGGCTGGCCTGCGGTCAAGCTGCGGCCGAGCAGGGCGGCAGAGAGAGCCAACTCCAGGCGGTAGCCGGCGGCGGTGGGCTGGGCCGCGGCCAACAGGCCCTGCGGCTCTGCACCATTGAGGGTGACAAAGCCATCGGGCCAGATCTCGATCGTCAGATCATCGGGGCCGGGGCGGGCGTCGCCGCTGGGATCGAGGGTAAGGAAGAGGCGGTCGCCGGCGGTGATGTCGGCGTCGGCCACTTCGAAGGCGAAGAAGAGCATCTGCGGCCACCAGCGCAGGCGCAGGCCGGCGCTGAGATCCGCGTCATCCGCGGGCGGGTCGCCCTGGACGCTGTCAGCCGCGGCGCGGCTGAGGGCCAGAGCGCCGGCTGCATCCCACTCGCCCAGGTCGCCGTCGATGTTCATTGCCCCCGCGGGCAGGGCCGGGGCCTGCGGTTGGCGGCGGTCGAACTGGAAGAGGGTCAATTCTCCCACCGCCGCGGCCTGCCCGGTGAGATCTTCGCCCGCCCACAGCAGCGTCGTTGGCTCCTGGCCGGAATCAGCGTCGGCGAGGGCGAGGTTGACGGCCAGCTTGCGCAGGTGCGCGAACTCGCCGCCCAGGGCCGCGGCGGGGATGGCGGCCTCGAAACTGTAGCCATCGGCCTGGGGCAGCACCGCGGCCAGCCAGCCTTCAGGCAGGGGGCCGCCATCGCTGCTGACGCTGCCCTGGGCGGTGAATCGCAAGGGGTGGGCAGCCGCGCCGGCGGCCACGGGCGCGCCATCGAGGAAGATGTCGACATAATCGCCCGGCAGGATCTGGTCGTCGTGGACATAGACGCCGAGATAGAGGGCCAGATCGTCCCAGCGCAGGCGCACATCTGCGCTGAGATCGGCGGGGCCGCTGGGCAGAGGCCCGCTGACGCCATCCGCATCCTCGGCGCTGATACGGCGCAGGAACGCGGGCGTCCATTCGCCCAGATCGCCATCGATGGTGTGACGCCACTGCGCGCCGGCGGTGAGGCGGCGGTCGGGCTGGCTGTAGCGCAGCACCACACCTTCGCGGCCGGCGGCAAAGGCCAGGGAGCGGCTGACCACGGCCAGGCCGCTGATCTCGTCGTCCGCGTCCACCGGCTGCCGCGTCCAGGTGGCGCCGCTGTCCTCGGTGAAGAGGATGGCGCCATCGTAGCCCGCGGCCCAGCCGCTGCTCTCATCCACCATGCTGATGCGCAGCAGGCGGGGGACGGCGGGATCTTGCAGCAGGGGCTGCCAGTTGGCCGGGTTGGCGAATGGGTCAGAGTTGTACAGGATGGCGCCGGCGGTGCAGGGGGCTTCGTGCACCCAGCCGCCGGGCGCGCGGGCGCAGCCGGCCAGCCAGGCGCTGTCGATGCCGCCATCGCCATCCCGGTCGAGGGCGTCGACCCCGGCCAGGAACCAGGAGCTGTAGTCGGCGGGCAGGGTTTGCAGGCGCCAACTCTGGCCGCCGTTGGTGGTGTAGCGGAAGCCGGGCTTGAGCATGCTGGCCGCGGCCTGCGAATCGCTGACCATGTCCACATCGATGTGGGTGATCTTGCTGCCGGTGGCGCCGTTCCAGTTGTCCCAGGCGGCCTGCCAATTTTGGCCGGCGGCGCTGTGGAAGTTGGCCCAACGGCCCACGGTCACGCCGCCGCCGCTGGGCGCGCGGGCCACATCGTAGAGAGAGCCGGTGTAGCCGCTGACATAGCTCAAGGCCCAGGAATCGCCGCCGTTGGTGGTGTGCAGCAGCTTGGCCGAGCGCCCGCTGGCGTGGCAATCGTCGGGGTTGGCCGGCGCGCAGGCCACGCCATGCAGGATCTCTCCGGCGCCGGCATGGCTGCCCAGGGGTGTGTTGGGATCGGTGCGGAATTCTTCGTAGAGTTCACGCCAGGTTTCGCCGCCATCCACGCTTTTGAGGCCGTGCAGATCGTGGCCGACCACGTAGAGGATCGATTCCGAGGCGGCGGTGAGGTTGTAGTACCAGGGATAGAGGCCGCCGATCACCCGCCGCCAGATCCTGCCATCGTTCGATCCCCACACGAACCAACTGAGGCGGGGGGGCTGGCTGGAATCCCAGTTGCCATAATTGGGGGCGAGCACGGCGCCGCCTGTCCACACATGGCCGGCGTCGCTGGCAGCGAGGGCGTAGAGATGGTAGCCCGGCTCTTCGCCGCTGCGCCGCGCCCAGGAGTGGCCGCCGTCGGTGGTGTAGCCGATGCGCCCGTTCGGGCCTGCCACCCAGCCGATCAGGTTCTGGCCGGGGGCGAAGAGCACGTTGGTCATGGGAAAGCCGGCGGCGGAGCGGGGCGCCCAAGAGGCGCCCAGATCGGGGCTGTGATAGAGCCAGCCAGAATCGCCCACGGCCCAGACTTCGTTGCCGAAGAGGTGGAGGCCGTGCAGGGCCGCGGCCCCGATCTGGCCGGTTTTGGCGCTCCAGGTGGCGCCGCCATCGCCGGTGATGAGGAGGACGCCGCCGACGCCGGCGGCCACGGCGTGCAGGCCATCGGGCGCGGCGGCCACGGCGTTGAGTTGGGCGCTGACGCCGCTGCTCTGCGGCGTCCAGGTGGCGCCGCCATCAGCCGTGTGCCAGATGGCGCCGCCATCGCCCACGGCCCAGCCGGTGCTGTTGTTGCTGAAGGCCAGGCCGCGCAGGGCCGGGGCCAGAGCGTCGGCCTGTTGCGTCCAGGTGGCGCGGCCATCGGCGGAATGGAGGATGATGCCGCCAGCGCCGGCAGCCCAGGCGCGGGCGCCGCGGATGACGAGGGTGTAGAGATCGCGATCGGGGAAGGGGGAGTGGTAGCGCCAGGTTTCGCCGGCGTTGGCGGTGCTCAGGATCATGCCTTCGGAGCCGACGCCGACGAGGGTGGCAGCGTCGAGGGCGACAAAGGCATGAATGACGCCTTCACTTTTCCACACGCGCTGCCAGGAGCCAGGAGCCGCGGCGGGCGCGTGGGCCGCGGCGGGGGCAAGCAAGGGAGAGAGCAGCACGCTCAGCAGCAGGAGCGATGCCGAGATCAGTAAACGGTGCAAAGACATGGGTGAGATTCGATCCTCCAGAAATGGCAATGCTCCCCGCGACCGGACGTCGCGGCGAGCAAGGGCAGGGAAGGGTAACAAAGATGGCGGAGAAGGGCAAACATGGGGCGGGTGATCGCGGCGCGTTTGGCTCCTGCCGGCGGGCAGAGTGACCACCCGCGGACTGGCGGTCGGAACGCGTGGCGCGTTCCGACCGATCCTTCGATCATCGCACTATCGCAGGACAGCTACCGATCGAGCAACCCCAAGGCGATGGTCAGTTTGACGTTTAACTCGACCAGTTGTTCCGCCGACAACGAACCGATGTGCTTGTACACTAGATTCTTGTCGAGGGCGAGCAATTGATTCAGAAAAACAACCGAAGGTCGCTGTAGACCAGTCTCACCGGGCAAAAGCAGGAGGTCGGTGGGATAGTTGACCCGGCGTAGCTTCACCATCTCTTCCGGTTTGATAGAATGAACCCCAGCCACCAGGACAAAACGCTGCGCAGGATTGACATTGTCCTGGTGGTTCTGTACCACTAGCACCGGACGAGCCTTAAAGGTGACAACCGCTTGAACTTCACCCGAACCCATTCTGCGAATGATGTCCAGCGGACGTTCCGGCAGATAAGGTGCTTGCGCCCAATAAAGATGAGCACGCTTCGGAGAGATCATTTCTGCTGTTTCCAGATATTTTCATCAACCAGAGCCAATCCACCGTTCGGCGTCTGCCCATAATGTGTCAACAACCGACCAATACGCATCGTCACGGCGATCCTCAAGCGCCGGATCATACGCCGCTGCTTGCTCACGTAGCGCCGCAGCCATATGCTGCCAGCGATCCGCATAGCTGGATTCCGGCGACATCGCTGCCACGGTCAAGCGGGCCTCGCCAGGTATCACCTGGATCAGGCCCTCTTGCAGGCCCGCGCGCTGCGCAAGATCTGCAGGAAGCATTACGATTGGGTCGGTAGAAAAGCGAAGGGTGTAGGCAGTCATCGACTTGCTCCCGGAGCATCCCGAAACAGCAGGGGTAACATGAACGGAAATGGCGATGCGGAAAGCGTAGGACGTCCTTTCGCCAGCTTTCTCCCCTACTTCAACAAGCAGTCTCATGATACTGGATGGGGAGCGATTCGTCAATTCGCTGCCAGCCTTCCCCCGTACGTACGCATGGGGTACCGCTCCCAACCGCTTTTGCCTCGCTCGCGGGCTTGTATTACAATGCGCCCGTCTACAATTGTCCGGGGGAAGGTGGTATTCCCCCACTCAAATCAACCCAATGGAGGATGATATCATGGTTCAACGACGAATCGCATGGGCAGGCCTGCTCCTGCTGCTGCTTCTGGCGCTGGCGGCGTGTGCTCCGCCTGGCCAGCAGGCGGTCAGCGGCGAGCTGAACCTGCTCTGCACCCCGCAAGTGGAATGGTGCGAGGGGATGAAGGCTGAATTCGAGGCCAAATATCCCACGATCACTGTCAACTTCGTGCGCATGTCCAGCGGCGAAAGCTTGACCCGCCTGCGCAACGAAAAGGACAACCCGCAGTTCGACATCTGGTGGGGCGGCCCCATCGACAGTTTCGTTGCCGCCAAACAGGAAGGGTTGCTGGAGAAGTATGAGACCAAATCCCAGGACAAGATCATCAACAAAGATCTGATGCTGGACGCCGACAAGTACTGGGTGGGCATCTATGTCGGTTCGCTGGGCTTTGCCACCAATACCACCTCCGGCATCACCCCGCCCACTTCGTGGGATGATCTGCTGCAGCCTGATCTGAAAGGCCAGGTCATGGTGGCGCATCCCTCCAGTTCCGGCACCTCCTACACCGCCCTGTGCACCGTCTTGCAACTGCGCGGCGAAGAGGCGGGCTGGGACTACCTGCGCCAATACGCCGGCCAGGTGAACCAGTTCACCAAGAGCGGGGCCGCGCCGGCCCGTTTTACGGGTCAGGGCGAAGCCGCGGTTGGCATCGTCTTCTCGCATGACATCGTGGCCCAGATCGAAGCCGGCCTGCCTCTGGCCCTGACCTTCCCGGCGGAAGGCACCGGCTATGAGATCGGCGGCATGGGCATCATCAAAGGCGCCAAGAACCTGGCTGCGGCTAAACTGTGGTACGACTGGGCGCTGCAACCGGAAACCCAGGAATTGGGCCCGAAGTACAAGGCCTATCAAGCACCGACGGTTGAAGGCGCCAAGGCTTCGCGGCCCGAATTGCTCGAGGCGAATTTGATCGATTACGACTTTGAATGGTGCGGATCGCACAAAAAAGAGTTTATCGATCGCTTCACCAACGAGATCGCCGGCGCCGCCAACCTGAAGGAATAGGCGCCTCCCCCTTTCCGCGCTCCGCCGCGGCGTTTCACTCGCCAACTCGGGCCTGCGAGGTGTCACAGCCTCGCAGGCCCCAGGCGTGTACCCGTCGAAGCGCTCCCTCCTCTTTTTTCTGAGATCAGGGCATGAGATCGAACTTCTGGCAGCCGTGGGTGCGCCGCTATCGCGAATTTCAGCAGATCGGGCGGGATCCGATCCTGATGGTCGGGCTGCTGGCTGCGGCGGCGTTTGTTTTTCTGTTCGTGGTGTGGCCGATCTTGCGGGTGGTGTGGCAGGGGTTTTTCAATTTCAGCAGCGGCGCGTTCTCACTCGAATACTTTGCCCGCTATGTCGATCCCTATTTTGCCTGGCACAGTTGGAACACGCTGCGCGATACCATGATCATGGGGCTGGGTACCGCGGCCGGGGGCACTGTGCTGGGCTTCATCTTTGCCTACACGTTGGTGCGGTGCAGCTTCCCCTTTCCCCGGCTGGCCCACGCCCTGACGCTCGTCCCCACCATCTCGCCCCCCTTTGCCATCGCCATTGCCGCCATTCTGCTGTTCGGGCGCTCTGGGCTGGTCACGCGTACCCTGCTGGGCATGCAATTCGGCTACGGGATGAATGATATCTATGGGCTGGATGGGCTGGTCTTTGTCCAGATCATCACCTTTTTCCCCGTCGCCTATCTGATCCTGCGGACCATGCTGGAACGGCTGGACCCGGCCATGGAAGAGGCGGCGCAGAGTCTGGGCGCCAGCAAATTTCACATCTTTCGCACCGTCACCCTACCCCTGTTGGTGCCGGGCATTGCCGGCTCCTTTCTGCTGCTCTTTGTGGAATCGCTGGCCGATCTGGGCAACCCCCTGCTGCTCACCGGCACGCGCAATGTGCTCTCCACCGAGATCTTTCTGGCCATCAACGGCGAATACAACCAACAAAAAGGCGCGGCCCTGTCTCTGGTGTTGCTGATCCCCACCCTGGCCGTGTTTCTGTTGCAGCGTTATTGGGTCAGCCGCCGTTCGTACATCTCCGTCACCGGCAAGCCCACCGGCGGCCAGATCAAGGTCGGCGAATCCTATATCCGCTGGCCCTTTATCATCGCCACCGCCCTCACCCTGCTGATGGTGTTGGCTCTCTATCTTTCCATCGCCTTGGGGTCGATCACCCGGCTGTGGGGCTTCGATTACTCGCTCGATCTTTCGAATTACCAGATCGTGTTTACGCGGGGGATCGAGGCGATCCTCGACACCACCTATCTCTCGGCGGTGGCCACACCCATTGCCGGGGTGCTGGGCATGATCATCGCCTTTTTGGTGGTACGGCGGCAGTTTGCCGGCAAAGAGGCGCTCGATTTCGTCTCGAATTTGGGCGCGGCAGTGCCCGGCACCATCCTGGGCATCGGCTTCATCGTCGCCTTCATTCGCCCTCCCTGGCCTGCGCTGATCCTGGTGTTCGTGGCCTTTCTCGCCTATTTGTTGAGCACGATGCGCGCCCAGCGCGGCCAAAAGCTGTTGATAGTGGCCTTGGGCGCGGCCCCTGGGCTGGCGCTGGCCGCGCTGCTGCCCGCGCTGATCGGCGAGTGGGTGCTGAGTTACGTGGGGCTGGGCGTGGCCATCCTGCTGTGGATGGTGGGCCGGGCCGGGGCCGAGCCCGCACGCCGCGGCGCTGTGACTCGGCTGCTGCTCGCGCCGGTGCTGGGGCTGCTCGCCTTCATCGCCGGCCCCTTCCTCACAAATTGGGTCTCCTACTGGGGGCGGGCGCAGGGTGGGCAGAGCGCCAAAGTGATCACGAGTCTGGCCGACTGGCTCGACGTCTTCACCCAGGCGCCGCTGCCCACGCATGGCATCTTGCTGCTGGCTATCGGCGGCTTTGTGATGAGCTATCTGCGGCCAACGCGGCGGGCCGGCTTCACCATCCTCCTGCTGGGCCTGGGCAGCATGCTGATCTTCGCCGGCCAGCCGTTGGCGCTGGTGGGCAGTTCCTACATCATCATCGCCGCCTTTGCCGTGCGCAGTCTGCCTGCCAGCGTGCGCGCCGGCGTCGCCGCCTTGCAACAGATCGACCCCGCCATCGAGGAAGCTTCCACCTCGCTCGGCGCCGACGCTCAGATCACCTTCCGCCGCGTCACCCTGCCCCTGATCGCGCCGGCGTTTCTGGCCGGGCTGATCTTCAGCTTCGCCCGCCACATGACCTCGCTCAGCGCCATCATCTTCCTCACCACCCCCAAATGGAAGATCCTGACCGTGCTCATCCTCAGCGAGGTGGAGCAGGGCGGCCTGAACATCGCCACCGCCTACGCCATGATCGTGATCGTCATCGTCCTGGCCGCCATCGGCCTCTTCTACGCCTTCATGGCCCGCACCTACGCCTCCCAGACCGTCGATCTGACGACGGGGGTGGGGTAGGTGGGTTTGTTTGTTAGTTTGTTTGTTTGTTGGTTGGTTGGTTGGTTAGTTGGTTGGTTGGTAGATTGGTAAATTGGTGGATTTTCCTGTTCTTTGGCGATCTCTACTAATCTACCAATTTACCAACCAACTAACCAACCAACTAACCAACCAACCAACTAACCAACCAACCAACCAACCAACTAACCAACCAACCAACCAACCAACTAACTAACTAACTAACCAACCAACTAACCAACCAACTAACCAACCCCATGTCCTATCTCTCTCTACGCGATCTTGTCAAAAAATTCCCGGCCCGCGGGGGCAGCGGAGAAGTGTTGGCGGTCGATGCCGTCAATCTCGACATCCAGCGCGGGGAATTCCTTACCCTGCTCGGCCCCTCCGGCTGCGGCAAAACCACCACGCTGCGCTTGATCGCGGGCTTCGAGTTCCCCACCGGCGGCGAGATCATCCTCGATGGCAGCAACATCGCCCCCCTGCCGCCCAATGCCCGCGAGATGTCGATGGTGTTCCAATCCTACGCCATCTTCCCCCATCTCAGCGTGTTCGAGAATATCGCCTATGGCCTGCGCATCAAAAAACTGTCTGATCAAGAGGTCAAACGGCGCGTGCGCGAGGTGCTGGAGCTGACCGAACTGGTCGGGTTGGAGAATCGCGCCCCCAACCAGCTTTCGGGCGGCCAGCAGCAGCGGGTGGCCCTGGCCCGCGCCCTGGTCATGGAGCCGAAAGTGCTGCTGCTGGATGAACCGCTGAGCAACCTCGACGCCAAACTGCGCGAGAGCATGCGCGTGGAACTGCGCCGCATCCAACGCACCCTGGGCATCACCTCGGTCTACGTCACCCACGATCAGGTGGAGGCGATGGCCCTCTCCGACCGCATCGTGGTGATGAATCAGGGCCGCATCGAACAGGTCGGCCCCCCCTGGCAGATCTATCGCCATCCCGCCTCCGAGTTCGTGGCCAATTTCATCGGCCGCGCTAATTTTGTGGATGGCCACATCGCGCAGGTGGAAGGAGATCGCCTGGCGATCAGCGCCCTGGGCGGACGGCTGACCGCGGCGCAGCCAGAACAACCCCGCCGCGGCGGCGAGCAGGTGCGCCTGGTCATCCGCCCGGAGGCAATCATGCTCAACGCCGCCGACGGAGGGTTCCCGGCCACCGTACGCCGCTCCACCTATCTAGGCTCGGTGATCGAATATGATCTGGAAGTGGCGGGCGAGCACCTCATCGCTGTGGAATCGGATGTGCAGCGGGCGCAGGTGTTGGGCGAGGGGGAGCACATTCACATCAGCTTCTTTGCAGATTCGCTCTATTGCCTGCCCCGGTGAAAAACATCGCCCCCGTCCGGGAAAGAACGGGGGCGATGAGAGACAAAGGAAGAGAGGCCTGGCTCAGGCCGCGTCAGCTTTGAACAGTTCCTTGATGCCGCCCAGGGCGCCGAGCACGCCGCTGGCTTCGTAGGGCAGGAACACTTTGGTGGATTGGCCATCCGCCATCTTCTTCAACGCCTCCAGATATTGGATGGCGATCAGCTTGTCATCGGGATCGGCCGTCTTGATGGCATTGAACACGGTGGTAATGGCCTGGCCCTGGCCTTCCGCCTCGGTGTGCAGACGGAAGCGCTCGGCCTCGGCCACGCGACGCACCGCTTCCGCCTCGCCCTCGGCCCGCAAAATGGTGGATTGGCGTTGGCCCTCGGCCTCCAGAATCTTTGCCTGGCGAAAGCCCTCCGCTTCGAGGATGTTGGCGCGTTTTTCGCGTTCGGCTTTCATCTGCCGATGCATGGCTTGCGTCACATCCGCGGGGGGGTCGATGCGTTTGATCTCGACGCGGACGATGCGCACGCCCCATTTGTCGGTGGCGTCGTCCAACACCTCGCGCAGCTTGGTGTTGATGGTCTCCCGCGAGGTCAGAGCCTGATCCAGCTCCATCTCGCCGACGACGTTACGCAGATTGGTCTGCGCCAGCTTGGTGGCGGCGTCGAAGAAATTGGCCACGTTGTAGACCAGTTTCACCGGGTCGGTAGCCTCGTAGAAGACAATGGCATCGACGGTGACGACGACGTTGTCTTTGGTGATCACCTCCTGCGGGGGCACATCGACCACCTGCTCACGCATGTCCACCTTGCGCAGGGAGTCGAGGAAGGGGATGATGATCGTCAGGCCCGGCTGGGCGGTGCGTTGATAGCGGCCCAGACGTTCGACCACGCCCTTTTGGTAGGGCGAGATGATGCGGATGCCCAGCGCCGCCACCACGAGGATGAACAGGGCAAGCAGAATCAGAAAAGCAAGTTCCATGGGAAACTCCTGAAGGGTGAGGAGAAAGAGGGAGAGGGAGAGGGAGAGAGAGAGAGAGACAGAGAGAGAGAGGGGATCAGGCGGGGGCCGAGAGGAGGCGGACGATCAGGCGGGTGCCTTCGACGGCGATGACCTCGACCACAGCGCCGGCGGGGATGACGGCGCCATCGCTGGGCTGGGCGCGCCACATCTCACCATCGACGCGCACGCGTCCGCTGGCGCGGATCGGATCGATCGCTTCCAGCACCACGGCTTGCTTGCCCAGCACACGGTCGACGCCGACATTCTGCGGCTGATCGCCGCTGACCCGCTCGGCAAACCGCCGGGAGAAAAGGGCTGCCAGGGTGGAGACGAGCACAAAGGCCAGCATTTGCCACACCAGATCCAGGCCCAAGAAGGCGAAAAGGGCCGCGGCCAGCGCGCCCACGCCAAACGCGGCCAGCACAAAGCCCGCGGTCAGCATCTCGGCCAGAAAGAAGATCATGGCAATGATCAGCCAGGCCCAACGCAAGAGTTCGGCAGTAATCATAGGGCGATCCTTTTTGGGTATTGGTAGATTGGTAGATTGGTTAGTTGGTTGGGTGGGTGGGTGGTTGGTTAGGTGGGTGGGTGGGTTTTGAGAGATTTTTGGTTGATTTATAATTAATTAGATAAATATGCGGTTAAATATATCATATTTGATTATTTTGTGTAACCTCCTACCAATCTACCACCCAACCAACCAACTAACCAACCATCCAACACCCCCATTCTACCTCATTTCCCGCCTGCATCCCGACTCGGCGCTGACCGCGGGCTGACGCGGGCAGGCGTCCCACTTGCGCGGGCCGCGGCGTCCTAACCGCCACAGGGGGACAGCGCAGTTGCCCACGGTTTGACGCGTCCCCACCAACCCGCTACACTCATACACACGGGAGAGGAAGGAAGCCACGCGTTTTCACGCACCGTCCGCGGCGTTGGCCGCCAGATGCACACTCACCGGCCCACTTCGGGCCTGCCCCTTCGATTGCTTATGACCGCACCTCTTGCGCAGCGCCGCCTGCTTCTCCTTTTCAGCCTCCTCCTCTTCCTGACCCTGCTGCTGGCCAACGCGGTGCAGGAAGAGGCGCTGGCCGTCGGGTCAGAACCGGCCCAGCCTGTCGCGGGGGGCAAGGCGCCCTATCCCGGCATCTATGTCTTCCTCGACAATGGCAACGTCGATCCCGCCCGCTATCCCTGGGTCACCGGCGGCAACATGATCTTCCGCTGGCATGACATCGAACCCGCGGACGACTTTTGGGATTGGTCGGAGGTGGATCAATGGCTGGAGGCGCAATCTCGCCTGGGCAAACCCACCGGCATCGGCTTCACCCTCTACGATGGCCGCTGCTGCGGCGGCCTGCGCATCCCCCGCTGGCTGACCTGGCAGGACCCCACCACCGTGGCGCGCTGCGGCAGCCTGCAATGGGCCATCCCCCGCTACGATCATCCCCTGGTGCTGGCCGAATACCGCGAATACATCCGCGAGTTTGCCCGTCGCTACGATGGCGACCCGCGTTTGACCTGGATCGAGCTGGGCACCGGCATCTTTGGCGAATCGAAACCCGCGGACAACAGCGATTGGCAATGCCTGCTCGACGCCGGCATGACCGAGCAGGTCTGGTTCGATACGGTCAAGACGATCATCGATTATTACGTCGATGCGTTCAAACACACGCCGGTGCTGTACCAGTACGCGCCGGTTTACAACCCGGTATCCCAAAGCATCACCACCCGCCGCTGGCTGACCGATTACGCCGCGGAGCGGGGCCTGGGCCTGAAACACAACGGCCTGCAACCGGAGCATGAATCCGCGGTGATCGATGATCTCACCAAATCCTACGCGGGGGCCGGGCACTATGACCCCATGAACAAATGGTGGCGGGATGTGCCCATCGCCTGGGAGAGTTATGGCACGCAATACTGCGGCAATCCCCTCAACACCACGATCAACCCGCACCTGACCATGTGGTGCATCTACAATGGCCTGGACAAGCACCCCGATTACTTCGTCTTCTCTGCCGACTTGGTCACCGACCCGCTGCGGCAGGAGATGCTGGAGTTCGCGGACGCTTATCTGGGCGCGGAGGTGGGGGAGACCGACTCGGTGTGGGTGGCGCTGCGCGGGTCGGCCGCGGGGCAGTGGTTCCCGCAGAAGGGCAATTTCAGCTTCTGGCTCTATCAGAATGACGCCGCGCCGGGGGGGCGGAGTGTGGCGGTGCGGGATAAGACATCCGCGCCCGAAGGGATGTACACCCGCCGCACCGACCGCGCCAGCGGCAATCCCAACCTCTTTTTCGATGTGGACAACGCCTGGCTCTACCGCAACAGCAGCCGCACGGTACGCGTCGAGGTGATCTACCTGGACGAGGGCGCCGACACCTGGTCGTTGTATTACGATGGGCAGGATGGGGTGTCGCAATTGGCGGGCGTGGTGCAGAAGACGAACAGCGGCCAGTGGCGCACGCGCATCTTCGATCTGGCGGACGCGTATTTTGGCGATCGCTTGCCCGGCGGCGGCGGCCGCGCCGGCTCCGACTTCTACATCGCCAGCAACGACGCCGATGACTTCATCCACCGCGTGCGCGTGTTCAAAAGCGGCGTGGCGGCCACGCCCACCCCGCCGCCGATCGTCACCGCCACGCCCGCGGCCAGCCCCAGCCCGCCGGCAGAGCCGATCTGGGTGCGGCTGCGGCAGGGGGTGGATGGCTACAACGGCGTCGAGGACACCTGGATCGGCTATGGCTGCGGCAATGGCGACCCGAACACGCCGCACGGCAGCGACGCCACCCTGGCCATGCGCGCAGATGGCAACAACAACGATGTCTGCAACAGCCTCTATCGCTTCGATCTCAGCTTCATTCCGCCCGGCAGCCGCGTGCTCACCGCCCGGCTGGTGGTGAAGGGGGTGTCGCAGAGCAACGCCGCCCGCCTCTATTTCAACGCCTACGATCTCTACAAGCCGTGGGACGCGGCCACGGCCACCTGGTATCAGGCGGGGACGGGGCTGCTGTGGGATGCGCCGGGCGCGGATGGGGCGGGCGATCACCCCCTGCTGCCGGTGGATATCGGCATTTTTTCCGGCCCGGCAGAGTATTGGGGCTGGGCCGGGGCCTACATCACGCCCCTGGCGCAGCGCTGGGTCGATCAGCCCTACTCGAACCTGGGCCTCCTCTTGCGCACGCATGGCAACCCGGTGACGTGGGAGGTGGCAGCCAGCGAATACGCGCAGAGCCGCTTCCGCCCCGCCCTGGAGATCCGCTATTTCTTGCCCAGCGGCGGCGCTACAGCCACGCCCACACGCACCGCCACGCCCACGGTCACGCCTACCCCGACGGCAACGCCCACGCCCACGCTGACAGCCACGCCCACAGCCACCCCTTCACCGACGGCGACAGTCACGGCCACGCCTACGCCCACAGCCACGCCTACGCCGACGGAGACGCCGACAGCCACCCCTTCACCGACAGCCACCATCACGCCCACACCCACGCCCGGCGTGGGGCATGTGGAGGGCTGGGTGTATCATGACGCGGACGAAAATGCCCTTTTCGATGCGGCGGAGACGGGCATCGCTGATGTGCGCATCTTGCTCACCGCGGCCGGCGGCGACGAAGACGCGCAGATGACAGACGCTTCCGGCTATTTCCGCTTTGCCGATCTGGCGCCGGGCGTCTATATGCTGGCCCAAGAGGCGCCGGCGGGCTGGTCGGAACCGACGCCCACCGGGCGCGTGGCGCTGCTGATCAGCGCCAACCACACGCATCAGGTGCTCTTTGCGCACCAGCCCTTGCCCACGGCCACGCCTACACCCACACCCACGGCCACACCCAGCCCCACCCCGCAGCCGCATCTGCTGTGGCTGCCTCTCTACTCGCACTGACCGCCGATCTGGCGGAGCGGAGCGCAGCGCCATGAACGCCTCCCGTTGGCTTACACCTGTTCGCCTGCTCCTGTTGGCGTGGCTGGCCGCGGGCCTGATCGCGAGCTGGCCAGGGCTGCCCGCCGGTTCCGCCACAGCGGGCAGTACGCAGGCCACGCTTGCGCCGGTGTGGAATGTCAGCGACCCGGCGCCCAGCCGCCAGACCCGGGCCAAACTGGCCTACAATCCCTTTGCCGACACGCTGTTCGTGGTGTGGGAAGATGGCCGGCATGATCCGCAGGGCTACGTGGACACCTATGGCTTCGAATACAACACCGATCTCTTTGGCCGCGTGTACAGCAACACCGGCGCGCCCGGCTCCGAGATCGTGATCGCCGACGGGGGAGAATACGAAGACAGCGGTCGCTACGACAACGAGCAGTGGCCGGCGGTGACTTTCGATCCCTGGTCGCGGCGGCAGCGCGTGGCCTACATGACCCTGCCCGATGCCGTGCTGGCCGCGGGAGTCATGCAGACCACGACCTGCTACGATCTGGATGAGCGCACCCTGGCCCTGCCCGGCGTGGTGACCGATCTGGCCTGGTACACGCCGCCGCCCACCCTCACTTCCCCCTTTGGCGGCGGGTGGTATGACTGGGCCTGCCAGCACGAGCCAGAGGCCCTGGCTCTGGCCGAGGATACGACGCTGACGGTATGGCAGGACAGCCGCGAACGCTATGAGCAGGTGGAGGGCAAATGGGTGATGAAGGATGTGTACGCGCAGTTGACGGTGGCAGGGCAGCGCCGCTTCCCCGGCGGCCTGCTGATCTCGCAGCGGGGGGATGGGGCGCGGCTGCCTTTCATCCAGGAGAATCCTGATGTGGCCGGGGGCGCAGGCCGTTATCTGCTGGTTTGGGAGGATGAGCGGGCCAGCGCCGCCACCTCCGCCACCGGCTACCGCGAGATCTATGGGCGGCTGTTGACCTATGACGGGGCCGATCTGATTCTGGATCGGGAGATCCACATCGCCGCGGGGGTGGAGGGGACGCTGCTGATGGCCAAGCCCCGCCTGAGCTACCTGCCCCGTTTGGGTCTGTTCGTGGTGGTGTGGTCGCGGGTGACGGGGTACACCACCCCGGCCAGCGACAGCGCCGACCTGATGTTTGCGGTGCTGGATCGAGAGGGCGCGGTGGTGCTCGCGCCGCAGGTGATCCCCGATACCACGCTCAGCGCCGCGGCCGGCGGCGTGGAGGATCATGTGCACGACATCGCCTGCGCCGCGCAGCAGTGCCTGATCCTCTATCGCAAAGGCAACACCACGGCGCACATGGCCGCCCGCCTGTTGTTGGCCGAGGATTGGAGCCTGCTGCCGGAGCAGGCGGTGGACGCGCTGCCGGGGCATCACACCTACGCCGGTGTAGAGGCGGGCGCTGCCGGCGAGTTCACCGCCGATTTCTACGCCGGCTACACGGTGGAGCATGATATCCGCCTGGCCCGCTGGCAGAGCGAGGCGCCCTTCACCGGCCCGGTCACGGTCACGCCCACGCCGACGACCGCCGCCACGCCCACGCCCACAGATACCCCGGCGGCCACGGCTACCCCCACGCCCACCCCGGAGATCACCGCCACCCCCACAGCCACCCCCACGGCCACCGCCACGCCCACGGCCACGGCCACGCCCTCCCCCACGACCACCGCCACAGCCACGCCCACGACGCCGCCCTATCTCGGCCACATCGAAGGCTGGGTGTTCCACGATCTCGACGCCGACGCGGTGCATGATCCGGAGGAGCCGGGCATTGCCAACGCCTATCTTGTGCTCACCACAAGCGAGAATGATAGTTACCTGCGCGTGACCGAAGCCGCGGGATTCTTCTCCTTCCATAACCTCACCCCCGGTTATTACGTCCTCACGGAAGAGGCGCCGTCAGGCTGGAGTCCGGCCACACCAAGCAACCGCATTACGGTAGTGGTCAATGCCGGCCACACACACATCCTCACCTTCGCGCACCAGCCCCTGCCCACGGTCACAGTCACCCCCACGCAGCCCCCCACACCAACAGAGACGCCCACGCCCATACCAACAGAGACGCCGACGCCCACGGCCACGCCGACAGAAACGCCGACGCCCACGCCGACACTCACACCGACGCCCACGCCGACAGAAACGCCGACGCCCACACCGACACCGACCGCGACAGAGCTTGCAGCGCACAGCCTGTGGCTGCCCTGGCTGTTGCACGCAGTTGCAACCCCTTAAAACCACACACACATCCGATCTCACACCCACACATCGCGCCCCGTCGGATGTTGCCTCCGCGCAGGAGGCAGTTCCCTGGAGCTTTACCGCTCGAGGCGGTCATGGCATGAGCGCCGGCAGGGAGCAGCATCTGGGGTCATGATGCTGTCATGGGGAGAAGAGGGCCGCGGGCGGATCGCCTGCCCCCGCCACAGAGCTGGCCGCCGCCCGCGCAGCTTGACAGCAGCCGCCAGACACGCGACACTTCTGTGGTTGCTGACCTTCGGCCACCCAGCACAGCGGCGTTTCCTCGTCGAGCTGCTCTCTCCTCGCCATTTTCCATCCTTGCCAGCCCCTGCCCCTGCGGTCAGGCGGCCGCGCCCGTGATGCCCACCGGAGCAACTCGATGTCTCTTGCCTTTGTTTTTGCCGCTTTTTCTCGTCTGCGCCCCGCGCTGCCCCGGCGCGGGCTGCTGCTGCTGTTGCTGGCGGCGCTGATCGTTCTATTGGGTCGCCCGGCCTGGGCCGAGCCGGCGGTGGCGCCGGCCGCGCCCGGCGGCGTACCCCCGACCGGCCGGCCCGGCATCTATGTCTTCCTCGATTGGCAGAACCTGGACCCGGCCAGCAACCCGATCACCGGCGGCAACGCCATCTTCGAATGGAAAGTGCTGGAAAAAGGGCCGGGGCGCTACGATTGGGGCGTGATGGATCGCTGGCTGGACATGATGAGCGCCAGCAACAAGCCGGCGCTGGTGGGATTCAGCACCTACAACGGCACCTGCTGCGGCGGCGACATGGTGCCCTCGCACCTCTACCAAAAATATCCGGACATGTTCCTGGTCTGCGAGGACAATTGGGTGATCCCAAAATACTGGAGCGCAGAGTTCCTGAACGAGTATGGGCGCTTCATTCAGGCTGCGGGCCAGCGCTACAACGGCGATCCTCGCATCGAGATCATCGAGATGGGGGTGGGCATCTTTGGCGAGACCAAGCCGATGGATAATTATCACCGCGATTGCGTGGCCGCCGCGGGGCTGACCAGCGATCTGTGGATCAACACCGGCAAACGCATCATGGATGAGCATCTCGCCGCGTTCCCCAACACGCCCCTGCTGCTGCAATACGCGCCTTTCTTTATGGATGTGAAAGAGCGCCGCTATCTCACCGATTACGCAGCCTCACGCGGCATCGGCCTCAAACACAACGGCCTGCGCCCCGACGCCGACGCCACGCACATCAATGCAATCGGTTACTCCCTGTACGGGGCCGGCCAGTATGATCCGATGTTCAAATGGTGGCAGGATGTGCCGATCGGCTTCGAATCGTACGAATCGCAATACATGACCGGCCTGACCAACACCACCTGGGGCGTGCTCTCCGGCCTGGATAAACACAGCGACTATTTCGTCTTCGCCCGCGACCTGGTGGAGCAGACGGAGCGCCATCCCATCCTGCGTTTTGCCCAAGATCACCTGGGCAAGACGATCACCAACAGCCCTTCGGCCTGGGTGGCGCTGCGCGAAACGGAATACACCTGGTATCCGCAGTTCGGAAACTACGATTTCTTCATGGTGCAGAATGACGCGGTCCCCGGCGGGCGCACCGTGCCGCTGTGGAACGTGTCCAAATACGCGGAAGGGCGCTACACCCGCCGCACCGACAGCGCCAGCGGCAACCCCTACATGTATTTCAACATCGAGGATGGCTACCTCTTCAACACCCGCGAGCGCGTGCGCCTGACTGTCACCTATTATGACCAGGGCGTCGATTCCTTCGATGTCTTCTACGACGCCTGGGCCAACCCGCAACAATTGGCAGGAACGGTGCGCAAAACCAACACCCAACGCTGGCTGAAGGCCAGTTGGACGCTGGCCGACGCCCGCTTTGGCAATCGGCAGCCGGGCGGGGGGGCGTTCCCCGGTTCCGATCTCAGTCTCTTTGCCAGGGCAGATGGGGATGAGGCGATCCACATGGTGCAGGTGGAACGGCTGGAGCTGCCGCCCACGCCTTCGCCCACGCCCACACGCACCGCGCCCACGCCCACCCTCGCCGCGCCCACGCCAGAGCCGCCCAATTATCGCACCACGCTGCGCTTTCAACAGGGCGTGGGCGGCTACAACGGCGCCAGCGACACCTACATCAGCGCCTGGGCCACCAACAGCAACTTCGCCTCTGCCCCCGTCCTCTCCGTGCGTTCGCAAAATGTGATGAACGCGCTGATCCGTTTCGACGCGCTGACGCCGCCCCCAGGCCTGGAATTGGACAAGGCTCTGCTGCGCCTGTACATCAACGGGCGCAGCAACAGCACCCGCATCTACATCCGCAGCTTCGATGTGAACAAAGCCTGGATCGACGCCCAGGCCACCTGGACGCAGGCGCGCACGGGCGTGGCCTGGAGCAAGCCAGGGCTAGGCCCGGCGGATCATGCCAGCGTCTACACCGATCAGGCCTACATCTACTTCGATCAGCGCTGGATCGAGTTGGATGTGACCGCGCTGGCGCGGCGTTGGCTGACGCAACCGGCCAGCAATCGCGGGATCTTGCTCGATGGCTACAGCACAGCCAGCGTGCAGTACGATCTCCTCTCCTCTGAAAGCGAAGTGAGCCGGCTGCGGCCCGAATTGGTGCTGGAATTCATCAACCCCAGCATCACCCGCACGCCCACGGCCACGCCCAACCCGGCCTGGACGGCCACCCCCACGCCCACGCCCACGGCTACACCCACGGCCACCCCCACCCCGCCCACGCTGCACGCCAAGGCCGCCGCGGTCAACGTGGATGGGGATCTCAGCGATTGGACGCTGGACGCGCCTCTCTCTCTGAGCGGCCTCACCGCCAGCTACCACAGCGGCGTGCTGCCCTCACAGGCCGATCTCAGCGCGCAGATGTGGGCGCGGTGGGACGCGCATACCCTTTACCTGGCTGCGCGCGTCACCGACGACCAGCGCAGCGTAGACAGCGTAGACATCTGGCATGATGATGGGGTGGAGTTCGCGCTCGACGGCGAATTCGACGGCGACAGCTTCAGCCCCAGCGGCGGCGATCACCAGTTCACCGTGCGCCGCGCTGGCGAGGTGCAGGATCGCGGCCTGCCCACAACCGCGGCGAACGCAGCAGTGCGCGAACGCAGCGATGGCTACGATGTGGAACTGGCCATCTCCCGCGCTGCGCTGGGCGGCGTTGGCTTTGGCGATGGCGTGGTCTTGGGCTTCAACCTGGGCCTGAACGATGACGATGACGGCGGCAACCGCGACAGCGCCCTGGTGTGGCTGGGCCGCAGCACCTATTCGGGCGCCGAGCACTTCGGCCGGCTGATCCTGCGTGGGCAAGCGCCCGGCGTCACGCCCTCGGCCACGCCCACTGCCGGGCCATCTCCCACGCCCACGCGTACGCCCACCCGCACGCCCACCCCCACCCACACGGTCACACCGACGATCACCCCCACGCGCACCCCCGTGGCCACGCCCACGATCACGCCCACCCGCACCATCACCCCCACCCCCACCCTGACGGCGACGCCAACCGCCACCCCCGACCCCAATCGCCTCGTGCTCCAGCCCGGACTGAACGGCTATCAGGGCGTCAGCGACACCTACATCAACGAATGGGCGCCCACGGCCAACAACGCCGCCGGCGGGGTGATGCGCGCCCGCTCTGGCAACGTGATGAGCAGCCTGATCCGGTTCGAACTCGCCGGCGCCCTCCCCCCCAATCACCGCATCACCCAGGCCGAGTTGCAGGTCTACGTCTACAGCAAATCGAACGTCAACGCCATGGAGCTGTGGCTGCACGAGCTGGGCCGGCCCTTTGTGGCGACAGAGGCGCATTGGACGCAGGCCCGCAATGGCGACGCCTGGGCCAGCCCCGGCGCTCAGCACATCCCCAACGACCGCGGCGAGGCGCTGGCCCGCGGCCCGGTCGCCGTCGATACCTGGGTCAGCTTCGACATCACGGCGCTGGCGCAGCGCTGGCAGTTGAACCCGGCCAGCAACCGCGGGCTGCTCATCTCCGGCCAGTCCACCGGCTTTGTCGAAGCTGCGTTGATCGCCAGCGAGGGCACCCCGCCCCAGCAACGCCCGCGGCTGTTGCTGAGCCTGGCCGCGGGCACACCCACACCCACGCCCACGCCCACGCTCAGCCCCACGCCCACGCCCACCCCCCTGCCGGTGACGCTGCGCCTCGCTCCCGCCGCCGACACGCATTACAGCCAGTGGTACCCGACCAGCAACTTCGGCAGCGCCGAGACCCTGGCCGTCCGCTCCGAAGCCATTGCCGAGGCTTTCCTGCGCTTCTCCCTCGATGCCATCCCCGCCGGCGCCCGCGTGCTCGACGCCAAGCTGACGCTGGCCGTGACCGCGCAATCCAACCAGCAAGCGCTGCGGCTTGACATCCAGCGGCTGAACCAGGCCTGGAGCGAGCAGGGATTGACCTGGCTCCAGGCCAGCGAGATCGCGGCCTGGGGCCAGCCGGGGGCCGCGGCCATCCCCGGCGACCGCGCGGCCCAGGTGTACGCCAGCCGCCAGCTCACCGGCGCCGGCGCATTCACCCTCGATCTGACCGAACTGGCCCGCGCCTGGGTGGAGCAGGGCCTGCCCACCCAGGGGATCGTGGTACACGGCGAATCGAGCGGGCGCGTGCAATACGAGATCGCCAGCCGCGAGCACGCCAACCCCGCCCTCCGCCCCCTCTTCGAGATCACTTACCGGCCCGGCGGCGGCGCGGCCACGCCCACCGCCACGCCCACCGCCCCCAGCATCGCCACCGCTACACCCACGCCCACACCGACGCGCACAGCCACCGTCGCGGCCGCCACCGCCACGCCCACCCCCTCGCCCGCCGCGGCCGGGCAGATCGCCGCGCCCTTTGGAACCGCGGCCATAGATGGCGACCTGAGCGAATGGCCCGGCGGCGGCCTGATCCTCGATGCCGCCACCGCCCGGCGCAACAGCAATCCCGCCGCCATCACCGGCCCCGCCGATAGCAGCCTGCACATCTGGGCGCGCTGGGATGCGGCCTATCTCTACTTCGCCTGCCGCGTCTTCGATGACGTGCTCTTCGCGGACAGCGGCAGCGACCTGTGGCGGGATGATGCGATCGAGTTGGGGCTGGATGGAGAGTTCGACCGCAACCCCAGCAGCGCCTCCGGCGGCGATCACCAGTTCCAGGTGCGCGTGGATAACGCCATCGCCGACCGTGGGATGGCAGCCGATGCCGGCGTATTGCGGGCCGTGCAGATCGCGCCGGGCGGCTACACTGTGGAGCTGGCCGTGCCGGTGCGGTTGTTGGGCGGGACGCAGCCGCAGATTGGCGGCCGCATCGGCATCGATTTCGGCCTGAACGATGATGACGATGGCGGCGATCGGGACAGCCTGCTGGTGTGGCAGAGCACCTCCACCTATTCCGGCGCGAGCGAATTCGGCCAACTCACCTTCGTGGCCGGCGCCGCCACCCCCACGCCCACCCCCACGGCGACGCTGACGACGGCCACGCCCACGCCGACGCCCACGCCCACGCTGACGGCGACGGCAACCGCCACGCCGGCAGCCACGCCCGGCGGCCTGCTGGAGTTGGCCCCGGTCGCCGACGCCTACATCAGCGCCTGGTTCCCCGCCGAAAACTACGGCGGCAGCAGCACGCTGCTCGTCCGCTCGCTGGCGGTGTCCGCGGCGCTGCTGCGTTTCGACCTCACCGCCCTGCCCGCGAATGCGGTGATCACGGCTGCGGATCTCGACCTGCATGTGCTCAGCCGCACCAACGACATCCCCCTGACCGCCGCCCTGTACCGGCTGCTGCGGCCCTGGAGCGAGACGCAGGCGACCTATCTGCAGGCCGCGAATGGGGCGCCGTGGGCCGCGGCCTTCGCGGCCGGGGCCGGCGACCGGGCGACGACGCCATTTGCCAGCGTGGATCTGCCCGCCGGCGGCCTGACCACGATCGATCTCACCACCATCGCCGCGGCCTGGCAGGCAGACCCCGCGGCCAACCATGGCGTGTTTCTGGAAGGGCTGAGCAGCCGTTCGGTGCAGTACAGCCTGGCCAGCCGCGAATGGGCGCAGGCCGCGCTGCACCCCCGCCTGCGGCTGCGCTATCTGCTGGCCCCCCCCACGCGCACGCTCACGGCCACACCCTCCGCCACAGCCACCCCCACGGCCACCCCCACGCGCACGGCCACCGCCACACCCAGCCCCACCGCCACGCCTACGAGCATCGCCACCGCTACACCCACGCCCACGCTGGCCCCAACGGGCACGCCCGCGCCCACCGCCACGCCCACGCCCACGGCCACGCTCACGCCCACAGCCACGCTCACGCCCACGGCCACCCTCACGGCCACGGCCACGCCCACGCCCACGGCCACGGCCACAGCCACGCCGCAGGGCTGGCGGCTGATCACGGCCGGCGCCGACACCTACATCTATCGCAATTTCCCCACCCTCAACTTCCGCAACGACAGCCAGCTCCTCCTCGCCGCGCCCGACGCTTCGCACGTGCTGTTGCGCTTCGATCTGGCTGACTTGCCGCCCGGCGCCGTGGTGCAGCAGGCGCTGCTGCGGATTCAGGTGATCTCGCCGCCGCCCGCGGCCCAGATCGAAGCCTACCAACTCCTGCGGCCCTGGGAGATCACCGCCGCCACCTGGCAGCGGGCCACCTGGCAAGAGATGTGGGACGCGCCCGGCGCGGCCTCGCCCCTCGATCGCAGCCCAAGCCCTGCCGGCGCGGCCTTCCTGCCCACGGCTGCGGGCGAGATGACCCTCGACATCACCCCGCTGGCTCAGGCCTGGGCCCACGGCGCGGCCAACCATGGCCTGCTGCTGCGCCTGCGGCACGAGAGCTTCCAGAACCTCAGCCTCGCCAGCCTGGATACCCTGGCGGTGGATCAGCGGCCCCGCCTGGAACTGTTCCTCGCGGACGGGGGATAGGCGGATCGCCCCTCCCCCGCGCCGCTTGGGGCCGGGTCGGCGGCTGGACTACAATACCCCTCCGGCCCACCCGGCGCTGTCTATGAACCACCCCCACCCCTCCACCCCGCGCCTGATCCTGCTGAACGCCGCCGTCGCCCTGACCGGCGTGCTGGCGCTGTTGGGCTATAGCTGGCTGCTCGTCTACCAGCCTGCCGCGGCTCGGCAGCTGACCGCGGTCATTGTGATCAACGCCAACATCGCCCTCATCCTCCTGCACCCCATCGCCGGGTTCCTGGCTTGGCTCCTCCTCGCCCCCTACGCCCCTTTCCTCCCCTTCGACATCAACATGCCCGCCGGGGTGCCCGATCTGGCTTTCGTGCGCACGGTGGGCGGATTTCTGGCCCTCTATCTGCTGGCGCGGGTGGCCCGCAGGCGGCAGCAACTCTTTGCCCTCTCGCCGGTGGAATTTGCCATCCCCTTCTTCGCCCTGGCCCTGCTGCTGGCCGCGCTGCGCTCGAATCTGGGCTGGGTTACAGCCACACAACTGGCTTTCGACAGCTATCTCACGCCCCTGCTGGCCTATTTCATCGCCCGCCAGTTGATCGACACCCCGCAGCGCCTGCGGCAGATGACCAACGCCCTGCTGCTGGCCGCCACGATCATGGCCGCCATGGCGATCAGCGAGCAGCTTTGGGGCGTGACGCTGTTCCGCAACACCGGCACGCAAGATTTCTATTCCGCTGCCGGGGTACGCAAGGTGGGCGCCCTGCTGGGCAATCCTGCCTACATCGCCCTGGCCATTGCCGTGGTCATGCCCCTGGCGCTGGCGCGGGCGCTGGAGACGAAGCGCCCCCGCCGGCGCGGGGTCTATCTGCTGCTGATCCTCTTGCTGGCGGCCGGGGTCTATCTCACCTACAACCGTTCCGGCTGGATGGCAGGCGCGCTGGCCCTGCTGCCCCTGCTGCTGCTGGCGCCGCGGCTGCGCCGTCCCACCCTCCTCACCCTGTTGCTGGCCGGCGGTCTGCTCATCGCGTCCTGGAACGCCATCGAGAGCACCCCCGTGGGCCAGCGTCTCACCGCCGAAAGCCCCATCGACTATCGCGTGGGCGCGCTGGAGACGGGCCTGACCATCCTGCGCAGCAACCCGATCCTGGGCGTGGGCTATGCCAGTTTTGGCCGCATCGCCGCGCGCATGGGCCTGCGCGGCACCGGCCATGTCTTCGTCCTGCCCACCCCGCACAACAGTTACCTGCATCTGGCTGTGTCCGGCGGGCTGGTGCTGCTGGCCAGCTACCTGCTGCTGGCCGCGGCCCTGGCCGTGACCCTGATCGGGCTGGCGCGGCGCTTCCGCGCTGGCGGCGAGGCCTCCCCCTTTTATCTGCTGGCGGGGTGGGCCTGCCTGCTGGCCTATTTCGCCGCCTCCGCCGGGTTCGATAACAACTTCGCCATCTACGCCAACATCCTGTTCTGGAGCATCATGGGCGGCATCCTCAGCGCCGCCCAGGGCCAGAGCGCACGTTCCCTCCCTTCCTCTATCTCCTCCCACGCCTGATGAGCCTCTACACCCCCTTCCTGCGCCGCGTGGCCATCCCCGCCGGCGCCCGTCTGGCCGGCTACGGCGAGGTCATGCCCTATCTGCGCGGCCTCGAAGCCAGCCAATGGTGGTCGCCCGCCCAGATTCAGGAACTGCAAAACCAAAAACTGCGCCGGCTGATCGCCCACGTCTATCAGCACGTGCCCTTTTATCGCCAGGTGATGCAGGAACGGGGCCTCACCCCGTCCGATTTCCGCAGCACGGACGATCTGGTCAAACTGCCGATCGTGGACAAATACGTGCTCACCAGCAACTACCCCGACGCCATCCGCGACCATTCGCTGCCCCGCAGCCGGCTGATCCACGCCGCGTCCAGCGGCTCCACCGCCGAGCGCCTGCACTATTGGACGACGAAAACGCAGAAGGCGAAGAAGTGGGCGGGCCTGTTCCGCTGGTGGGAGATGGTGGGCTGGGCGTTCGGCCAGCCCTATTTCACCTTCCAACTGGCCCCCAACCAGGGCTTCAAGGGCTGGAAGCTGTTCGGCGAGCTGGAATGGCGGCTGTTGCGCCATCAATGGCTCTCGGCCCAGGAGATGACGGATGCGATCCTGGCCCACTACGTGGCCCGCTTGCAGCAGGCGCGGCCCCGGCTGCTGCGCTCCTACGCGGCCACGGTCTATTATCTGGCCCTGCGCATGAACGAACAGGGGCTGCACGCGCCCATCCCTGCCATCCTCACCACCGGCGAGATGCTGACCCCCGACATGCGCGCCGCCATCGAGCAGGCCTTCGCGCCGGGCCGCGTGCACAACGAATATGGCGGCGATGGCATGCAGATCGCCTGCGAATGCGGGCAACACGCCGGCCTGCACATCAACGCCGAGACCCTATTCGTCGAAATCGTGCGCGAGGGCCGCCGCGTGGCCCCCAATGAACTGGGTGAAGTGGTGCTGACCAACCTCGAAGCCACCGCCACGCCCTTCATCCGCTACAACATCCAGGATGTGGCCGCGCTCGATCCCGCGGCCTGCGCCTGCGGGCGAGGCTTGCCCCGCCTCAGCCGGCTGGAAGGCCGCCTCACCGACCTCTTCGTCACCGCCGACGGCCACTGGCTGACCGTGCATCAGTTCACGGCCTTCTTCTCCAAGGTGCTCTCGGTCAAGGCGTTTCAGGTCATTCAGCGCCAGGTCGATGACATCCTCATCCGCCTGGTGGTGGATGAAAGCTTCTCCGCCGCCGACCACCAGCGCATCCTCGACACCTTTCGCGGTTACATGGGGCCGGAAAATCATTTCGAACTCGCTTTTGTGGCGGAAATCCCGCTCACGCCCACCGGCAAGCGCCGCTTTTTCATCTCCGAAGTGATCGCAGGCACCGGTAACACGCTATGAACGCACCTTTCGCCGGGGCCGGGATCGCCATCCTCGGCCCCTTTCCCCCGCGGCCGGGCGGCGTCTCGGTGCAGTGCGCCATCCTGGCAGATGAATTGGCCGCGGCCGGGGCGCACGTCACCCGCATCAACACCGATCTGCCGGGGCTGCGGGGGCGCGGGCTGGCGGGACGCGCCCTCCTCCCCCCGGCGCAGACGCTGGCGGTGCTGGCGCGCATCTGGCGGACGCGGGCCGCGTGGCAGGTGTTGCACGCGCACGCGGCTTCGTGGTGGGGATTCCTGCCCGCGGTGGCGGGGCTGGCCGCGCGGGCGCTGGGCAAACGCCTGGTTGTCAGCTATCACGGCGGCGAGGCGGCCGCGTTCATGGCCCGGTTCGGCTGGCTGGCCGGCCCGGCGCTGCGCCGCGCCCACGCCCTCCTCGCCCTCACCGCCACGCAGGCCCGCCTGTTTGCCGCGCACGGCCTGCGCCCGGCCCTTGCGCCCAACATCGTGCCCATCGCCGCCTTCCCCTTCCGCCTGCGAGAGATGCCGCAGCCGCGGCTTTTGTGGTTGCGGCAGATGGAGCCGCGCTATCGCCCGCACGACGCCCTCGCCATCTTCGCCCGCGTGCAGGCGCAGCACCCTGCGGCCACGCTGACCATGGCCGGCGGCGGCAGCCTGCTGGCCGAGCTAAAACAAGCGGCCGCGCAACAGAAACTGGGCGGAGTCGCCTTCACCGGGCATCTCCAACCGGCGCAGATCCCGGCCGCCTACGCCGCCGCCGATCTCTTTCTCAACACCTCGGCCATCGACAACCTGCCCCTGACCCTGATCGAAGCTGCCGCCAGCGGTCTGGCCATCGTCTCCACAGATGCCGGGGCAATCCCCGACCTGATTGACCACGGTCAGAACGGCCTGTTGGCGCCCGTGGGCGATATCGAGGCTCTGGCCGGCCACTGCCTCAGCCTGCTGGCCGAGCCGGAACAGGCCCGCACCCTCTCCCTGGCGGGCCGTGATCTGGCCCAGCGCTTCGCCTGGCCGCGCATCGCGCCCCTGCTGGCCGCGGCCTACGGCTTGATGTAAACGCCGATGATGGCATTACGAAACCGGCTCAATCCCGGCCGGTCGAGCAAACGGCTGTAGAGCAGGCCCAGCACAAACGGAACTTGGGAAAAATAGAGGTAATCGTAGGTCTGATCAACGGCGGTGAGCAGTTCTCGGTGCAGGCCGGCGGCGCTGAGCGCCCGGTGCAGCTTGGGCCGTGTGTTGCAGCGGTAATGGGTGGGGAACACGTCCGCGGCCTCGACACCCAACGGCCCTTTGAACAAGCGGTGGGCGGAGAGGGGCAGCGCCCGCGAGAGCAAGATCACCGGGCTGCAAAAGGCCGGCGTCTTGAAGATCAACGCCCCGCCGGGCCGCAGCAGCCGGGCGAATTCGGCGAACGCCGCCGCGGGGTCAACCAGATGCTCGATCACGTTGTAGCAGAGGATGGCATCGAAACTGGCGCCGGCAAAGGGCAGCGTCGCCAGATCGCCCACCACCGGCTCGGCCCAATGCGCATCATCCAGCCCCTGCGGCAGGGCCACATCCACGCCCACCACCAGCCCCATCTCGGCGGCGTAGCGTTTCAGCACCCAGGTGCCGCCGCTCGAGCCGGCATCCAGCACGCGGGCGCCGGGCTGCAAATGCCGCTCCAACGCCCCGCGCATCACGCCGACGGTTACATCATCGGCAGTGGGATAGAAACGCTGTTTGAGGGCGTGACGCTGCTGGAAGGAAAGGGGCATGCGTTATGTATCAAGCGCCAGTCGCCCGGCGGTCTGTGCTATCGCCATTATTTCACAGCGTCCCATGCATCCGCTGAAATCGTTTGTCCCAAAATGACTTCGATCTGACGTACCATCGTGCGAAGCTGTGGGACAGAGTATTCTGGGTTAGAAGGGATGGTAAGACGATGATTGCCGAAAACCATGAACTGATGTCGTGTGCCAATGAATGGGCCATCAAAACCTAGCCTTCGCAGACGTTGAATAAAATCGCGCCGTTTACAGGGTATCCATCGGCTCATACTGTGGCATCCGGTTCAGGTTGATGCCGTCAATGACCGGCAATTCGTGTCCCATTTTCAAGCCGACCAGGATCCAATCTTCCAAGGTCGAGCGCAACTCTTGCTCGCACAGGCGCAGCGTGCGCGCAAACGCGATCACGCCAGGGCATGAAGGAATGTGGCCGGCAAAAGAATCCTGTTCGAGTTTGTCGAATACCGCCTCAGCCATTGCCTGTTCGACATAATGACTGAGAACGAATGGGGCTGTTGATAGTGCCATCGATGACCTCCGGTCATATTCTCGCACGAAATCGGCGATATGGCCAAGCGCTCCTCAACCGGTCACGATGTTCACCATCCGCCCCGGCACGACGATGACCTTGCGCACCGATTTGCCGCCGATCCACTGCTGCACACGCTCGCTGGCCAGGGCCGCGGCTTCGATCGTCGCTTGATCGGCGTCGGCGGCGATCTCGAGGCGGTCGCGCACCTTGCCGTTGATCTGGACGGCGATCTCGACCACCTCCTCCCTCGCCAGGGCGGGGTCGCCGGCCGGCCAGGCCTGGGTGTGGATGCTGTAGGGCTGGCCGATCCGCGCCCACAGTTCCTCGCTGATGTGGGGCATGGCCGGGGCCATCATCCGCAACAGGGCAGAAATGGCCTCGTCCCAGGCTGCCGTGCCGACCACCGCCGTCTTTTTGGCCTCGATCAGCGTGTTGCTGAAGCCCATCAGGGCGGCGATCATGGTGTTGAACTTGAAGTTCTCGTAATCCTCGGTGACTTTGAGGATGGTCTGGTGGGTGGCGCGGCGCAGATCGGCAATCTGCCCGGCGGTGGGGATGCCGCCCTGCGGTTCGGATGCCTCCACGATCAGCGCCCACACGCGCTGCAAGAAGCGCTGCACGCCTTCGATGGCGCGGGGGTTCCAGGGGCCGCCCATCTCCCACGGGCCGATGAACATCAGGAAGGCGCGCACGACGTCGGCGCCATATTTGCCCACGTATTCGTCCGGGTTGACGACATTGCCGCGGGATTTGGACATCTTTTCGCCATCTTCGCCCAAGATCATGCCCTGGTTGAACAACCGCAGCATCGGCTCATCGAAATCGACCAGCCCGGCGTCGCGCATCGCTTTGGTGAAGAAGCGGGTGTAGAGCAGGTGCATGGTGGCGTGCTCGATGCCGCCGGTGTACTGATCAACCGGCAGCCAGATCTGCCCCAGGGCCGGATCCCAGGGCATGTCATCGGGCGACAGGGGTTCGCCGGCTTTCCAATAGGGCGAGACGTAGGCGTATTGATACCAGGAGGAGCAGAGGAAGGTGTCCATCGTATCGGTTTCGCGCTCGGCGTCGCCGCCGCAGGTGGGGCATTTGACGTAGCGGAATGCCTCGTGATATTTCAGCGGGCTTTCGCCGGTGGGGCGGAACGCGGCATCCTCCGGCAGCAGCACCGGCAGGTCGGCGTAGGGCACGGGCACCGTGCCGCAGGTGGGGCAGTAGATGATGGGGATGGGTGAGCCCCACATGCGCTGGCGGCTGATCAGCCAGTCGCGGATGCGGTAGTTGGTTTTGCGCTCGCCGGCGGCGTGTGCGGTCAGCCAGGTCGCGGTGGCGTCGAAGCTGTGCGGCCAGGGCGCGCCGTCGAAGGGCCCGGAATTGACCATCACGCCCCCCTCTTTCAAGGCGTAGGCCGCGGGCAAGGCCCAGCCGGCCTGCTCATTCCAGGCCGCGGCCTCACCTGCCCGGTACACCTCATCCGGCACGATTACAATGGGCGTGGGGATGCCGTATTGGCGGGCGAAGGCGAAGTCGCGTTCGTCGTGCGCGGGCACGCCCATGATCGCGCCGGTGCCATAGCCCATCAACACGTAATCCGCGATCCAGATCGGCACGGGCTGGCCATTGACGGGGTTGATGGCATAGGCGCCGGTGAAGATGCCGGTTTTCTCGCCCGCCTCAGCCTGGCGATCCAGTTCGCTCTTACGTTTGGCTGCGTCCACATAGGCCCGCACAGCCTCCTCTTGCTCGTCCGTGGCGATCTGCTCGACCAGGGCGTGTTCGGGGGCCAGCACGGCGAAGCTCATGCCAAAGGTGGTGTCGGGGCGGGTGGTGAAGACGCGGAAGCTCAGGTCTTCCTGGCCCAGGATGGTCATCTCGAACTCGACGCCCTCGCTGCGGCCAATCCAGTTGCGCTGCATCGTCTTCACCCGCTCCGGCCAGTCGATCTCGTCCAGCCTATCCAGCAGTTCATCGGCGTAAGCGGTGATGCGGAATTTCCACTGCGCCAGGTTGCGGATCTCCACCGGTGTGCCGCAGCGCTCGCAGTGGCGATCCTCGCCCCAGACCTGCTCGCGGGCCAGGGTGGTGTTGCAGGTCGGGCAGAAATCGACCGGCGCTTCCTCGCGGTAGGCCAGACCCATGTCGTAGAATTTGCGGAAGAACCACTCCGTCCACTGGTAATAGCCGGGCAGGCAGGAGATGGCCTCGTGCTCCCAGTCGAACATCGTCCCCATTTTCCGCAGTTGCCCGCGCATACGCTCGATGTTGGCCAGCGTCCATTTGTGCGGGTGCACGCCATGCTTGATGGCGGCGTTTTCCGCGGGCAGGCCGAAGGCGTCGAAGCCGATGGGCAGCCAGACGTTGTAGCCATTCATGCGTTTGTAGCGCGCGCCGGCATCGGAAGGCGACATGGCATACCAGTGACCGGTGTGCAGGTCGCCGCTGGGATAGGGGAGCATGGTCAGGAAGTACCACTTTTGCGCGGTCGACGCGTCATCGCGCTGATAAAGCCGGTCGGCTTCCCATTGCTGCTGCCATTTCGATTCGATGATGCTGGGATCGTAGCGGTCGTTCATGGTGGTACTCAAGAGAGTGGGGATGTGGGATTGGATGCAGTCAACTCAACGAATGCAAAATCGCCTCGATTGCGGACTTTAGTTCGGGCGCCTCGTCTTGGGTGATGTCCCAAACGATTTCGATGTCTATACCGAGGTAATCGTGAACAAGAACGTTACGGAAAGCGGTAATTTCGGGCCAGGGAACTTGCGGCTGCAAGGCTTTGGTCTCATCGGAAAGGCGCTGCGTAGTCTCGGCCATGGTCTGAAGATTGCGGAGGACGGCATCCTGCAACGTGTGTGAGCGCATGAATTGCTCGCGGCCAAACGCAGCGTTCTCTTCCACGCGGCGCAGGCATTCCAGAATATGAAGCAGGAATATTCTGTCATCCTTCATAGCGGCTGCGCTTCCAAAAGAATCCGATCACGAAGCAGAGGGTTCAAGCCCTTATCGGTGACAACATCCACACCACAACCGAGCGTTCTCTCGAGATCGAGAATGAGACCAGCAGGAAACCATGGGCCAGTTTTCCCTGTCGGTGTGACCAGCAGGTCGATATCGCTATCAGCTTGAGCCTCGCCGCGCGCGATCGATCCGAACACGCGTACATTCGTCGCTCCATGCCTGGCGACAATGGCTAGAATGGTCTCTCGATGCAGACGGAGCTGTGTCAAGATATTCTTGGATTGCGTTTCGAATGAGTCGTGAGTGTTCATGATGGATATTTGATATTTGATACCGGATATTGGATAGATCGCGTACCAATTTACCAATCTACCAACTACCGATACTCCTCCCGCGGCGGGCTGAAGATCTCGACCAGTTTGGTCGGGGCCAGGAAGCGGGCGGAGTGGGGGGCGCCGCCGGGGATAGCGTAGGAGTAGCCCGGCTCGGCGATGAAGGTCTCGTCGCCGCAGACGAACGCCACCCGGCCTTCGATCACATATCCGACCTGTTCGTGCGGGTGGCTGTGCAGGGGGATGAATACACCCTCGGCGGCGGTGAATTCGCAGAGCATGGCGCGTGCGCCCTCTGCCAGCGTGCGGCGGAACAGGCCGGGAATCATTTCCACAGGCGTGACATCGGTGTTAGCGACGCGGCGAACCATTTTTATGCCGCCTTCCGTAGCGCCGGTTCAGGTACTGCCAGATAAGCGGTCATCGAAAATGGACTGGAGGGGATTTCCTCGCCATCCTCAATCATGGCTTCAAGGTGAAATTCGATGGCTTCGTACATTGTGGCAAGCGTATCGTCATAAGTGGCGCCTGTGGCAACACAGCCCGGAAGATCGGGGGCATAAGCAGAAAAGTTATCTTTTCCCTGTTCAATAATCACAAGAAACCGTTTCATGTTTAATCTTCCTCCAATTGAGCCTGTTGTAACACGCTCTTCAAAGTCTTGGGATGAAGCGTATCGCCAGGTTTGCCCGCGATAGTGACCGTGCCCTTCTTGACGGGGTGTTTATATTGACGATGGCTGCCACGTGTTCGATGCAATTGCCAGCCGTCTCGCTCAATCAGAGTGATCACATCTCGGACTTTCATCCGTTCGGGCATTTCCGCTCTCCGGTTGAAAACTGATTACTGGCGCCTGTTTACTGTTTACTGCTCAAGCGGCCACTCGCCCGCGGCGTACACGTGATCGAGCCAGCCGAACTTGTCGGGCAGCTTGCCGGCGGTGATGCCGAAGAACTGGTCTTGAATGGCCTTGGTGATGGGGCCGCGGCTGCCGGAGCCGACCGAGATGCGGTCGACTGAACGGATGGGCGTGACTTCGGCAGCGGTGCCGGTGAAAAACAGCTCGTCGGCGATGTACAGCATCTCGCGGGTGAGATAAGCTTCCCGCACCTCGTAGCCCAGGTCGTGGGCGATGGCAACGGCGCAGTCGCGGGTGATGCCGCCGAGAATAGAAGCGGACAGCGGCGGAGTGTAGATGACGCCGTCGCGGATCATGAACAGGTTCTCGCCCGAACCTTCGGAAACATGTCCCTGGGCGTCGAGACTGATGCCTTCGTTGTAGCCCAGATCGTGCGCTTCCATGGCCACGTGCTGGCTGTTGACATACTGGCCACCGATCTTGCCCAGCGGCGTGAACGCGCCGGGCGACATCCGCCGCCAGGAACTGATCACCACATCTACGCCCTGCTCCAGCGCTTCGGCGCCGAGATAGGCACCCCAGGGCACGGTGCCGATGATGATCTCCACCGGGCATTTGCGGCCATCGACGCCCAGCGTCTCGTAGCCGCGGAAAACCAGAGGGCGGATGTAGCAAGAATCCTGGCGGTTGGCGCGGATGGCCGTTTTGGTGGCGGCGATCAGGTCATCCACGCTGTAGGCCAGGGGCATGCGCATGATCTTGCAGGAATCGTGCAAGCGGCGATAGTGCTCAGGCCCGCGGAAGATGGCCGGGCCTTGGGGGGTGCTGTAGGCGCGGATGCCTTCGAAAGCGCTGGTACCGTAATGCAGGGCGTGGGTAAAGACATGGACATTGGCCTGATCCCAGGGGATCAAACTACCGTTCATCCACATCCAATCAGCTCGCATGGGCATAGTTTTTACCTCATGATGGGGAGATATTGGGTATTTGGGTATTAGGTATTAGGTATTGGGTATCAGATATTGGGTATTGGGTACTGGGTATTGAGTATCGGTAATTGCAAGGTCACTATCTAATATCCAATACCTAATATCTAATATCCAATACCTAATAACAAAAATCCCTTCATCCGAACAGGGACGAAGGGATCTCCGCGGTACCACCCTGGTTGTCGGAAATTGAAGACCGGTCGTTGTGCGACCGGTCTCATTGAGGTGGAGCAGAAGGGACTCGAACCCATGACCCCCACAATGCCATTGTGGTGCTCTCCCAACTGAGCTACTGCCCCAAAAAGGGATTTCCGACCACTCGAACGCGATAACGGGCGCACCCGTCGCCGGTTACTGGTCTATCGAGGTTCACCGGCGCCGCTCCCAGGCGAGTTCAGCCTTACTGCGGGTCCGAGGGCCGCTGGGCCGGGCTTGCACTCTCCCCGACTCGCTTTCGGACTGGCCTACTACTCCTGTTCGCTGCGGTCTTGTAAAATTGTGTGCCCGGAGGGAGCCGAGCCAGGTGGAGCTGAAGGGATTCGAACCCTTGACCTCATCAGTGCGATTGATGCGCTCTCCCAGCTGAGCTACAGCCCCCGGAAGACATCTTCAAGTCTATCTGCCTGCGGCTGGTTTGTCAAATTCAGCGGCCCTGCGGCGCTGCCTGTGCCCTGTTTGAAAACGCTGCGTGCGCCCTCCTTTGCTTGGGCCTGCACAGAGGTTGTGGTATCATAACCGCACTTCCTTCTGGCACTCTATAGATACGAGTGCTAATCCGGTTGCCGCGACCATGACTCCTCCTACGTCCCTCCCTGTTCCCCCGGAACTTACGCCCCGCCAGCGCACCGTGCTCGGCCTGATCGTGCATGAGTTCATCCGCGCCGCCGAACCGGTTGGCTCCCAAAACCTGGTGGAGACCTACGATCTGGGGTTCTCCTCGGCCACAGTGCGCAACGAGATGAAGCTGTTGGAGGAATTGGGCTATCTCACCCACCCCCACACCTCTGCCGGCCGCGTGCCCACGCACAAGGGCTATCGCTACTTCGTCCAGCACCTGCTGCGCGAGGCCAGCCTGCCGCCGGTGGTGCAGGACACCATCCGCCACCAGTTTTTCCAGATCCAGCAGGAACTGGATCAGTGGGTGCGGCTATCGGCCAGCGTGCTGGCGCGCACCGTGCAGAGCGCCGCCATCACCACCATGCCCCGCCCGGCCAATGCCCAGGTGAAGCATGTGGAGCTGATCAGCCTGCAGCCGCGCACAGTGCTGATGGTGGTGGTGCTGGCCGGGGGCGCGGTGCGCCAGCAGTTGATCGCCCTGGAAGACGCCTGGACGCAGACCGAACTCTACAATCTCAGTTCCGACCTGAACACGCGGCTGGCCGGGTTGGAGTGGCCCCGCATCCACCTGCTGGAGCGCGACTCCGACCCCCTCGCCCGGCAATTGGTCGATCTGATCATCGACATCCTTTTTCATGAGGATGAACGCAGCGAGCGCATCTACCGCGACGGCATCTCCAATGTGTTGCAAGCCCCGGAATTCGCCGGCCAGGGCGAGGCGCAGCGCTTTCTCAAGATCTTCGACGAGCCTTCGCCGATCGAACCGATCATCCAGACGGCGCGACAGATCTCTGGCGTGCAGGTGATCATCGGCGGCGAGCCTCCCTATGACCACCTGCCCGATGTCAGCCTGGTGCTCTCTCGCTATGGCCAGCCGCACCGCGGGGCCGGCATCCTCGGCGTGGTGGGGCCAATCCGCATGCCCTACGGTCGCACCATTTCGACTGTCCGTTTTATGTCAAATCTCATGAGCGGACTGGTTGCCAGCCTGTTCGGCGACGACGAACCCCTTGCCATCTCACCCCCCAACGAACAGCCCTATGAATGATTCCATCTCCCCCGTCAACGGGAATGAAGAGGCGTTCCCCTCCGCCATCCCTGTGCAGACGCTGCCGGTCGATGAGGCCGTGACCGCGCTGGTAGCCGAATTGGCCGCGGCCCGGCAAATGGCAGACGAGGCCCAAGACGCGACGCTGCGCGCCCAGGCCGAGTTGCAAAATTTCCGCCGCCGCAAGGAGCGAGAGGCGGATGAGCGTATCGCCGCGGCCAATCGCAGCCTGTTGTTGGCCCTCTTGCCCGTGCTCGATGATTTCGAGCGCGCTTTCGCCAACCTCCCCGCCAGCCTGGGCCAAGAATCCGCCGCCTGGGTGGAGGGATTTGCCCTGATCCAGCGCAAATTACAGGGCCTGCTGGAACGAGAGGGCGTCACCCCCATCGTGGCAGAGGGAGAGTTCGATCCCACCCGCCACGAAGCGATCAGCGCCGCGGCCAGCGATGTGGTGCAGAGCGGCCACATTGTGGAGGAAGTGCAGCGGGGCTACATGCTGGGCGATAAGGTATTGCGCCCCAGTTACGTGCGCGTGGCGCATTAATCAATCATAAATGGGTATTAGATATTAGATATTGGATATTGGATATTTCGTCTTTGCGAAGAAACCGCACAATATCCAATATCTAATACCCAATATCCAATACCCATCTTTTCACACACACCCACACATGCCAAAGATCATTGGAATCGACCTGGGCACGACCAATTCAGTCGTTGCCGTACTCGATGGCGGCGAACCTGTCATCATTCCCTCCTCCGAAGGTGGGCGCCTGGTGCCCTCGGTGGTGGCGATCAACCCCAAAAATAGCGAGCGCATGGTCGGGCAGATCGCCCGCCGCCAGGCCATTACCAACGCCGAGAACACCATCTACTCGGTCAAGCGCTTCATGGGCCGCAAATTCAGCGGCGACGCGGTGCAGCGCGCCCGCCAGCACCTGCCCTATCAGGTGACAGAGGCCCCCAACGGCGACGCGCGCGTGGTCATGGGCGGGCGCGACTATGCCCCCGCCGAGATCTCGGCCATGATCCTGCAAAAATTGCGCCAGGATGCCGAGGCCTTTCTGGGCGAATCGATCACACAGGCGGTGATCACCGTGCCCGCGTACTTCAACGACGCCCAACGCCAGGCGACCAAGGACGCCGGCAAGATCGCCGGGCTGGAGGTGCAGCGCATCATCAACGAGCCTACCGCCTCGGCCCTGGCCTATGGCCTGGACAAAAAGGGCGAAGGCAAGATCGCCGTCTACGATCTGGGCGGCGGCACCTTCGATATCTCCATCCTCGATGTGGGGGATGGGGTGTTCGAAGTGCTCAGCACCAATGGCGATACCTACCTCGGCGGCGATGATTTCGACTTGCGCCTGGTGAACTGGCTGGCCGATGTGTTCCAGGCCGAGCATCGCGTCGATCTGCGCCAGGATCGCATGGCCCTGCAGCGCCTGCGCGAGGCGGCGGAAAAGGCCAAGATCGAGCTTTCCACCGTCTTGCAGACCGAGATCAACCTGCCCTACCTCACCGCCGACTCCTCTGGCCCCAAGCATCTGGTCGTTACCCTCAGCCGCGCGCGCATGGAGCAACTGACCAAGGATCTGATCGAGCGCAGCATCGGCCCCTGCCGGCTGGCGCTGCAAGATGCCGGCCTCACCCCGGCGCAGGTCGATGATGTCATCCTCGTCGGCGGGATGACGCGCATGCCCGCGGTACAGGAGGCGGTGCGCCAATTCTTCGGCAAAGAACCACACAAAGGGGTCAACCCGGATGAGGTCGTGGCCGTCGGCGCTGCCATCCAGGCCGGGGTGCTGGCCGGCGAAGTCAAAGATATCCTCCTGCTCGATGTCACACCCCTCACCCTGGCCATCGAGACTCTGGGCGGCGTGGCCACGCCGATGATCGAGCGCAACACCACCATCCCCACCCGCAAGGCGCAGATGTTCAGCACCGCCGCCCACAACCAGACGCAGGTGGAGATCGTGGTCACGCAGGGCGAGCGCCCGCTGAGCAAGGATAACAAATCGCTGGGCCATTTCATCCTCAACGGCATCCCCCCCGCCCCCCGCGGGGTGCCGCAGATCGAAGTGACCTTCGACATCGACGCCAACGGCATCCTGCACGTGACCGCGCAGGACAAAGCTTCGGGGCGCGAGCAATCGATCCGGATCACCGCCAGTTCCGGCCTCTCGGATCAGGAGATCGCGGCGATGATGGCCGCGGCGGAGGCGCATCGCCAGGAAGATGAAGCGCGGCGCGCCCTGATCGAAGCCCGCAACCGCGCCGACGCCATCATCTATCAAACCGAAAGCGCGCTGGCCGAGGCGGGCGAAAACCTGCCGGCCGCGCTGCGTCAGGACGTCACTGCGGCGATCGAGGCCGCCCGCGCCGCCGCCGCAGAGGAGGACGCGGACGCGATCACCGCGGCCACCAACGCCCTACACGAGAGCGCCCGTCAGATCGGCGCCTATCTCTATACCGCTACCGCCTCGTCCCCACCCCCCGCGCCAGACGCCGGCGAGGAAGATGTGGTGGACGGGCAATACACCGCCGCCTGACCCTCTACCCTGTCTGATGGTGCTCACCACTGCCCCCGAACGGGCCGGCGTCGCCGCAGGTGTGCGCAGCATCAACCTGCGCACCGACATGCGCGCCATCGCCGACTTGATCGACGCGGCCTTCGCCCACGAATTGGGCGCGAACGGCCGGGCGGCGCTGCGCGATCTGCGCTTCCTGGCCCGGCTTGGCCCCCTGCTCTACCTGCTGATCCCGGCCGGCGGCGAGTTGGGAGGCTTCTTCCGCGGCTTCGTCTGGGAAGAGAATGGGGCGATCCTTGGCAATCTCACCCTGCAGCAGGTCGACGCCCTGAGCGAACGGTGGATGATCGCCAATGTGGCGGTGGAGCAGCAACAACGGGGCCGCGGCATCGCCCGCGCCCTGATGAACGCCGGGCTGGAGCGCATCCGCCAGAGCGGAGGCCGCTGGGCGATGTTGCAAGTGCGGGCCAACAATCACATCGCCCACGGCCTGTACGAGCGCATGGGGTTCGAGAAAGTGCTGGCCGAAACGGAATTGCATCTTTTTCAGATCCCGCAGCCGCCCATCCCGGCGCCCTCCTGGCCCGCGGGTTGCCTGTTGCGCCCCTGGCGCGGGGGCGATTGGCCGGACGCGCAGCGCTTGTTGCGCCAGACCCTGCCCGAAACCGCGCGCTGGTGGCACCCGCAGCGACGCAGCAGCTTCAACCATGGCGGCGATGGGCCGTGGAGTCGCCGGTGGGGCGCGCTCAGCCAGCAGGGCTATCGCCAGCGCCTGGGCCTGTGGCAGGAGGGGCGCTTGCTGGCCCTGCTCGATGTGGATGTGCGCCCGCGGGGCGAGCACGGCCTGGACATCCTCGTACACCCCAGCATGCAGGGCCAGGTGGAGGCGGTGTTGCTGGCGCATGGCCTGGATCTGCTGCGCGCCTACCCCCGGAAAAAGGTCAGCGCCCTGCTCTGCGACTATCAGCCCGAGGCCATCGCCGCGGCCGAAGCCCTGGGCTTTCGTTCTGCCTTCACGCTGATCACCATGCGCAAACGCGTTTTGGTACCCGCCCCCCGTGATCTTTACTCCCCCGGAGTCTTGCGATGACGACCTCTGAAGAACGCCAGCGCGTGTTGCGCATGATCGCCGATGGCGCCATCACGGCGGAGGAGGGCGTGCGCCTGTTGGAGGCGCTGGCTGCGGTCAGCGCCGCGGCAGCCCCGCCCCCCGGCCAGAGCGCGGCGCGTTGGTTCCGCGTGCGCGTCACCGATCTGAACAGCGGGCGGGACAAAGTCAACATCAACATCCCCATCGGCCTGGTGAATGTGGGGCTGAAGATGGGCGCCCGCTTCGTGGGAGATGTGGAGGGGGTGAACTGGCAGGATCTGGCGGCGGCGGTGCAGGCCGGGCAAACGGGCAAGATCCTGGAGGCGGATGATCTGGTGGATGGCGAGCGGGTCGAGATCTTTGTGGAGTGATTGCCTTGTCGCCGTGATTTGGCGTACAATGACATCGCCTTCCTTTCCTCTGCATTCAGGAGAAATCTCATGACTCGTTTGCTGTTGCGTCTCATCGTCAATGCTGTGGCCCTGGCCGCGGCAGCGTTCATCGTCAATGCCCTATTCGGCGCCGAGCGGGGCATCAATTACGGCAACGATCTGGCGAATCTGTTGTGGGTTGCCCTGCTGTTTGGGGTGCTGAACGCCCTGATCAAGCCGGCGCTGAAGCTGCTGACCTGCCCGCTGATGCTGCTGACCCTGGGCATCTTCACCCTGGTGGTCAACGCCCTGATGTTGCTGTTGACAAGCGCCCTGGCCGAGCCTTTGGGCATCACCTTCGAGGTGGGCGGGTTCTGGCAAGCGCTGGTGGGGGCGATCATCATCTCCTTCGTCAGCACCTTCCTGAGCGTGGGAAAAGACGACAAATAGCCTTTACGCACCACTTTCTAATTATCAATCATTAATTATTAATGATTGATAATTAATTCGTAACAGTTCACCTGATGTGTCATTGCGAGTACAGCGAAGCAATCCCCAAGGTGGTTCGTCATTTTTTGGGGGATTCAAGCAACGTTGGGGATTGCTTCGGGGCTATCGCCCCTCGCAATGACAAAATAAGGTGAATTGTTACATTAATTCCTGTCATAAAAAACGCCCCAACCAGATGTGGTTGGGGCGTTGGATGACCCATACGGGGTTCGAACCCGTGTTTCAGCCTTGAGAGGGCTGCGTCCTGGGCCACTAGACGAATGGGCCATGTGTTGGGTATTGGGTATTGGGTATTGGATATTTGATATTGGGTATTGGTAGATATTCGTTGATCCGTGAATATCCAATATCTAATACCCAATATCTAATACTGATCGGCCAGGACGAGAGAGATTATACCGCTGGGGCGGGGGGCTGTCAAAATTGCCGGGGGGAAGGGGGGCGGCGGATGGTTAGGATGCGGCGACCGGCTGCAACCAGCGCGCTTGATAGGGGGCCATGGCCACGGCCAGATGCCCATTGGCCGCGGCGACCTGCTCGCCGCTGAGCAGATCGCGCCAGGCGGGGGCGGGAGGCAGGCCGGATGCAGCCAACACTGCTGCCTGCGCCGACACATTGACGCTGCACAGCAGCGCCGCACGGTCGAACTTGCGCCGGTTGAGCGAGCGCGCCCGGCCCGTCTCGGCAAAGCAGGCCTGGCAGTTGCGCGAACCAAAGTCAGGGGTCAGGAGTTCGCCTGATGCCTGTCGCCTGACCCCTGACGCCTGCGCCGTCATCCGCCTCGACACCATCTTCCGCCAGGCGGACGGGAGCTACATCGTGGACAACGCCCATCGCGTCGTGCGCGGGCAGATGCCGGTCACCGCCGATCCCGAGGCTACCGACTTCTTACTGGCGCGCTTCATCCTGCGCCGCCTGTTTGATGGATTGCCAGAGCTCTTCCACATCTGGCCCCAGCGCCTGGGCCTGGGTATCCAGGTATGCCTCATCGAAAGTGTCTGCCAGCGTTGGGTCGGCTTCGAGGTACTGGAATACGAGCATGTCATAGATGTCGGCTTCGTGCTTGCGTGAGCGGCCTTCATCCCAGGCGAGGAACTTGCCGTAGATCACATCATCCGGCCGGGCGCACCATGCTATGAACGACGCCTCGCCGGGCCATTTGATATCGTAACGGATGCGCCTTCCGAACGCCTGACGATAGCGCGAATCTCTGGTCAGTGGGCTCAGGTCCGCTTTCTCGCCGCGTTTGCCGTCAATGATATTGAACGAAATGCCCATCTGGATCGAACTGCGCATCTGCTCAGGATCGGCGTAGTAGCGGGGCGGTGGATAGGCGGCAGCCAACGCCTGGATATGCGTCTCCTTGAGATCAACGACGATATCAATATCAAAAGTCGTGCGTGTGATGCCGTACATGGTGGCCGCGAAACCACCGATGATCATGTAGGGCGCGCCGATCCTTTCCAGCGTATGCACGATGTCAAGAAACAGGGTGAGGTCGGGTCTGTCTGCGTTCGGCACGCTCTATCTCCTCCAACACCTTCAGGTTGATCTCCTGGGGTGACAGATCGGGGTATCGCCGGCACAGGCGGACGCGGTGCGCACTGACCACCCACTCCCGCGCCGCCAACATGGCCAGCAACCGCTCGCCCGGGGTGAGCCGACCGCGAATCCGCATGAAGTTGTGATCCACTGGGTCAAAGCGATATTTGGGTCCAGTATCCATAATGCCTCGCGTCGTATCAGGAACACGACTGACTTGAATCATAACTCAGAATATGCGGTGCAGCAAACTGTACCGGCGCTTGGCGCATGCCAAGCGGTTGCCGTAGTATGCCCAACGCCCCTCACCTTTTCGCTTCAATTCCACCGGATTACTTGTCGAATCGCACCCCTAACAATTCCGCCAACTCCTGCATTTCTGCCGGGCCGCTGACCAGGATGCACGCCGATGACCTCGGCCAGTTCCGGGTGGCTGCGCGCATACTCTGCCTCGGTTGCCCGCGCCGATGACAAGGAGTTTGATGGGAGGCATAGAAGTGGAAGCTCTCTATTTTGTTGCCGCAGCAGGTGATGCTGCCAGCCAACAGACCTGATATCCCGCCAGCTCAACCGCCAGTGTGCCTTGTTTGGGCTTGAGCCTGGCGCGCTGGAACAAGTCGTAATAAGACTCGTCACCGCGGATGGCGTCCGAGTCCGCGGCGAGATGCACGGTCTGGCGCTCTGGCGATACGTTCACCAGGCACAGCAGCGGCCGGCCGGCGCCGGGCGGCGTGCGCAGCAGCGCAAAGACCGCCGGTCCCAGGTCGAGCACCCGCTGACCGCCTGCGGGATCGAACGCAGGCTCGCTGCGCCGCAGGCGCAGCAGCCGGCGATAGCCGTCGAAGACTGCGCCCTCATGCCTGGCAGGATCGGCCAGGATCGTATCCAGCGCCGCACGGTCGAACTTGCGCCGGTTGAGCGAGCGCGCCCGGCCCGTCTCGGCAAAGCAGGCCTGGCAGTTGCGTGAACCAATCAGGCTGTGCACGTAGATGCCGGGCACACCCGCCAGCGCCAGCAGGATCGCCTGCGAGGCCAGGAAGCGAGCCACGTCAATTGCGGGGTCGGGTTGGGCAGGGTCGTTGAGAAAGTCGTAGAGGGTGATGTTCAGTTCGTAGGGTGTGCGCGAGCCGTCGGGCAGGCTGCGCAGGCTGACCTGGCCGCCATGCGCCAGGGCGCGCTCGACCAGCGCCTCCAGTTCGGCATCGCTCAGGATGCCGCGTGCGGGCAAGACGCCAATGCCATCGTGGGAGGCGATGAAGTTGAAAAAGCTGCCCCCGGCCGGCGCTTGCAGCGTTGCTGCCCAGGCCGACAGCTTGCTGGCATCTCCGGTCAAGAAGGCGTGCAGGGTGAGCGGGGCCAGCGAGAAGTTGTAGACCAGTTGCGCCTCGTCGGTGCTGCCGGCGGCGGCCAGCGGCCGGCCGAAGTAGCCGATGTTGTCGGCATGGGGCACGTTGGTCTCGGTGATCAGCAGCACGTGCGGCGCCACCGCATCCAGCACGGCCCGCCACAGCTTGACCACGGCGTGCGTCTGCGGCAGGTGGATGCATGGCGTGCCGATCTCCTTCCACAGATAGGCGATGGCATCCAGGCGGATGATCTCGGCGCCGTGGGCCACATAGTGCAGCAACACCTCGGTCATGGCCAGCAGCACCGCCGGGTCGGCGTAGTTCAGATCAATCTGGTCGGCGCTGAAGGTGGTCCAGACGTGACGCAGCCCGCGACTGGTCTCCACCGGGGTGAGCAGGGGCAGGGCACGCGGCCGCACCACCTGCGTCAGGTCGGCGGCAGGGTCGGCCTCGATGAAGAAGCCGTCGTAGGGGGCTTCGCCGCGGCGATAGGCCTGGAACCAGGCGCTGTGCTGCGAGATGTGGTTGGCCACGAAGTCGAACATCAGGCGGTAGCGCCGGCCCAGCCGCGCCACGTCGGCCCAGTCGCCCAGCGCCGGGTCAATCTGCATGTAGTCAATCACCGAAAAGCCGTCGTCGGAGGAGTAGGGGAAACAGGGCAGGAGATGCACGCCGCTGATTGCGCCGGCCAGCTCGGCGTCGAGGAAATCGGTCAGGGTCTGTAAAGGGGGGCGGCGCGGCTCGCTGATCTGGTCGCCGTAGGTGATGAGGATGGCATCGCTCTGGGTCAGGCCGTGGGAAATGGCCGGGGCCGCGGCGCCGTAGGGGGTGCGGCGGAAAGCATCCAGGCGCGCGGCCAGGGCGGGCCAGACGTCGACTGCGGCGGCCTCGCCATACAGGAAAGACAACAATTGGATGATGCGTGAGTCAGGGTCGGTCTTCATGGTAAATCCCCGCAGAACATAGGCCGGCAGACGTGCCGGGCAGGCGCCACCAGGTGCACCTCATGGCAGGCGCGCCGGCGCGGCCTCGAACGGCCGTGGGCTGGCGAACAGGAGCGCGCTCTCGTGCGGCGCCAGGGCCACCGAGATCTCTGCCTTGCGAGAGGGGCCGCCGGCCCCCTTGCCCCAGTCGTACAGGTAACAGGGGCCTTCGAGGCCAAGCGCGGACAAGGCGTAGGCGCGCTCGACCGGGCTGTCGCTGGCGTTGAGAATATGCACTGCGCTCACCGGCTCACCCTTGCGCACCTGAACCACCACCGGATCGGCCCCGCCCAGGAACGGAAAGCGACAGACGCCAGCCGCCAACAGCAGGCGCCACAGACGCAGGCGGTCGGGTGGAAGCTCATCGAGGGCGTCGCTGGTCATCATCACGCCGCCGATCATCCCCGCGAACAGCGCAAGCGAGGTAAGCTCCGCATCGCTGAGGTGATGGTAGCGCTGGCGCAGCAGGATGCAGTCGGGATCGGCCTGCCACAAGATCCCATTGGCGAAGTTGCGCGCCGCCACGTCGCGGAACAGCGCCCGCGCCGCCACATCCTCGCGCCACTCCACGCCCAGATCGCGGCCGATGCGTGCGGCGTCCACCAGCCCGACCGACGCCCACAGGGGGCACCCACAGCCCAGCCAGGTCGCGTCGCCGATCTCCGTGCGGATCATTTCGGCGGCGCGACGCCAGATCTCGATGCGCGTCATGCCGGGCTGGCGCCAGCGGCCGCGCTCCGGCCCATACTCGGCGCCCCAGAACATGAAATCGGTCTTGAAATACTCGCAGCCCCATTCGTGGCGCCACGTGCGGAAGACGCGGCGCAGATAGGCAAAGGCATCGGGATGGGTGGTGTCCAGGATGTAGTACTCCTCGCTGCGCTTGTGCCAGCGAAACTCGGCGTACAGCCGCCAGTGCACCAGCGGCCCCCCGGCCACAGCCTGCACGACCCAGTCAGAATGCTCACGATACAGCCGGCTGCGGTTGCCGACCATGAACGGCGCGATCCACAAGCCCGGTGCAAAGCCCGCCGCGCGCATCTCAGCCAGCAGCGGCTTCATGCCGCGCGGAAATTGCGGTTTGACGTCGAGCCAATCCCCCATTTCGGGCGTGAATCCATCGTCAATCTGAAAGACGCGCATCGGCAACTGCGCCTGTCGCGCGATCTTTTCGACGCCGCGCAGGTGTTCGAGGATCAGGTCTTCGCTGATGGCCGCGTAGAGATTGTACCACGAACACCAGCCGATGATCCCATTGCGGCCGCGCCCTGTCTCCACCGAGCAACGCGGCGCCAGCGGTGCGGCATCGGCGACGAGGCGCGCCCAGGCGCGCAACGCTTCTTCGACGCCGGGATGTTCGAAGATCACCAGGCGTTCGGATTCCAGGCGCGCGCCCCCGCCCGGCTCGGTCGCCTTGCGGTCCCACAACGTTTGAATGATGAGCGCGGGGGCCTGCCCGGCGCCGAAGGTAAACGTCTGCTGGAAGCGGTCGTGGCGCTCGAAACCGATGACCACGCTGCCGGCCCCCGCGCGCGGCAGGAGCTGCGTCATGGCATAGCTGGTGTCTGGGCCGGTCCGATCCGGCGTGGGTTCGACGTAGGCGCTGCCATCCCAGCTATGGTAGCCCTGGCGCAGGAACGCCGAAATCCTCTCGACGGCGTTGAAGCGGATGCCGAAGTCGTCTGGCGCCTCGGTCAGGCCCACGACCCAGTAGCGCAGCCAGAGGCGCGCGCGGCTTGCACGCGTCAGCTCCAGGCCGAACTCTCCGCCGCCAAGCGCAGGCGCGCGATAGCGCCATTCGATACGCGTCGCGTCGCGGGCGACGATCTCAGGCCGCGCGCCGGCCAGCGGCGCGCCATTCAATACGGGATGCGCCCCGCGCAGCATGACGAAATCTGCTGCGATTGACAGCGCGTTGTCTGCGGCCAGCGTCGGTTCAATCAAGGATCATCTCCCTCCCCGTCTCCGCTGAGGCCGCGGCGGCCAGCACCAGGTCCAGCGACTTCGCGCCTTCGCGCAGGGGTGTGCGTGTCTCGCCGGCGGTGCGAATCGCCTGCACCAAATCGCGGAGCTGTAGGACGAACACATCCTGCTCTGACGTGATCGTCTCCGGCGCCAGGCCGGGCGCGGTCGTCGGCGTGAAGGTCGCGTGATTCCAGTCACTGAATTCGGCCAGCAGCCCGCGCGTGACGATGCGCCACTCCTTGATCCACTTGCCCGGCAGCGCGCCGTTGGTGGCATAGATCAGGCCCAGGCCGCCGTGCGGGAAGGTGAAGATAGTGGCGCTCACATCTTCGGCGGTGTAGCCGGCGACTTCCCGATGGAAGAAGTTGGTCTGGCGGCTGAACACGCTGGCGGGTTCACCCAACAGGTAGCGCATCGCATCGAACAGGTGAATGGCCTGTTCGACGAGCTGCCCGCCCGACCTGGCGCGTACGCGCCACCAATCCGCGTGGAGCGCATTGCAAAAGAAGCGTGCGCTGAAGAGGCCGGCCTGGCCGTAGGCCCCCGCCGCGTAGCCCTGCTTGAACGCCTGTACCGCCGCCCCAAAGCGGTACATGAACCCGACCTGCGTCTTGATGCCCGCCTCTTCGGCCGCTTGCACCATCTGCCAACCGGCGTGCGAGGAGAGGGCGATCGGCTTCTCCACCAGCAGGTGGATGCCGCGGGCGGCGGCGCAAGCCACCTCGTCGGCGTGCGCAAAAGGCGGCAGGCAGATCAGCGCCAGGTCGAGAGCGCCGCGGTCGAACAGCGCGTGATGGTCGGTGAACACGGCGGCATCCGCGGCGCCGTGCTGGTCGGCAAACGCGCGGGCGCGGTCTGCGTCCGTATCGCAAAACGCGACAAGCTCGATCTCGTCTCTGAGTTGGGCTGCGGCCAGCGCGTGCCGCTGCGCGATTCCGCCGCATCCGAGGATGCCTGTGCGCAGGGTTGGCGCCATGTCCTAATCTCCAAATTCGATCACTGCCTGCACGACGGCGTCCGGCGAGCGATCGATCAGCTCGAACAGCTCGGTCGCACGTGCGAAGGGCGCGCGATGCGTGATGAGCGGCGTCAGGTTCAGCAGGCCGTCCACCTGCAGGCGGACGGCTGCCTGTTGCAGGCGCAGCTTGTCCCACCGGTATTTCAGCTCGGGATCCACGCCGGAAATCTGCGAGCAAACGACGTTGATCCTGTTGTGATGAAACTCCTCGCTGAGGTAGAGTCCGCGCGCTTCCGCTTGGAAAGCGCCCAGCGCCACCACGCGGCCTGAATAGGCGGCCGCACGGATCGCTTCGTTTAGGGCGACGGTTGAGCCGGTCACCTCGAACACCACGTCGGCGCCCCTGTTGTCGGTGAGCCGGCGGATCTCTTCGGCCACCTTGGCCCGCGCCGGATTCAGCGTGACGTGTGCGCCCAGGCGCTGCGCCATTTCCAGCCGCGCATCCAGCCTGTCCACCGCGATGACGCGCGCCCCGGATGCGCGCGCCGCCTGGGCCACGATCTGGCCCGGCGTGCCCAGGCCAAACACGGCGACGGTCTCGCCGATGCGAACGCGGCCATCGTGGACGCCGTTCAACCCCACCGCGCCGATGTGCGAGAAAATGCCGATCAGCGGATCGGCGGTTGGCGGCAGGATGCGCTGGATGGCCCAATCGGTGCTTGCGACATAGTGCGTCCGATGCCACCAGGGGCCAAAGATGCGCGTGCCGAGCGGGATGTCGCGCACGGCCGAACCTGCTTCGACCACCTTGCCGACCTCTTCGTAGCCGATGTTGGGCACCGGGTAGGGCCAGCTCGGTGCGTCGCTCTCGACGAACAACCGCGTCGTTTCATCCCAGCGTTTGTTCATGTAGGGGCTGGTGCCGCGGTACTGGGTCATTTCCGTGCCCGCGCTGATGCCGGAGAAGAGCGTCTGAATCCGCACCTCATCCGGCTTGAGCGGCGGATCCTCGTAATCCAGATATGCCAGTTGCCGGGGCCCGGCAACGACCAGTGCTTTGCCCATGATTCTCCTTACAATAGAGTCGTTGCTGAATAGCGGAGGAGGATAGAGTTCCCCTACCCCAGCGAGTTGTTATGCGGCCGCAGCCCGAAGCACTCGTTTCTGGATGCGAG
>JAANMV010000367.1_pt1 | contig 56313 bp, 54 predicted proteins | sample 7279661 | NCBI WGS metagenome assembly JAANMV01 (sample SAMN14094540, study PRJNA606508) | bioreactor metagenome | isolation source: A lab-scale SPAN reactor treating ammonium-rich wastewater day 121 | place: Ireland: Galway | collected 2017-05-16
ATCCCGATGATGCTGATCTATGCCGCGCTGCTGTCGATCCCCGACGAGGTGATCGAGGCGGCCGAGATGGACGGCGTCACCGGCTGGTCGCAGTTCTGGAAGATCAAGCTGCCGCTGATCCTGCCCTCGATCGGCATCATCTCGATCCTGACCTTCGTCGGCAATTTCAACGCTTTCGACCTGATCTACGTCACGCAAGGCGCCTTGGCGGGGCCGAATTTCTCGACCGACATCCTGGGGACGTTCCTTTACCGGACCTTCTTCGGCTTCCAGCTGCAGATCGGCGACCCGCATATGGGCGCGACCATCGCCACCGCCATGTTCGGCATCATCCTGCTGGGCGTCGGCTTCTACCTGTTCGCCATCCAGCGCCGGCTGCGCCGCTATCAGTTCTGAGGGGAGAGCCATGAGCCAAGCCCGCCATTCCACCGCCCGCAGCCTGGCTGCCCATGCGGTGCTGATCCTCTATACCGTGATCGCGCTGTTTCCGGTCTTCGTCGTGGTCATCAACAGCTTCAAGAACCGCCGCGCGATATTCGCCGACCCGCTGGCCGTGCCCACGACGGAAAGCTTCGACCTGGTCGGCTATCGCACGGTGCTGGCGCAGGGGGATTTCCTGCTTTACTTCCAGAACTCGCTGGTCGTGACCGTGGCCAGCCTGTTCTTCGTGCTGCTGTTCGGCGCCATGGCGGCCTTCGCCCTGTCGGAATACCGCTTTCGCGGCAACATGCTGATGGGGCTTTACCTGGCCTTGGGGATCATGATCCCGATCCGGCTGGGCACCGTCGCCATCCTGCAGATGATGGTCGCATCCGGGCTGGTCAATACGCTGACGGCGCTGGTGCTGGTCTATACCGCGCAAGGGTTGCCGCTGGCGGTGTTCATCCTGTCCGAGTTCATGCGCGGCGTCTCGGACGACCTGAAGAACGCGGGCCGCATCGACGGGCTTTCGGAATACACCATCTTCTTCCGGCTGGTGCTGCCCTTGGTGCGGCCGGCCATGGCCACCGTCGCCGTCTTCACCATGATCCCGATCTGGAACGACCTGTGGTTCCCGCTGATCCTGGCGCCCAGCGAGGCGACCAAGACCGTCACCCTGGGCAGCCAGGTCTTCATCGGCCAGTTCGTCACCAACTGGAATGCGGTGCTGGCGGCGCTGAGCCTCGCCATCCTGCCGGTGCTGGTGCTTTACCTCGTGTTCTCGCGCCAGCTGATCCGCGGCATCACCGCCGGCGCCGTCAAATGATCCGTCTTGCAGCAAGGAGACCCCGATGGGAGCCCTGACCCTTACCCAAGTCACCAAGTCCTTCGGCACCACCCAGGTCATCAAGGGCGTGGACCTGGCGGTTGAGGATGGCGCGTTCTGCGTCTTCGTCGGCCCCTCGGGCTGCGGCAAGTCCACGCTTCTGCGCATGATCGCCGGGCTCGAGGACGTGACCTCGGGCGACGTGGCCATCGACGGCGCGCGGGTGAACGACCTGGCCCCGGCCCGGCGCGAGATCGCCATGGTGTTCCAGAGCTATGCGCTTTACCCGCATCTGACCGTGCGCGACAACATGGGGCTGGCGTTGAAACAGGCCGGCACGCCCAGGGCACAGATCGAGGCGGCGACCGGCAAGGCGGCCGAGATGCTGGCGCTGGCGCATCTGCTGGAGCGGCGCCCGGCCGAGCTGTCGGGCGGCCAGCGCCAGCGCGTCGCCATCGGCCGCGCCATCGTGCGGCGCCCGAAGCTGTTCCTGTTCGACGAGCCGCTGTCGAACCTCGACGCCGCGCTGCGCGTGCAGACCCGGATCGAGATTGCCCGGCTGCATCGCGAACTGGGCGCGACGATGATCTATGTCACCCACGACCAGGTCGAGGCGATGACGCTGGCCGACAAGATCGTCGTATTGCGCGGCGGCGTGGTCGAGCAGGTGGGCCGCCCCATGGACCTTTACAACGATCCCGACAACACCTTCGTCGCTGGCTTCATCGGCAGCCCGCAGATGAATTTCCTGGATGCCGGCAAGCTGGGCCTGCGCTCGGCCCGGCTGGGCATCCGCCCCGAGCATCTGGTGCCGGGCGGCGGCCAGATCGGCGGCCGCGTCAGCCATGTCGAGAAGCTGGGCGGCGAGACGCTGGTCTATGTCGCATCCGAGGACCACGGCCTTTTGACCGTGCGGCTCTTCGGCGAGCAGGACTATGCCGTGGACGAGGTGGTCGGGCTGGGCTTCGAGCCGAACCGCGCCTTTCACTTCGACGCCGAGGGGCGGCGGCTGCGCTAGATCACCACGACGCCGGAATGCTTGGCCTTGTGTTCCGGCTCGACATGGATGGTGATGAACGCGCCGGGCAGCTTGCGCTTGAGCGCCTGTTCGATGTGGTCGCAGATGTCATGGGCGGCATCGACCGTGGTCTGGCCGTCCACCACCAGGTGGAAGTCGATGAAGGTGCGCGGCCCGGCATGGCGGGTGCGCAGGTCATGCGCCTCGATGGCACCGATGGCGGTGTCCGAGATGGTGGCGCGGATCTCGGCCAGCGTGTCCTCGGAAACCGCCTCGTCCATCAGGCCCGAGAGCGAGCTGGCCATGACCTTCCAACCCGACCACAGGATGTTCAGGGCGACCAGCGCCGCCAGCGCCGGGTCCAGCACCGCCCAGCCGGTGAGGACCGCCAGGGTCACGCCCGCCACCACGCCCACGGACGAGATCACGTCCGACAGGAGATGCCGCCCGTCGGCGACCAGCGCCGGCGATTTCAGCCGGCCGCCGCGGCTGATCAGCACCCAGCACCACAGCGCGTTCAGCACGCTGGCCAGGCCGTTGACCAGAAGCCCTTCGAGCGGCGCATCCAGCATGCGCGGGTTCTGGAAGCCGTGCCATGCCTCGCGCAGGATCAGCAGCGCGGCGACGATGATCATCACCCCCTCCAGCACGGCGCTGAAGAACTCGGCCTTGTGATGGCCATAGGGGTGGCCGCGGTCGGCGGGCTTGGCCGCGACCCGGATCGCGATCAGCGCGGCGACGGCGGTGGCGACGTTCACCGTGCTTTCCAGCGCATCCGACAGCAGCGCGACCGAGCCGGTCAGCCACCAGGCAAGCGCCTTCAGCGCCAGAACGACCAGCCCGACGAGGATGCTGCCGAAGGCGATCTTTTCGGCCGCAGACATGGGCGCTTCCTTTTCCGAATCCGTCGCGCCGGGGTTTTATCCGGGTTGGCGGCCAGGGCCAACCGGCCTTGCGGGAAAGTTGCGTGCTGCGGGAAAGGGGGCGCCCCGGTCAGGCCCGGAAGGTGCGTGCCGCCGGGTTGCCCGAACGGGGACGCGCAGCCCCGGCATAAAGATCCGAGGATTTTTCCAGCTGGTCGCGCTGGATCTGATGCGGTTCGGCCGGGATCCTTCTGGCCGCCCATGCGTCGGCGGCGAAAAGGGCGCAGACGCCCGCGCCCAGGAAACCGAGGGCCGAGACCCACCAGGGCAAGCCCAGGATCATCGACAGGATTGCGGCTCCCAGGCTGGCCAGCACGCTTGTGAACATGATCCCCGTCGGCTCCACCAACTGAACAGTATAGTTCACATAGCATGCCCGAAGCGCGATTCAACGGAAGTGTTTCGGGTGGAGCGGCATTTGTCCGGGTGGCCGGGGGTGCCGGTGGCCGGGATGGTCCCTGGCGCAGCTAAAGGAAAGGGGGCCCGCAGGCCCCCGATCCGTCCTATTCCGCCGGCACCGCCGCCAGATCCTCGACCGGGGCGATGGGATATTGCAGATGCGGCAGCATCTCCCTGGGGCAGACTTGCAGGAAGTTCGCCTTTTCGTCCTCCCAGTTCTGCAGGATCTCCTCGGCCCGGCGTGAGCGGGTCTCTTGGTGGTGCCGCTCGATCAGGTCGCGCAGCTGCTCTTCCCAATGTGCCTGCGTCACCGGGCACAGGACCAGCGTCTCGGCGTTGATATAGTCGCGCGCCAGCCCCTCGGGGTCATAGAGATAGGCCATGCCCCCGGTCATGCCGGCACCGAAGTTCGCGCCGATCCGGCCCAGGATCACCGCGACGCCGCCGGTCATGTATTCGCAGCCGTTCGAGCCGCAGCCCTCGATCACCACTTTGGCGCCCGAGTTCCTGACCGCGAAGCGTTCGCCCGCGCGGCCGGCGGCGAAGAGATGGCCGTCGGTCGCGCCGTAAAGCACGGTATTGCCGATGAGGGTGTTCTCGGCCGCCTTCAGCGGGCTGCCCATCGGCGGGCGCACGACGATGGTGCCGCCGGACAGGCCCTTGCCGACATAGTCGTTGGCATCGCCCGAGACCTCGATCTTCAGCCCCGGCGCGGCGAATGCGCCCAGCGACTGGCCCGCGCTGCCGGTCAGGCGCACGGTCAGGTGATCGGGTTGCAGCTTGTTGCGCATGCCGAAGGTCTGCACGATCATCGACGAGGTGCGCGTGCCCACCGTCCGCTGCGTGTTCCTGACCGCATAGGAAAGCTGCATCTTCTCGCCGTCCGAGAAGAAGCGGCCGGCATCGCGGATGATCTCGGCGTCCAGCGTGTCGGGCACCGCGTTGCGCGGCTTCGAACGGTCGTAGACGATCTTTTCCGAGCCATCGACGGTGATGAGCAGCGGGTTCAGGTCCAGGTCGTCCAGCGACTTGTCGCCGCGGCTGACCTGGGTCAGCAGGTCGGCGCGGCCGATCACCTCGTCCAGCGAGCGCGCGCCGATGCTGGCCAGGATCTCGCGCACCTCGGTGGCGTAGAAGGTGATCAGGTTCACCACCTTGTCGGCCGAACCGTTGAACATCGCGCGCAGCTTTTCGTCCTGGGTGCAGACGCCGACCGGGCAGGTGTTCGACTGGCACTGGCGCACCATGATGCAGCCCATGGCGATCAGGGCGGCGGTGCCGATGCCGTATTCCTCGGCCCCCATCATCGCCGCCATGACGATGTCGCGCCCGGTGCGCAGGCCCCCGTCGGTGCGCAGCGTCACCCGGTCGCGCAGGCGGTTCATCGCCAGCACCTGGTGCGCCTCGGTCAGGCCCATCTCCCAGGGCAGGCCGGCGAACTTGATCGAGGTGGCCGGCGAGGCCCCGGTGCCGCCGTTGTGCCCCGAGATCAGGATCACGTCGGCCTTGGCCTTGGCCACGCCCGCCGCAATGGTGCCGACGCCCGAGCTTGCCACCAGCTTCACCGTGATCTTGGCGCGCGGGTTGATCTGCTTGAGGTCATAGATCAGCTGCGCCAGATCCTCGATCGAATAGATGTCGTGGTGCGGCGGCGGCGAGATCAGCGTCACGCCCTTGGTCGAATGCCGCAGCCGGGCGATCAGGTCCGTCACCTTCATGCCGGGCAGCTGGCCGCCCTCGCCGGGCTTGGCGCCCTGGGCGACCTTGATCTCCAGCTCCTCGCAGGCGTTCAGGTATTCTGCGGTGACGCCGAACCGGCCCGAGGCGACCTGCTTGATCTTGGCGCAGGGGTTGTCGCCATTGGGCAGCGGGTGGCTGTGGGCCGGGTCTTCGCCGCCCTCGCCCGAGTCGGATTTCGCGCCGATGCGGTTCATGGCGATGTTCAGCGTCATATGCGCCTCGGGCGACAGCGCGCCCAGCGACATGCCCGGCGTCACGAAGCGCTTGCGGATCGAGGTGATCGATTCCACCTCTTCCAGCGGCACCGGCTTGCCCAGCGGCTTGATGTCCAAGAGGTCGCGGATATGGATCGGCGGGTTTGCCCGCATGGTCGCGGTGAACTGCTTCCAGATGTCGTAGGACGCCTTTTCGCAGGCCAGCTGCAACAGCCGCATGGTATTGGCTTCCCAGGCGTGCTTCTCGCCCGAGCGGCGCGCCTTGTAGAAGCCGCCCACCGGCAGCAGATCGACCAGGGCCGCGCGGAAGCCCTTGGCATGGGCCTCTTCCAGCTTGGCTTGCAGCCCGTGCAGGCCGATGCCCGAGATGCGCGACTGCATGCCGGGGAAATATTCCGCCACCATGGCGCGGGAAAGCCCCACCGCCTCGAAGTTCAGCCCGCCGCGATACGAGGACAGGACCGAGATCCCCATCTTGGCCATGATCTTCAGCAGGCCCGCGTCGATGGCCTCGCGATAGCGGGTCATGATGTCGATCAGGTTGCCGTCCAGCAGCCCGCGCTCGATCCGCTCGGCCAGGGTGTCCTGCGCCAGATAGGGGTTCACCGTGGTCGCGCCGCAGCCGATCAGCACCGCGAAATCATGCGGGTCCACGCATTCCGAGGCGCGCACGTTCAGCGAGCAGAAGGTCCGCAGCCCCTTGCGCGTCAGCCAGCTGTGCACCGCGCTGGTCGCCAGGATCATCGGCACGCCGACGCGGCTGGCCGAGATGCCCTCGTCGGTCAGGATGATATGGCCGTTGCCGGACCGCACGGCATCCTCGGCCTCGGCGCGGATGCGCGCCAGCGCCTCGCCCAGGGCATCGGCGCCGCCATCGACCGGGAAGGTGCAGTCGATCTGCGTCGCCTGGTCGCGGAACATGCGGGTCAGCTCCTCGAACTCGCCATTGGCGAGGAAGGGGCTTTCCAGCATGGTGATCTCGGCATGGGTCGAGCTTTCCTCAAGCACGTTCTTGAGGTTGCCGAAGCGGGTGCGCAGGCTCATCACCCGGCTTTCGCGCAGGCTGTCGATGGGCGGGTTCGTCACCTGGCTGAAGTTCTGCCGGAAGTAATGCGACAGCGGCCGGAACTGGCGCGACAGCACCGCGGGCGGCGTGTCGTCGCCCATCGAGGCCAGCGCCTCCTTGGCGTCCTCGGCCATCGGGACCAGCATCTGCTCGACCAGCTCGACCGTATAGCCGACGGCGATCTGGCGGCGGTGCAGTTCCTCGCCGACATGCAGCGGGGTCTCGGGCAGCTTGGCCATCAGCTCCGAGGGCTGGACGACCTTTTCCACCCAGTCGCCAAAGGGCTGGCTGGCCGCCAGGTGGTCCTTGATCTCGCGGTCGTGGTAAAGCTTGCCCTCGGCCATGTCGACGGCGATCATCTGGCCCGGACCCAGCGCGCCCTTTTCGCGCACGGCGGTCTCGTTCACCGGGACCATGCCGGCCTCGGAGCCCGCGATCAGCAGGTTGTCGCCGGTCACGACATAGCGCAGCGGCCGCAGCCCGTTGCGGTCCAGGCCGCCGCAGACCCAGCGCCCGTCGGTCATCGCCAGCGCCGCCGGCCCGTCCCAGGGCTCCATGATCGAATTGCAATAGGCATACATGTCCGCCCAGGCCTTGGGCATGTCGGTGGTGGCCTTGGACCAGGCCTCCGGCACCAGGATGGTCTTGGTCATCGGCGCATTGCGCCCCGAGCGCACCAGCACCTCGAACACCGCGTCCAGCGCCGCGGAATCGGACGAGCCGCCGGGGATGATCGGCTTGATGTCCTCGGCCATCTCGCCGAAGGTCCGCGAGGCCATGCGGATCTCGTGGCTGCGCATCCAGTTCGAGTTGCCCTTGAGCGTGTTGATCTCGCCGTTATGGGCCAGCATGCGGAAGGGCTGCGCCAGCCACCATTGCGGGAAGGTGTTGGTGGAATAGCGCTGGTGATAGATGGCAAAGGCGGATTCGAAGCGCTCGTCCTTGAGGTCGGGATAGAACTCGGCCACCTGTTCGGCCAGCATCATGCCCTTGTAGATGATGCTGCGGCAGGACAGCGTGCAGATATACATGCCCGCGATCTGCGCCGCCATCGCCGCCTTCTCGATCCGGCGGCGGATGATGTAAAGCTCGCGCTCGAACTGCTCGTCGTCGATGTCCTTGTCGCAGCGGATCAGGATCTGCTCGATCTCGGGGCGGGTGGCATTGGCCTTTTCGCCCAGGACTGAGGTGTTCACCGGCACGTGGCGCCAGCCGTAGATGTAATGGCCCATGCGCAGCACTTCGGATTCCACGATGGTCCGGCAACGCTCCTGCGCGGCGAAATCGGTGCGCGGTAGGAAGACCTGGCCCACGGCGATCAGCTTGTCGTGGTCGGGCTCGTGCCCGGTGCGGCGCACCTGGTCGTAGAAGAAGGGCACCGGGATCTGCACATGGATGCCGGCGCCGTCGCCGGTCTTGCCGTCGGCGTCCACGGCGCCGCGGTGCCAGATCGCCTTCAGCGCGGTGATGCCGCTTTCCACCACCTTGCGGCTGGCCTTGCCGTCGATGCTGACGACCAGCCCGACCCCGCAGGACGAATGCTCGTCCTCGGCACGGTAGAGCGAATGTTCCGCCATCCAGTCGCGGCGGGCCTGTTCCTGCTGTTCCCAGCTCATCTGTTCACAGTCCTTCACGTCCGTGCCTCCTTCGTAAGCTGCCACAGGATGTCGGCGCCCTGGCCGCCCACCATCTGCAGGTCGCAATCATATTCCGGCTTGGTCGAGCCGAAGCCGGGCTGTCCGGGGAACGAGAACGTCACCGGGCTGTCGTTGGTCTGCTGCACGGCGCCGGTCCAGTCCTCGGAGGTCTCGACCCCGCCGTAGAACCGCCCCTGCGCGCGGCTGATGAATTGCTGGCCGCGGCGCTGGATCAGCACCTGGCCGGATTCGCCATAGGTGGTCAGCTCGAAGCGCGTGACTTCCAGCGTCACCCCGTCGATCTGCACCTTTTCGCCGGTCAGCTCGTCATGGCCCACATGGCGCAGCCGCTCGCCGCTGTTCGAGCGGGTCCAGAAATCGAAATCGTCGCGCCCGGTCTCCAGCAGCGTGCTGAACGAGGCGTGGTCCTGCGCCTCGTCCTCCAGCAGGTCGGTCAGGCCGCTGCGCAGGTCGGTGCTTTCCATCCAGCGCGTCTCGCGGTCGATGCGCGACTGGAAGGTCGGGCCCTCGGGGGTGAAATAGGTCACCCGCTGGTCCCCCGGCGCATCCGAGCCGCAGCGATAATGCTGCGAGACGCTGCAACCGCGGTTCTGCACCGTGATCTCCAGCTTGCAGCCGGAAGGCGGGGTGAAATTCGCCGCCGCGGCGGGCAGGGCAGGAAGCGTCAGCATGGCTGCCATTCCTGCCGCCAGCACCATGCCACGCGCCATCGGCGCGGCGCCGGGTGCGGGGCTGGGGCGTGGTTGTCGTGCCATGGCCGCCCCCTATTCGGCCGCGACGCGGGCGGCACCCGACAGGTAGCCGGCGATGCTGTCGGCGGCCTCGCGGCCGTCGCGGATCGCCCAGACCACCAGGCTGGCGCCGCGCACGATGTCGCCCACGGCAAAGACGCCGGGCAGGCTGGTCTGGTGCGTCTGGTAATCGGCCTTGATCGTGCCCCAGCGCGTGACCTCCAGCCCATCGACGCCCCAAAGCCGCGGCAGTTCCTCGGGCTCGAAACCCAGCGCCTTGATGACCAGCTCGGCCGGCTCGTCGTAATCGGCGCCCTCGATCAGTTCCGGCGACTGCCGGCCCGAGACATCGGGCTGGCCCAGCCGCATCCGCTGCACCCGCACGGCGCTGATGGTCGGGATCTCGCCGGTGTCGTCGACGTCGCGTTCCTGCGCGACCATCGCCTCGCCGGTGACATGGCCGGTAAAGGCGCCGGGGGCGGACAGCCAGACGAACTCGACGCCTTCTTCCTCGGCGTTCTGCACCTCGCGCTGGCTGCCGGGCATGTTGGCCCGGTCGCGGCGGTAAAGGCATTTCACCGATTGCGCGCCCTGGCGGATCGCAGTCCTGACGCAATCCATGGCGGTGTCGCCGCCGCCGATGACCACGACGCGCTTGCCCTTGGCGTTCAGCTCGCCATCCTCGTAGTCGGGGATCTCGTCGCCCAGGTCCACCCGGTTCGAGGCGGTCAGGTAATCCAGCGCCCGCACCACGCCCTTGGCGGCGGCATTGTCGATGTCCAGGTCGCGGGTCTTGTAGACGCCGGTCGCGATCAGCACCGCGTCATGCTTGCCGCGGATGGCGTCGAAGCTGATGTCCTCGCCGACATTGACGTTCAGCACGAAGTCCACGCCGCCCTGGGCCAGCTGCTCCGTGCGCCGCTCGACCACCTGCTTTTCCAGCTTGAAGCCGGGGATGCCATAGATCATCAGCCCGCCGGCGCGGTCGTGGCGGTCATAGACCGTGACCTGGAAGCCCATGCGGCGCAGCCGGTCGGCGGCGGCAAGCCCGCCGGGCCCGGCGCCGATGATGCCGATGGATTCCGGTCGTTCCTGCATCGGCACGACCGGGGTGATCCAGCCCTGCTCCCAGGCGGTGTCGGTGATGTATTTCTCGATGGCGCCGATGGTGACGGTGCCGTGGCCGGACTGTTCGATGACGCAATTGCCCTCGCACAGCCGGTCCTGCGGGCAGATGCGGCCACAAATCTCGGGGAAGGTGTTGGTCTCCTGGCTGCGCAGATAGGCTTCCTGCGTGCGGCCCTCGGCGGTCAGGCGCAGCCAGTCGGGGATGTTGTTGTGCAGCGGGCAATGGCTCTGGCAATAGGGCACGCCGCATTGGCTGCAGCGGCTGGCCTGTTCCTTGGCCTTGGCTTCGGCGAACTCGCGATAGATCTCGTGGAAATCTTCCGAGCGGGATGCCGCGTCACGCTTTTCGGGCATCTCGCGCCCGATGGTGACGAATTTGAGCATCTTCTGCGTGGCCATGGCTGCGCGTCCTTCGATGACGAGGGTGTTCACAGCCTGATAAGACAGGCTGCCGTCAAAGAAAAGTCAGCACAGTTGACCTAATTAACGATTCTTCCGATCCGCCTTCACTTTTTCATGCTGCAAATGCGAAAAATGGGTCAGTATTGTTTACTATCCTGCCTGCAAAGCCAGCAGAACCACGGCCCCGACCACGATTCGCCACCAGGCGAAGAAGCCGTAGCCATAGGTCGAGACATAGTTCAGCAACCCCCGCACCACGACCACGGCGGCCAGGAAGGCGCAGACGAAGCCCAGCACGATGTTCCCGGTCGCCGCTGCGTCCAGGATGTCGCGGTTCTTGTAGAGGTCATAGACGAAAGCGCCCAGCATCGTCGGCATGGACAGGAAAAAGCTGAATTCCGCGGCAGAACGCTTGTCCGCGCCCAGAAGCAGGGCACCGACGATGGTCGCCCCCGAACGCGAGACGCCGGGAATCATCGCCAGGCACTGGATGAAGCCGATCTTCAGCGCCATGGGCAGCGGGAAATCCTCGGCCGAGAAATGGCGCGGCCGGGTCGCCATCCGGTCCACGAACAGCAGCACCACCCCGCCGACGATCAGCATGATGGCGATCAGGGCCGGGGTTTCGAACAGCACTTCCTTGATGATGCGATGCGCCAGCACGCCGATCACCACCGCGGGCAGGAAGGCCAGCAGCACCGCCAGGATGAAGCGCCGCGCGCGCGGGTCATGCGGCGCGCTGGTGAAGATCCGCCACAGCCGCCCGGAATAGACGCCCAGGATGGCCATGATGGCGCCCAGCTGGATCAGCACCTCGAAGGCGCGGCCAGGCGAATCGAAGCCCAGGAAATGCCCGGCCAGCAGCACGTGGCCGGTCGAGGACACGGGAATGAACTCGGTCAGCCCCTCCAGCAGACCAAGGGCGGCGGCAACGAGGGTGTTGTGGTCCATCAGCCGTTGCGCAGGTTCTTCGCCGAGGCGGTGATCGCCTCATATTGCCCCGAGGACCGGAAGCGCCACAGGTATTGCGCGATGATCGCGGGGGCGGCGGTCGGCTCGATCCCCAGGTCGGCAAAGGTCTTGACCTGTTCCGAGACCCGGTTGGGACGGCGCAGCAGCCGGGCCTGGTCGCGGGTCATGATGCGGTTGGTCAGAAGCCCGCCGCTGACGGTCTGCACCGTGTCCAGCACCGATCCCATCACCCCGCCCAGCCAATGCGGCAGGCCGACGATGGCGCGGCGGCGGCCGGTCGCGACCAGCACCTGCTGCGCCACCTCGCGCATGGTCAGCACATCGGGGCCGCCCAGCTCATAGATGCCGGGCCGGGCCTGTCCCGCGGCCGCCATGGCGGCGGCCTGGGCCACGTCCTCGACATAGACCGGCTGCATCGGCGTCCTGGCGCCTGGCACCAGCAGGATCGGTCCCAGCCGGGTCATCGAGGCGATGCGGTTGTAGAAATGATCGTCCGGCCCGAACATGACCGAGGGGCGCAGGATCACCGCATCGGGGCGATGCGCCAGCACCGCAGCCTCGCCCCGGCCCTTGGAGGCGGCATAGCGGCTGTCCGAATCCGGGTCCGCGCCGATGGCCGAGACATGCACGAAATGCCGGACGCCGGTTTCGGCGGCGATGCGGGCGATGCGGCCCGCGGCTTCTTCGTGGATGGCGTCGAAGGTGTTCCTGCCTTCGCGCACCATGATGCCGACGCAGTTGATCACCGCATCCGCATCGGCCATGCAGGCGGTCACGGACAGGTCGTCGCGGACGTTGCAGGGCACCGGCTCGACCTGGCCGGGCGCGCCATAGGTGCGCACCACGCCGGCTTCGTTCGGGCGGCGGACGGCGACGCGGATGCGCCAGCCCTGGGCGGCCATGATCCGTGCGATCTGCCGGCCCAGGAATCCAGACCCGCCATAAATGGTGACAAGCTTGGCTGCGGACATGCGGCGCTCCCTTCGTGCGTGCTTGATCGTTCAATACCCAAGCCTTCCGCCAGCGGCAAGCCGTGGCCGCCGGCCTGCGACGATCGGGTCCGCCTTGCCGGCCGCTTCCGGCGTGCGCCGCGCCCCTTCTACGGCCGGGCGAGGGCGGCAAACGGGCCCGGCATGAAAGACCTGTCAGGTCGCGCCATTTAGAGGTGCGGCCTTGCCGCCGCGACCGCGTGCGCCATGGGGGTCATGGCGACCGACATGGGCGGCCTGCTCTCGGTCGCCTGGGCGGGGCTGTGTGGATGACTTCGACCGCGGGAGGATCGAGCGGGTCTGTATAAGGCGAAGGGGGCGGTCATGCCGGGCCGTCCGGCTGAAGGGGGCCGGGGCCGCCTGGCCGGGGCGCGGCTTTCCGGCGCCGCCAGCCCATGGACTGCGGCCCAGAACAAGGCCAGGGCGAGGGCCTGGGCGAGGGCGTGAAACGGGGGCGTGAAAAAGATTTGCGGCCGGGCGCAGATTTTTGTCGATCCCCCGTTGACACCCCCTGCGGCTGGGCTTAATCACCCGGCTCACGCGACCTGCCCAGGTGGCGGAATTGGTAGACGCGCACGGTTCAGGTCCGTGTGCCGCAAGGCGTGGAGGTTCGAGTCCTCTCCTGGGCACCATGAACAAAAGCCGCGCAAGCCCTTGGGTTTGCGCGGCTTTTGCTTTGCGCGGCAGGGGCCCTTTCGGGCGGGCCTTGCCGCCGGTGGCGCGGTTGCATGAGTATTTGGGGAACGAAGAAGCCATGCGGAGCCGCGAAGGGCGTCGCCATGGCCTTCCCGGCCAGGAAGGGTGCCGGCAGGGCGCCGTGGGGAAAGGAAAGCAAGCCGCATGATACCGCGTTTCGGATCGCCGCCGGGGCGTCGCGCCTATCGCCTGCGTCCGGGGGCCTATGGCCTGCTGATCCGCGACGGCGCGGCGCTGCTGACCTTCCAGCAGGCGCCGCAGCCCGAGTTCCAGCTGCCCGGCGGCGGCATCGACCCAGGCGAATCGCCGCTGGCCGCGCTGCATCGCGAGGTGCGCGAGGAGACCGGCTGGAGCATCGGCAATCCGCGCCGCTTCGGCGCCTATCGGCGCTTTTGCCATATGCCGGATTACGGGTTCTGGGCGGAAAAGCTCTGCACCCTCTGGCTGGCGCGTCCGGTGGCGCGGCTGGGCGCCCCCGCCGAACCGGGGCATGAGGCGCATTGGGTGCCCCTGCGGCAGGTCGTGGAACTGTTGCCCGATCCGGGCTCGCGCGCCCTGGTGCGGGCGGCGTTGCGGCGGATCTGAGCCGCGCCTGCTCAGCCCCATGGGTGGTCGCCGTTCCTCTGCCGCTCGACCAGCACGGCCGAGATGTCGTCGCTGCGCCGGCCGCCGGCGTAATGCGCCGCCGACCAGCAGATCGATTCCAGCAGCGCATCGCCGCGCAGCGTCGCATTGGTGCGCAGGATGGCGTTCAGTCCCTCCTCGCCCAGGGGTTCGCCGCGCGCGTTCTCGCTTTCGGTCAGCCCGTCCGAGCTGATGAACAGCCTGTCGCCGGGGCCGAGCGCCAGTTGCACCTCGTCATATGCGGCATCGGGAAAGACCCCCACGGGCAGCCCGCCGCCGCCGATCCGCTCGATGCGGCCGTCGGCGTGTTGCAGCACCGGATGGGGGTGGCCCGCCTGCACCAGCCGCAGCTGGCCGGTCAGGAAGTCCAGGTCGGCATAGACCATGGTGAAATAGGATTCGATGCGCAATTCCTCGATCATCAGCGTGTTCAGGTGGCGCAGCACTTCGGCCGGGGGGCGGGCGTCGTAAAGGCCCAGGTCGGTGATGCGCAGCGCGATGTTCTGGTCCGTCCCGCCCGAAAGCAGCGCCGCCAGCCGGGCGCAAAGCAGCGCCGAGGCAACGCCATGGCCCGCCACGTCCAGCGCGAACAGCCCGATGCGGCGGGCGTTGATCGGGAAGAAGCCGACCAGGTCGCCGCCGATATGGCCGGCCGGGCGCATCAGCAGCGAGAGGTCGAAATCGCCGTAGCGGCCATGGCGTTCCCGCACCAGCCCCTGCTGAAGGCGCTGCGCCTCGCGCAGGTCGCGGTCGATCGCGGCCTGGGTTTCGCGCAGCTGGGCCAGGGTCGCGCTGAGCTGGGCATTGGCGCTGCGCAGGCTTTCCTCCATGCGCAGAATGCGTTCGCTGGCGGAAAGCCGCGCCAGCAGTTCGGCGCCCGAGACCGGCTTGGTCAGGAATTCGTCGGCGCCGGCGCGCAGCCCCTGGGCGATGTCCTTCTTGTCGTTGCGCGAGGTCAGCAGGATGAAATAGCCATAGCGGTCCGACTGCATCTCGCGGAAGCGGCGGCAGAATTCCAGCCCGCTTTGCCCCGGCATCATCCAGTCCGAGATCACGATGTCCGGCCGCCGTTCCAGGCAGATGCGCATCGCCTCGTCGCCGCTGGCCGCCTCGACCACCTGGTAGCCGGCGCGGATGAGCTGCACCGCCAGGGTCCGCCTTTGCGCCCGGCTGTCGTCGACAAGCAGCACCAGCCGCATGCTGTGCGGTATCGTCGTCGCGGCCTGGGGTTCGAGGATCATCATGCGCCAGGGTCTAGACCACGGGGTCTGAATGTTCCGTTAATCCAGACAATTTTCGCGATTAACACGTCATAGATGAAATTGCTGTTATGAAGCCCGGGTGATTCTTCCGAGGGTTGTCCATGCTGGATTGGAACCGTATCAACGAACTGCGCGGGGAGGTCGGCGATGACGAATTCCAGCTGATCCTGGAGCTGTTTCTGGACGAGGTCGAAGGCGTCATCATGCGTCTGTCGCGCCGGGACGTGCTGCAGCTGGAAACCGACCTGCATTTCCTGAAGGGATGCGCCTGGAACCTGGGCTTTACCGATTTCGGCAATCTTTGCGACGCGGGCGAACGCAAGGCCGCCGGCGGCCGGGCGGCCGAGGTCGATGTCGAATCGCTTCTGGCCAGCTATTCCGCGTCGAAACAGGCGCTGATGCGGCAACTGGACGCGGCGCTGCGCCCCGACAGGCGGGCGCGCCTTGCCTGAGCGTCGGTCAGATCAGGAATTCCGCCAGCACCGGGTCGCGGGTGATGTCGCGATAGCCGATCCCCGCCGCCTCCAGCCTTTCGCACAGCCGGGCGAGGTTTTCCGGCGCGGTGGTCTCGATGCCGATCAGGACCGAGCCGAAGTTGCGCGCCGATTTCTTCAGGTATTCGAAGCGGGCGATATCGTCCTCGGGGCCAAGCAGCTGCAGGAAGTCGCGCAGCGCGCCGGGCCGCTGCGGCATGCGCAGGATGAAATAGCGCTTGAGCCCCGAGAAACGCTGGGCGCGTTCCTTGACCTCGGGCAGGCGTTCGAAGTCGAAATTCCCGCCCGAGCAGATGCAGACCACCCGCTTGCCGGCGAGATCCGGGATGTCGCGCAGCACGTCCACCGCCAGCGCCCCGGCCGGTTCCAGCACGATGCCCTCGATGTTCAGCATCTCGAGCATGGTAGCGCAGATGCGATCCTCGGGCGCGGTATGGACGCGCTCGGCGTCGAAACCGGCAAGCGCGGCAAAGGGCAGGTCGCCGATCCGCGCCACGGCGGCGCCATCGACGAAATTGTCCACGGCGGGCAGGGTCACGGGGGCGCCGGCCAGCAGCGCCTCGCGCAGGCTGGCGCCGCCCTCTGGCTCGGCGAATTCGGCGCGGGTGCCGGGGCCCAGTTCGGCCAGCAGCCGGGTGACGCCGGCGGCCAGCCCGCCGCCGCCGACCGGCAGGACGACGACATCCGGCGCCCCGCCCAGTTGCTCGAGCAGTTCCAGCCCGACCGTGGCCTGCCCCTCGATGATGTCCGGGTCGTCGAAGGGCGACAGGAAGGTGGCGCCCTGCGCGCGGGCGAAATCCTGCGCCGCGGCCAGCGTCTGATCGAAATAATCCCCGGTCAGCACGATCTCGATGGCGCCATTGCCGAAGATGCGGGTCTTGTCGATCTTTTGCCGGGGCGTGGTGACGGGCATGAAGATCGTGCCGCGGGTGCCGAAATGGCGGCAGGCATAGGCCATGCCCTGCGCGTGGTTGCCGGCGCTGGCGCAGACGAAATGCCCCTGCGGCCCGGCGCCGATCTTGCGCATGGCGTTGAAGGCGCCGCGCAGCTTGTAGCTGCGCACCGGCGTCAGGTCTTCGCGTTTCAGCCAGATCTCGGCACCGTATTTCGCCGAGAGGTGGTCGTTCTTCTGCAAGGGCGTCGGCTCGAAAAGGTCGCGCAGCGCGATCCCGGCCTGGCGGACAGAGGCGGCAAAGTTTTCCATGACCGGCGAATGGCGCGAAAAGCGGCGGTTGGCAAGTGGGGATGGCTTGCCGCCCTGGGCGATGCCCGCCCGCCCTGGCTAGCGGGCGGCGTCCATCTCGCAGGGCAGGACGACGGGCTGCGCGGTATCGGGCATCCAGGCAAGCACCTGCGTATCGGAATGGAAGGTGACGGCAAGGGGCCGGGACGGCATGGAAGGGAACGCGCATCGGTAGCTTTCCTGCCCATCCAGCGCGCGGACGGTGCCGGGCAGGTCGGGCATGATCGCCAGCGATGATGCCAGCGGCATCGCGATCATCGCGCTGAGCGGCAGGGCAAAGGCCATCGACCGCAGGGCTGCGCCGCCGCCCCCCGTCAGCATTTGCAAGGTAAACAGCCCGAACAGCAGCAGCATGAGCAGCGCCCCGACCCCGGCGAAGGTCAGCCAAAGGCTCATGACCGCGGTCAGCATGTCCAGGCTCATCGGAAAGGCGTCGGGCGAAACCCCGAAACTGTGCGCCAGGATGTCGCGCGCGCTCAGCCGGACAAGCATGGCCATGCCAAGCGGAATGGCGATGGTCAGCCCCAGCCTGAAACCGGGCCAGCGCTGCAGGCTACCCATGATCGCGATGGCCCAGCCCAGCACCGCGATGCCGAAGGCCAGCGTCAGCACGGCAAGGGCGACGGGATCATGCCAGGCGGGCAGCGGCTCGACCAGCAGCGGCGGCAGGAAAAGGACCGCGGCGATGATCGCGCTGAGCCACCAGCAATCGCGAAAGACGCGCCGCAGCAGCGCGCCCGCCTGGTCCATGAAGGCATCGCGCGCCCGCCGCAGCCTGCGCCGGCACAGGATGACCCTGCTCCGGGCCCCGTGCCGAAATCCCCCCGGTTTGCCGGAAAAGCCCTGCCTGCGGTTGGGCCGCGCCCCGCTCTTGTCGGTCATCGGAAAACATCCTATTGCAACATCAACTCAAAAAACGGGGGCCATATCGCATGTCCGACGCGCCGAAGAAAGTCGTCCTTGCCTATTCGGGCGGGCTCGACACCTCGATCATCCTGAAATGGCTGCAGACCGAATATGGCTGCGAGGTCATCACCTTCACCGCCGACCTGGGCCAGGGCGAGGAGCTGGAGCCGGCGCGCCAGAAGGCCGAACTGCTGGGCATCAAGCCGGAAAACATCCATATCGTCGACGTGCGCGAGGAATTCGTGCGCGATTTCGTCTTCCCGATGTTCCGCGCCAATGCGGTCTACGAGGGGCTTTATCTGCTGGGCACCTCGATCGCCCGCCCGCTGATCTCCAAGCACCTGGTGGAAATCGCGCATCGCCACGGTGCCGATGCCGTGGCCCATGGCGCCACCGGCAAGGGCAACGACCAGGTCCGGTTCGAACTGTCGGCCTATGCGCTCGACCCCTCGATCAAGGTGATCGCGCCCTGGCGGGAATGGGACCTGACCTCGCGCACCCGGCTGATCGAATTCGCCGAAGAACACCAGATCCCGATCGCCAGGGACAAGCGCGGCGAGGCGCCCTTCTCGGTCGATGCCAACCTGCTGCACACCAGCAGCGAGGGCAAGGCGCTGGAAAACCCCGCCGAGGAAGCGCCCGACTACGTCTACCAGCGCACCGTCAGCCCCGAGGACGCGCCCGACCAGCCCGAATACATCGAGATCGGCTTCGAGCGGGGCGACGCGGTCTCGATCAACGGCGAGGCGCTGTCGCCCGCCACCATCCTGACCGCGCTGAACGAATACGGCCGCAGGCACGGCATCGGCCGGCTCGACTTCGTGGAAAACCGCTTCGTCGGCATGAAGTCGCGCGGCATCTACGAGACCCCCGGCGGCACCATCCTGCTCGAGGCGCATCGCGGCATCGAACAGATCACGCTGGACAGCGGCGCCGGCCATCTCAAGGATTCGATCATGCCGCGCTATGCAGAGCTGATCTACAACGGCTTCTGGTTCAGCCCCGAGCGCGAGATGCTGCAGGCGCTGATCGACAAGAGCCAGGAACATGTGACCGGCACCGTGCGGCTGAAGCTCTACAAGGGCAGCGTCCACACGGTCGGCCGCTGGTCGGACCATTCGCTCTACAGCGAAAAGCACGTCACCTTCGAGGACGACGCCGGCGCCTATGACCAGAAGGACGCGGCGGGCTTCATCCGGCTCAACGCGCTGCGGCTGAAGCTGGTGGCGAACCGCAACGCCAGGTTCAAGTAAGACCCACCGGCCGCGGGCAGCCCCCGCGGCCTTTTTCATGAGGCCCGCCATGTCCCGTCCCGCCCATATCGCCATCGTCACCGTCTCGGACCGCGCCGCCAGCGGCGAATACGAGGACAAGGGCGGTCCGGGGGCCGAGGACTGGCTGCGCGCCACCATCACCTCGCCCATGGACATCACGCGCCGCATCATCCCCGACGGGCGCGAGATCGTCGCCGAATGCCTGCGCGACCTGGCCGACGACCAGGGCGCCGACCTGATCCTGATCACCGGCGGCACTGGCCCGGCGCCGCGCGACCAGACGCCCGAGGCCATGGCCGACGTGATCGAAAAGGAACTGCCCGGCTTTGGCGAGGAAATGCGCCGCGCCAGCCTGCGCGAGGTGCCGACCGCCATCCTGTCGCGCCAGACCGCGGGCATCCGCGGCGCCTCGCTCATGATCACCCTGCCGGGCAACCCCTCGGCCATCGCCACCTGCCTCGACGCGGTCTTCGCGGCGGTGCCCTATTGCCTCGACCTGATCGGCGCGGCCTGGATCGAAACCGACCCCGGCCGCATCAAGGCGTTCCGGCCGAAGAAATAGGCGCGGGCCGGACCCGCAGAACGGCGGGCAGCGATTCGCGTAGCACCAGTTCGGCATTGCCGAGGTCGTTCTCCAGATGCGCCATCACTTCGGCCGGCGAACGCCCCAGCCCCTGCCAGCGCGCGGTCAGGCGCCGGCGCAGCTCCTCGATCGGCACGTCCAGCATGACCGACAGATCCCAAAGCCCGGCCAGTTCGCGCCAGGGCGCGCGGTCCAGCAGCAGGTAGTTGCCCTCGACCACCACCAGCCGGTGCCCCGTCTCGACGCGGCCGGCGCCGGCGATGGCCAGGTCCAGGCCGCGGTCGAAGACCGGATGGACCACCTCGCCCCCCGCCTTCAGTCGCCGCACCAGCGCGACGAAACCCGCGGCGTCAAAGGTCTCGGGCGCGCCCTTGCAGCCGCGCAGCCCGCCCGCCTCCAGCAGCCGGTTGTCCAGGTGGAACCCGTCCATCGGTACCAGAACCGCATCCTCCAGCCCGGCCACCAGCTGCGCGGCCAGGGTCGATTTCCCCGATCCGGGCGCACCCAGGATGGCCACGATCCGCCGGCCAGGGCCTAGCCTTGCCACAAGGTCCAGTATTTCTTCCATGCAAAAATATCCTGGGGGGAGTCCGAAGGACGGGGGGCAAAGCCCCCCGCAGCCGCGCCGTTCAGGCCGCCGTTGCCACCTCGTCCGGCACCTTTGCCCCGGTCATGAAGGCCACCGCGTCCGACATGGAATAGTCGTCCGGCCGGATCACGCAAAGGCGCCGGCCGAGCCGGTGGATATGGATGCGGTCCGCCACCTCGAAGACATGCGGCATGTTGTGCGAGATCAGGATGATCGGGATCCCGCGCGAGCGCACGTCGCGGATCAGCTCCAGCACGCGTCGGCTTTCCTTGACGCCAAGCGCCGCCGTCGGCTCGTCCAGGATCACCACCTTCGAGCCGAAGGCGGCGGCGCGGGCCACCGCCACGCCCTGGCGCTGGCCGCCCGACAGCGTCTCGACCGCCTGGTTGATGTTCTGGATCGTCATCAGCCCCAGCTCGGTCAGCTTCTCGCGGGCGAATTTCTCCATCGCCGGCCGGTCCAGCTTGCGCAGCCACTTGCCCATGATGCCGGGCTTGCGCAGCTCGCGCCCCATGAACATGTTGTCGGCGATGGACAGGGCCGGCGACATGGCCAGCGTCTGGTAGACGCATTCGATGCCATAGCCGCGCGCATCCAGCGGGCTGGCAAAGCGCACCGGCTTGCCCTCCAGCGTGATCTCGCCCTCGTCGGGCTGGACCGCGCCCGACAGCGCCTTGATCAGCGAGGACTTGCCCGCGCCGTTGTCGCCGATGACGGCCAGGATCTCGCCCGGCATCAGGTCGAAGTCGCAATGGTCCAGCGCGGTGACCTTGCCATAGCGTTTCACCAGCCCGCGGGCTTTCAGAAGCGGTTCCCCGGAAATGTTCGCGTTCATGCCGATGCCTTTCTGATCCATTGATCCACCGCCACGGCGAGGATGATGAGCAGGCCGATGAGGAAGAAGGTCCATTGCGGATCGGTGCCGACCATCTTCAGCCCCATCTCGAACACGCCGACGATCAGCGCGCCGAAGAACATGCCGACGATGGATCCGCGGCCGCCGAAGAGGCTGATCCCCCCGATCACCACCGCGGTGATGGACTGGATATTGCCCAGCTGCCCGGTCGAGGCCGAGGGCGAGACCGAACCGAAGCGGCCGATCATCACCCAGCCCGCGATGGCGCAGAAGAACCCGGCCAGCGCATAGACCTGGATCAGCACCCGCCGGGTGCGCACGCCGGCCAGTTCCGCCGCATCCGGGTCGTCGCCCACCGCATAGACATGCCGGCCCCAGGCGGTATGGCGCAGGACGTAGGCCAGGATGGCGACCAGCGCGACCATCAGGAACACCGCGTAAAGGATCTTCACCCCGCCCGGCTGGATGGAATAGCCCCAGAATTGCAGCGCCGGCGCCTCGGCGGCGATGGCCGACGAGCGGATCGTCTCGTTCGCGGAATAGATGTAGTTCGCCGCCAGGATGATCTGCCAGGTGCCCAGCGTCACGATGAAGGGCGGCAGCTTGATGCGGGCGACCAGCCAGCCGTTGGCAAAGCCCATGGCCGTGCCCGCCGCCAGCCCCAGCGCAATCGAGACCGGCGCCGGGATGCCATAGCGGAATGTGAACTGCCCCATCAGCACCGAGGAAAACACCGCGATGGCGCCGACCGACAGGTCGATCCCGGCGGTCAGCACCACCAGCGACTGCGCGCAGCCCAGGATGCCGACGATGGCGATCTGCTGCAGGATGGTGGACAGCGTCACCGCCTTGAAGAAGTTCGGTGACAGCAGGCCAAAGACGATGATCGCCGCGACCAGCACGATCATCGGCACGGCCGAGGGCGTCATGTGCAGCCAGTGCTGCAGGCGCTTCAGGGCGGTTTTCTGTTCGTGGAACTCGGCAACCTTGTCCGAGGCGCCTTGCAGGCCCTCCTCGTAGCCGGCGGCCGTCTTGGTGTCGGATGACATGGACGGTCTCCCCCCTTGCAAGACGCCGTGCAGGGCGCCGCTGCCTGTGGTCAGGGCGAGGTTTCCCCCGCCCTGCGGTTCAGTCGAGGCTCAGCCCCAGCAAAGCTCGGCGCCGCGGGCCGAGTCGATGGATTCGATGCCCTCGGCCGGCTTGTCGGTCACCAGTTGCACGCCGGTATCGGTGAAATCCTTGCCCTCGGTCGGCACGGGCTTGGTGCCGTCCTTGGCGAAGGCGGCGATGGCCTCGATGCCCTGCGACGCCATGTCCAGCGGATATTGCTGCGAGGTGGCGCCGATCACGCCGTCCTTGACGTTCTGCACGCCGGGACAGCCGCCGTCGACCGAGACGATCAGCACGTCGCCTTCGCGCCCGACGGCCTTCAGCGCCTCATAGGCGCCGGCGGCGGCCGGTTCGTTGATGGTATAGACCAGGTTGATGTCGGGATCCTTGGCCAGCAGCGTCTCCATCGCCTTCAGCCCGCCTTCCTCGTTGCCCGAGGTGACTTCGTGGCCGACGATGCGCGGGTCGGTCTCGTCGCCCCATTTCTCGGGGTCGCCCAGCTCGATGCCGAAGCCCTGCAGGAAGCCCTGGTCGCGCAGCACGTCGACCGAGGGCTGCGAGATCGCCAGGTCCAGAAGCGCGATCTTGGCCTCGGCCGCCGCATCGCCCATGGTGGCCTTGGCCCATTGGCCGATCAGCTCGCCGGCCTTGAAATTGTCGGTGGCGAAGGTCGCGTCCGCCGCATCGACCGGGTCCAGCGGCGTGTCCAGCGCGATGACCAGCAGCCCGGCATCGCGCGCCGCCTGGAGGGAATCGACGATGGCCTTGGTGTCCGAGGCGGTGATCAGGATGCCCTTGGCGCCGTCCGCGATGCAGGCCTCGACCGCCGAGACCTGGCTTTCGTGGTCGCCGTCGATGCGGCCGGCATAGGATTTCAGCTCAAGCCCCAGCTCGGCGGCCTTGGCCTGCGCGCCTTCCTTCATCTTCACGAAGAAGGGGTTGGTGTCGGTCTTGGTGATCAGGCAGGCGCTGTCGGCCTGCGCCATGCCGGCGATCAGGGTCAGGGCCGTGCCCGCCAGCGCCGCGCGCAGCAGTTTGGTCTTGGTCATGATGTCCTTCCTCCTCTGGGCGGGTCTGACCGCCGCCTCCTGTAAAAGGCTGCCGAAGAAACGGGGGCTTGTCAATAAATCAATTTCGTTGATTTAATAGGGGAGGGAGGAAGCGACCATGCCGAACACCAATCCGGCGGCGACGCCGCAGGGGGTCCGCAGCCAGAACGAGCGGCTGATCCTGTGGCTGATTCGCCGCAACGGGCCGATGCCGCGCGCCGCGCTGGCCCAGGCCACGGGCCTGTCTGCGCAGGCCGTCACCAACATCACCCGCGAGTTGATCGCCGCGGGCCTGCTGGATGCGAGGGGCGAGCGGCGGCGCGGCAAGGTCGGCCAGCCGCTACTGCCGCTGGCCCTGGCGCCGGAGGGGGCGCTGTTCCTGGGCCTCAAGGTCGGGCGCCGGGTGGCCGAGCTGGTGCTGGTCGATTTCGCCGGCGGCATCCGGCAGATGCGGGTGCTGCCCCATGCCTATCCGCAGCCCGACGCGATTCGCGACTTCGCCGTCGCCGGCGCGGCCGAGATCCTGGCCGAATTGACCCAAGCGCAGCGCGCGCGGCTGTCGGGCATGGGCATCGCCAGCCCCTTCTACCTGTGGGACTGGGCCGAGGAGATGGCCCCCTGGCGCGGCCGCGACCTGCGCGCCGAACTGGCGCAGGCGCTGGACCTGCCGGTCTGGCTGGAGAATGACGGCTCCTGCGCCTGCGGGGCCGAGATGATGTTCGGCACCCAGGAATTGCCGCAGGATTTCCTGTATTTCTATGTCGCGCATTTCGCCGGCGGCGGCGTGGTGCTGGACGGGCGGCTGCGGCTGGGGCCGTCGCGCAATGCCGGGGCGATGGGCTCCTATCCGGTGCCGGGGGGGCGGCAGGTGCTGGACGTGGCCTCGATTTCCGTGCTGGAATCGGCCTTGGGGGGCGACCTGCCGCTGGACGATGCGGCCTGGGATCTGCCGGCCGGTATCGTCCGGGAATGGCTGGACGAATCGGCGCGGGTGCTGTCCCATGCGGCTCTGGGGGCGGTGGCGGTGCTGGACCTGCCGCTGGTGGTGATCGACGGCGCCATGCCGGCCGCGCTGCGGGCCGGGCTGGTGCAGGCGACCGCGGCCAGCCTGGCCGGGATGCGCCACCACGGCGTCACCCTGCCCGAGGTGCGCGCCGGAACCCTGGGCCGCCGGGCCCGCACGCTGGGGGCGGCCGCGCTGCCGCTGGGGGCGGGCTTCCTGCCGGGCGGCAGTTTCTCGGCCCCGCGGCCGGGCCGGAACGGGCATGAAACCCAGGGTGCGCCCGCGCGTTCCCGTGACGACAGGTGAAGAAAGGAAGCCGCGGCCATGGCCGACGATCCATACAAGGCGCTGGGGCTGGGCAAGAACGCCAGCCAGGACGACATCAAGCGGGCCTATCGCCGGATCGCCAAGACCGACCACCCGGACCTCAATCCCGATCCTGCCGCGCATGAGCGCTTCAAGGCCGCCTCTTCCGCCTATGACCTGCTGAAAGACCCCGAGCAGCGCGCCCGCTTCGACCGCGGCGAGATCGACGCCCAGGGGCAGGAGCAGCCGCAGCGGCATTACTATCGCGAATATGCCGAATCGGGCGACAACCCCTATCGCCAGCCGCATGGGTTCGACGATCTGTCGGACGTGTTCTCGGACCTGTTCGGCGGCCGTGCCGGCGGCGGCGGCCGGCGCGGCGGGGCGCGCAGCTTCGACATGCGCGGCCCCGACCAGCGCTTTACCCTGGAGATCGACTTCATGAGCGCGGCCCGCGGCGGTTCGACCCGAATCACCATGCCCGACGGCAGCGTGCTGGAGGTCAAGATCCCCGAGGGCGCGCATGACGGCCAGGTCATCCGCCTGCGCGGCAAGGGCGGTCCCGGCATGGGCAATGGCGAGCCGGGCGACGCGCTGCTGACCCTGATCGTGGCCGAGGATCCCGACTGGAAGCGCGACGGCAACGATGTCGAGACCACGCTGCCCATCACCATCGACGAGGCCGTGCTGGGCGGCAAGGTCGAGGCGCAGACCATCGACGGCCCGGTGATGCTGACCGTCCCGCGCGGCGCCAGCTCCGGCCAGAAGCTGCGGCTGAAGGGCCGCGGCATCAGGGGCGCGGACGGGCGGCGCGGCGACCAGCATGTCGTGCTGAAGATCGTGATGCCGCCCAGGGTCGACGACGAATTGGCCCGCTTCATCGAAGAGTGGCGCCAGAACCATGCCTATGATCCGAGGAGGGGAAAATGACCCAGCCCCATCATACCCTGGCCGAGACGCTGGAGGCGATCAGCGACCTGACGCCCGAGCAGCTGGAGCGCTATATCCGCGCCGGCGTGGTCGTGCCGGTGCAATCCGAACAGGGTCCGCTGTTTCGCGACATCGACCTGGCGCGGCTGAGCCTGGTCGTCGACCTGGCCGAGGGCTATCACCTGGACGAAGAGGCGCTGGCCCTGGTGCTGTCGCTGGTCGACCAGCTGCACGGGCTCAGGGGCGACATGCGGGCGATCCTGGACGCGGTGGCGCGCGAGCCGGTCGAGACGCGGGTGCGGCTCAAGGCCGCGATCCGCGAGGTGCGGGTGGTGACGCGCTAGTCCGCCTTGCCGCAGGCGGGCAGGGCGCGGGAGGGCAGTTCGGCCATGATCGCCAGCCGCTCGGCCTCGGTCAGGCGGCCCCAGCCGGCGATCTCGTCGATGCTGCGCAGGCAGCCGGTGCAAAGCCGGCTTGCCGGCTCGATCCGGCAGATGTTGACGCAAGGCGTCGAGGGCTTCATCCGCCGGCCCCCAGGAAGCGCAGCCGGTCCAGCGCGCCTTGCAGGATATAGCCGGCCGCGACCTGGTCGATGACCTCGGCGCGGCGCTTGCGCGAGGTGTCGCCCTCGAGCAGCGCGCGTTCGGCGGCGACGGTCGACAGCCGCTCGTCCCAGAAGGTGATCGGCAGCGGCGTCAGCCGTTCCAGGTTGCGGGCAAAGGCGCGGGTCGATTGCGCCCGCGGCCCCTCGCTGCCGTCCATGTTGCGCGGCAGGCCCAGCACCAGCCCGACCAGCGCCCGGTCGGCGGCGATCTGCAGCAGCGCCTGCGCATCGACGGTGAACTTCGTGCGCCGGATCACCGTCAGCGGCGAGGCGACTCTGCGCAGCCCGTCGCTGACCGCGACGCCGATGGTCTTGGTGCCCAGGTCCAGCCCGGCGACGGCGCCGGTGCGGGGCAGGGCTGCGGCGAAGCTCTCGACGTTCTCGCAGATCATTCCAGCCCGGCCTGTTTTGCCGCCGCCTCGATCACCTCCAGCGCCGCGGCATCGCCGGCGAACTGCTTGCGCGCCTCGCCCAGGATGTCGCCGGCATGGTCCTTTTGCCCGATCACCGGCAGGGACGAGATCAGCCGCGCCCATTCCTCGGGCGTGCCGCCCTGGGTCGCCAGCCGGGTCTCCAGCCCCTTGACCATGCCCTCGACCATCTGCTGGCGCTCTTCGGCGGTCATTTCCTCGGCCGCGGCCATGGCGTCGGCATCCGGGCCGGGCATCGCGGGCAGGCTGGGCATGCCCGGCGTGCCCGAGGCGGCGGGTTCCGGCGGGGTATAGTCCGGGTGGCCGGCAAACCAGGCCAGATCCTGGATCGAGCCCCGGATCGGCGCGATCCAGGGCGCGTCCTCGGGGCCTTCGGCCAGCAGCCGGGCCCAGACCGGAAACGCCTGGTCGGGCCGGCCGTTCTGCAGGTGCAGCAGCCCGGCCATGAAGCGCGCCTGCGGATTGCGGGCATCGCGCGCCAGGGCTTGGGCCACGGTATCCTCGGCCTCGCGGGTGATGATGCCGCCCGCCGCCTCGATCGTCAGCCCGGCCAGCCGCGCCAGATCCTCGGCGCTGGCCTTGTCGCCGCGCAGGGCAACCAGCCGGCGCTGCGCATCCTTGGCGGCGACCAGGTTGCCCAGCCGCTCCTCGTGCTCGGCCAGAAGCTCCAGCCCGCGCGGGTCGTTGGGGTTCTTCATGACCGCCTCGCGCAGCCGCTCGATCAAGGCGACATAGTCGGCATCGGGCTCGGGGCGGGCGGGGCGGGGGGCCTGCGCCTCGGCCTCGGCCTGGCTGGGGCGGGTGTCGTAAAGCTCCTGCGCCTGGGCGATGCGCTGCGCGATGGGGGCGTCGGGCCGGTCGGGCTGGCCCAGGCGCTGGTAGGTCAGAAAGGCCCCGCCCAGCAGCACGGCCAGCAGCGCCAGCGCCGCCCAGCCGCCGGCGCTGCGCCGGGTGGTGCCGGCGCGTTCCAGCGCGCGGTCGGCGGCCAGCACCTTGCGCCCGATCTCGACCCGCAGCCGCTCGGCATCCGCCGCGTCGATCACGCCGCGCTCCAGATCGCGCTCGACCTCGCGCAGCTGGTCGCGATAGATTCGCAGGTCATAGGCGGCGGCGGGCTCGGCCGCCTCGCCCTGCCGGCGCAGAAGCGGCGCGGCGATGGCCACGGCCACCACCCCCGCCAGCGCGGCGCAGATGATCCAGAACATCGGCTTCCTCTCTTTGGCTGGTCCGGTGATAGCGGTTTTCCGCTGGCCGAGAAAGTCAAAGCCCTGCGACAAATCGCGAACTGGACCGCGGGACATCTGCGCCGACCCCTGACGCAATTCGACAATCGCCCCGTCGCAACGCGGCTTGCCCGAAAACCGCCCTCGCTTCACTCTGCATGGATCGAGTCGCAAGAGGTTCCCCCATGCCCGCATCTGCAAGTTCCAGCACCGGCCGCTATTCGGTCTTTGCCATCGCGAAAGAGGCGATGCGGCTGCATACCGGCTGGAAACGCGCCTGGGCCAGCCCCGAGCCCAGGAAGAAATACCAGGTCGTCATCGTCGGCGCCGGCGGCCACGGCCTGGCCACCGCCTATTACCTGGGCAAGAATTTCGGCATCACCGATGTCGCGGTGATCGAAAAGGGCTGGCTGGGCGGCGGCAACACCGGCCGCAACACCACCATCATCCGGTCGAACTACCTGCAAGACCCGTCGGCGGCGATCTATGACAAGGCGCTGAAGCTTTATGAAAACCTGTCGCAGGATCTGAACTACAACATCATGTTCAGCCCGCGCGGCCTTCTGATGCTGGCGCAGACCGAGCATGAGGTGCGCGGCTACAAGCGCACCGTCTATGCCAACCAGCTGCAGGGCGTGGCGACCGAATGGGTCAGCCCCAAGCGCATCAAGGACATGCTGCCGATCATCAATATCGAGGGGCCGCGCTATCCGGTCCTGGGCGGGCTTTACCAGGAGCGCGGCGGCACCGCTCGCCACGACGCCGTGGCCTGGGGCTATGCCCGCGCCTGCTCGGCCATGGGCATGCATATCATCCAGAACTGCGAAGTGACCGGCATCGAGACCGAAAACGGCCAGGTCAGGGCGGTGAACACCGGCAAGGGCCGGATCGAATGCGACAAGCTGGCGCTGATCGCCGCCGGCCACAGCTCGGTCCTGGCCGAGATGGCGGGCTTCCGCCTGCCCATCGAATCGCTGGCGCTGCAGGCGCTGGTGAGCGAGCCGATCAAGCCCTGCTGCGACCTGGTCATCATGGCCAACACCGTCCACGGCTACCTGTCGCAATCCGACAAGGGCGAGATGGTGATCGGCGGCGGCACCGACGGCTTCAACAACTACACCCAGCGCGGCTCCTGGCACCATGTCGAGGAAACCGTGCGCGCGCTGATCGAGACCTTCCCGATGCTGTCGCGGCTCAAGATGCTGCGGCAATGGGGCGGGATCGTCGACATGACCGGCGACCGCTCGCCCATCCTGTCGGCCACGCCGGTCGGCAACATCTTCGTCAACTGCGGCTGGGGCACCGGCGGCTTCAAGGCCATCCCCGGCTCGGGCTGGGCCATGGCGGAACTGGTGGCCAAGGGCCAGCCGGGTCCGCTGGCCGCCGATTTCGGGCTGAACCGCTTCGTCCAGGGCCGCTTCATCGACGAAAGCGTCGCCGCGGGGGTGGCGCATTGATGCGCAGCGCGGGCATGATCCTGCCGGCGCATGCGGTTTTTGGGCCGATTTTTGCCCAAGTGCCGGTTGCGACGGAAAATTTTTCGCAAGGGTTGGGAAACTGTTCCTCGTCTGGTGAATTGTTGGATTACGTCACCATGACCAAGGAGTTTTCTTCATGGCCGAACAGAACAAGAGCAACCTCTGGCTCATCGTCGGCGTCGTCGTCGTCGTGCTGGTCGTCATTTACTGGTTCGTGTCTTCAGGCACCGAGCCAACCGCGACCGAGCCGCCGACCGCGCCGGCCGTCTCGTCCGAACCCGCACCGGTCGATGACGGCGCCGTCTCGGTCGAGCCGCCGGCCGATGCTGCTCCGGCCGATCCCGCTGCTCCCGCTGCTCCCGCCCCGGCCGAGCCTGCCACCCCGGCTCCGGCCAACTAAGGCGCCCCTTTCGGCGCCTTCGGGCGCCCTCTCTCTCCAGGGCCGGGGGGCGATTTGCCCCTCGGCTTCTGGCCATGCCGTGTTCGGCGGCCGCGCGGGCTGCCCCGGCGATGACCTGCTGCGCCCAAGCGCGGCGCACCCGCGCCCCCTCTCTGCAAGCCGCAAAGCCCGCGCCGCCGCGCCGGGCATTGCCGGCTGCGCGCCCTTCATCGACCTTTCGCTTTCCATTGCCGCCATGCGCGCCCGGCCGACCCCCTGGGCGCCGGCCCGCCTGCGCGTCCTGCCGCCCAAGGAGTGATCCATGCTGACCCTGACCTGTCCCTATTGCGGCGTCGCGGCCGAGGAAACCGAACTGCAGCCCGGCGGCGAGGCGCATCTGAAGCGCTTCGGCCCCGGCTCGTCCGATGCCGAGTTCGAGGCCTATCTGTTCGCCCGCAAGAACCCCAAGGGCGTGCATTTCGAACGCTGGCGCCATGCCTATGGCTGCGGCAAGTGGTTCATGGCGGCGCGTGACACCGCCACGCTTCAGGTCTTTGGCACCTACAGCGCCCAGACCCCGTATCCCACGCCCGAGATCGTCGCCGCAGTCCAGGCCGTCCGCCCGGATTGGCAGCCCGACTGGACGCCCGCCACCGCCGAAACCCCCGCCGAAAGCCTGAACGCATGACCCAGACCGGACCCTTCCGCCTGCCGCGCGGCGGCCGCCTGATCGACCGCGCCTATCAACTGCCCTTCCGCTTCGACGGCCGCCAGATGCGCGGGGTCGCGGGCGACACGCTGGCCTCGGCCCTGCTGGCGAACGGCCAGCTGATGATGGGCCGCAGCTTCAAGTATCACCGCCCGCGCGGCCCGATCGCCTCGGGCGCGGAAGAGCCGAACGCGCTGCTGGGCCTTGGCCAGGGCGGCCGGTTCGAGCCGAACCAGCGCGCCACCACCACGCCGCTGGTCGGCGGCATGGCCACCACCAGCCAGAACTGCTGGCCCAGCCTGAACGCCGACATCGGCGCGATCAACAACTGGATGTATCGCTTTTTCCCGGCGGGCTTCTATTACAAGACCTTCATGCATCCGCGCCCGTTCTGGAAGCATGTGTTCGAGCCGATCATCCGCCGCTCGGCCGGCCTGGGCAAGGCGCCGACCGAGGCCGACCCGGACAAGTACGAACAGGCCTATGCCCATGTGGACGTGGTGGTCGTCGGCGGCGGCATCGCCGGGCTGACCGCAGCCCGCGACGCGGGCCGCGAGGGCAAATCGGTCTGGCTGGTCGAGCAGACGCCGCATTTCGGCGGCCGCACCCCCACCGACCATGCCGAGGGCCAGGCCCGCGTCGATGCGCTGCTGGCCGAGCTGCGGGGGATGGCCAATGTCACCCTGCGCCGCTCGACCCAGGCGACCGGGCTTTACGACCACGGCTATCTGCTGGTGCGGGAATCGCTGGCCGACCACGACCCGAACGCCGGCATTCCGCGCCAGCGCCTGTGGCGCCTCCGCGCGGGCCATGTGATCGTCGCCACCGGCGCGCTGGAGCGGCCGCTGAGCTTTGCCGGCAACGACGTGCCGGGCGTGATCCTGGCCTCGGCCGTGCGGGATTACATCGACAATTACGGCGTGGCGCCGGGCCGCCGGATCGTCGTCGTCACCAATAACGACGATGCCTATCGCACCGCGCTGGTGGCGCTGGATGCGGGGCTGGAAGTCGCCGTGGTGATCGACGCGCGCAGCACGGCCGAGGGCGCGCTGCCCGCGGCTGTCCGCGCCCGCGGCGTGCGCGTCCTGACCGGCAGCGCCGTTGCCGGCATCAAGGGCGGCCAGGCGGTCGAGGCGGTCAAGATCTGCGCCCATTCCGGTTCGGGCCAGGTGACCGAGACCGTGGATGCCGATTGCGTCGCCATGTCCGGCGGCTGGTCGCCGGTGGTCCACCTGTGGAGCCATTGCGGCGGCAAGCTGAACTGGTCCGACGCGCAGTCGATGTTCGCGCCCGATCCGAACCGCCCCCCGACCGGGGCCGACGGCAAGGCGATGGCCAGCTGCGTGGGTGCGGCGGCGGGCGACCTGCTGGTCTCGGAGTTGACCGGGGCGCAGGCCGAGGCGGCGACCATGCCGGTCTGGGTCATGCCGGCCCACGCCACGCGCAAGATGAAGTTCAAGATGTGGCTCGACTTCCAGAACGACGTGAAGGTCTCGGATGTCGAACTGGCCGCGCAGGAAGGCTATCACAGCGTCGAGCATACCAAGCGCTATACCACGCTGGGCATGGCGACCGACCAGGGCAAGGTCAGCAACATCAACGGCTTGGCCGTGCTGTCCAATGCGCTGAACCAGCCGATCCCGGCCACGGGCACGACGACCTTCCGCCCGCCCTATACGCCGCTGACGCTGGGCACCATCGCCGGCGAGGCGCGGGGCGAGATCTTCCAGCCCTTGCGCAAGACGCCGATGCATGGCTGGCACGAGGCGCAGGGCGCCTTCTTCGAGCCGGTGGGCCATTGGCGCCGCCCCTATTGCTACCCCAAGGGCGGCGAAAGCCATGGCGACGCGGTGGCGCGCGAGATCCGCGCGGTGCGCGCCTCGGTCGGCACGCTCGACGCCTCGACCCTGGGCAAGATCATCGTCAAGGGCCCGGATGCGGGCAAGTTCCTCGACATGATGTATACCGGCATGATGTCCACCCTGCCGGTCGGCAAGTGCCGCTATGGCCTGATCTGCAACGAGAACGGCTTCCTCATCGACGACGGCGTGGCCGCGCGGCTCAGCGAGGACACCTGGCTGGTCCACACCACCACCGGCGGCGCCGACCGCATGCACGGCCATTTCGAGGACTGGCTGCAATGCGAATGGTGGGACTGGAAGGTCTGGACCGCCAACGTCACCGAGCAATGGGCGCAGGTCGCCGTGGTCGGCCCCAAGGCCCGCGTGCTGCTGGAACGGCTGGGCGGCCAGATCGACCTGTCGCCCGAGGCGCTGCCCTTCATGGGCTGGATCGAGGGCGAGATCGCCGGCATCCCGGCGCGGGTCTATCGCATCAGCTTCTCGGGCGAGCTTTCCTTCGAGGTGGCGGTGCCCGCGAACCGGGGCCTGGAGCTTTGGGAAAAGCTGCATGAGGCCGGGCGCGACCTGAACATCACCCCCTACGGCACCGAGGCCATGCACGTCATGCGCGCCGAAAAGGGCTTCATCATGATCGGCGACGAAACCGACGGCACGGTGATCCCGCAGGATCTGGGCATGTCCTGGGCGATCAGCAAGAAAAAGACCGACTATATCGGCAAGCGTGCGCAAGAGCGCAGCTTCATGACCGATCCCGGCCGCTGGAAGCTGGTGGGCCTGGAAAGCGTGGACGGCCGGGTGCTGCCCGACGGGGTCTATGCGGTCGACCAAGGCGTGAACGCCAATGGCCAGCGCAAGGTGCAGGGCCGCGTGACCTCGACCTACATCTCGCCGACGCTCGACCGGCCCATCGCCATGGGCCTGGTGCGGCAGGGGCCGGACCGCATGGGCGAGGTGCTGGAATTCCCCGTCGCGGGTCAGGAAAGCTACAAGGCGCGGATCGTCGATCCGGTCTTCTATGACAAGGAAGGGAGCCGGGCGAATGGCTGAGGCACTGGCGAAGATCTCTCAGGTGCAGGACTGGGGCATGATCCAGATCCGCGCCGACCTGGCGCGGGCGGGCGATGCCATCGCCGGGGCGGCAGGGGTCGCGCTGCCCGAACAGGGCCGCATCACCACCGACGGCAGCCGTTCGCTTGGCTGGATGTCGCCGGACGAGCTGCTGCTGATCCTGCCGCGGGCCGAGACGGCCGAGGCGCTGGCCGCGTTGCAGGACGCGCTTGCGACCGAGCACGCGCTGGCGCTGGATGTCAGCGACATGCGCGCGGTGTTCCGTATCCAGGGCGCCCGCGCGCTGGACGTGCTGATGAAGCTGTGCCCGACCGACCTGGCGGCCATGCCCGAGGACGGGCTGCGCCGCACCCGCGCGGCCCAGGTCGCCTGCGGCATCTGGCGCGAGCCGGGCGGCTATGTGCTGATCGGCTTCCGCTCGGTCACGGACTATCTGCGCGGCATCCTGACCGGCGCGGCGGCGCCGGGCACGCAGCTTAGCCCGCGCTAGGACTTGTGGCTGCGGCAGGGCGGCGTATGGATGGGGGTGAAAGCCACCCGGTTGATTCCATGCGTCCCGCCCTGCCTCTGCCCATTCTTCTGGCCGGCCTGATTTTGCCGGTTCCCGCCGCCATGGCGCAGGACTGGGGGCAAGAGCCGCCGGTGGTGATGATGTGCCAGATCATCGACCACAGCGGCACCGGCTGGGTGCCCGAATTCATCATGATGACCCGCCAGACCTCCGGCCCGCGCCAGGGCCGGATCGAGGTTTTCGACCCGATCCTGCAACGCATCCTCGGCCAGCCGATCGAGGCCAGGATCACCGCCGACGACCGCACCAGCCGCACCTATGGCTGGGCGCTGGCCGGGGTGCGCAATGCCTCGGGGCAGCGGACCGAGCGGCTGGACTACCGGCTGACGGTGCAAAAGGCCGATGGCAGCGCGCTGGTGACGGCGACGGCGCTTGGCTATGACAATGTCATGACCGGGACCGGGGCCTGCGGCTCGCCCGGCGGGGGATAGGGCAGGAACCCGCGCCGCCTTGAAGGCGTTTAGCGGCCGACAGGGCTTTTCCCCGACTGGCTCCTGTGCCAGAACACAATCCGAAACCGTTGGAAAGGAAATCGAAAATGGCCTTCACGCTTCCCGATCTTCCCTATGCTCACGACGCGCTGGCCGCTGGCGGCATGTCCAAGGAGACGCTGGAATACCACCACGACAAGCACCACAAGGCCTATGTCGACAAGCTGAACGAGCTGATCGCCGGCACCGAATGGGAAGGCAAGAGCCTCGAGGACATCGTCAAGGGCACCTACCAGTCGGGGGCCGTGGCGCAGAACGGCATCTTCAACAACGCCAGCCAGCATTGGAACCATGCCCAGTTCTGGGAAATGATGGGCCCGAACCCCGGCGCCATTCCGGGCGAGCTGGAAAAGGCCCTGACCGAAGCCTTCGGTTCGGTGGACGAGTTCAAGAAGAAATTCGCCGAGGCCGGCGTCGGCCAGTTCGGCTCGGGCTGGGCCTGGCTGGTCAAGGACAAGGACGGCAGCCTCAAGGTCACGAAGACCGAGAACGGGGTGAACCCGCTCTGCTTCGGCCAGACCGCGCTGCTGGGCTGCGACGTGTGGGAACACAGCTATTACATCGACTTCCGCAACGCGCGGCCGAAATACCTGGAAAACTTCCTCGACAAGCTGGTGAACTGGGAAAACGTGGCCTCGCGCCTCTGACCCCGGCAAGACGCCGCATCAAGGCCCGCCCCGTTCGGCGGGCCTTTTCCATGGCGGGCGGAATCGGGTTGCGGCGGGGCGCATCCGGCGCCAGGCTTTGCCCGCTGCGCAAGGAGACGAGATGAAACCGCTGCTGCCCGCCCTTTGCCTGGCCCTGATCCCCCTTGCCGCGCCGGCCCAGGATGCGGCGCTGGTCGTCCGTGACGGCTATGCCCGCGCCGCCAATCCGCGCTCCGGCGCCGCCTTCATGGTGATCGAGAATCGCGGCACCGAGGCCTGCACGCTTTCCTCGGTCGCCTCGGACGCGGCCGAGCGCGTCGAATTGCATACCCATCGCGACGAGGGCGGCGTGATGCGGATGGTCAAGGCGGATCCGATCCGCATTCCCGCCGGCAGCCGGCACGCGCTGGCGCGGGGTGGCGATCATGTGATGCTGATGGGGTTGAAGCAACCGCTTGCGGATGGCGACCAGCTGGCGCTGACGCTGGACTTCGGCCCCTGCGGCAGGGTCGAAACCCGCCTGCCGGTGGATAACAGGCACATGCCCGGACCCGCTGCGGGGCATTAGCGCCGGCCTTCGGCCTTTTCGATCAGCGCCTCGACCTTGGGGCCCAGCGATTGCACGATCAGCCCGACGCCTTCGGCCGAGGCATGCAGCCCGTCGGCTTGCAGCATGGTCCTGTAGCCTTCGTCCGGCAGGTCGAAAAGCGGCTGATACAGGTTCTCCATCAGCAGCGCGTCGTGCTGCGCGGCCATGCGTGGCCAGATCCCGGCCCAGTCGCGGCTCAGCGGCTCGTCATGGTCGGGCGAGGCGATGCCGACCAGCAGCAGCGGCCGGCCGGTCTTGCCGGCCTGGCCCAGGATCGAATCCAGGTTGTCCTCGACCATGGCGGGGGAAAAGCCCATCAGCAGGTCGTTGCCGCCCAGCTCGACGATCACCGCGTCGGGCTTGTGGCGGGCCAGCGAATAGCCGATCCGCACCCGCCCGCCGGCGGTGGTGTCGCCCGAAAGCCCGCCGTTCAGCACCAGCACGTCATGGCCGCGCGCCCTTAGCCAGTCCTGCAATTGCGGCACCAGCCCGTGCTTGCGCGGCAGGCCGTAGCCCTCGGTCAGACTGTCGCCGAAGGCCAGGATGCGCAGCGGCGTCGCCGCCGCCATCGGTGCGGCCGCAAGGGCCAGGATCAGGACAAGGGCTTTCAGCTTCATGCGGCACGCCTCAATCGCAACGCGTTACTGACCACGAAGACCGAGGACAGCGCCATCGCCCCGGCCCCCAGCATGGGTGACATCTGCGGCCCGCCAAAGGGCACCAGCGCCCCCATGGCCACGGGAATCAGGGCCACATTGTAACCGAAGGCCCAGAACAGATTCTGCCGGATGTTGCGCATGACGCTGCGTGACAGGCGGATGGCCCGCGCCACGCCCATCGGATCGCCGCCGACCAGCACCACCTCGGCCGATTCGATGGCGACGTCGGTGCCGGTGCCGATGGCGATGCCGGTTTCGGCCGCGGCCAGCGCCGGGGCGTCGTTGATGCCGTCGCCGACAAAGACCGTGCCCGGCCCCATCTCGCGGATGGCGGCCAGCTTGCCCTCGGGCAGCACGCCCGCGGTCACGCGGTCGATGCCCAGCTTGCGGCCCACCGCCTCGGCCGTGGCCTGCACGTCGCCCGAGATCATCTCGGTTTGCAGGCCGAGCGCGTGCAGCTCGGCCACGGTCTGGGCCGCCTCGGGGCGGATCGGATCGGCCAGCGCCATGGCGGCGGCGTGCCGGCCGTCCACGGCCAGATGCACCGGGGTCGCGCCGTTCGCCGCCCAGCCTTCGGCCGCGGCGATCAGGACGGGGGCGGCGGGAATGCCCGCCTCGGCCAGCGCGGCGGCATTGCCGATCAGCAGCGCGCGCCCCTCGACCCGCGCCGAAAGCCCGCGCCCGGCATTGGCCGCGACCGCCTCGGCCGGGGGCAGGTCCAGCCCCTTGTCCCGCGCGGCGCCGACGATGGCGGCGGCCAGCGGATGCTCGGAACGCGACTCGGCCGCGGCGGCAAGGCGCAGGGCGTCCAGGGGGGCGATGTCCTCGGCCTCGATGGCGGTCAGGGCGGGGGCGCCCTGGGTCAGTGTGCCGGTCTTGTCGAAGCCGACGATGCGCGCCTCGGCCAGCCTTTGCAGCGCATCGCCGCGCCGGAACAGCACGCCCAGCTCGGCCCCGCGCCCGGTGCCGACCATGATCGAGACCGGCACCGCCAGCCCCATGGCGCAGGGGCAGGCGATGATCAGGACCGAGATCGCCGCAACCAGTGCCTGTCCCAGCGCGCCGGTGAAGATCATCCACAGAACGAAGGTCAGCAGCGCCAGCCCCATCACCAGCGGCACGAAGACCGCGGTGATGCGGTCGACCAGCGCCTGCACCGGCAGCTTGGTGGCCTGCGCGTCCTCGACCATGCGGATGATGCGGGCGAGCACCGTGTCGCCGCCGGTCGCGGTCACGCGATAGGCAAGCGCCGCATTGCCGTTCACCGTGCCGCCGGTCACGGGATCGCCGGGCTGCTTGGCGACCGGCACCGGCTCGCCCGTCAGCATGGATTCGTCCACCGCGCCGCTGCCCTCGGTCAGCACGCCGTCCACCGCCACCCGCTCGCCGGGGCGCAGATGCACGATGTCGCCGGGGCGCAGCTCGGCCACCGGGACTTCCACGATCTGGCCGCCGCGTTCCACATGGGCGCTGTCGGGCGCAAGTTCGATCAGCCGGCGGATGGCGTCGCCGGCCTGGCCCTTGGCGCGCGCCTCGAGCCAGCGGCCCAGCAGGATCAGCGTCACGATGACGGCGGCGGCCTCGAAATAGACATGCACCGAATCCGGCGGCAGCACGCCCGGCGCAAAGGTCGCCACCGTCGAATAGAGCCAGGCCGCCGAGGCGCCAAGCGCGACCAGGCTGTTCATCTCGGGCGCGCGGCGCATCAGCGCCGGAAAGCCGATGCGGAAGAACATCCGCCCTGGCCCGGCCAGGACCGCCGTGGTCAGCAGGAACTCCAGCACCCACAGCGTGCGCTGGCCAAGCGCCATGTGCAGCCAATGGTGGAAGGCCGGGAAGGCATGGCCGCCCATCTCGGCGACAAAGACCGGCAGGGTCAGCGCAAGGGCGATCAGGAAGTTGCGCTTCAGCGCCGCCGCGTCGCCGCCATGGTCGTGCATGTGATGGCCGGCCTCGGCCTGCACCTGCGCCGGATAGCCCTTGGCGGTCACGGTGTCGGCCAGCGCCTGCGGCGCGACGGCGGGGGAATGGCGGATGGTGGCGCTGGCGGTGGCCAGGTTCACCTGCGCCGAATCCACGCCGGGCAGCGCGGCCAGCGCCTTTTCGACCCGGCCCACGCAAGAGGCGCAGTTCATGCCCTCGATCGCCAGGCGGGTTTCAAGCGGCTCGGCCGGGTAGCCGGCGCTTGCCAGCGCCTCGACGGCGCGGGGCAGGGCCTCGGGCGCGGCCAAGCGGAAATGCGCCCGGCCGGTGGCCAGGTTGACCCGCGGCTCCTCAACCCCCGGCACGGCGGCCAGCGCCTTTTCGACGCGGGTCACGCAAGAGGCGCAACTCATGCCCGAGACGGTCAGCTCGGCATCGTTTGGGTGATGTTTCATCGTTTTGTCCTGTCAGAATGGCGGAAAAGACGCGATTCAGACAGGGTGGGGCGGGGCCTGCGGATGTTGCGGCACATGGTGCAGGCCGGGCTGCCGGGGCGGCCCCTCGCCCGGCGCGGGGCGCCAGCGCAGCGGGTGGCCGTCGCCCGCCAGCACGGGGCGGGCCAGGCGCGGACGGGCCGCGACATGGCAGCGGCAACCGCGCCCGCCCCGGCCCCGGCACAGATGCGGGGCGCGCGTGGGCGCGCGGCGCGGCGGGCGGCGGATGGAGGCACAGGTCGCGCAGGTCATGGCAGGCGGTCCTTTCCCGATGCAAGCTAGGCACGTTTGCCGCGCGTTTCAACCGCGTCACGGCGCTTTGAGTTGATCCCGGACGCCCAAGCGGTTAGGCGCATGGTCAAGAAACGCAAGGATTCAGGACGGACAGATGAACCGCAGACAGATGCTGATGGCCGCCTTGCCGCTGGTGGCCGCGCCTTCGCTGGTTTTCGCACAGGGACAGGCGCAGCCGGCGGCGCTGACCACCCAGGCCGAGCCCAAGCGCGACCCCTATGCCCCGACCGAGGTCTCGATCCGCAACGATTTCGAGGTCGGCAGCATCGTCGTGGTCTCGAAGGACTTCTTCCTCTACCACGTCGTCGCTCCGGGCCGGGCGGTGCGCTATGGCGTCGCCGTCGGCAAGGCCGAGCTGGTCTGGAAGGGCCGCGCCACCGTCGGGCGCAAGACCGAATGGCCCAGCTGGACGCCGACGCCGGCGATGATCAAGCGCAATCCCGGCCAATATGCCCGCTGGGCCGACGGCATGCCGGGCGGCCCCGGCAACCCGCTGGGCGCGCGGGCGTTGTATCTTTACGACGCCAAGGGCAACGACACCTCGATCCGCATCCACGGCACGACCGAGCCCAATTCGATCGGCCGCGCCGTCTCGAACGGCTGCATCCGCATGCGCAACGAGGCGGTGATGGACCTGTTCGAGCAGGTGCCGATCGGAACCCCCGTCTACGTCTACTAGGTGGACATCCGACTGACATCGCTGTCGGACCCGGCGCTGTCCGGGTTCGATACCGTCATCGATACGCGCTCGCCTTTGGAATATGCCGAGGATCACCTGCCGGGCGCGATCAACCTGCCGGTGCTGTCCGACGAGGAGCGCGCGCAGGTCGGCACGATCTACAAGCAGGTCTCGCCCTTCGACGCCCGCAAGCTGGGCGGCGCCATGGTCGCCGCCAATGCCGCGCGCCATATCGCCGGGCCGCTGGCGGGGCTGGGCGGCGGCTGGCGGCCGCTGGTCTATTGCTGGCGCGGCGGCCAGCGCTCGGGCGCCTTTGCCGGCATCCTGTCGCAGATCGGCTGGCGCGTCGGGCGGCTCGAGGGCGGCTACAAGGCCTGGCGGGCGCTGGTGGTGGCGCGCGTGGCGGCGCCCGTCGCCGCGCCGGTGCTGGTGCTGGACGGCAATACCGGCAGCGCCAAGACCGAGATCCTGGCGCGGCTTGCCGCGCGCGGCCATCAGGTCGTCGACCTGGAGGGGCTGGCGAACCACCGCGGCAGCCTGTTCGGCGCCATGCCGGGCGGCCAGCCGTCGCAGAAGCGCTTCGAAAGCCGCCTTGCCATGGCGCTGGAGGCGCTGGACCCCGCCCGGCCGCTGCTGGTCGAGGCCGAAAGCTCGCGCATCGGCGATCTGAACCTGCCGCGCGGCATCTGGCAGGCGATCACCGCGGCGCCGCGCATCCGCCTGGCCGTGCCGGTCGAGGCCCGCGCCGCCTATACCGCCCGCGCTTATGCCGAGACCTGCGCCGACCCCGAGGCGGTGGCACGGATCGTGGGCCTGTTGCGCCCGCTGCACCCGGCCGACCGGATCGAGGGCTGGCTGCGCATGATCGACGTGGCCGACTGGGGTGGATTGGCCGAGGGGTTGATGCGCGACCACTACGACCCGCGCTATGAAAAGCACCGCGCGCGTCATGACGACGGGCGCGGGCCGGTGGTGGCGCTGGACGGGCTGGAAGACCTGGAAGCCGCCGCTTCGGCGGTCGAGGCGGTGCTGGTCGGGCTTGACCCTGCCAGGCCGGCGCCGGTGGCGCGGCCGGCGGCCTCCGGCGGGGATATTTGAACACGAAAGAAGCCGGGGTCAGGCGCCCTGGGCGAGAAAGCGGCGCAGGATGCGTTCCAGCTTGGCCGCACCCAGGGGTGCCATGGCCTTGGTGTGTTCATGGCTGATCGATTCGTCCGAGAGCCCCGCGCCCATATTGGTGATGACCGAGACGGCGGCGCAGCGCAGGCCGAGGAAGCGCGCCAGGATCACCTCGGGCACGGTGGACATGCCGACCGCATCGGCGCCCAGGATGCGGGCGGCGCGGATTTCGGCCGGGGTTTCGAACGAAGGCCCCGAGAACCAGCAATAGACCCCCTCGGGCAGCGCGATCCCCTCGGCCTCGGCGGCGGCTTTCAGCCCGGCGCGGATGCCTGGGTCATGGGCTTCGGTCATCGGCACGAAGCGCGCCTCGGACGGCTCGCCGATCAGCGGGTTGGTGCCGGCGAAGGCGATGTGGTCCGACAGCAGCATCAGCGAGCCCGGCGGCATCGCGGCGCGCAGGCTGCCGGCCGCATTGGTCAGGATCAGACGCTCGGTGCCGAGCGCCTTGAGCACCTCGAGCGCGGGGCGCATGACATCGGCGCGGCCGGATTCGTAGTAATGCGCCCGCCCGCCGAGGACCGCGACGCGCCGGCCCTCCAGCGCTCCGACGACTAGTTGCGGCACATGGCCCGACACCCCGGCATGGGGAAAGCCCGGCAGGTCGGAATAGGGAATGGCCACGCCCTCGACCGCCGCCGCCAGATGCCCGAGGCCGGAGCCGAGGACCAGCCCGTATTCCGGCGGCGCCGCGCCGGCGCGGTCGCGGATCAGGCGGGCGAGTTCAGCGTTCCTTGACATAGGGCTCTCCTCCCGCACGCGGCGGTATGGCGCGGCCGACGAAACCGGCCAGGATGACGACGGTCAGGATATAGGGCAGGGCGTTCATGAACATCGAAGGCACGGTGACGAAACCCAGATCCAGGTTCGGAAAGCGGTTCGCCACCGCCTCGAGCAGGCCGAAGAGGAAGGTCGCCCCCAGCGCCCCCCAGGGCCGCCACTTGGCAAAGATCAGCGCCGCCAGCGCGATGAAGCCGCGCCCGGCGGTCATTTCCTTGACGAAACCGGCCGAGATGCCGGTGGCGAGATAGGCCCCGGCGATGCCGCACAGCACACCGCAGATCATCACCGCGGCAAAGCGCAGCCGGACAACCGAGACGCCGGCGGTATCGACCGAGGCCGGGTTCTCGCCCACGGCGCGCAGCCGCAAGCCGAAGCGGGTGCGGTAAAGCACCCACCAGGTCAGCGGCACCATGGCGAAGGCGACATAGACCAGGACGGTGTGGCCCGAGACCAGCTCGGCATAGATCGGCCCGATCACCGGCACCGGGCGCAGGCTGTCGGCGAAGGGCAGGGTGATCTCGCCGAAGCGCGCCGCGCCGGAAAGCGAGGGCGTGCGCCCGCCCAGCCCGAAGATCTTCTGTCCCAGCAGCACCGTCAGCCCCGAGGCGAGGAAGTTGATCGCCACGCCCGAGATCAGCTGGTTGCCGCGAAAGCCGATCGAGGCCAGCCCGTGCAGCCCGGCCATGGCCGCCGCGCCGGCGATGCCCGCCAGCAGCCCCAGCCAGGCGCTGCCGGTGGCATAGGCGACCGAGGCCGAGGCGAAGGCCGCCATCAGCATCTTGCCCTCGAGCCCGATGTCGAAGACCCCGGCGCGTTCCGAATAAAGCCCGGCCAGGCAGGCCAGCAGCAGGGGCGTCATCAGCCGCACCGCCGAATCGAGGATCTGGATCAGCGTCGCGAAATCCATCACGCCCCCTTTCGGCGCAGCGCCGCGAACAGCCGCTCCAGCGGCATGCGCACCATGTTGTCGAGCGCCCCGGTGAACAGGATCACCAGCGCCTGGATGACCACGATCAGCTCGCGCGGGATCGAGGTCCACAGCGCCAGCTCGCCCCCGCCCTGGTAGAGGAAACCGAAGAGCAGCGCCGCCAGCAGCACGCCAAGGGGATGGTTGCGCCCCATCAGCGCCACGGCGATGCCGATGAAGCCGGCGCCCTCGACCGCGTTCAGCACCAGCCGCTCGGCCTCGCCCATGACGTTGTTGACCGCCATCAGCCCGGCCAGCGCGCCCGAGACCAGCATGGCCAGCACGGTGATGCGTACGGGCGAGATGCCGGCGTAAAGCGCGGCGGGCTCGGACTTGCCGAAGGCGCGGATCTCATAGCCCAGCCGCGTGCGCCAGATCAGCAGCCAGACCAGCAGGCAGGCGGCGATGGCCAGAAAGAAGGTGACGTTGGCGGGGGTGTTGCGGCCCCATTCGACGCCCAGCCCCAGCGCCATCTCGGAAAGCTTCGGCAGATGCGCCGCCTCGGGGAAACGGGCCGAGGCCGGGTCCATGCTGCCCACCGGCCGCAGCACGTTCACCAGCATATAGTTCAGGGCCGCGGCGGCGATGAAGTTGAACATGATGGTGGTGATGACGATATGGCTGCCGCGCCGGGCCTGCAACCAGGCCGGGACCAGCGCCCAAAGCGCGCCGAACAGCGCCGCCCCCATGGCCGCCGCCGGCAGCGCCAACGCCCAATGCGGCCAGGGCAAGGCCAGCACCACCAGCGCCACGCCCAAGCCCCCCATGGCGGCCTGCCCCTCGCCGCCGATGTTGAACAGCCCCGCATGATAGGCAACCATCACCGCCAGGCCGGTAAAGACGAAATTCGTCGTGTAATACAGGGTGAAGCCCCAGCCATAGCTGGACCCCAGCGCGCCCTGCACCATCACCTTCAGCGCCTCGGCCGGGCTTTCGCCGATGGCCAGGATCACCAGCGCCGAGATGGCAAAGGCCAGCACCAGCGAGATCAGCGGCGTCAGGATCACATCCGCCCATTTCGGCATTCGCTCCATCAACCCGCCTCTCCCGGCTTTCTCCGTTTTCCAAATACCCCCGCCGGAGGCATGCGACGCCTCATCCCGCACTGCCGCCGGCATCGGCGCGCGCCGGTTCCACCCCGGCCATCAGGCAGCCCAGGTCGCCGGTCGTCGCCTCGGCGGGCAGCCGCTCGCCCATGATGCGGCCGTCGAACATCACCAGGATGCGGTCGGACAGCGCCATGATCTCGTCCAGCTCGACCGAGACCAGCAGCACCGCGCGGCCGGCGTCGCGCAAGGCGACGATGCGCTTGTGGATGAATTCGATGGCGCCGATGTCCACCCCGCGCGTCGGCTGGCCGATCAGCAGCAGCTCGGGGTTGCGCTCGACCTCGCGCGCCACCACGATCTTCTGCTGGTTGCCGCCCGAGAAGCTTTTTGCCGCAAGGTCCGGGTTCGGCGGGCGGATGTCGAAACGCTGGATCTTGCCCATCGCATCGGCGCGGATGGCGGCATTGTCCATCAACGGGCCGCGCTGGAACTCCGGCGCATGGTGATAGCCGAAGGCGATGTTTTCCCAGGCGGTGAAATCCATGATCAGCCCCTCGGCCTGCCGGTCCTCGGGGACATGGCCGATGCCGGCGCGGCGGCGGGCGCGGCCGTCGGCCCCTGGACCCTGCAGCGGCAGGGGCCGGCCGCCAAGCCGGATCTCGCCCTGCAGCCTTGCCCCCGCCTCGGGAAAGCCGCCCAGGATCTCCAGCAGCTGCGTCTGGCCGTTGCCGGCGACGCCGGCGATGCCCAGGATCTCGCCGGCGCGGATCTCCAGGTCGATGCCGCGCAGCCGCTCGACGCCCTCGGCATCGACCATGCGCAGGCCCCGCACTTCCAGGACCGGGGCGCCGGGCCGGGCGGGGGGCTTGTCCACCCGCAGCAGCACCTTGCGGCCCACCATCAGCTCGGCCAGCTCGGCCGGGCCGGTCTCGGCGGTCCTGACCGAGGCCACCATCTCGCCCCGCCGCATGACCGAGACATTGTCGGTGATCTCCATGATCTCGCGCAGCTTGTGGGTGATCAGGATGATGGTCTTGCCCTCGTCCTTGAGCCCGCGCAGGATGCGAAACAGGTGGTCGGCCTCGGCGGGGGTCAGCACGCCCGTCGGCTCGTCCAGGATCAGGATGTCGGCGCGGCGATACAGCGCCTTCAGGATCTCGACCCGCTGCTGGTGGCCGACCGACAGCTCCTCGACCAGCGCGTCGGGATCGACCTGCAAGCCGTATTCGGCCGCCAGCCGCTTCAGCTCGCCGCGCGCCCGCGACAGCGAGGGGCGCAGCAGGCGGCCGTCCTCGGCGCCCAGGATCACGTTTTCCAGCACGGTGAAGTTCTGCACCAGCTTGAAATGCTGGAACACCATGCCGATGCCGGCGCGGATCGCGGCCTGGCTGTCGGCGATGGCGACGGGCTTGCCGCCGACCAGGATCTCGCCCGCGTCGGGGCGATAGAAGCCGTAGAGGATCGACATCAGCGTCGACTTGCCGGCGCCGTTCTCGCCGATGATGCCGTGGATGGTGCCGCGCGGCACCACCAGGTCGATGTCCCTGTTGGCCTGCACCGGCCCGAAAGCCTTGGAGATCCCGCGCAATTCGATCGCCGGGGCGGGCGTGGCCGTCATTCACTGCACCGGGCAGGTGTTGTCGGCCATGTAGTCGTGAACCGTGATCTCGCCCGCCTCGATGGCCTTGGCGGCGGTATCGATGGCGCCGGCGATCTCGTCCGAGATCAGCGGCTTGTTGTTCTCGTCCATGGCCAGCGACACCCCGCCCGAGGCCAGGTCCATGACCCTCACGCCCGGCTCGACCTCGGTCCCGGCCTTGAAGGCCTCGTAGACGGAATTGTCCACGCCCTTGACCATCGAGGTCAGCACCTTGCCCGGATGCAGGTGGTTCTGGTTGCTGTCCACGCCGATCGACAGCACGCCGGCATCCGCCGCCGCCTGCAGCACGCCGATGCCGGTGCCGCCCGCCGCGGCATAGACCACGTCCGCGCCTTGCGAGACCTGCGCCTTCAGCAACTCGCTGCCCTTCACCGGGTCGTTCCAGGCCGCCGGCGTGGTGCCGGTATAGTTGATGATCAGCGTGCCGTCCGGCCGGGTGGCCTTGAAGCCCTGGGCATAGCCGCATTCGAACTTGTGGATCAGCGGGATGTCCATGCCGCCGATGAAGCCGACCGTGCCCGATTTCGACGCCAGCGCCGCCGCCACGCCGGCCAGGTACGAGCCCTGCTCTTCGGTAAAGACCACGGATTGCACATTGGGCTGCTCGACCACCATGTCGATGATGACGAATTTCGTGTCGGGATAGTCCGGCGCGATCTTGGCCAGCACCTCGCCAAAGGCAAAGCCGGTCATCACGATGGGATTGGCCCCGGATTGGGCCAGCCGGCGCAGGGCCTGTTCGCGCTGCGCCTCGGATTGCATCTCCAGTTCCTTGTAGGTGCCGCCGGTCTCGGCCTTCCAGCGCTCGGCGCCGTTATAGGCGGCCTCGTTGAAGGATTTGTCGAACTTGCCGCCGAGGTCGAAGATCAGCGCCGGATCGGCCAGGGCCGCGACGGGCAGCAGGGTCAGGCAGGCGCCGGCGAGCAGGGATTTCATCAGGGACATGTCGGACCTCAGGACGGTTTGCGGGCGAGTCGGCCCAGGATTGTCGGATTAGGGCGCATGGGCCGGAATCCGTCAACAATCTTGTCTGGGGTCAGAGCGCCTGCCGCATCAGCACCGCATCCAGTCCGGGGGCGTAATAATTCCGCCGCTTTCCAAGGGTTTCCCAGCCTGCGCCGGCATAAAGCGCGATGGCGGCCGCGTTGTCCGCGGCGACTTCCAGGAAGGCTTCGCGCGCGCCCCGCGTCCGTGACGTCGCGGCGAATTCGGCCAGCAGCGCCGAGGCCAGCCCGCGGCGGCGCGCCTCGGGCGCGATGGCCAGCGTCAGCAGCTCGGCCTCGTCGGCGATGGCACGGCCCAGCAGGAAGCCCTGCGGCCGGGTCAGCAGGAAATTCGGCGGGCCGGCCAGCAGCGCCTGGAACTCGGCCGCCGTCCAGGGCCGCGGATGCGCGGCAAAGCAGCGGCCATGCAGCGCTGCCAGATCCTCGGGCGTCATGACAGGATCAGCGGGCCGCGGTCGCGCGCCGGCGCGGCATCGGCCGGGCGCAGATAGATCGGCGCCGGGCGCGGCAGGTCCGGCTGGTCGCGCCGTGCGGCGGCAATGCGGGCGATGGCTTCGGCCAGCGGCATGGCCGCGGGCAGCGGCGCGGGGCCGGGCGGCAATTCATGCGCGGGGGCCTGTTGCGGCCGGGTGGCGGCGCCGGTGCCGAAATCCTGCCAGATCACCTCGCCCATGCGCGAGGGCACGGCGACGCGGCAGGGGCGGGGCAGGCCATGCGCGGCCGCCTCGGTCACGCTGACGCCGACGGCGGGGATGCCCAGCGACAGCGCCAGCCCGCGCGCCGCCGCCACCGATATGCGGATGCCGGTGAAATTGCCCGGCCCGATGCCGCAGCCGATGACGGAAAGGTCGCGCCAGCCGACGCCCGCCTCGGCCAGCACCTGGCCAAGCAGCGGAAACAGCCGCTCGGCCTGGCCGCGGGCCATGTCCTCGTGGTGCTGGACCAGCAGGCGGTCGCCTTGCAGCAAAGCGGCCGCGCAATGCGCGGCCGATGTGCCGAAGCCCAGCGAGAGCGGCTCAGCCAACGGGACGGACCTCGGTCACTTCCGGGATGTAGTGGCGCAGCAGGTTCTCGATCCCCATCTTCAGCGTCAGCGTGGACGAGGGGCAGCCGGCGCAGGCGCCTTGCATGTGCAGGTAGACCACGCCGCGGTCGAAGCCGTGGAAGGTGATGTCGCCGCCGTCCTGCGCCACGGCCGGGCGCACGCGGGTATCCAGCAGCTCCTTGATCTGGCTGACGATTTCCGCGTCCGGTCCGTCCTGGTCGTTATGGCCGCCGGCGGATGCGCCCTCGATGGCCGGGGCGCCGGACTGGTAATGCTCCATGATCGCGCCCAGGACCGAGGGCTTCAGGTGGTCCCATACCGCGTCGTCGGCCTTGGTCACGGTCACGAAATCCGAGCCGAGGAAGACCCCGGTCACGCCCGGCACGGCAAAGATGCGGCGCGCCAGAGGGCTGGTGGCCGCTGCTTCGGCTGCGGGGAAATCGGCGGTGCCGCTGCCCAGGACGGTTTCGCCCGGCAGGAATTTCAGCGTCGCGGGGTTCGGGGTGGTTTCGGTCTGGATGAACATGGCGCGGGGCTCCTTTGAGGCGGATATGGGGATCGAAGGGCGGACAAGTCAAGTCGGAGGCCGCCCCCATCCCCGACGGGCGGCCTTGAAAATGCGGCGCAAACCATCGGCGCATGACCCAGGGCCGCCGCCGGGGGGCCGGCGGTATCCGCCAGGTGCCGCGACCATCCGCCGCAGCGGGCGGCTCAGGTGATCTGTTCCAGCCGCTCGCGCGAGATGTCGCCGGGCACGATGGTGACGGGGCAGGGCAGGTTCGCCACCTCGCGCATCAGCCGCGTGACCAGCGGCCCCGGCCCCGCGCTTTCGGTCGAGGCGGCCAGCACCACCACGCCTATCTCGGGGTCGTCGTGGATCTGGGCCAGAAGCTCGGCGCCCGGCTCGCCCTCGCGCACCACCAGCTCGGGCTCGATGCCGGGGCGGTCGCGCATCCATTTGGCGAAGACCTCGTAATGCGCCTCGATCCGCTCATAGGCTTCGGCGCGCATCACGTCCGCGACGCCCATGCCGTGCTGGATGGCCGTGGTGGGGATGACCGCCAGCACCTGCACCCCGCCGCCGGTCTTTGCCGCGCGCAGGGCGGCATAGCGGATGGCGTTCAGGCATTCGCGGGAATCGTCCAGAACCACCAGAAATTTCCGCATGAATCCCGCCCCGGTTGCCTTGGAATGAGCAAAGACTGGCCGAAAGGACACGCTTGCGCAAGTCCGGCACAGTTTTCGCCCTTGCGCTCATTCAAAATTAACGAGTGCTATGGTAGGCGGGAGAAGTAGCCACAGTGCCAAAACGCGGGACGGAATTGTGACGATTCACCAGGACTGGGAAAAAGCCGATATCGCACGGCTCGCCACAGTGGCCCAAGCCGAGATGTCGTGGTTCAAGGACCAGGCGCATGCGCCCGCCATGGCCACCATGCCCCTGTCGAAGCGGGTCTTCGACATCACCCTGGCGCTGGTGGCCTTGGTGCCGCTGTCCATCGTCATGGCGGTCTTTGCCCTGATCCTGCTGGTCTTGCAGGGGCGGCCGATCTTTTACGCGGCGCCGCGGATGGCGGCGCCGGGGCGGACCTTCACCCATCTCAAGTTCCGCACCATGCTGTGCCAGCAGGACGATTTCGGCGTCACCGGCGCGCACAAGGCCTGGCGCATCACGCCGCTCGGCCATTTCATGCGCCGCACCCGCATCGACGAATTGCCGCAGCTGTTCAACATCCTCAAGGGCGACATGAGCTTTGTCGGCCCGCGCCCGACCATCCGCGAATATGTCGAACGCTATCCCGCGGTCTATGGCCAGGTGCTGAAAAGCCGGCCCGGCGTCACCGGGCTGGCGACGCTGATCTATCACCGGCACGAGGACCGCATCCTGCGCCGCTGCAAGAGCGCCGAGGCGACCGAGGCCGCCTATGCCCGGCGCTGCCTGCCGACCAAGCTGAAAATCGACCTGATCTACCAGAAGAACCGGACGCTGGCGCTGGACCTTTGGATCATCTGGCGCACCGTGCTGATCGTGCTTTACAAGGACGAGCGGCCCCGCCGCCGCGGCCGCAAGTAAGGCCCCCGGCGATTTTTCCGATGCGCGCGGATCCCCCGCCCCCGCCGGGCGTTATGGCGGTATATCCATCCTAGGCCTACAGGATTCTGACGCCACCGGCGCGGAAACGGAAAGGGAAATGCTTGCAGCGTAAGGCTCTCGTCACCGGAGGGGCAGGGTTCATCGGCAGCCACCTCGTCGACCGGCTGCTGGCCGGCGGAGAGGAGGTCGTCGTCCTGGACGATCTCTCCAGCGGCAGGATGGACAATCTGCCCGCGGAGGTGCGGCTGGTCCGGGGCGACGTCTGCGATGCCGATCTGGTCGGCAGGCTGCTGGCCGGGGTGGACTGCATCTTTCACCTTGCCGCGCGGGTTTCGGTGCAGCTTTGCATCACCGACTGGATGGCCGCGCATCGCGTCAACCTGGGCGGCACCATGGCCGTGCTGCACGCCGCGCACCGGGCCGGCAACATTCCCGTGGTCCATGCCTCGTCCGCGGCGGTCTATGGCAACCGCGCCGGCGCCACCTGCCGCGAAAGCGACCTGCCCCTGCCGATTTCGCCCTATGCCGCCGACAAGCTGGCCGCCGAGCATCAGGCCGGCGCCATGGCGGCGGTGAACAGCCTTTCTTCGGTCGGGCTGCGGTTCTTCAACGTCTATGGCCCGCGCCAGGACGCGGCCTCGCCCTATGCCGGGGTGATTTCGCGATTCTGCGCCAACCGGCTGGCGGACCGGCCGCATGTGATCTTTGGCGACGGGCAGCAGAGCCGGGATTTCATCTATGTCGCCGATGTGGTCGAGGGCCTGCTTTGCGCCCGCGACCTGGCCGGGAGGGCGCCGGGCGCCCAGGTCTTCAACCTCTGCACCGGGGTCGAAACCACGCTGCTGGATCTGGTGCGCCAGATCGACGCGGTCGCGGGGCGGGGGGCCAGCGCCATCGAACACGCGCCGGCGCCCCCCGGCGACATCCGCGCCTCTTGCGGCTGTCCGCAGGCCGCGCGCGACCGGCTGGGCTTCGTCGCCGCCACGGACATGCGATCGGGGCTGGACATGCTTTGGGACAGGCTGGGTCCGGCTGGCTAGAGGGCATCTGCATCTGGGGATGCCCACCTTGCCCGAACTCTGTTTCAGGATCGAGAACCGGGGCGATCTTGAGCAGGCGAGCCCTGATCGATGGGCAATGGGGGCGGATTGAACCACCTCTGCCGGGCAAGGCGGGTGACCGGGGCGGCAGCGGGGCTGACAACCGGCTCCGGCATCGACGCGGTTCTGCGGCTGGCGCGTCACGTGGCGCGGCGTGACCTGCCGCCGGAGCCGGGGCGCTGGAGGGGTGCTTGCCCCGATTCCGCCGCGGGCCTCGCGCCAGGGTGTGGGGTTGTCTTTTCAAGGAGTTGAGAGCCGATCTCCGTCGATCGATGCCCCGATCTCAAGGGTCCATGCCGATGCGATCTCGCAGATGGTGCCGCGGCGGGCTGACCACGAGAGTTCATGCCGCGGTGGATGCACCCTGCCCGGCAAGGTTCCCAGTGACGCCTGGCCATGGCGCCGGTAGCCCGCAGGCCAAGGGATTGCTCTGCGGCCTGGCCGGCCCCTGCCAAGCCATCGCCGATGCCGGATGCGGCAGGGATTTGCCGGATGCGGCAGGGATTCCAGGGTCGGTTCATTTTTGGCGATCTGCGCGCCACCGCAGCCGGGCTGGAAGGCACCCCCCGGCCGGAGTCTCCGTAAGAAGCGCCGCACGGTCGCATGTTTTCTTCAACCGGATCAAACCCTTCCGCCGCATCGCGCCCCGCTGCGAGGAAACCGTCGCCTCGTCAAAGGCACTCACCGACAGCGCCGGCGCAATCGCATGGTTTCCTAAATGAAGGCGCCGGCTTGGTTCAGCGCCTCGGGGAAGGGCGGGGTGCCATAGCCGACCCCGGTCAGGTAAAGCCCCTGCGGCGGGCAGACCGGCCCGCAGGCGGCGCGGTCGCGTGCGGCCAGCGCCTCGGCCACGCGTCCGGGCGGCCAGGCGCCGGCGCCGACCCGCTCCAGCGTGCCGACGATCGAGCGCACCTGGTTGTGCAGGAAGGACCGCGCCCGCAGGGTAAAGCGGTATTCGCGACCCTGCGGGATCGGGGTTTCCTGGATGGTCAGCTCGTCCAGCGTCTTCACCGGGCTCTGCGCCTGGCACATGGTCGAGCGGAAGGTGGTGAAGTCGTGCCGGCCCAGCAGATGCGCCGCGCCCGCGCGCATGGCGGCCAGGTCCAGGGGGTGCTGCACCTGCCAGGCGCGGCCGCGGTCATGGGTCAGCGGCGCGCGGCGCGCGACCAGCCGGAACAGGTAGCGCCGCTCATGCGCCGAGAAGCGGGCGTGAAAGTCGTCCGCCACCCGTGCCGCGGCCAGGACGGCGACGGGGGCGGGCTTCAGATGCCAGTTCAGCGCCTCGGACAGCCGGAAGGGATCCCAGTCGCGCTGCAGGTCGGCATGCGCGACCTGGCCGGTGGCATGGACCCCGGCATCGGTGCGCCCCGCCGCGGCGATCCGCGCCCCGGCCGCGAAACCGGGATCGAGCCGGCCGAGCGCCGCCTCGATGGCGCCCTGCACGCTGGGCCGGTCGGCCTGGGCCTGCCAGCCGGCAAAGGGGCTGCCGTCATATTCGATCAACAGGGCGAAACGGGGCATGGCTAGCGGCGCGGCTTGTCGGATTCGCGCGGGATCAGCAGGTCGTCGAGCGTCATCGAGCGCGGCAATTCGGCGGGCTCGGCCGGCTCGGCGGGCGCGGGCCGGGGCCGCACGCCTTCCCGTGCCAGCCGGTCGCGCAGCACGCCGATCTCGATGTCCAGGTCGCTGCGGCCGCCTTCCAGCAGCTTGGCGCTGCGGGCGGCAAACTCGGTTTCCAGGTCGTCCAGCAGCGTCTCGTAATCCCGGCGCGCGCGCGGGTCGCGGGTCTGGGCGTAGAGGTCGGCGAACTTGACCGTCGCGTCGCGCGCGCCTTGCAGGTAGACGCTGAGATAGCGGCGCAGGGCGGCGATGGTGTCGGGATTGTCCTCGACATGGGCGAAGAGTTCGCGCGCGGTGGCGGCGAACATGCCGACACGGGCCTCGAGCCGGCGGTCGCCGCTGCGCAGGATGGCGTCCTGCATGGCCTTCAGATGCGCCTCGCCCTCGGCGACGATGCGTTGGGCGCGGTCCTGGCGGACGCCGTCGATGCCCTCCATGCCCTTGTCGCGCATCGGGTCGCCGCCGAAGGCGAGCCAGTGCAGCATGGCCCCGGCGACGCCGATCACCCCGGCGCCGGCCTCGGCGCCCGGCACATAGGCGCCCAGGGCAAGGCCGAGCCCGGTCAGGATGCCGCCGAAGAGCTTGCGCGGGATCGCCGGGCGGCGGGCGATGCGGCGGGCGTCATAGGCGGCCTCGGCCTGCAGCCCCTGGCGTGTCATCCACATGCCCGAGGCGATGGTGCCGAAGGCGATCAGGTGCAGGGCAAGCCCGGCCGGATCCTGCCAGAAGGCGCTGATGAGAAAGGGGGCCGCCATGATCGTGACCCAGCGCGTGCGCGATTCCAGCGGATGCCGGATCTCGCCCGGTGCGGGGCGCGCGGGCGGGCGCGGGCCGGTGCCGTCCGGCCGGGGCTGCGGCGAGAAGCGGCCGCCGAAACGCCTTGCCATCGCCGCCCCCTCAGCCCGCGCCCAGGAAGGAGGCATAGAGCGTCAGGCCCATCAGCAGAAAGAAGGACAGGCGCTGCATGGCTTTCCGGGACATGGGCTTCCTTTCGGCGCGTCGGGCAAAGTTGCCCGCAGGATATAGGGCCTTGCGGGCGGGAACGGAAGGGCGCGGCGGTCGGGGGGCTCTGCCCCCCGCGCCTCATGCGCCCCTTGATGGGGCGCGTGAGGCGCTCCCCCCGGAGTATTTGGGAAACGGAGAAAGCCGGTTTCGGGCGGGCGGTGCGGCATGCGGGGAAGGGGTGGAGCGGGTGATGGGAATCGAACCCACGTATTCAGCTTGGAAGGCTGCTGCTCTACCATTGAGCTACACCCGCGTCGCGCCTTTCTATAGGGGGTGGCGCGGGTTCGTGCAAGCGTCGCGCGCTTGACGCCTGCGGGGCGGCGGGGCAAGCAGGGCGGCATGATCGATATCCGTCCCGTGGCCAATATCGTCGGCAAGGTCGTCGTCACGCTGGGGACGGCGATGGCGCTGCCCATGCTGGTCGATTGGTGGCATGGCGACCCGCATTGGCTGATCTTCCTGGAATGCGGCATCCTGACCATGCTGGCCGGCGGGCTGGTGGCGCTGTCCACGCGGCAAAAGGACAAGTCGCTGACCATCCAGCAGGTGTTCCTGCTGACCGCGATGCTGTGGCTGGTGGTGCCGGTGGCCGGCGCGCTGCCCTTCATGCTGGGCGCGCCGCAGGTCGGCTTCACCGACGCCTATTTCGAGGCCATGTCGGGCGTCACCACCACCGGCACCACCGCATTCCCCGATCTCGACAACCTGCCCAAGGGCACCAACCTGTGGCGGGCCTTCCTGAACTGGGCGGGGGGGCTGGGGATCATCGTCGTCGCCATGATCTTCCTGCCGGTGATGAAGGTCGGCGGCATGCAGTTCTTTCGCTCGGAAGGCTTCGACACGCTGGGCAAGATCCTGCCCCGCGCCTTCGATATCGCGCGCGAGATGACCGGGGTCTACATCGCCATGACCGCAAGCTGCATGGTGGTCTATATCCTGCTGGGCATGAAGGGCTTCGATGCGCTGGTGCTGGCGCTGTCCACCTGTTCCACGGGGGGCTTTTCCAATTACGACGCCAGTTTCGCGCCCTTCATCGGGCCGGCGGAATATGCCGCCGCCTTCTTCATGATCCTGGCCTCGATCCCCTTCATCCGCATGGTGCAGCTGATCCGCGGCTCGGCCGAGCCGATCTGGCGCGACATCCAGGTCCGCGCCTATCTGCGCTGGACCTTCTATGCCATCGCGCTGGTGGTGCTTTACCGGCTGTTGTGGCTCGAGGCGAAGAACCCCTTCGACGTGATCCGCGAGACCACGTTCAACGTCGTCTCGACCTTTTCGGGCACCGGCTTCGCCTCGACCGACGTGACGCAATGGGGGCATTTCCCCTTTGTCGTGCTGATCGTGGTCGGGCTGATCGGCGGCTGTACCGGCTCGACCTCGTGTTCGGTCAAGGTGTTCCGCTATCTGGTGCTGTTCCAGGCGGTCAGGGCGCAGCTCAAGCGCATGCAGTCGCCGCACCGGGTGTTTCCGCTGCTTTATGGCGGCCGCCCGCTGGAAGAGGACGTGGTCGATTCGGTGATGGCCTTCTTTACCCTGTTCATCCTCAGCTTCGGCCTGCTGATCGTCGGGCTGGCGCTGACCGGGCTGCATCCGCGCACGGCGCTGACCGCGGCCTGGACCGCGATCGCCAATGTCGGCGTGGTCTGGGGGCCGGAGCTGACGCCCGAGGGGGCGGTGACGAATTTTCCCACCGCCTCGAAATGGCTGATGATCTGGGGGATGTATCTGGGCCGGCTGGAGCTGATCTCGGTGCTGGTGCTGCTGCTGCCGCGGTTCTGGCGCGGCTAGTCCTGCGCGATCGCCGGGGCGATGGCGGGCGCCTCGGGCCCGGCCTCGGTGGCGCCGGGGGCGAAGCGGGCCAGGTTGTCCGAGATCTCGGCCGCCAGCCGGTGCTGGTCCTCGGGGTCCGAGATCGGCCAGATCAGCACGAAGCCCTGCACCCGGCCGTCGACCACCCGGCCTTCGGCATGGCCGATATGGGTCTGGTTGCGCCCGTCCAGCGTGACGCTGCCGCGTTCCACCTTGCGCTCGGGCGCCGGCACCCAGCCGAGCGCGGTGACGAGGCCGGCGAGGTCCAGCATCTCTTGCTGGCCGCCGGGCTGCGAGAACAGGATCAGCGCCGCGCCCGAGCCGTCCTTGGGCCCATAGATCGACAGCGCGCGCTCGGCCCGGTCGAATTGCAGCTTCTCCATCGGCGCGGGCAGCATCAGGCCGGTATGGGCGTCGCGCAGCTCGGCCAGGCCCATCTCGGCCCGCCAGGCTTCGCGGCGGCGGATCAGTTCGGCCATGGCGGTCGCGGTATCGGGCGAGGCGCGCAGGCGCACGATTTCCTCGGCGATGGCGGCGCGGGTCTTGGGGCCGTCCTTGCCGTCGATGCCCCCGTCGTAATGGCCGGCCCAACGCAGGGCGCGCTGGATCTCCTCTAGCGGCGGCATGGGCACCGGCGCCGCGTCCGGGGCAGGGGGGGCGCCCAGGTCCGGCACCTTGCCGATGATCGCGATCTCGCCCATCTCCTCGCCCGGCGCGAGGAAGGCGTCCTTGGGCACCGCGCCCGCATCCCGGAACGCCTGAAGCCAGGCGGTGCCGGTCGCCCGGTCCATCGGGCCAAAGCCGATGGTCAGCCGGCCGCCCGGCAGGGTCCACAGCCCGGCCTCGGGCAGGGTCTCGCGCCATTTCGCCAGCAATTCCTCGGCCCGCGCGCGGTCGGTGGTGGATTCGAGGCGCAGGAAGAACTGCTCGGGCGCGGGTTCGGGCTCTGCCAAGGCGCCGGCATCGGCGGTCGGGGTCGCAGCCTTGCCGGCCAGGTCGCCGGGGACGGGCTCGTCCCCTGCGGTCGCGGGCTGGGCCTGGGGGAAGGTCGAGGCATTGCCGCCGGACGTCGTCGCCTGGGGATCGGCGGGGGGTTCGGTGGGCGCTGCGTCGCCGATGCGCGTCAGTTCGCGCCCCTCGGCGGCGGCCAGGAAGCTGTCGCCCGGCACCTTGCGCTGCTGCTTCAGCTGTTCCAGCCGCGCCGCCGCCTCTTCGCGCGGCATCGGGCCAAGTGCGATGCCGACCCAGCCGTCGGCCAGCGGGAAGGTCACGACATCGGGGAACTCCGCGCCCCAGTTCCGGGCGGTGGCGGCCGCGGCGTCGGCGCCGCGCTTGGCCTCGATGCGGATCATCACGTCCTCGGCCTGCGCCGCAAAGCCCAGAGACAGCGGCAGAGCCGCACCGATGACGAATGCAAAGCGCCGCATGGGCATGTCCCTCTCATTGACCCTGCGCCGCCCTCTGCCTAGAAGGCGGCAGACATT
>JAANMV010000370.1_pt1 | contig 56085 bp, 48 predicted proteins | sample 7279661 | NCBI WGS metagenome assembly JAANMV01 (sample SAMN14094540, study PRJNA606508) | bioreactor metagenome | isolation source: A lab-scale SPAN reactor treating ammonium-rich wastewater day 121 | place: Ireland: Galway | collected 2017-05-16
TGCGACAACCCGTCGTCCGGGCCGGTATAGCCGGGCACATAGTGCCCAAAGCTCCTGGGCTGCTCGACATCAGGCTCCTGGCCTTGAGCGGAAGGAGCGGCTGCCCTGGCAGGCAGACGCGCCGGGAGAATAGAGGCATGGACTTGCATGGCAACTCCAGAATCAGGGATCTATTTTGGCCCACCCTGCCACAGGTGGCTCAAAGAACCCTGAAAGCTATACCCGAAGGCGTTTTTAGCTTTCTGTCAGGCCCTGAAGGCTAGAATGTCGTATGCAGCTACAGCCGTTGACCATGCGCGCGCCGGGGGGCTACAGCGCTCTTCGACCCACCGCCAGTGCCAACTCAGATCGGCTGGAAGATAGTTTTGTCTCGGGACCCTCCCGCAACTCGAGCTCGGTGGCTTACACGCTGGTGCCTCCATGCCTGTCGCAGTCCCGAATCGACCGCATCTGCGCTCAAACCAATCCGGTACTGCGTAACCTCCAGATCACCGACTACTACCACGACGTGGCTGTGGCTCTGCGAGATATGATCGGACCGCAGGGAGGCAACAACTGGCCCGCCTGGGCCTGCTGGGCCTCCAAGCACGTGGGGGAGCACATCCGCCGGGAGGATCTCCCCTTCCTGCGTGGCACCTGCAAGGTTACGGCCACCCTCGCCAAGTACATGCTGCCTCCGGGCCTGAGCAACGTGATCTGGGGCCCCAACGATGCCATGGACCGCGCTCACGAAGCCATCGCCTCGGCCAACAAGGCGATTTTTGAGCGAACCTCTCCCCACTTCACCCGCTTCGTTTCAACCTTCTCTGGCGATAAGGAGCTCAATGAAGACAAGTGGACCAGGTTTGCAAGTCAATTCCGGCCGGGCACTTACAAAGAGGGCGGCGAGGAGATGCTCTGGGCAGGTTTTCGCTGCTACTACGAAGCCATGTTCGAGCCCGACCCCAAGAAGAAGGCCGAGTTGGTCCTTCTGGGCAACACCCACGTCGTCTACGACGAGCAGATGCACGCCCACGAGGAGATCAACGAAGCACTTCCCTGGTATGCCGGCCGCCCGGTTACCTCGATGTCTCTCTATCTCGACACCCCGACCGAAACGCTCCGCCTGGGCAGAGACCTGCCGGTCCGGCCTGACGGCAAGCTCTATCCCCCCCTGCTGGAGTCATTGGAAAACACCGAGCTACAGAAAGCCTTTAGGGCATTCAGCCGAGCCAGTGGTCTCAACGTCGCTGAGGGTACCCTCGAGGGTTCTCGCTGCGCGGACTATCGCAGCCTGGACGAGCGCATGAATCTGATTGTGAACGTCTTCCGAACCCGCCACGACGATGCCAGCTTGTTTCATGCCCCCTTCAATCCCCAGCAGACTCACCAGATTCAAAACGGCCAGGTGCCGAAGGGCCACCTCTAATCAACCGCAGCCTACCCACTGGCCAATGCTGGGCGAGCAGCCGCTCCAGTTCGGGCGGGCAGCTCTGGAGCTCTCCATCGACCTCCAGCCGCAGCCACGAGTTGACTGCGCCCGCCAACCGATCGGCCAGCCCCTCGAGTCGGTCGAACGGGTAACTGGGAACACCTTCCACCAGTTCCCCGACCGCGGCCCACATCTGAGCCGGCTCGAGCAACGGAGGGCCACCCCTGAGCACCTCGATGCGGGGAACATCCGTGCGAGTCTTGAAGCCCTCCAGAAGCACCAGATCGGCCGTCGGCAACTCGGCCTCGAGGCCGAACCAGGTGTGCCCCCCCGGTCCGCATAGCCCCACCGGCCAGGCCCCCACCCGACGCAGACGGTCGGTATCGCTCCCCTCGCGGTCCGTCCAGAGCTCATGGTGAGTGTGCTTGAGAACCGCCACCTGAAGTCCTCGATCGCGCAAAAGGGGCACCAGGCGCTCCAGCACCCAGGTCTTACCGACTCCCGAGCGACCCACGAAGGCCGCAATCACCGGATGCTGACCGGCGTCCCCAACTGGATGCGGGAATACAGCTCTTCCACGTCCTCGACGTACATCCGGATACACCCGTGCGATGCCCTCGAGCCGATGGAGCCGGCATCATTGGTGCCGTGAATCCCGACAACTCCGGAGTTCAGGCCGATCCAGCGGGTACCCAGCGGGTTGTTCGGACCCGGGGCAATGGGCTGGGCTTCGCGAGCCCAGGCCGAGTCGGGCGGCAACCAGGTCGGGTCGACCACCATGTCGGCGACGTAGAAATCACCCTTTGGGGTCGCGTATGCGGCCTGGCCGTGGGCAATGGGGTAAGACTTGATCCTCCGGCCGTTCTCGCTCAGCTCGAGCAGGAAGTCATTGAGATAGACGACAATGCGAGGTCCGAGCTCGGCCAGAGTGGCCTGACCCACCTTGCCATCCGGCTCCAGGCCTTGCTCTTGTTGAAAGGCGCTCACAGCCTCGCAGGTAGCCTGATCGAACAGGCCGGTGACCTCCTCTTTGTGCAGCAAGCCACGAGCCACCAGTTTCTTCTGGAGCTGCTTTACGTCGGCGCCCCGGGCCCCCACCGTCAGCGTGTGCAGGCCGAGAGCCTCGGTGGAGTCGACCACGAACCACCACTTCTGCTCGGCGGTCCAACCGGCCTTGTCCCGGGCTGTCAGAACCACTTCACGGCGACCCTCGCTCATCACACCGGTGGCAAAAGCCAGGTTCCCGTTGGCGTCGGAGGCCGGACGGCGCTCGAGCTCGTGACCGTCCAGAGTGACCTGGACCGATTCCAGGCCGCTGTCCGGGTCGGACACGCTCACAAACAAAAGCCCGTTGTTCTTCCCGATCACGGCCGAAGGCGCGGGGGTGATCGCTCCCGCCAGGGGTGGAGTCTGGTCGCAGATCAGATTCTTCTCCAGAACTGTCTGGTTGCCAGCCGGATCAATCGCCGTCAAAATCAGCGCGTTGGGCCCGTCCTTGAGCTGTAAATCGGCCACGAAGCTTCCCTGTTCGTCAATCACTGCACTGACCTCGTTCTCGCCCAGGCGGACGAGCATCCGAGCTCCCGGCTCGGTCTCACCGGTCAGGTGCAGACCCGACTCGGATACGACAGCGGGAGTGCTCACGGTCAGAGCGGGAGCCTCGGAATCAAGCCGGACAGCCCAGACCTTCTCAACCGACCGCAAGGGAATCAGCGGATACAGCTTGATTCGCACCTGGTTCTGGCCCTCTTGCAGTTGGGCCGGCCGGGCCGACTCGATGGCGGCCTGTCCCCACACAATGCGGGGCGGCAACAGACGATCGTTGACCCGAATCTCAGCCCGTGAGGGAATGCCAAAAAAGCCAACCCGAATGACTGATTGGCTCTGGTGGGTCACGGAGCCGGGCTCGAGCCCACCTAGCCGCAAGGTGAGAAAGCCCAGGCACGACTCCAGCGCGATCAGCGCCAGAACCAGGACCAGGACCAGTATCTTCGCTCCCAGATGCTTCATTGTCGTGCTAATGGGCTTAACCCGCAACCGCCCAGGATGTCAAGAAAATATTCGCTACGCTGACCGGACGAGAAGTTCTGTTCGATTGTAGCATATCTGCGAAAGATATTCACCAGGTTCTCCAGGAGAGCCAGCGATTCCAGGGAATGAACGCCTATGTCCAGCCGTGGCTACGTGCTCTACCTGGCCCTGGGCGATAGCCTCAGCATCGACAAGTTTGCTGGCCCGGGGCTGGGCGCAGCCTCCCTGTTGTACCGCAATCAAGACCAGCTCTATGCCGAGTTTGCTGGGAAAGACCTGGTGCACCTCGACCCCGCCTGCCGCCTGGTGCAGCGAGCTGAAGATGGGCAGACCAGCGAAGCGATGCTCGAGCAACTCGATCATCTACCCAAAGAGCACGGTCCGACCCTGGTCACCCTGACGGTGGGGGGTAACGATCTGATCGCGCTTTTGAACCACGGCTCGCGCGACCTGACCGAAATCCTGGCGCGAATCGAGTCGATCGTGCGTTTCTTGCGCGGCTACTACCCCGACTCCACCGTCTTGCTGGGAAACGTCTACGACCCCAGCGATGGGACGGGGAGGGTGCAGAGCGGCCACGAACGGCTCGCTCCTGGCCTGCCCTTGCTGCAAGAGCTCAACGGCCACCTTCAGGAGCTGGCCTCCGCGAACCGGGTCCGCTTGATTGATATTCACGGCCACTTTCTCGGCCACGGCCTGCGTCACGCTGATCCTGGCTACGCCCATTACCGCCCTCACGACCCGACGGGATGGATCTGCTTCGACATCGAGCCCAACCCGAGAGGCTCCTCGGAGATCCGCCGACTGTTCTGGGACGCGCTGCCGTGAAAGAGAAGCTTCAACGGCTCCGCAACCGTCTTCCGAACATGCAACCGACCCGGCTGGAAACCTCGGACTTTCTCTGGGACCTGAGCGAGGAAGACATCATTCGCACCCTGGTGCGCAATGAGCATTCCGGCCTGCTCTTTGGCCGCTTTGCCCCCGAGAAGGTGCTGGAAGAGCTCGAGGAGGTCAGCATTCTGAGCGCCCTGCGCCGGCGTGGCTACCATCACTTTGAGGCCTATTGCGGGTCGGCTCCCGGCATGCCCCCGCTTACCCTGTTCGAAGACCGCTTTACGGTGTTTGGAACGGCTGAAGGCCAACGCTACCTGCTGGTCGAGCTCAAGACGCACTGGGGCACTCTGCTCTTTCCCCCGGATGGCACGTCCATCCGCGCTCTCATCTGGGACTGGGTGAGCTTTCAGCACCCTCTGGCCCAGTTTGCGCCTGATCGTCCTCCCCTGCCCGGTCAAGACCATCCTGGACTGGGTATCTTCCGACGCTCGCTCGACATGCTGCTGAGCTGGTCCAAACGAATGGAGTTGGACGCGGTCGTGAACATCCCCGAGTATTTTCACAACGGCGTGCTCTATTCGTCCCACTTCCACTTCATCACTCCCCAGCTCGAGGGACGCCTGAGGGCTCTATGCCGCGATCTTTTGCCCCGGGGGCTGGTGGCCGCTTCCTGGGCACTGGCCGACGGCAAAGTATGCGACCACCAGGGCGAAGTCGTGCGCTGGGCTCCGGCTGAGCAAGTGTTCGCGATGCAGGGCAAGGTGGCCGATTACTTTCAGTCACCCGCATACAAAGAGACGGTGGACGAAACCACCGCCTCCTTGAGCTACCACTACGTAGACGCCTAATGTGTTGAGCGTTACGTGCTGAAGGTTTTGCCTATCCTTCGGTGGCGCCTCCATACAAGTCTGTCGGCGCCTTTTACTGCAAAACCTTCAGCACTTCACTTTAGAACGGAGAGCCTTCGCCCATCCCTCCGCCCCCGGCCAGCTTCATGGCCAGCTGGAGCTTGAGCATCTCCTGCATCTCCGGGGAGATGCGAATCTGCTTCTGGCTGGAATACGAGCCATCGGCGTGGGCGACGGCAATCTCGCGCCAGGTACCCTGGGTGCGCGAATAGACTGTGTCGCCGTCCTCCTTCACGATGGCCAGCTCCTGCTCGTCGCCGTCACGAACCACGCGCTGACGAAATTCCTGAACCTCGCCGCTGGAGGTGTCGAACCGGAGAAAAGCGTCGTGTGACTCGGTCACCTGGCTGATGAATCCCAGGCCCTGACCGGTCACCTGGCGATTGGCGTAACCGGCCTGACCCTTCTCGGGGAAGAGATCACCCTGGCCAGTTGCATCGAGCTTCTTGAGGTCGGTCACGATGGGGGCAGCTTTGGCTTCTACCTCGGCGATCAGCTTCATCGCGTTGGAGCGTTCGCGAAGCTTGTCCCACTCAGTCTTCTCAGCTGGGGTCGGTAGCGTTGCTTCCTCCTCCGCCGCCATCTGTGGGAATGCCTTCCGCGGCAACAAGAGTCCCCCACCCTGGCCAGGAATCAAGATCCGCTGCATACTTCATCGCCCCAATCTGATATTTAGTTGTAACCACACCATGGCACGGGCCCGTTAAAGAATTCTGAAATTGGAAGCCGATCAGAGATTGCCCAGATCCCCATCTTGCACGGTCTCTTCCACCCGGCCGCGGAACTTGGACGCCGAATCATCGTAAGGGGTCCCGGTCAGCTGCTCCTTGGCCCGCCCGAGGGAGCGGTGCAGATCCTCGGTCAGGGCGACGGCTGCCTTCTTCGCGCTCCCGGCCGCAGTCACGTAATCCTGCACGATCAGGGGCTTACTCACGATAATGTGAGCGATTTCGCGAGTACGCCACGCATTGGCCACCGCCAGGGTCGCCAGGCCACCAGACGCTGCCAGCGCCAGCCCGGCCTGGGGGAGCAGGGAGGCAGCGAGTCCGCCTGCCACGCCTCCACCCAGGGCCCCGAGCGCGGCCCCTTTGAGCATGGCCATGTACTGAGGCGCCTGGTTGTAAGCCTTAGTGGGTGGGTTGTCGTGCCACTCTTTGCGGCCATAGAGATAACCACCGGTGATGGCCCCGGCTACCGCGCCCGCGACCATCCGAGTCAGAGGCCCGGAGAAGGAGGCCAGAGCGGTGGCCACGGTGACACCCGTGGCGGCCAGGGCTCCCACCACGGCCTCGCCCGGACGCGACTTGTCGTCAGGTCGATAGTGAATGGCGATCGGCACGATCGACTCGGCTCCCCCGTTGACAGCTGCCGAGGCAACTCCCTTCTTGAGAGGGCCGACGGTGCCACGGGCCTCCTCATCGGCAATGCCGCCTTCCGGATAGATGCAAAGGCCCACTCCCGACTTGAGCACCTCGTTGCAATGCCGGATGGTGGTCGAGGAAGCGTTGGCGCGGTCGACCGGGAAGGCACCTGACCAGGTCATCAGTTTGCCGTTGAAACCCTTCATGGTGCGGATGTTGGCCATGGAACGCACGTCGCGGTCGAGCACCGCGGCTACCACAGGAGGATCGAAAATTGTGGGGTGAGTCGGAGCATAGACGTGGGCTCCCCCGGCTGGCAGGTTCTCGCGGCCCTCGACCTCGAGGCGATAGCGACCCGCTACCAGGGCCTTCGTCAGAGGTCGAAGGATGGCTCCGTAACGGGGTGCGGAGCGGCCGTCAGCAGGACCCGTATAACCAGGAATGTCGGCTCCGACATTCTTCTCGGCTTGATGGGGCTGAGCTGAGCCGGCCGGGATGGGCCGCAAGGCCGACGAGACGACGTTCATGACAACCTTCTTTGTGAGCTTTCTTTCAGTATCGCCTGGCATACTGAAGCAAAGCTGAAAGGAGCCAGGCGCTTGCAGGTCGGGCCCATCTCCGGAGTGGTAAGCTGGGGAGCCGTCAGAAGTAGCTCCAAGTACTCTCCTGAGCCAGAAAGCCCACCTCAAGACCACCTTTCCGTCCGCACCACGGCCCACAAGCTCTTTGCCCGGCCAGTTCTGAAGGAACGCTGGAGCTGTGCTCTGGGAGCGCCGGTCGAGTTTCCCGTCGTCCCCTCTGAGCGCGGCTTTCTGGCGGTGCTGCGCGAACCGAAGACGACCGTCGAGCATCCAGGGGAGCAGCGACTGGTGCGCCTGGTTCCGGGGCAGGAGCCCGAGCCCGTCGTCACTGACGAAGGCCGATTCCACGCTCCCGGTTCCGATGGCCTGGAAGTAAGTTGGACCACGACAGGCAAGTACATTTTCGATCCGATGATGCCCTCGGTAGACCACAAGCACGAGCAGATCGAGGTGCGCGCCCCGGGCTGGAGCCGGCGGCTGGAAGACCGGACCAACTCGTTGTCAGCTCCCCTGCTCTGGTCCCCTGTCACCGTGCACGGACGGACCCTCCTGCAGGTGAACGAGCACGATATCGAGTGTCTGGACAGCAGCGGAAAGACCGTATTTCGCCACGAGGGGACCCGATGGGCCAGGCTGCAGGTGCCCCCGGCCCTGGGCCAATGCGGTCGGGCGGTTATCTGCGACGATAACCACGGTACTGTGACCGCCTATCGACCAGACGGTTCCCAGGCCTGGGAGAAGTCCACTTTCCGAACCATTCGCTGCAGTCCGCTGCTGCTCTCCGACGGCCATACCCTGCTGGCCATCCGGGGTGAGCAATCGGGCACGACAACCCTCAGACGGCTGAATGACGCTGGCGAGACGGTCAGCGAGCGCACGATTCCCGGCTCTTCGGTCTCAGGGCTGGCAATAGCTCCCGATCAAACCCTGCTGGTGGCAGCCAACGACCCGCCCCGCCTGGCAGGCTATGATACAGCCGGGCAGCTTCGCTGGGAGCATCCGCTGAGCGAGCCCAGCGTGGGCCCTCCCCACTTGCTGGAGGATGGCTCGATTCTGCTCGTCGGCCGGGCCGGCCAGGTCTGCGCCGTGCAGGTGGCCGACCCTCGCACCGAAGACAACCCCCTGGTGGCTCAGGAAACAGCCGGCGCTATCCACGAAGGGTCGACGTTCGTGACCCTGGCCGGCGTGCGCGTCCGCCGCAAGTAACCTCTTCTCCCCCGTTCTTCTGTTCACAAGCCGGCAAACTCATGAGTCGCCTGGCTGACTAGATTATGGGCATCAACTCGCACTGAAAAATTCCTGAAACGAGGTTGCCCACGTGAACACCCTGTCCAGCGTCAACGCCAACTACAACACCCTGGCCATGCCGGGTCGGAGCTCTGCCCCTCAGGCCGCCTGCAACTGCGGCTCCAAGGACAGCGTGGTTCTTTCAGGCACCCGCCAGCGAGATGAAGACCCGCCCACTCCCCCGACTCCTCCTGCTCCCGAGCCCCCTCCCTGTCCCGAGCCTCCGCCCGAGCCCCCGCCCGCGCCGGTGACCAAGAAGTGGACCGTGATGGTCTACTCGGCCTCGGACAACAACCTCTACCGCTTCATGCAGTCCGACCTCGACGAAGCCGAGCGTGTGGGCACCACCGACACGATGTACGTCATCGCCCAGACCGACCACGGCCCGCGCAACGGCACGGCCCAGCGCATCGAGCTCGAGACCGATCAGACCCCGGGTCTCAAGGCTCCCGTCAAGCAGGACCTGGGCAGCTACAACATGGCCACCCCCGAAGCCCTGGCCGACTTCGTCAAATGGGGCATGAAGGAGTATCCTGCCGAGAACTACATGCTGATCATCTCCGACCACGGCGACGGCTGGAAGGGCGCGGCCCAGGACTGGAGCCACAACGGCTGGATGAGCACCCCGGACATCGAAACCGGCCTCAAGATGGCTCGCGAAGAGACCGGCAAGAAGATTGACGTGCTCGGCTTCGACGCCTGCTTGATGGCCTCGGCCGAGGTGGCCTACCAGCTCAAGGACGAGATCAACTACCTGGTGGCCTCGCAGGAAGTCGAAGGCGGCGCTGGATGGGCTTACAACCGGGTGCTCTCCGAAGGGACCTTGAAAAGCCTGGATCAGAAGCTGGCCGTCACCCGCTTCAATATGGACGCCAAGCAGGTGGCGACTCACGTGGTGGTCTGCGCCGAGGGTAACCAGAGAGACCTGCCCACGATGTCGGCCATCGAGACCGCCAAGATGCCCGGCGTGAAACGTGCTCTGGACAACTTCGCCGACGCCATGGCCACCTCCCAGGTCAGCCGCGAGACCTTCACGACCGCAGCTGAGAACACCCAGGGCTTCTATGATTACAAGGACCTGTCCGACTTCGCCAGTCAGGTGAAGGCGGGAGTGCAAGCCGAGGACTGCTATCTGGCCGGAGCTGCCGACCGCCTGATTGCCGCCGTTGGCAACGCCGTGGTGGCCGAGCAGCACTCGGACAACTATCCGCGAGCACGCGGGATGAGCATCGAGATGCACAACACCAGCTCGTCCGACTACGCCAACCTCAAGCTCTCGCAGGATACCCAGTGGGACGAAGCGGTCGCCCACATGCACAGCTAAAAGTTAGTCTGGTGGTGGTACAAAGGGCGTCCCTTCGGGGGGCGCCCTCTTCTTTTTCCTTCGCTCAGAGCTTCCAGGCGGTCAGCCAGCTCTGATTTTTCCGCTTGAGCTTGAGCTGGTTGACCAGCCGCTGGTCGAAATCGGGCATGTGAGCCGCTCCGTATAGGATAGCCACCCGCTTCTTGCCCTTCTTGAGTTGCTGGGTGAGCACTCTGATGCATCGCTGATTGCGGCCGGAGATCAGGGCTGTTCCCTGCAACTCGACGGCCAGGCCTTCGACGTCGCCGATGTTGGCGGCCAGCACCCTGCGCAGGGCCTGACGCTCCGGCTCGGTGGGCTCTCGGGTCAGGAGCGCCAGAGGATTGAGACTCTCCAGCTCGCTCTCGTCCAACTCGGCGGAGCGCTGAAGGCTCTTCTTCAACAGACGAAGGAACAGGGTGGTGGCGCTCTCGCCCCTCTTCTGCATCGCCTTCTCGAACTCCTGAGCCGTCATGTCAGCGTGCACGAACTGAGCCCCGCTGTAGTCCATGACCTCGGGCTGAAAGGCCAGGCCCAGCATGGTGGCCAGCTTCATCTGGACTGCCGTTAGAGGGTGGCTCGGATCGGGACGGATTTCATACCGGGGCTCGTAGTCCAGCCCCACGGCCCTGGCCATGTCGCGCCGGCTTTCCACCGCCTGGCCCTCATCGAGCACAGCCTCGAACAAAACTCCATCGTAGCCTTTCAAATGGCGGTTCAGAGCCTGATAGTAAGCCAGGTCGCCGACGTGCACCACTCCTACCAGATCGACGGTAACCCCGCTTTGGGAAGCGTAGCGCGTGATGGCGGTCTGAAGCGCGGAGGGCTTGCCCTCGGCGTTCCTGAGCAAACGCACGAAGGTGGGCGCCTCGGCCTCGGCCCCGGCCCCGAGCAGCAACAGGCACAGGCAGACCAGAACCAGTTTGCGCATCCATTGAAAATTCAGCACTGGCTGCAGGGCGCCCTGCGGAGGGAGAGAACTGCTGGCCGTGAGGTTCCTGATCGTGGACGGCTATCCGGCCGAATCGCGGGATGAGCTGTGCTGCGCCGGGGTGGCGCCGGCTCACGAGCTGTTCGCTGGCATGCTGCAAGACTATCTGCCCGGAGCGAGCAGCGAGGTGGTATTCCCTTCCGATCCCGAGGCCTGCCTGCCTGACCTGGCCGGCTTTGCCGGGGTACTGTGGACGGGCTGCAACCTGACCCTGCACGATACTTCCGACAAACGCCTGGCAGCCCATCTCGAGCTGGCCCGCCGGGGCTTTGAGCAGGGCGTTTCCAGTTTCGGAAGTTGCTGGGCCCTCCAGGTGGCGGCGGTGGTGGCCGGTGGGGAGGTCAAAGCCCATCCCGCCGGCCGCGAGATCGGGGTGAGCCGGAAGATCCGCCTGACCCCGGCCGGACAGGCCCACCCCATGTTCCAGGGCAAGCCGCCGGTGTTCGACAGTTTTACCAGTCACCTGGACGAGGTCACGCGCCTGCCGGCCGACTCGGTGCTTCTGGCCGAGAGCGAGTTTACCCGCATCCAGGCGGCCGTGATCCGACACCTGAGGGGGAGTTTCTGGGCCGTGCAATACCACCCCGAGTTCACCATGCAGTCCATGGCCCGACTGATGGCCGCCCGTCAGGCAGCCCTGTTGCGGGAGGGTTTCTTTGCCAGCCCGGAGGAGGCGCAATCTTATGTAGCAAGTTACCAGGCCCTGGCCGAGCAACCCGACAACCGGGCCCTGCGATTTCAGCTCGGACTCGACGACGACGTGCTCGACCCCGACCTGCGCCGGCTCGAGTTCGTCAACTGGTTGCGCCACGAGCTGAAGGTCTGCTGATGGAAGACGAGGAGTTCCTCGGCTCGCTGACCTCGGCCTGGCTGGGGGAAGAACGGCGGTCAGCTCCACGGGAGACCCTGCTCGAGCAGATCGCTCGTCGGGGGCCCGATGCCATGCGAGCCGAGATCGAGCCCCTGGTTGACTACTACGACGAGCTTGCCAGCTACCTGCCGGAGGCCGGTGAGATCGCCGAGGCGCTGGTCGATTTGCTCGACAACCTGTCAGGCGATGCAGCGCCTGCCTGCGCCAGGCTGCAAGAGCTGCACGCTCGCCACGCCGAGGTGCTGAGGGCTGAGCTGGGTTGCCTGGAGGTGCGGCCGAGCTACTCGCCATGGGTGGACAGTCTCCGAGCCCAGTTGCAGGCTTTCGTGCGCGGTCAACAGACCCGAGCACCGATCTACGAGCACCTGGCCGAGCTCGAGCAGCTTTTCAGCGCTTCTCTCGGTCAAAACCAGTCCAATGCCCGCCAACTGGGCTCGCGAGCCAGCGAGGCCACCCGCAAAGTGCTGGAGCTGAGCGAGCAGGGCTATTCCCGAGGCCACTCGGCCACCCGGGCGCTGATTGCGGCCCTGGAACGCCGCGATCTGGAGGCTATCGGAGAGGGTCTTCGCGCGCTCAATCAGGCTTTCTCCTACCTGACCCAGGCCCGTGAGTTGTGCGAGTTGGAGGGCCGACAGTACAGCTAGTTTAGCCGAGGCCGCCCATCAAACCGCCCAGGGGCGAGGCGAGGTTCCCAGCGCCCAGTCCGGTGGGGTCGAGAGTGGGGCTGATTCCGGGAACTGTGGGCGTGGCGCCCAGAGCGGGGGTCGTGCCCAGGCCACCCAGGCCGGGGGTGGCTCCCAGGTCCGGTGTCGCGCCCAGGCCACCGGTAGGATCGAGCCCGGTGGCACCGGGTGCTCCGCCCTGGTTTGCCAGCGGCCCGCCCCCTGTGACAGGCCCGAGCATGTTGTTGGCCAGATTCTCGAAACCGGTGGGCCCCCCGAGCTTGCCGACCCCCCCCGTGATCTGGTCGAGCTGGGCCTGGCTCTGGGCGATCATCTGTTGATTCTGGATGGCCGTCTGCTGCATGATCTGCTGGCTGGCCGCCACCAGCTGCGCCTGGGCCTGAGGAGAGAGGGTTCCGCCGGCGCCGCCGGCGCCGCCAGTCTTGGGGATCGAGGTGGCCATGCGAGTCCTCCTGGGCGAAGTATCTTGAACTCAGGATATCCCCCCGGGCAGGCACGGCTGTTGCGGACAGGTTAACAGCGTGTAACAGTCTTTTCGAAGATGTTTCAGGCTTGAGCCGTTTTGTTCACAGGGTCACGGCAAAAGCTCCACCAGAACGCCGTTCAGTCCGCTGCCGGTGCGCCCCCCCGAAACGACCTGATTGAAGCCAGCATAAAGGTCATAATTGACCGGCCCTTCCTTGTCGGGCTGACCGGCCAGGGCGAAGAGGGCCGGGTGCTGCCAGAAGGCCTTCCCGGCCAGGACACTGCCGTCGGAGACCTCCACCACCACGGTGCCCGACGCAAAGTCGCGCAGGTCATAAAGCTTGTGGGTGGGCTGGCCGATCATCTGGTCGTTGCCCCAGACCGACAGATCGCGGCCAACGATCTGCACCTCGGCATCGTTGGACTGGGTTCCGCCGTCTCCCCCGTAACCGTTGCAGGTGGACGAATCGGCGATATTCAGGGTCCAGCCCTCGGGTCGCTCGCCATAGGTCAGGGTAAAGCGAGCCTTACGGTAGCGCTGGAGGGTCAGCTTCAGCACCGCCCGGCCTTGCGAGGGTTCTTGAACCCAGGCCATCGGAGCGTCGGAGGTCATCTCATAGCGATTGGTCGTCAGGTCCACCCGGCAGACGGCGCGACGGCTATCCGCCTGAGATCCGAGGGGAAAGAGCAAGGCCGCCAGGGCGACCAGAGAGCCGAGCCAGAGAAGATTCTTGCGCATGCTCTCTCTGACGCCGGCCCATCCAGAATCTTCCCGATCAGGAATCCCTGGCTGAAATTCTGTTCAGCCAGGGATTGCTCCTAGGGAGTCGAGTTGGGAATGCAGGCCACGCTCATGGGAGCGCGCTGCAGCACAGCCATGGAGACCGACCCCTTCCAGAGCCGTTCCAGACCCGACCGCAGATGGGTGCCCATCACGATCAGGTCGACCTGCTCACGCTCGGCCAGAGTGATCAGGTGCTCCTCCACAGGCCATTGGGCCACCTCTACCCTGCACTCGGCTCGAGTCAGGCCGGTGTAGGCCTGCAGCCGGCCCGTCTCCTCCTCAAGCCACTCCTCATCAAGGTTGGCCCCTCCCGAGACCTGCACCGCGAAGCGCTCGACCGGACCCACCCGAGCGAGCGAGTCTAGCCACTTGAGAGCGCCGAGCACGGAGCCATCCAAACTGACCGCCAGCATGACCTTCAGAGGCCGCTCTCCCTTTAACCAGGCGGCCAGACACTCTGGCTTTCGCACCACCAGGCTTGGGATCGGGCAACTGCGCACCACGCGCTCAGCGGTGCTGCCCAGCAACCAATCCGACAGACTGCGTCGTCCCAACGAGCCTACCACCAGCAGCTGTGCCTTGAGCGCTCGAGCGCGCTCAACCAGCACCTCGTCGGGATGGCCGGCCAACACTTCAGCCTCGACCTGGCTTCCCAGCTCAGCCGCTGCGGCCTGAAGCCGAGCCTGGCTGGCACCGGGCTCATCGGCCACATGAATCAGTCGCAGCTGAGCGCCCATTTTCTCGGCCAAGCTCAGGGTCAAGCGCGCCGTCTCTTGCGCCAGCGGGGAAAAATCGGTTCCACAGAGTACAACCTCAGACACGGATCATAAGTCTCCTTCTTAAATTCTGGTTGAACAGGTCACAATAGGCGAGAAGGAGGCCCGCGGCGAGCGATCGGAAGAGCTCGAATGCGGCTGCGACGACAGTCAGGCCGGTCCGGCGGGCGCCAGCAAGCGGGCGTGCTCAGACGCGGCTCAACCGTGGCCACCGGGCGGGAGTTGCGCGAGCGGCCAGTCCGGCTCACGTGGGCAAACTCCTGCAAAACGACTTCGGGGCTGAGCAATTCCTCGACCATGCCGGCCGGCTGCCCCCCGAGGAGCAAGCCCGCCAGCACGCAGAAGACCATCAGACGGCGCGGCGACATACCGCCAGAGGGTAGCAGATCGTCTCCTGGTCTGGCAACCTGCGGTCCCGCGCGTGACCTGTTAGAATCACGTGGGACTATCTCTTGAACGGCACGGCGCCTCAGCGCATCGGAAAGGCCACCGCCGCCGTCGCGGCCCCTCCCAGGCCATCCCGGACGATGACCCGAAGCTGGTAAACATTACCCGCAGCCGCCCCGGGCGGGGCTTGAAAGCTGACCGTATTCAGGTCGCCGTTGGTGCTCCCGGCTCCCAGGTAATAGCTAGTGACAGCGCCATAGTTGTAAGGGTCCTTCTGCGCAGCGTTAATGTTGTCAACCGTGCCCCCGATCAGGTACCATTCGAAGCTCAGGTTCTTGCCGGTGGCTTTGACACGGGCAGTAAGCCGGGCTCCGGGAGCCACTTTCGGCGGGTTGGGGCGGGAGAGAGAGGCTTTGAAATCAGCCGCAATGCCCTGCCGGTCCCCGTCGGTGATCACGATCTTTGGGCAGGGATTGGTGCTGATCTGGCCGCCATAGACCTCCGCCACGGCATCGGCGCACTCCAGGCGGTCGAAATTTGCCCCCCCGGTCCAGGGCGGATTGACGAAGGGCTTGAATTGGCCACGGTAGACGTGGGTCATCTTCCAAAAGGCCGGCAAACGCGAATTGTGGGGTGGACCCCAGTTCAGCACGCAGCCCCCCACCGAGCCCGCCTTGCGAGCGCTCTGGCTGGCAACGTAGAGGCTGTAGCTGCGCCGATAGTTGAGAGCATTCAGGGTCGAGTTCAACTCCAGCCAGTATTTCTGTCCATTCAGGTTGACGTGCGGCATGTCGTCAGCGGGAAGGTCATAGCTGTAGTATTCGGTGATGGCCCAGGGCTTGCTCCAACCTCCCTGGACCAGATTCTGGGTCTGCTGGTTGAGAAAGCCGCCGCCGGCATGCTCGGGGTCATACTGGCCGTAAAAATTATTGATCCCGAGCCAGTCCAGGGCAGGGAGCTGGGTCTTGAGCGTGCTCACGAAGCCTGCCGAAACCGTGGGCACGGCCGTGGCCATGGGCCGAGCCAACTTACTATCGGTGGTGCTGGTTTTGATGAAATTGATCACGCTGTTGAGCTTGGGAAACTGAGCCGGGGGAATCTCGTTGCCGATCACCCAGCCTCCCAGATAGGCGAAGTTGGGGTCTTTCTGCACCAGTTGGACAGTCTGTGGGATAAGGGTGCTCATATCGCCCTGAGCCGGGTCAAAGACCAGACCGGCCAGCAGGATGACCTTTTTTTGTGTCGTCGAGGCCTGCTTGCACAGGGCCAACAGGGCCGAGATCAACTGGGCTTGCTGGGTCGGGTTCTTGAAGTTCCAGCCCACCCCGTAGCTACGAATGCAGTTGCCTCCCGCGCTCTTGATCTGCGGGCTGACATAGCTGAACCAGGCGCCCTGGTTGGAATCAGCCTCGGCAGTGTAGTCGAACCCCATCCCCTTCAGATCCACCGGCAGGCCGTCCACCAGCAGGTGATAGTCGGCCGTTCCCTCGGTGCGATTCACGCTAGCCTCGTCCCGCACGAAAACGACCGGCTGCAGGGGCGAATTGGGAATGCTCCAGAGGTGCTTGAGCTCGGTCACGGGCAGCTCGAGCGTGACCACCTGACCCGATTCCTCCACGAATCCCAGTTGGACGAAAGCGGTCTCCAGCGGCACCGAGAGAGTCTGAACAGGCTGAGGAAACAGGCTCCAGGTCGGCTGCAGGGTCGCTCGAGCGGCATCCAGGGGGGTGACCTGCAACTGACGGACGCTGGAAGGCAGGCCGCTGGTCGGTCCAGCCTCGAACTCATGATCCAGCTCCAACACGACGCTACGCTGAGGTCCCTGGTCTATCGGAAGCGGAGCTACCGTGGGGGGAGTGGCTTCGAGGTCGGCCCCGCAACCGAGCAAAACAAGCATTAACAAGACAGACACTATGGGCGATTTCACAACACCCTCCCTCGGTAGCCTTGATCTCGAGACCGACTTCAGGCCCGAGCATGTTCCCTGAAGGATTTTCCAGTCTCGATGGAATAACTCTCCTCGTGAAAAGCTGCCTTCTCTCTTCGGCCTTATGGGCCTGCCTTAGCCTGGGCGCAGCCGCCCAAACCGATGCCGACCAGGCCGCAGCGCTTGAAAGCTCGGCCGAGACCTCGGCCGCTGTGCTCACGTCGCTCGAGCAGCCCCTGGCCTCGATCGTTGAAAGTACTCCCCCACCAGAATCACGGCCGAATCTTGAACCCGACCTGGCCCAGGCCGACGACTCCCCCCCCGCTGAGCCACCCCCCGCCCCGGAGCAGTCCCCCCGCGAGCCCATCGGCGGCGACTTTTTCCTCAAGCTTTACACCGGATTCGCTGGCACGCAGAATTCGGACCTGCAGCTTTCCCAGCCGGCCGCCGGGAATGAGCTGCTCTTCAGAAACGTAAGCTGGATCGATGCCTCGTGGGGCAAACCCAATGCCCCATACTACGGCATTCGTCTGGGCTATTTCCTGGAAGACGTCCCCTGGCTGGGCGTCATGCTCGACTTCACCCACTTCAAAGCCATCGCCGAGACGGGCAAGGTGGTCAACGTCAGCGGCACGCGCCTGGGTGCTCCCATCAACGCCGCCATCCCGATGAGCTCGATCGTGTCGCAGTATCAGATGACCAACGGGATCAACTTCCTGACCTTCAATGCCCTGGCCCGCTGGCAGCTGGATGTGAGCGAGGAGTTTCCTCACGGGCGCTTTCAGCCTTATGCCGGGGCGGGGCTCGGTCCCACCTTCCATCAGCCCGAGATCGTCATCGACGGCATCGCCAGCACCTTCAACGAGTATCAGTGGGGCGAGCTCGGAGTGCAGGCCCTGGTTGGAGTGAGCTATTACATTATCCCCGAATTGGACCTCTTCACCGAGTATCGTTTCACTCACACCCAGACCAACCTGGACACGCCGCTGGGGGGCAAGGGAAGAACGCCCATCGATACCCACCACATCGTCTTCGGAACCGGATTCCACTTCTAACTGAGATTGGACTCCCCGCACTCGGGGCAGTGCATCTGAACAGCCTTAAGGTCGATCAAATGGGCCGGCACCAGCAAGCTGGCGTGGCAGCCATCGCACACCAGCAGCCTGGCCATCCGCTGCCCACACGCGGGGCAGAAGCTGCCCCCTGACGAGGCGGCCCCGCAAGCCAGGCAGCATTTTCCCTGGCCCTGGGGCCGGGGGGGGCGATTGGCCCGCAGCTCCTCTAACCGGGCCAGGGCCAGCCGCAACTCCTCAGCCATCAGTGTAAGGCTCTCCTGACGGCGCCCCAGGTTGTCGCGCTCAACCTGCAGAAGCCAGCGGTCACGCGAATCGCAGGCTCGAGGAGCACTCAGCTCACCGGCCAGCTTCTTTGCCTGCTCTTGAACCACCTGACGAGCCGGGCGCAAGGGACGAGGGTCGCGCTGGCTCAGTGCCAGCGCCACCTTATCCAGCAACTGGCGCGAGTGACTCAGACTGGCCAGCAAGTGCTCACGCTGCTCGGCCACCGACAGCGCCAGCCGGGCAGTGGCCTCAGTCTGGCTGCGCAGCCAGCCCTGGTAAGTGGTGGTCAGGAAGGCCACGGCGGCCACGCCCGAAATCAGGTAAAGATAATCCCGCCAGGCACCGCCGTAGACGCCATTGACCACCAGCAAGAGGGTGAACAGACCCAGCGGCAGCGCCAGGCGCAGGGCAAAGTCGCGATCCACCACGTGGGCAACGTGCAGGGCCAGGGGAGGCGCCCAGCAAGCCAGCGCCACCCAGAACGCGACCTGAACGGAGACATCCTGGTGAAAGCCCAGCACCGCAAAGATGACGAAGAAGGTCGAGTAGGAGAGCGCCAGCAGGAAGAACCCCCCCAGCCGAAAATTAGCCAGCGCTCCGGGACGATACAGCTCGCCTAGATACCACAGGCCGAGTCCGAACAGCAAGACGGCCAGGCCGGTCAAGCGAAAGAGCGTGCCCACCCGGCTCAGGGGGCTGGGCGTGGGGGTCAGCTCGAGGGCGATGGGAAGACGCGAGACCAGGTTCTCGAGCCGGTAGACCAGCCGGTCGAACTCATGCATGGTCGGTCGAAGCGACCAGGCTGCCACGCGAAGCTGGCTCAGGTCGGGGCTCTTCACGGTCACCTGCAGGCTGCGTAACTGGGCTGCCAGGGGAAGTTGGTAGACCATGCAATCGCTGCCTGAGGCGGCATAGCTGAGCTCGACCCTTTCCAGACCCTCGGGCAACTTGCCCACCCAGACCACCTCAGAGGGTGCATAGCTGACCCCCTCGGGCTCCAGGCTCTGCCCGTCCACCACGAAGCGCAGACTGGCCTCCCTCAGCTCGTTGGCATCTCGCGGGAAGGGCAACTCCAGCCGGGTGACCTGGCCGGGGGTGGCCTCCAGCTCATAGCTGCCCTGGTGGGTCAGGTCGTAGCGACGAGCCGTGTCGATCCCAACTTGCTCGAGACGCGTGGTCAACTCCAATTCGACCCGGCCAAGCCTCAGCACCGGTAGTACTCCCCCGGGGCGGGACGGGGCGTGCTCGTGGACCTCCGCCCTCTGGCGAGCGATGTCCCGCCCCTTCTGGCGAGCGCGCAGGAAGTTGGGGATCAAGATGGCGCAAAGAACGGCGAAGAAGGCCACCACGAGCATCAGCTCGATCAGAGTGAAGGCGGAGCGCTTGTGCATGACCGGGATACGCATCGACCCCGGGAAAGGTTCAGAAGGATCCGTTGAGACGGAAGAAGGGCTGGGTGCGCGAGTAGCCGGCGGCGGGAGCCGAGCGGTCTTCGTAGGATATGCCCACCCAGGCCCAGATGTCCTCGCCGAAACGATGGCTGTACTGGGCCGTCAGGGTGGTGTAGGTCTCGCTGACGGCCCGGCCCGGGTACTCGTCGGTACCCACCCAGGCCGACAGGTCCAGCTGGTCGCGATGAGTGAGGGCCACCCGCCCTTCCACCCCACCCTGGAGAAAGTTTCGGTCGAACTGGTTGCTGGCGCTCGCCCGTCCACCCTGCAGGTGCACCTCAAAACCCGGGTCGCGCTGGCCGTCGAGCGTCCCGCCCGAAAGAGCAAAGCCGAAAGTAGCGCCGGACAGTCCCGGGTTGGGCAGAAACGAGTCTGCCTGGTAGAACAGATGCCCGCCCACGTTCCAGCCCTCGGCCGGCATGGCCACGGCATGAAGGTCGCCTCCGATGTGTTGGACGTCGGTCAGGTAGGCGTTGGAGAACTGCGGGGCGGTGGAGAAACTGAACAGCGGGGGACTGCCCGATTTGCCCCAGGGACCGAGCTCGAGAAAGCGGACCCGATCGCGATAGAAAGTAGCTCCCAGCAAGACCTCATCGGACACGAGCCCGTCGAGACGCAGCTCGATCTCGTTGTGGTCGAGGTTGTTGCCAGGCAGATTGGCATAAACCCGTCTGGCCGTGTCATAGCGCACTTGCAGCAGCAACTCCTCGTTCAGGGCGTAGGATGCCCGCGTCCGCGCCAGGAAGCGCCCCGCCCCATAGGTCGGCGAGCCGCCCGGCTGAAGAGCGGGATTGCTGTCGGCAATCTGGTCCACGCCCATGTCGGTCTGCACCTCGAGCGGGCCGGACTCGAACGTGCGCGGCTCGAGCCAGCCCCGTGAGCGCATGGACTCAAGGCCGGTCTGATGGCCGAGCATGGAGCCCGAGATGATCTCGGCGAAGTCGTGCGTGTCGAGGCGACTCAGCAAGGTGAGCCCCATAAAGGAAGCCACCGGGTAGGTCAGCCACTGCAGGTCATAGTACTCGCCCAGCACGGTGGCCCAGGCCCAGACCGTGGCCGAATGACCCGACGGGTAGTTATTCAGAAAGCCTTCCAGGGTGGGGCCGACGTGGGGAGGAGCGGTGAGGGGGCGCTCGAGACCGGTAATGTGCTTGACGATGACCGTGCGCGTACCGGCCACCACGATGGCCTCCAGGGCCGCCTCGGCCACCTCGGAATCGCCAAAGAGGTAGGGGAAAGCCGAGAGCAGCACTCCGGTCTTGAAGTCGCCAAACGTGAACATGGCATTGGAGGCTTCCTGCAACCAGAGCAGCCGATCATTGGTCCACTCATAAGTTTCTCGGCGGTACTCGAAAAACGCCGACATCGACAGCCCCACGGCCAACTTTTCCTCCTGGCTGAGCGCGTTCTGTACCCCCGTGAACCAGATCGGGCGCTCGAACAGGCTCTTGACCGGAGTGGGCTGGGTACGGGGGGGAGTTGGCTCGGGCCGCAACAACAGGCGGCGCCAGGCCACCTGGTCGGGGCTCTCGATTGGTCCCCGGTCGAGCGAGTCGGCCGTCTGGTACTGACGGTAGTTGGACGGAAAGGGAACCTGAGCCAGAGCCGGCAAGCTCAGGGCAAGCCAGATACCCAGTATCAGCGCAAGGCCAGACCGATGACCGACATGGCCGACGGCGCCAGTTCGCGCAACGACGCGCGCGTCAAGTTGGAGTTCTTTGGCATGGTCAAGTTGACGAACGGATCGGCGATCTCGCACGGGATCTCGAGCTCTTTCTTGAGATAGGCATCCAGCTTCTTGAGCTGAGCAGTTCCCCCGCACAGTATCAACAAATCGACCGATTCTCCTTTATAGGTGGCGTGATAGTAGTCAAGTGAGCGTCGCAGGTCGGTCAGCAGGCGGTCGAGCACTGGTTGCATGGCATTGTAGACGCTCTTGACCGCCGGCGCAACCGGCGTGGTATCGAGCAAGACCTCGCCTTTCATCTTCTTGAGCTTCTCGGCCTCGTCGAAAGGAAGGTTGAGATTGTTGCCGATGGCCTGAGTCAGGCTCTGACCGCCCATCGGAATGGTGCGATTGTGGCACAAGACCCCCTCTCGCAAGATGTTGATACTGCTCTGGGCCGCCCCCAGGTTGACAAGGGCCACCCGCCGCTGCAGCTTGTCCGGGGCGCACAGTTTGAGGGCCCGCCGCAACACCAGGGGCTCAAGATCGATGGCCTCGGGGGTACACTGAGCCACTTTGATGACTTCCTTGGCGCTGGTGATGATCTCGTTGGGAGCGGCCACGAGCAGGGTCTCCATGCTCTTCTGGTCGATATCGCGAAGCTTGATTCCGTAGACCTGAGCCTGGGCGACCGGATAGGCCAGGTACCGCTCCGCCTCGAAGCGGATGGCCCCGGCCAACTCGCGGTCGGCCACCCGGTTCATGACGATGGGGCGGATGATCACCTGGCTTCCGGCCACCGATGCCACCAGGCGCGTGCCGGGACCGAGCCGCGCCGCGTCCAGCAGCTCCGCTACGGCCTCACCCAGGGCGGTGGCATCGATGATGGCACCATTCTTCATGGCATCGGGAGGGGTGGGCAGGCCGCCCAGCGTCACCAGCTCGGTGCCACTGCCGGTCGCCCGCACCTGCGCAACCTTCAAATTGGCGCTGCCGATGTCCAGGCCGGCCACGACCTGAGAGCGGGACCCTCCAAACATCTTTCCCAGGAAGTTCATCCAACAACCCCTCCAGAGTGGGAGTTACGAGGAGGAAGAATCTTCACCTCTTCGTTCTACAGGCAGCCGGAGCAAAGGCGAGAAATCACCGGGGAAATGAGACTCAAAGACCTGGCCATCTTCACGCGCGCTCCGGGCCTGGAGTGGTATCGCCGGGTGGCCGACGGCGAGCGGCCGGCTCGTTACCTCCTGGCCCGGCGCATACCAGTGAGCCTGGAGGGGGACCTCCTGGGCGAGCTCGAGCGAGCTCGGGGGAGAATGCGAATGCTCGAAGCCGGTGAGACGTCCCTCCAACCACGATCCGTGCCCAACCTGGTCGACCTGTGCGTGCTCTTGACCCGAAACTGGCTGACAAGCTGCAACTTTTGCCGCTGGAACTGCCGGGTGGACCGCTCCCAGGGGACCCGCCACGGAACCTGCCAGCTCTCCGGGGACAGCCGGGTCAGCTCGTATTTCCACCATCAGGGGGAAGAGCTGGTTTTCCGAGGCTCGCACGGGTCGGGAACGGTCTTCTTCACCTCCTGCAACATGCGCTGCAGCTTCTGTCAGAACGGCGACATCAGCACTGACAAGAACAACGGCACGGTGGTGACCCCTCGCGAGCTGGCCATGCTAGCCTGGCAGCTGCGCCGCGAGGGTTGCCACAACGTCAACTGGGTGGGCGGCGATCCCACCATCCACCTGCACACCATCGTGGAGGCAATCTCGCTGTTGGAGGCCGACCTGCCCGATCCGCCCGCTCGCCTGCAAATGAAGGCCAAACAGGACTGGTTCCTCAATTTCTTCAGCGACAACCGACAGTTTTCCCGTGGCAACGGGCTCTTTCAGCATGAAGCCAGCGTTCCGATGCTGTGGAACTCGAATTTCTTCATGAGCGCGCCGGCGATGGACGTGCTGGAAGTGCTCATGGATGTCTGGCTCCCCGATTTCAAATTCGGGCCTGGAGATTGCGCGGTCAAGCTGGCTCGCACCCCATGGTATTGGGAGACCGTCACCGAGAACCTGCTCCGAGTCCACCGGCGGGGGGACGGCATGGTCATCCGTCACCTGATCATGCCCAACCACCTGGAGTGTTGCACCCGACCGGTCCTGGAGTGGGTGAGCCAGCACTTGCCAGGCATCTGGTTCAACCTGATGGACCAGTATCACCCGGACAATCTGTGCGACCCGAGCCAGCCTGCCTATCAACCGAAATATGCCGCCCTGGCCCGTCGTCCCTCGCGGGACGAATTGCGTCAGGCGCGCGCCTGGGCTGACGATCTGGGTGTCTCCTGGCGCGAGGTCAGCCGGTAGGGCACAGACCGCGGAAATCGAATGCATGGCCGGATGGTACTGACCCAGGCCGAGGCGATCAAAGACCGGCTGCAGGGCGCCGTGCCGCTTTCGCGGCGCGAAGCGGCGGCCATCGTGGCCCATCCGGAGGCGCGCGCGCTCCTGTTGCAGGCTTTGACGGCCCGCGAGACGGCCGACCAGGCTGCCCTGCTGCTGGCCGAGATCGGCCACCCCGATGACGTGGCTCCCCTGCTGACTCTGCTCCGTGAGTGTCAGGAGCCACAACGCCTGGTCATCGTGCTGGAGGCTCTGGCCCGGCTGGGACAACCCGCCTTTGAGCCTCTGGCCGCTCTGGCCCGTCACCCCTCAGGCCCCCCGGGGCTGAGTCGATTGGCCGCTGCCGAAGCTCTCTCGGCCATGGCCTGTCTGCACGAGGATACCGGGCAGGATGTCTCAACCCTCTTCCTGGAGCTCATCCAGGGCCCCGACATCAATCCTCCCGAACTGGCCCAACTGGCTCTCTGGCTGGACATGCTCGACCGACGCGAGGCCTTTCCTGTGCTGGAGCGGCGGCTGGCCGAGTGTCCCGACTGCCCCTACAGCGAAGCTCGCCTCAACGAATGGAAATGCCGCCCCCCCGGCCCCCTGCCCGGGCGACTGGAGATGCTGCAGCCCTTCGAGCGCTTTCTTCCCGAGCACCGCGCCGAGTATTTCCGTCTGCTTGCGACCATGATCGACCAGGCTTCGGTTCTGCCTGACAGCCTGCGCGATTGGCCTGCACGTTTCGAGCAAGATCTGGTCGCCGTGCGCCAGAGGGTATCCCCCACCCAGTCACCGAGCCGACCCGCGGTGGGACGCAACGATCCCTGTCCCTGCGGCAGCGGCCGCAAATACAAAAAATGCCATCTGGACTCTGACCAGCAAGCAGCTCGCCCCGACCCGGTCGCAGCCCTCTTGCGCAATGCCGCCTGGCCCTCGGTGGGTCACGCCCTGCTGCCTTCGGAGCAGTGGGAGCGTCTGTCGCGAGACGAGCTGCGGACTCACCTGGAGATTCTCACGCTGCCTCCGCTCGAAGTGAACCGGCGGGCCGAGCACGAAAGCTCTGACTATTTACTCTGGTCTTGCGCCCAGTCTCGCATCCTGCGCGGAGACTGGGCCGGTGCCCGCGAGCTGGCCACGCTCGTGGCCGCCTCCCAGCAGGGTCATCCGGCCCTGAACTACGACGAGATCGCGCTCGTCGCCCAATCGACCGACAGTTTCCTGGAGGGCCAGCAGGACCTTGGATTCATGCTCAACAGCGGCAACTTCGTGCTGGCCTGGGAGGCTTTACGTCGAGCCTGGACGGCCAATGTGGAGGAGGGAATGCGGATTTACCGCCAGGTGCAGCAGGCCCGACCGGGGCTGCTGTGGAGCGCAGCCGCCCTGGCTGAGGCCGCCCGCACCTGCGCCCCTGAGCTGGCTCTGCCCGAGCTTCGTCAGGCGCTGCGCCGAGCCCGTGAGGGGGAAAGCCAGTCACCGCCAGGTATTCCCGGACGAGCCTGTTCCCCAGTGATCTTGGAAGCCTATGTGGCCGAGTTGGAGCTGGCCGTAACGCGTTCCAGGGAGCTGCAGGGACTGGTCCGGCGCATGCTGGAGCGACCGGCGGATGACCTGCTCAGCCCTGGCTTGACCTTGAGCCGGTCACGCTATCAGGCAGTGGACGCCGACCTGAAACGACACCTCGAGCAGATCCCAACCGATCTCCCCGGCGAGCAGATTCGCGCCCGCCGCCAGGAAGTCAAACGCCAGGCGGAAGAGCGCCGACTTCAACTGGCTTTCGAGCTGGGCCAGCACTTCCAGACCGTGGTGGCTTCCGATGCCGTGGTCAGCGCCTCTCGACCCGGCGAAGTGCTGTGGATCCTCCCGCAGCCCGCCCAGCCGGGTCTACAGGCCCAGACGTTTGCCTGGCACAGCTTCGCTCCGCTGGGAGGGGACTCGGCTCTGGCTCACTGCGCCAACGCCCTGGGAGAAGTGGCCCGTAGCACCCGGGCCTCCCGGGCCGAGTTGATCCCCTGCTCCTGGCGGGGATTCGCGGCCTGGCTCCTGCGCGTTGAGACCGAGGAAGAAGAGCTGGACGAGATGGCACGGTTGATCGCTTCTGACCGCCTCAGCTGCCGCTTCGTGAATGCGCTCTGGGCCCCCCTCGAGCGCGAGCTCCAGATCACCACTCCTCCCCCCGGACCCGAGCCGGCTGAAGCGGTCGACGAGCCCCAGGAGCACGCAGGCGAGCTGGGAAGCTATCTGGCCCGCGTGCTCACGCGATTGTTGCGCTCGGGCAAGGTGGGCGCGGCCCATACCGACAAGGGTCACTTCACGCGCGGCGTTCCCGACCGTCTGCGGGGCGAGCTCAAGGACAAACTCGAGGAGCTGATCGCCCAGGGCTTCATGCGCGAGAAGCCGACTGTCACCGGCCCCCACATCTCGCTCGAGCCGGGCCACCTGGGGGAAATCAAGAGATTCGTGGCCGGAGAGGGAGAGCTACTGGGTCTCTGGGCCCGTTGAAATATCCTGCTGGATGAAGTCGCGCAGGGCTCGAGCCTGATCCGAGTTGAGCTTGAGCGCCCCCAGGTCGACGGGTTGAGCCACCCACTGCAGGCGCAGCCAATCCTGAGGTCCCAGGGCCGAGAAGAAGAATCCCAGCTCGCGGGCGCGCAGGGTCATCTCGGGGGTGCCCGGGTCGCCCAGCGGAAGCTCGAGGTAGACCGCCTGAGCCTGACCCAACTGGCACAAATCGTGCAGGGCCTGGGCCAGAGCGGTGGGAGAATCCTCTCCGGGTCGGGTCACCCGGATGCGCCCGGTCTGAAAACACGGCTTGAGCTCCACCGTCAGAGCCCCCGCCCCCGAGAGGGAAGAAGCCTCCTGAGGGGTGACCTGATCTTCTAACCGGCCATAGAGCTCGAGAAGCAGCTCACGATAGCGAGCGGGCAGGTAGACTGGGCGAGCCGGCGGCCGGACCAGATACTGCACATACAAGACGCAGCTGGTTCTCTGGCCTCCACTCATCCCTTTAAAGGTCACCTGGGCCGGAACTCCGCTCAGGGTGAGCCCGCAGGGAATGCGCCCGAAAGCTTCGGCCGCCCTCTGAGAGTAGGGATGCAGCGTCACGGCGTTGGAATAGAGCGTGGTCAGACCCAGACCCGGGGCGACCGCTTCCAGCTCCTGGCCCATGCGCTCCATCAGCTTGCGACCGCGGTGCATCGGAGACACCAGCGCCTCACCGCATTCGGCCAGGGGGGCCGGTTGGGGACGCTCCAAGGCGTAGTGGCCCACCACCTGGCCGGCGGCGTCCAGGGCTACCATCGAGTACAGCCGTCCCGAGGCGTTCATAGCCGTCAGCCGGTCGGGAAAATAGAGTTCCTCGTGCATGTAGGTGTACCCGTAGACCTGGTAGCACAGGCGAGCCACCCCGAGTGCGTCCCGGGGCTGGAAAGCCCGCACCTCATATTCCTGCTCGGGAGCCAGAGGGGACTCGTCAGCAAATCGCTCAAGGCTCTCGAGCTCGCCCACCTCGGGGTGGGGCCGACGGCGGCGGAGCATGAGCTCCTTGCCCTGGCGGCCCAGCGAGACCCAACGCAGCTCGTCCACTGCCCGGGCGATGCGCTCCAGACCGTGTCCATGAGAGGTCTGGGGCGCGCCCTCCATCGGGGCCCCTTGGTCCACGACGTGCAAGACCAGCTCAAGCTCCGAGAGCTCGGCCTTGATCTGGACGTCGCCGGGAGCGTAGCGCAGCGCATTCTCCACCGCTTCTTCACAGGCCTGAGCCAGCTCGGAGTCAGGCAGGCCGGCCAGCGAGGAGAGCTGCACGGCCAGGGCGCGCGCCAGGGGCAGGCTGTGGGGATTTCGTGGCAGCTCGAGCGTGCAGCAAAAGGTCATTCGTGCGCCTTCGCACGGGCCCGGGTGCTTCCCTGGAAGATCTGTCCCAGGACGCAGGTAACTTGTCTGGAAGTCATCGGGGTGATAGCCTTTCAGGGTCGGGGGAGAAGTGGGGCCACCAACCGGTGGGTAAGAAGGCATACATCCTGGGGACCCTTCTGGTTCTCTTGCCGATCCTGATCATGATGATGGTGGGGCTGTTCGTGGCCCTCGATGCCGGCCACGGTCACAGCAACGCCTACTACACTCGCGCCGCCTCGCTGTGCGTCGCCGAGGCAGGCATGGCGGACGCGCTGGCCGAGCTGGAGGGGAACCTGGCCTGGGTCACGGGTTTTGCCCAGAAACCGATGAAGGACGTGCGCGGCAACTACAACGTGACCTTCAACCAGGGCCCCGGGCCCTTCAGCCCCGATGATTCCGTCAATAACAGCGACGGCACTCACCCTGACAGCTGGCGAGGGGCCAATACCGTGCCGGCGGGCACGGTGCTTGTCGTGGTGGTGGCCCGGGTAGGGTCGGTGGAGCGGCGCCTGGAGGCTCTGGTAGGGCCCAGCTCGAGCTCCATCGAGCTGAGCACTCCCCTGCTGACGAGTGGCCGCATCCGCATGGAGGGCAACGTTAACATCGATGGAATCACAGCTCTCGACGACTCCACCTCAGTCAGCGCCGACGTGCACTCGAACTTCCTGTCAGGCGGTTCCGACCTGATCGAGTGGGTCGCCTCGGGCGGCTCGCTCCTCATCGACGGCATCGTCTCCTCCTCGGGCACCTCCGGGTCGGCCATCAACCTGACCGGAGGCACGGTGACGGGCGGCACACAGGTCAACGAGGCCCAGAAACCCATCCCACCGGTCAATATTCCAGCCCAGATCGCTGCCAAAAGCAGCTCGCCCGCACCGGCCATCGTTCCCCTTGGTCAGACCACCATCCCTGCCGGCGACTATTACGTGGCTGGCGATCTCAACCTCACCGGCGATCTCCATCTGGACGGGGGGAGCCTATACGTCCAGGGCAAGCTTACGGTCAACGGATCTATGTCAGGTACCGGGTCGGTCTACGTGGGCAGCAGCACCCTCGTGCACGGAGACTCAGACGTCAACGGCCAGAATGCCATCGCCCTGTTCAGCAAGGGCAATGTCGAGCTGCGCGGTTTCGACGGAACTGCCTACCTCGAGACGGTGGTCAACGGCAATCCCACTCTCACCAAGCACCTCACCGATGGGAAGTGGGCGATTCAAGAGCTGGAGTCCAACATCTCTTCGGGCTGGGCCGGCTCGGACTCCAACTACCTCGACAGCGTCAGCACCGCGCTAGGCGGGCCTCAGGGCAACCTGTTCCCGCCGGCCGGGCGCGATCAGTCCACAATGTGGAAGCTGCGCGATCACCTGACAAACAACGTGGCGGCCGGCCCTTCGCGCGACTTTCTGATCGGTCGACTGGACAAAATCGGGCGTATCTACTCTCAGAACGGGCTGGTGCTGGGCCGTCCGGACGCAGTGGCCATCGCGAATTACAACGCCACCGGGGATACCGACGGAATCTGGGATGCAGTCAACGACGGCAACGTGGCCGCCTTGATGCCGGCGGTCTACAACGTCACCAGGCAGATCGACTACAATCGCATCGGGGCCGCTTCATTCCAGGGGTTGATCTACACCAACGGCAGCTTTTACTGCGCCAATGAGATCAACGTGATTGGAGCGATCGTCGTCAACAATGACGGCAGCTCCTCCCCGGTCACTCTGGACGGGCACACGGTCAATCCCGGTGACCTCTTCATCAACAACGGCTGCAACGTTACCTTCGTGGAGGACTTCTTCGACAACGGGGGCATGGGGGGCGGCAGCGGCCCCCCCGGAGTGCTGGTCTGGATGGGACGTTGAAGAAGTCCCGTCGCGGTCTTGCTTTGGCCGAGGTGGTGCTGGCCGTGGGCATCCTGGCCGTGGCCGTGCTTTCGCTGGTGCTGGTTTTCACCAAGGGGATGACCTTCTTGCTGCAGAGCAACCAGGTTGCGGGGGCCACCGACGTGGGCCGGGAGTTCCTGGAGGTGGTGCGCTCGAATGGCTATGCCTTCGTCAGCCCCGGCACCTACGATGGGAGAATTCCCACTGCTCAAAACGGCGGCACGGGCTTCCCCCCCGCTCCCTATCCGGTGGGGGCTCGCTCGGACCAGAACTATACCCTGGTCGTGCAGGCCGATACGGCCGGAATGCCCCCCAACACCATCGCTGTGAAAGTGGACGTTTACTGGAATGCGCGTGGCAAAGTCAGCCTCCAGACCTACCTGCGTCCCTGAGCGCGGATTCACCCTGGCCGAGATGCTGGTGGCCAGCGCCGTCTCAGGCCTGCTCTTGCTCACGTTGTTCTTCATCTACCGCATCTGCGCTTCGGCCTGGATGAAGGGAGATACCCAGACGCGACTGCGCCAGAGCGCCATGGTGGCCTCCGAGAAGCTCAGCCGCGACCTCGAGCGCAGCGTCTATGACAGTGTTTCCATCTCGGCCGATCGCCGGGGCATGTCCTTTCTGTCCGCTCTGGATGCGAATGGCCAGTTCCAATTCAACATCGCTTCCCAGGAGCCCATCTGGCAGAGCTACCTGATCTACTACCTCGACACCCCATCGCGCGAGTTTCGTCGCCGCGCGGTGAGCGTGGCCGGCGCGCCTCAGCAGTCGGTAGCCGGGCCCATCGAGAATTTCGGGCCCAGTCAGCCGGTAGATACCTACATGGTCGGTGGCCAGGCGGTGGCTCACGGGCTCGACTTCTGCGAGCTCACGGTGGTGAACAAGCTTCTGCGACTCAAGTTGAGAGCCCAGCAGAAGCGATACGGAAGCGAGCGCCTTGAGGTCTTCGAGCTGGAGACGGTGACCAACCTCCGTAACTAACTAGGGTACACAGGCAGGACCCGTAGCGAAGGACCCCTGCATGCACACCCCAGTCGAGCTCACCCTGCTGCTGCCTTTGATGCTGGCAGCCGTGATCGTGGCCTTCGTAGGCAACTGGTTGAGGCTGCCCTACGCCATTTCGCTGGTCGTGGCCGGGCTGTTGATGACTCCGCTGCGGCTGACGGGCGGTGCCACCCTCGATCCGGGCGTGCTCGTCACGGTGCTGCTCCCTCCCTTGCTCTTCGAGTCGGCCCTCAACCTCCGCCTCGGGTTGCTGCAAGACAACTGGCGCCCGCTGGCCCTCTATGCGCTGCTGGGCACGATTCTCTCGAGCCTGCTGGTGGGCGCGCTCAGCTCCACCCTGCTGGCCATTCCCCTGGCCTCGGCTCTGGTTTTCGGGGCGCTGATCTCCTCCACCGATCCCATCTCGGTGGTGGCCGTGTTCAAGCAGTGCAAAGTGGGCAAGCGCCTGGCCTTGCTGGTGGAAGGCGAGAGCCTGTTCAACGACGGGGTCTCGGTAGTGCTTTACAGCGTCCTGCTGGCCGCCGCCACCTCTACCGCAAAGATTGCGCCCGGCGACGTGCTGGTGAAATTCGTCTTCGTCATCGTGGGCGGGGCCGGGGTGGGGTTGGCGGTGGGCCTGCTGGCCTCGCGACTGACCCGCGAGTTCGACGATCCCCCTCTGGAGATCACCCTCACCTGCCTGGTCGCCTGGGGCGCCTTCCTCGTTGCCGAGTCATTCCACGTCTCGGGCGTCATCGCCACGGTAATTGCCGGACTGACAGTCGCCAACTACGGCATGGCCACGGGCATGTCTCCGGGCACTCGCCTCTCGGTCCACTCCTTCTGGGAGTTCGCGGCCTTTCTGGCCAACTCGCTGGTCTTCTTGCTGCTGGGCATCCAGGAGACTCTGGTCAACTTCTGGGGTGACATCGGCTCCATAGCGGTAGCCTTCGTGCTGGTGCTGCTCGGGCGAGCCGTTGCGGTCTACGGTCTGGCCCCTGTAGTGAACGGTCTGGGAGCCCAGATCCCAACCTCCTGGTTGCACGTCATGACCTGGAGTGGCCTGCGCGGAGCCCTGGCCGTGGCTCTGGTATCCGGTCTTCCACCCGACTTTCCCGGGGCTCAGCGCCTGATCCACCTGACCTACGGAGTGGTGCTTTTCTCGCTGCTGCTGCAGGGCACTACCATGGCCTGGCTGCTCCGTCGACTGGGCATTACCAGCGCCCCCGATCGACTGCAGAGCTACCGTCGGCTCACCAGCCAGGCGCGGGCCGCCCGGGCCGCTCTGAGAGTGGTGGAACGGCGTCTGAACGAAGGATTGCCCCGCCCCATCGCTGAGCAAACCTGCAGCCACTATCGCGCCAAACTGGAAGGGGTAGAGCATGAGCTGAGCGGGTTGGAGGTCACCCACCGCGAGGTCTTCGAAGAGCAGTTGCTGGAAACGCGCCGACTGGCACTGAAGGCCGAGAAGGCCAGCCTGTTGGAAGATCAGCGCGCCGGCTTGCTCGATGAGCACGACATGGAAGAGCTCATCGAAGAGCTCAACCGCGAGCTGACCAGCCTGGACCAGGCTATGGACGCTCCGCCGCCTGAGGATGACGGCAAACCGCCTGATGCTGCTGTAACAAAGTCCGCAGAAGCTCGTTCGTCTGACGCCACTGAGCCTCATTGAGCAGGTTCAAGCCACCCTGCTCGTCGAGCTGCAGGCCCGTCCAGGACTCGGCCTGGAGGCGCAGCACCTCGGCCGGCAAGTCAGCGTCCACGGTCAGGTCCCAGACGTCAAGGCGCGCCGGTGCCCCGCCCCGGGAGGCGACCCGGACCAGCAGTCGGTTCCGCTCAGGCGTGAAACTCGCCACTCGATAGTGGCTGGCCGTCTCGGAGATCATCAGAAACTGGTTCAAGCGGGTGAGTGGACGGCCTGAGTCGAGATCCCACAGCCGAGCGGTCCGGCTATCCAGGGTGGTAGTGGCCAACCAGTTTCCGGTGGCGTCGAAGGCTGACCAGAAGAGCCCGTTCTGAGCCAGGGCCCGGCCGACCGGTTGTCCCTCGGTAGGGCTCCAGAGACGCACGGCCACTCCGAACTGGGAGATCAAGAGGTCGGAGGACCGGGGACGGAAGTTGAGGATATTCTGGGAGCCGATGTCTACGAGCGGCGGGCCCACCGGGGCGCAGTCAGGCAGTCGAAGAGTTTTGACCGTCGGCCGGTTACCCTGCCGGTCGAGCAGGTTCGTGGCCAGGGCCACCCACGATTGAGGTCCACCGGAGAAGGTGACCAGCGTGGCTGGTGAGCTAAGTAGCTCCTTGCGGGCGGCCAGGTCCCACAGTTTGAGTCCGCTGAAGGCTGAGCCAACGGCATACAGATAACGCCCGGTGGGGTCGAAATTGACCTCCTCTACCGGGAACGGGTGCTGCAACGGGTCGCCGAGGCGCTCGCCCTCGAGGCTCCAGATGCCGACCGTGCCGTCCTTCGAGCAGGTAGCGTAGCTCTTGCCATCGGCCGAGAAAGCGAGGCCTGTAATAACTTGAGAATGGGTGACGGGGCGACCGACCGGCTGCCCCGTGCTGACCGAGACAGGCTGCACGGCCACGCTCTCGGCATAGAGCGGCAGCAAAGTCCGAGCATCCGGGCTGACCAGGCACCTTCTGAGCGGGTTCTCGGTCTTCCAGCGGGTAAGCACGCGATTGCCGGCCAGGTCAGTCACGGTGACCTGGCCCTCGAACCAGGTCACGGCCAGGCGATTGTCGATCAATCTCGGGTAATTGGAGCTGGTCTGAATGCCGTTCAAAGACAAAGCCGGTCGATTGTGCAACAGACGGCTGATGTCAAAGCCCTTCAGCCCGTCGCCGATGCTGACCAGCAAGGACTGATTGTTGGGAGTAAATCCCAGGTCGTCCAGGGACTCGAACAGCGAAATGGGCTCGCCCAACGGCTCGAGACCCGTATCAGAGAGGCTGTAGACCTGGACGCTCGACTGGATCTCGGCCGTGCCCGTCGGTTTCGGGTGCATCACGGCCGCCAGGCTTGAGTCCGGGCTGAACGCGCAGATGACATCGGGAGAGTGGGCAGGCGGACTGCAGGGAACCGTTCCCAGGGCTGCGCCTTGCTCGAGATTAAAGAAGGTGATCTGGCTCTCGCCCACCACGGCCAGAAGCTTTCCGTCCGGACTCAGCTCCGCGGTCCTGGCGGAGTGACCGCTCTCGAGCACGGCCGTTGAGGCCTGGCCAGTCCGGGGGTCGAAGAACGCGACCTGTCCCCCCCGCGAAACTGAGACCAGCAGCCGGTCCGCCGCCGTGAAATTCAGTGCGACCGGGTCGCGCAGATCAAGCTCGAGCTCGCGCCTGCCCGGTCCGGCCAGAACCACCCGCGGACCCCTCGAGAAAGCCACCACCGAGCCGTCCTGGCTGATTGCGCTCACCGGGCTGGTGGTCTTGCTAGAAAGGAGGCAACCTCCCGACTCGGCATCGAGCAGGTCGAGTTGCTCATCGGCCACCCGCAGCAACCGACGGCTGTCGGAGGAGAAGCGCAACCGATCGACCGAGCCCTGCAGCTTCTCGCCCCTCACCACGTCCCTTCCTCGCTTGACGTCAAAAAGACAGAACTCGGGTGGTCCTTCGACCGTCCCGAAGCGACCGGTCGCGAGTCGACTCCCATCCGGGCTGACTGCCAGAACGGGCCCGCCATCGATCGCATACTTGATGGCCGGACCCAGCGGACGGCTCCCCTCCTCGAGCACCGTCAGGTCCAGGTTGCGCCTCCACACGACCTGGTAACCTCCTTGCTGGAGGATGTCGTTGTCCATCATCTCGCCCAGATCGCGATACTCGGTCAAGCGCACGGGCCAATTCTTGAGGATCAAGAGGTACCTCGGGTCTCCCGGTTGGCGCCCGGCGGCCCGTGCATACCACAAGGCCGCGGTTTGCGTTTGACCGCTGTCGGACAGGGCCAGTCCCTGGTCATACTCCAGCTGGGCCAGCAGGTTCTGAGAGCGATTGTTGGCCACCACCGCCTGGTTGCGGGAAGAAACCACGTTGGCAAAAGACCAGCCCAACCCTACCAACAAAGCACAGCCCAGGCTGACCGCCACGACGTTGCGCCGCAGGAATCTCTTCGAGCGATAGCCTAAAGACCAGGGTTGCCGACAGAGCAGGGGTTGGTGCCGGCGTCGGCGGCGGAAGTCCTCCAGAATGTCGGCGGCGGTGGCGGTCCTCCGAGAGGGATGAGGGTCCAGGCAGCGCTCGACAATGTCGGCCAGGTCCTGGTCGACATTGCGATTGAGCTCTCGCAGGGGGGTAAGGGGTCGGGTGGTGAGCCTCTCTCGATAACCCAACAGGCGCTCGCTGGGATCGCTGATGGCGTAGAGCTGGCTCAAATCCTCTCGAGAGAGGCGCGGCAGCTCTCCGCTCAAGAGCCAGTAAGCGGTAGCCCCCAGGCCGTAGATGTCCCAGGAGACATCGGGCACGCCTTCGTTGACCAGCTGAGCCTGCTCGGGGGCCATGGTGCCCAGTGTGCCCAGCGTGGTTTCTCCCGAGGTGCCCCGACTGAGCGACTGGCCGAAGTCGGCCACCCGCACGCGACCCTCCTGGTCGACCATGATGTTGTTGGGCTTGAGATCGCAATGCAGCAGGCCCTTGCTGTGGGTGTAGTGGAGCGCCCGGGTCATCTGCTCGATCCAGGCCGCAGCCTGCTCGCGATCGGGCCGCCCCTGGGAGCGGCAGCGATGGGACAGCGAATCGGGCAGGAGGGGCATGACAAAGTAGGGAGGATCGTGCGTGAGGTCGGCGTCGAGCAAGGTGACCACATAAGGATGCTCGGACACGCGGCGCAGGCGGTCGACCTCGTGACGAAAATAGAGCCAGTCGATCCCCGACTCGCGGGCAAACAGCTTGATGGCCACCTCCAGACCGGTCCGATCCTGCACACCAGCCCAGACCTGTCCAAAGGTTCCAGCCCCCAGGGGGCGCTGCAAAGTGTAGCCTGGAATGCTGGGCGTGGCCTCGACCGACTGCTCCGGGCGCAGCGACTCGTCGGCTGCTCGCTGACGCTGGTCGGGCGTGGCGGCCTCGGTGGCCGCCTCAGGGAAATCGGCCGTCGGATCGGGACGGTCGGGAAGGCTCAACGCACGCTCTCTGCGATCCAACGAAGATAGTGGGGGTTGCCCCCGGTAATCGGCAGAGTGATCACTTCCGGGATGTCGTAGGAGTGCAACTCCTTGACCTTGTCGATCAGACCCTGGAGATGACTGCTGCGGGTCTTGGCGATCAGCAAGATCTCACCGGCTTCCTCCACTCTGCCCTCCCAGGAGTACACGGAAGTGACCTGGGGCACCTGGTTGACGCACGCGGCCAGCCCGGCAACCACCAGGCCGAAGGCCAGATTCCGCGCCTCCTCGGGAGAGGAGGCGGTGATCAGACAGACGCAGTAATCACTCATAGCCCTCCGGTTCGCTCGGACGATCGCCGACCCTGCCGGACAGGGGCGCCGACCCGGGGGTGGAATCTTTCACTGTGAACCGAGCCACTTACCGCGAGCTTCTGGGTCTGGGCGCTATGATCGGACTGGTCTTTCTGTGTCTTGACCTGATGTATCGCCTCGACTCGGTGCTGCGTTACCATTCCCCTCTGGAGCTCGCCCTGAATGCGGTTTTCCCGCTCTGCCTGGTGCTGCTGGCCGTGCCCTGCCTGGCCGGCCTGGCCTGGGGCCTGGAGCGCTTGCGGCCCGGCCTGGGGCTCTACGCGCTCTGGGCCGCCTTCGCTTACCTGAACGCGATCTATTTTCGCCTGTGGCGCCTGACCCAGACACCCGAATTGGGGATCGACCCGACCAACACCAATCGTCTGACCACCCTTCTGCTGTTGCTGGCACTGGCGGCCTACCCCCTGGTCCGCCGCTGGTCGAGCCTCTCGGGCGAGCAACTATCCCGATGGGGTTTCTGGGCGCTGCGCGGGCTGATCCCGCTGAGCCTGGTCGGCCTGCTGGCCTCCTCCACCGAGACTCCCCTGGCCGAAGCCAGCCCCGGGCAGGCTGTTAAGCCTCACGTGTTGCTGGTCAGCTTCGACTCTCTGGCCAGCTCGCACATGTCACTCTACGGCTACGAGCGGCCCACCACGCCTTTCCTGGCGGAGTGGGGCCAAAGCAGCTTCGTGTTTGACAAGATGGTCAGCAACACCAACTACACGCACGTAACCCTGGTCTCCCTGCTAGGGCGCCTTCCCCGAGGAACGGGAACGCATCCCGACGGGCAGACGCCCCTTCCGGTCCTTCTCCAGCAAGCTGGCTACGAATGCCATTACTTCACCCACAGCTTCCCTCCGCCATCGTTTCGACGGGGATTCGACCGGGTCCACCTGATGCAATCGTTCCAGTTCGAGCCGGGATACCGCTTTCTGGCCTCGATCTTCTCGCCCGACCACCTCGAGTGGCTGACCGACTTCCTGTCCCAGGATCAACGCTTCTATAACCTGTGGGCCGACCGCGATCCGCGCGATCTGGGCGGCTTTCGTTTCCAGCCCTTCCCCACCGGAGACTACTTCAACCAGGCCGTCGAGCTCCTCACTCACGCTCGCAAGCCCATGTTCATCTGGATCCATGCCTGGGAGCCGCACAATCCCTACGTGGTACCGCGCCCCTGGCTTTACGCCTTCGGGCCCACCCTCATGGATCGCTACGACGGCGCCGTGCGCTACTGCGACTCGCTGATGCGCTTTCTGGTGAGCGACCTGAAGCGGCTTGGCCTGGCCCGGCACACGCTGATCGCGCTCACCTCCGATCACGGCGAGGGCCACGGCGAGCGGGTCACCGATACCTTCAGCGGCGTCTTCCACAACTGCAACTGGGTCAATCCGGCCACCAGCCGCATTCCCCTGATCATCCACCTGCCCGGGCAGACCCGAGGCGCACGCATCCAGACCCCCTGCCAGACACTGGACCTCCCCCCAACCCTGGCGCAATTTCTCGACCTGAAGGTACCTTCGGACTGGGAGGGCGAATCGCTGGTGAGCTACACCCTCGACCCCGGCCGCCTCTCTGACCGCGCTCGGGTGGTCGCCCCGGTATCGTTTTATCTGCGTCGCACCAAATGGATGGACCGCGTGCCCCCTCACTGGTATCCCGATGGCAGCAAGGAAATCTTTAACGGCTACCTGGGACCCTACCGGGTGGTGTGGCAGCAAAAATACCGCCGCCAGGGGCGCTACGCTCGCGATCTGGAAAGCCTGGAGTTCCTGGGTTTGTACCGCGACGAGGGGCCAAACCTGGTCCACGAGCCTGCCTCGCAAGCCTGGCTGGATGACTTCTTCCACCGCCCCGAGCTGGCCATGTTTCGAGCCGGGTTAACCGTCTGGAAGGTCAGTCGCTGAGGGCCTCGAAAATCAAGCTTATGTGGATTGCGCTCGTGCTCCTCTGCGTCACCCCCGCGGTCGCCTACGTCGATCCTGGAACCACCGGGCTCTTGTCCCAGATGGCCTACCTGATCTTCTACGGTATTCTGGCTACCTTCGGGCTTTTCTTCCGCCCCATCAAGAACGCCTGGAATCGCATCTTCAAGCCCAGGAAGCGCCCCGACAGTGGCCCAGCAGAGCCTGATACCACTGCAGCAGGCTGAGTTCGACCCGGCCTCCTACATCGACCCCTACGGCCGGTTGTTCCAGTTCGAAGGTCAGCTCTATCGGGGCATTCGTGCCGCCGGGGCTACCTTTTACAGCGAATTGCTGGAGAGCTCTTTCTTCCAGGGGCTCACCCGGGCCGGCAAGATCGTGGGGACGCGCCGCAGCGCTTCAAGTCTGGAAGATTTCGAGCTGGTGCTGGAGCACGACACCATCACGCCCCGGAGCTACTGCGTGGAGTGGCCGCCCGAGATGCTCCAGGCAGCCGGGGCGCTGACCCTGGAGCTGGCCGAGGAGCTGGCCCGCCAGGGCAAGACCCTGCAAGACGGCTCACCCTACAACGTGCTCTTCCGGGGGCCCCGGCCGGTCTTCGTGGACGTGGGCTCGATCTGCCCGGTCGAGGACAAGTATCTCTGGCGGCCCTACCAGCAGTTCTGTAACCTCTTTCTGTTCCCGCTTTATCTCTACGATGCCGGTCTGCACGCGGTAGCTCGACCGTTCCTGTATGACTTTCTCCGGGGCGTGCCCTATGAGCTGTGCCATCGCCTCCTCCCCTGGTTTCACCGCTGGCGTCCTCAGACGCTGGCCCGGCTGAGCCTCCCGCTGGGGCTGGACCGGGCCATCAAGAAGCTGGGTCTGGAGGAGAAGCTGAAGACCTCGCTGACGCGCCCCATCGGTCAAGAGGTGCGGGTGCGCTTCTTCAGCGGCCTGCGGCGTGACCTTGCCAGTCTGCGGCTCAAACCCGGCCGGACGGTCTGGTCCGACTACCAGGAATGGCCTTCCTTCGATCAAGATGAGCAGTGGACCCTCAAGCAGAAAGCAATCCGCGACGTCTTGCAGCGCCTGCGACCGGACTGCGTGCTAGATGTGGCCTGTAACCAGGGCTGGTACTCGACGCTGGCGGCCCGCCAGGGTGCCCGGGTAGTGGCCCTGGATCAAGATGAAAGCTGCGTCTCGCAGCTTTTTCGTCGCGCCTCCCACGAAGGCACCGACATCCTGCCACTGCGAGTGGACATCCTGCAGCCCCCGCCAGCCTTCGGCTGGAGGCTGAAGCAGTTCGGCTCGTTCTTTCAGCGGGTCAAGGCCGACATGGTCCTGGCCCTGGCCTTGATCCACCACCTCTGCCTGGGCCAATGGCAGAGCTTCGAGCGAGTTGTCGAGCTGTTCGATGAGCTCGAGCCCAGAACTCTGGTGTTGGAGTTCGTGCCAGCCCAGGACGACCGGGCCCGACCGATGTGGGAGAACAAGCCGGAGCCGGTCGATTGGTACAACCTCGAGGCACTGATGCAGGTGCTGGGCCGGCGCTACCGCGAGCTGACGGTGGTGGAGTCCTTCCCCGCCGGCCGGCAGTTGATCGTGGCCACGCGCTGAGCTTACTTCACAAAGTCGATATCCAACCAGCGCACGGCCACGCCGAGCACCGCGTCCACACCGTGCTCTTTCTCCAGGTTGGCGAACCAGCGGTAGCCCTCTCCGTAGGTGGGGTCACCGTTCTTACGAATAATGCTGGCCTGGCCGAAATTCCCCGCCCGGGTCAGCACCTGGTACGCCACCCACTCGGCAAAACCCTCGCAAAATAGCTGACTGGTGCTGTCCGGGTCGGGGTGATGCTGGTACTGCCAGGCATGCCCGAATTCGTGAGCCACGATGCCCAGTGCGTCGGCCTTGGTGACTCCATTGCTCACATAGATGAGATTCTTGTCGTTGTCGTAAAGCCCGTAGACCTCCCCCCCGCCCAAGTCCGACAGGTGCTGGGGGGTAACGGCTTTCACCTTGACAGGGTGCTTCAGGTCCAGCTTCCCTCCGAAGGTGCGACGGAGCACGTGCTCGGTGTAGTCGAGCAACTCGGCGCAGACCTTGTCGTCCACCCGTCCACCGCAGCCGCAGTTGGGCATGAAGCAACCGTTGCCCCGGCAGTCGCAACCCGGACACGGCAACAGGTTGGGGGGAGGACGAACGCCGGCCGGCCGGGAGGGCGGCGGAGGCTTGAGAGGCACCTCCACGGGAGCCTCTTGAGCCTGAGCCACCAGGGCGACGAGCAGCCAGAGTGTCAGGGCGATGCGGGACATGTTGAGACAAATTCTGCTAAGAGCGGGCTCATGTCCTCCATTTCAGCGACGACAGGAGCGGTCCACCAATTTCAGAGACGACAGGAGCGGTCCACGATGTCGGGAGGCTCAGACCAGCAAGCCGGCGAATTTTCTGAGAATCGAGGTGTGCCTGACGCTCGCCTCACGACAGGCTCGAAGGCTACCTGTTCTGTTCTGGGGCCTCCAACGGCCTGAATGGAACCTTTCCGAGGGGGACCTTATGAGAATCCTGCTGGCTTTGATTGCCCTGTTCGTACTGGCGGCGGGACCGCCCCTGGAGGCCAGCGGCCGGGTCACGCTCAATGCCGACGCTCTCGAGATCAAGTCCGGATTTGCCACCTGGAGTCCCGCCGATCGCCGGCTCCGGTTGATGCTTCTCCCCTTCGTGCCCACCAAAGAGCAGATGTCGTGGGTGGAGAAGTCTCCCGAGGCCGACTACCAGGTGGTGGAGTCTCCTTCCCGCCCCTTCGTGCGCCTGGATCTGGAGCTGACCGAGACCGCTGCGGGCGAGTTTCGAGCCGAGCAGGTCAAGTTCTGTAATCTGAGCCTGTGGCGAGTCGGCTCCTCCAGAGCCTCGACTTCGCATCAAGCAAAGAAACTAATCGGAAGCCTGACGGTGAGCGGAGAGTTTCGCAAAGGCCAACCCATCCGCTTCGAGGGTCAGGGGGAGCGCACGAGTAGCCTGACCGATGAGGTCGTCAAATGGAAGTTCAAGGGCAACTGCCGCGTGCTGGTCGTGCCCACAAAGGCGAAATAGAGGCATTGCAGGCATCTTGACGAACTTTTCCCAGGTGGCGCACGCGACTCGACTTGAGTGAAATTCACCGAGTAAAGTTTGTCGACCGCTCCTGTCGTCGCTGAAATGGTCGACCGCTCCTGTCGTTCGCGTGAATTTCATGCTGCAAGGGGACCATTTCGCTGTACGAGACCCGTTCAGATCTGGTCAGCTCCTGGGAGCCGGAGGGGCGGCTTGAGAACGCCTTCGCCCGCAGCCTGGAGCAGCTTACCGAGTTCCAGGCCCAGATCGACGATCTCTGCGACCAGCTGGTCGAATCCCAGGCCCAGGCCGAGTCCCTGCAACGCGAGCTCGTCGAGCGCGAGGAGCGACTCGAGCTGCAGCGGAGCGAAATCGAGTCTCGGGAGCTCGAGCTTTCGGAGCAACGAGCCAGCACCTTAGCCACTCAACAACGGTTGGCTGACAGCCAGGAGCTCTCCTCGCTCTTGTTGCACCGGCTCGCTCTCCTGTGCCAGGAACCGCCCGAGCACTTGCTCGCAACGCAACAAGAGGCCTATCGGGGGCTGCAGCAAGCTCATACCGCCAGACTGCGGCGCAAGCTCCGCGACCAGAGCTCGAAGCTGAAAGCGGCAAACGCGGAGCTGCAGATGCGCCAGAACCTTCTGAACGACGCCCGGTCTGAGCTGGAGCGAGCCCGGCAGGAGCGAGAGGAGCTGGCCAACTGGCTGGCTCAAGAGCGCCAGAAACGATCCGAAGGGACGCTGACGGCAGAGTCCGAGCTGGCCGGACTGCGCAAGCGGGTGACCGAGCTGGGTGAAAGCGTGACGCGAAGGCGACAGGCGATGGCCGCCGCCCGGCGGCGTCTGACGGAGGAGCAGGACCGGCTGGCTGAGGCCAGGCGCGAGTCCCAGCGACAGGGCGAGGAACTGGCCCAGCGTGAGAGCGAGCTGGAGACCCTGCGCAAGAGCCTGGAGATTTCCGAGCGCCACCGAGAAGTCCTCGAGCACGAGCGACAGGAGCTCTTGGAGACTCTGGAGCGGCTCGAAACCGAACGGCAGCAGTTTCTTAGCGACCTGGGCGCCTGGAAAGCCGAACGCGAAGAGCTGCAGAGCCACCTGGCCAGGGCCGAGGGCCTCCAGGGCACACTCCAGGCCGAGCGAGAAGAGCTGCAGAGCCACCTGGCCAAGGCCGAGCGTCATCGCCGGGAGCTTGAGGCTGAGCGAGACCGGCTGCTTCGTAACCTGGAGGAGGCCGAGCGCCACCAGGGAGAGCTCGAGGACGAGCGGGGCGAGCTGCTGACGGCCCTTGGTGAAGCCGAAGCCCACTGGCAGCCCCTCCAGAACGAGGTTCCCCAGCTCAAGAACCGGCTGGCCGAGGCCGAGCAGCTGGCGGAAACCCTGCAACGCCAGCTGGCAAGCATTACCGAACGCCACCGGGCGAGCAGCGAGAGCCAGTCAGAAATTGACATTGAGGATGACCGCTCCAGTTTGCAGCTCCAGGCTCGAGCGCTGGAAGATGAACGCCAGCGCCTGACCACCGAGTTGGAGGCTGAGCGAGCCCGGCTCGATACCGAGCTTCGGAGCGTGGATGACCTGCGACGCGTTCTGGAGCGTGAGCGAGGGGCTCTGACAGCGGGGGAAACTCTCGAGCAGTCTGTGCTGGCCGGCGAGCGGGCAGCGCTCCAATCCGAGCGCGAGCGGCTCAGAACCGAGCTGGCCAGCCTGGAGAGCAGGGGGAAGGAACTCGAAAGCGAGCTCGACCGAGAACGCTCGAAGCTCGCGCTCGAGATGGAGGCGCTGGAAAGCACCCGGGCCCGACTGGCCAGCGAGCGAAGCGAGCTTGACCGCGAGCGCTCCCGACTGGAGCGAGAGCTGGAAGAGCTGGCGAATGAGCGCTCTCGATTGGCCAGTCAGCAAAGCGACCTTGATCGGGAACGCGCCCGGCTCGAGAGCGCCCCCAATTCCTCGCTGGATGCCGAGGCCCTGGAGCAGGAACGGGCCCGGCTCAGGCACGACCTGGCCGAAAGCGCCGGCCTGGTCGAGGAGCGAGAGCGACTCAAACGAGAGCTGGAGCAACTCTCGCAGGAGCGAGAGGCTCTGCAGCGCGAGTTAGTGTCAGCTGGGGCCACCGAGCCCGCTCCGGAGTTCGAGCCTCCAGCCGCCGTTTCGCAGACCCGCCTGCAGGCCAGCTGGGACGGCCAGTATTTGCTGGCCCAACAGGGCCAGGAGGCCTGGCTTGAGCACGAGGGGCGTCGGGTCTGGAAGCGCACCATCCCGGCCGATCACCGGCTCTCCTGGTTAGGCAACAACGGGGAGGCCATCTTTGCCCGCGAGCTGGGGGGCGTGGTGCGCGTCCTTCCCAGGGCCGATCAGGCTCCCCGGGAAGTCGAGCACCTGGGCACCGGCCAGGACCAGTCCCACCTGGGCAAGCTGCGTGTCCACGTGGACGGCCGCACCATGTGCTGGGAGAAAATCGTCCCCGAGCAGCGTTTGAGCGACCGGATCTTTCGCCTGCTGGGCAAGAAGTCGGTCGCCCAGGGCTCCTTGAGTCACTCCATCGGGCTCCTCGACCTGCACACCGGCGCTTCCCAGGGCTACGTCTCAGCCGTGCTCCCCCGAGTTCGCGAGGAGCGCTTCTGGTGGGAGATCTCCCCCTACTTCGTGCACCTGGTGGTGGGCCTGACCGAGCAGTCGGGTTTCCTTTTCCGAGTGATCAACATCACCGGGCGGGCTCTGGCGGGTGAGTTCCGAGTTCCGGTCAAGGACCTGGCCCAACTGTGGATCAACGATGAAGGAACCGTGATGGTGGATGTCCCGGGAGACAGCTCGGTGCTCGATATCTACCGGCTCGATCGCAAGCTTCAGGTCACGCCTCCGCCCCGCTCCACAGTGTTGCGCCTGGGTCCACACTGGGTGGCTTTTCAGACCGATCAGACCGAGCTGGTGGTGAAGAGCTTTGAGAACGAAGAGTGGCTGCGCCGGGACCTGTCCCGGCTCAGCCGCCCCGGAGTGCAACATCGAGTGCGGGTCACCGAGCGAGCCCAACTCGACCTGATGACGCTCGAGAATGAGAGCCTGGCCTTCGAGCGCCAGCAACTCGAGCTGCCATCAGGTTGAGCGGGAAATCGTTACAGTGACCCCGCACTTCACGGCCAGGCTCAGCGAGCGGCCACCGCCATCAGCTCCTTCGGGAACGGGCCCAGGTCGATGACCTCGGTGAATCCCAGCCGGTGAAGCAGGCTGACCGCAATGGCCGAACGCGCTCCGCTGCGGCAATGCACGGCCAGAGGACGATCACCGCTCAACTCGTCAGCACGCTGCTCGAGCTGACCCAGGGGGATGTGGATAGCCCCGCTCACGTGTTCGGAGTCCCACTCTCTCTGGTTTCTTACATCCAGGATACGCACCTCCGAGGGGCGGACATCGGTCGGCGCCATCCGCTTGATCTGGCGAAGTCGAGGCATTTTCTCCATGGCCTCGGGACGGAACACGCCAACCACCCGGTCGAGGCCGATGCTGGCCAGGTCTTTGAGGGCCTGCTCAGATCGGTCAGTGATGAGGTAAAGGTCCTGGTCGTAGGGAAGCAGCCAGCCAGCCCAGGTAGCAAAAGATTTATTGAGAGGAAGGTTGAGCGTGCCGGGAGCAAAGCCAGCGGCGTAGGCCGGGGCGGGACGAAGATCGAGCACCAGGGCCCCCTCGGCCAGCAGCTCTGGTAGCGCCGATGCGGGCATGAGAGCGGGGGCCGGACGCTCGGACAAGAGGGCCGGGCCTTCCTTGTTGAGCCGCTTCATCTGAGCGAAGTAACGAGGCGGGTCGGGCTGACCAGAGAGCACCGCCTTCACGAACTCCTCCTCGCTCTGAGGCTTGAGGGCCCAGTTCGCCAGCCGCTCGTAGCCCAGCGTCGTCTGAGGAACCGCCCCCAGGCCCTTGCCGCAGGCCGAGCCAGCCCCGTGTGCCGGCCAGACCTGAAGATGGTCGGGCAAATCCTTGAGCTTTTGAAGCGAGCGATACAGAACACGCGCCCCGGCCTCCATCGTGCCTTCGAAGCCGGCTGCCCGCTCGAGCAGGTCAGGACGGCCCACGTCTCCCACGAACAAGAAGTCGCCGGTGAACATGCCCATCGGCTGGTCGGTGGCGGGAGTGTCGGTGAGCAGGAAGGAGATGTGCTCGGGCGTGTGACCCGGGGTGGCCACGACCTGCAGCTTCACTTTGCCAACCCAGAACTCGAAGCCATCCTTGACGCGCTCGCCGGGGAAAGCATACTTCCAGTTGGCATCCCCCTCGTCGGAGAGGAAGAGGCGAGCCCCGGTTCGGGCAGCAAGCTCGCGTGCCCCGGAGGCAAAATCGGCATGAATGTGCGTCTCTGTCACGGCCGTCAGGTTCATCCCCTCGGCCGCGAGCTCCATCAGGTAGGGGTCGAGATTGCGGCCGGGGTCGATGACCACCGCCTCACCGGTTGCCTGACAGCCGACCAGGTAGCTATAGTGAGCCAGGTTCTCGTCAAAGAAGCGTTTGAACAGCATAAGGGGCTCCTTTCAGTGATTGCGCCACAGGATATAGGTTCCTACGAAGAGCAAGAAGATAGCAAAGGCCCGCTTGAGGTGGGCTTGATTAATCCGCGGGACCAGCTTTCCTCCCAGAAAGATCCCGGCCAGCACAGCCAGGGTGAATCCGGCCAGGAAGGTTGGATGAAAGCTCACCTGTCCCAGGTAGCCGACCAGTCCGGCGGCGCAGTTGAGCGCGATGATCAAGAGCGAGGTGGGCACGGCCCGGCGCATCTCAAGTCCTCCTGAAACGACCAGGGCAGGCACGATCAAGAAGCCGCCCCCCACCCCCACCACCCCGGTCAAGAGCCCCACCGCCAGCGAGGCCAGCGGAAGAGGCAGTGAGCCCGTGCGAGCACCGGTATGAGAGAGCATCAATCCGGCCACCACCACCATCGTCGCGGCAAACAAGCCGAGTTGGACGGTCTCGCTGAGATGCTCGGCCAAACGAGCCCCAGCGAAGGTTCCCAGCATTCCCCACAGGGCGAAGTGCCAGGCCGCTTTCAGGTCAAGCTCGGAACGTCGAAACATGGCCCCAAGCGAGCTGCTGGCCCCCACGATCACCAGGCTGGAGGCGATGGCGTCCCGGGGAGACAGACCGGCCCCGTAGACCAGAATGGGCACCGCCAGGATCGAGCCTCCCCCACCCAGCAGGCCCAGGGCCAGCCCGGACAGCACCGCCAGCAGGTGAATCAGGAGCAACACGACTTCTGATTTCCGGTCAGGGCCCCAACTACCCGGGCGGGGTCGCAGGCGGGTCCGCTGTTATAGGGTAGTCGGGTCAAGATCATGACCATGCCGCACTGGTTGGTCAGACCGGCGTATGTCAGGCCCAGGCCCACCCCCATCGGAACCAGGGCAAAGAGCGGGTTGACCTTCCAGGCCAGCATGCTGAAGAGGGTCACCAGCAAGCCGGCGATGATGCGCACCTGGCGCTCGATGCTGAGGCGGGGACGGCCCCGGTGCACCGAGTTACCGGCCGCCATCCAGGCATTCATGCCTCCCTCCAGCAGCCTCAGCTGGCCCAGACCGACCTGGCTCAATAGCTGCTCGGCCTGGCGGGCCCGCGCTCCCGACTGGCAGATCAACACCACCGGGTCGTTGACCCCGGCCAGCTCGCGCTTGTGCTCGCCAAGCTGATCGAGAGGCAGGTTGTAGGCCCCCTCGATATGAGCGCTCTCGAACTCGCCGGGAGTGCGCACGTCGAGCAGGCGGGCCCGGGGATTCTGTTGGATCAGCTCGATAAGCTCCGGGGATGTCATGGTGTTCCTCCTATTGTGTTGAGCGTTGCGTGCTGAAGGTCTTGCAGCACTTTACTTCATAGTTCGCAGTCGCGGATGCACTGGAGCAGTTTGAACAGCTGCGGCTGGGCGACCGAGTAGAAGACCTGACCCGCCCGACGCCGGGCTCGCAGCAGCCCGAGAGCCCGCATCTTGTTGAGATGTTGCGACACGGTCGGTTGCGGCTCATCGAGTCGCTGGTGGAAAGCACCGGCGGGAAGCTCGCCGTGCTCCTCGAGCAACTCGACGATACGTAACCGGACCGCGTGGCCCATCAAGCGGAGCATCTCGGCAGCGTAGTCGAGCTTGGCCTCGGACAGGGGGGTGACTGTCTTCATCTTGCAATAACAATATCACAATATTTATGTTTGTCAATACGACCAGCAAAAGGCAGGAAATGCCTGAGCTCGTGTCTCATCTGGGTCAGCATGGCGCACTATACCCACGTTCTCTATCACGCACACTGCGCCGATGGCTTCGGGGCAGCCTTTGCAGCCTGGATAGCACTGGGAGACCAGGCCCGATATCTGCCCGTGCGGCACGGCGATCCACCGCCCGATCTCCCCCACGAGGCCCACGTGGCCATTCTTGACTTCAGTTACACTCGCGACACGCTCCTCGAGCTCGCGCAGCGCTGCCAGAGCCTGCTTGTGCTCGATCACCACAAGTCGGCCCAGGCCGACCTGGCCGACCTCCCCTTCGCCCGGTTCGACCTGGAAAAGTCGGGAGCCCGCCTGGCCTGGGAGCACTTCCAACCACTCCAGCAAATGCCCGAGCTGCTGGCCTACGTGGAAGACCAGGATCTGTGGCGCTTTGCGCTGCCGGACAGCCGGGCCGTCTCAACCGCATTGCACGGTTATCCAATGGACTTTGCCGTCTGGCAACAGCTGTCGGTAAGCGAGCTTGCCAGCGAAGGACGTGCGATTCTACGCTACAAGCACAGCTTGATCGAACGAGCGATCAGTCGCACTCGCTGGGTCAAGATCGGCGAGCACGAGGTTCCCACCGTGAACTCGTGCCTGCTCCAGAGCGAGATCGGTGACGAGTTGTGCCGGCTCTATCCAGACGCACCCTTCGCGGGGGTCTACTACGCCAACCAGAAAGAGCATCAGGCCTGGTCGCTTCGCTCCATCGGGGAGTTTGATGTGTCGGCTGTAGCCGCCCTCTACGGGGGAGGCGGACACCGCAACGCTGCCGGCTTTGCGCTTCCCCTCGAGCGGGCGCTCTGAGCTCCGCTCCTTCTCCTCGGGCCAGGTCTGCTGCATCGTCCGGCAGGTCCATCCCAACCCTTCTGAGTAGAACCGCCAAGCGCGCGGAGTCTCTCCGCGCCCTCTGCTTCACGAACGTGGGACACTAGTTTTCTGGCCAGTCGCGGTCTTCCAGCGATCCGGTTCGGCGGCGGTGCTCCTGATACGCCTGGGCCACGTGTGCGGTCAGGTCACGGTAAAGATCGAACACGTCGCAGAGCTCTATCAGCAGCTCGATCAATTTCTCCTCAGGAAGATCCTGAAAGGCATTCAAAAGTCGGGGATACTTAGCTGCAAACAAAGTGAGAAGGTCGTTGGAGAGCTCAAGCATCTCCTGTCGGAAGCGTTCATCGGTCAACAGGCTCATGATTGAGTCTGCTTCCGCTTCCCCCGGGGGAAGATCCTTCGAACAGAAGGCGGGAGTGAGCGAGAGTCGAATTACAGCCACGAATGCACCCCGCGAACCTCGACTCAAACTTCCAGAAGATCGCCATCGTGCTGATGGCTTTGACCCCCGAGGCAGCCGCCAAGCTGTTCAAGGAGCTAGGAGTAGAGCAGAGTCAGGCGGTTACCTCCCAGCTCAAAGAGCTCTCCTCGGCCGCCAGTCCCCAGGAGAGGGCGCGAGTTCTGGCCGAGTTTCTCGACCATGCCGCCTCTTCGGCCACCTCGGGCCGCACCTACGCGGCGGCTCTAGCCGCGGTGGATCAACTGGCCCGAACCTCACCGGGCACAGTGGCAGCCGTCATGCAGCAACTGTGGCTGAGCGGACTTCCAATTGATCGCGAGCGCCGTCGGGCCTCCCGGTCCCGGGTTTCGCCCGGATGGCTCTTCCTGGGGCTGGGTCTGGCCGGCATGGCGGCTGGATTGGCGGGCATCCCGCTGGCCCTGACCGGCAAGAGCCCCCGCCGCGAGCGCCGGGGCCGCAATCATCCGGTTGCCGAAGAGCGACGAGCCGAGCCCCCAGCGCCCGAGTCACGACCCCTGGCCGCGCTCCCCGCTCCAGCTCAGCCGCTGGCCCTGGTGCCCCCGGTGCGACTCGACCCGATCTGCGTCGAGATGGCCGAGGCAGGCTATGCCGTGGTGACTCCTCAGATCAAGGCCCGCTACGCGAACTTCAAAGCCCTGCTGGTCCGCCTCAAGGAGCTGGGGCTGGTTTCGCCCGAGATCCCCGTCCTAAAATGCTCCGATCTGGCCGAAGACGAGTACCGGGTCAGGATTCGAGGCCGTGAGGTGGCCCGAGGGCGCATGGAGCTGGCCGGTCGCCTGGCTCTAGGCTCCTCCACTCTGCTCGAAAGACTCGACCCGGATCGCCCCATCGATTACTCCCACGGTCTTCCCAGCTACTGGATCCACCCTCGCCGTGCTCGGCGGGCGGAAGAGATGGGCTGTCTGGTCCTCTGGCCGGCCGACGTGCTGGCCTGGCACTTGAACCGGTTGCTCAATGTGCACGGGCCCGCTCTGCTCGAGACCCAGGAGGTTTACAACCTGGTCAGTCGCGCCAAGCAGGTCGAATCAACCGGCATCAAGTCGGTCATTCCCGAGATCATCCGCATGGACGAGCTGAAATCGTTTCTGCATAAGCTGTGGCGGGCCAAAGGCTCGATCGGAGAGATCGGCCACCTGCTCAAGCTGGTCGGCGATACCGAGGAGCGCGACCCGGGAACGCTGACCGAGCTGGCGCTCCAGGGCAGCTCGGTCTACGCCGGGCCGGTGATCGCAACCGCCGACATCCCGGTGGCGGCCGCCCTGGCCGTGTTACACCGGATCCACCACTGGGACATCAATAACGTCATGGAGCAGCTGACTCCCGAAGAGTCGGTGGAACTGGCCAGGGGTTTCGTCCGGGTCCGCGCGCTCGGACCCGACCGGGTCAAGAGCCTGTGGGAGAGGCTGCAGGGTCAGCGCCTTTACTGGAGCAACCAGCGCCGCTTCGTGCAGTGGTTGCAGCAGTTCTTGCGCGAGGGCTCGCGCACTGAGCCGGCTCTCGGCCCCCGGCGCCGTCTGGCCCTGCTGCTGAACCTCTTGCCCATCGAGGTAGCTGAGCAGATATCCCAGGTCGTGCTCAACCGACTTCCGCCAGCCCGCAGCCGCCAGGTGATCGCCGAGGTGGGCAAGCTGACCGCTTACCAGCTTCTCGAAAAGCCCACCGACCCCAACCACAACCAGATCCGTGAGCGCGTTGCTGGCGAATTCCTGGCCGCTCTGAAGCAGGTCTTCCTGCTCGAAGAGCTACAGATGCCGGGCGAGATAGCTCTGGCCGAGGCCCAGCGTCTGGCCCACAGCTCGCCCTCCTCGGTGGCCAGTTTTCTGCGCCATCGGTGGCTCAACGAGAAAGACCCGGTTACCCGCTTCCAGGAGGTGGCCCGTATCTATCCCCGGCGGACCGCCCAGCAGCTCCTCACCCTTCAAACCGAGTCACCCTACTTCACTGGCCCCGAGAAGGCGGTCACACTGATGCATTCTCTGGGTCCCGAGACCTCACGCGAGGTGGAGAACTGGCTCTGCGCCCATGGCTCGTGTCTTCCCTGGGCGCTTCCGCGCTCAGGCTACCGCCAGCTCGTGGCCCAGGAGTTCATTGCCGGCTTCTACTCCGAGGGCGGAGCCCGGGTAGAGCCCCGCTGACCAGCCCGCGGCCCTCAAGAGGAACGGCGCAACGAGTAGATGCGCCCGTTGGGACCTTCACCTTCAGGCACCAACGCCTTCCACCCGGCTCGATCAAGCCGGGTAGAGAGCGATTCCAGCAGACCTCCGACCCTTCGCGTCCCGGTCACGCGCGAGAGCTCGCCTTCGCTCATAGTGCCGTGACGGGCCAGATTCTCGAGCACCAGCCGTTCCTGTGCACTGAGACGTAGAGGTAACTCAAGCACCACAGGCTCACCCAGGGCGGTGGTGGCCTCCACCCGCTCCACGTCGATGGCACAGAGCTGATCGGCTACCTGCGTCAGGAGCGCCACCAGGCGACCATCAGGGCTGAGCGCCACGGCGGTGCGGTCTTCCGAGCTCAACATACGGTATAGCCGGTTGAGCTGTTGCATCAAGAACGGGCGAGGTTGGCGTAACCGGACCACCAGATCCTCCACCATCCACTGGCGCTCGGTCAGGAGGTCGAGCAGCCCGGCCAGGCTGCCCCGAAAGGGCGCGTCCTCGGGGAGAAAGCGGGCTTGAAATTGAGCTGAGCTCCAGAGACGCAAAGCCCAGGGGTGCTGAGGCTGCTTCTCCCCCCGGCGGGCCAACCCACGAACGGAAAGACGCGGCGCCGGGCGCACAATGGCACGGCGTTGCAGGGACCGACCGAGGCGTTCCAAAGCGGCCCTGACCTCGAAGGGAAGCCAGTCCTTGCCAGAACGCAAGTTCTCGAAGGCAGCTCCGCCAGGGGGCAACTCGAGCACGACACAGGCCCCGGAGGGGCCGCCCAGCGACTGCCCTGCCACCAGGAGGCGACCGTCCTGATAGGCAAACAGACCCTCAGGAACGTGCTGGCCTGGCCGGGGATCAAGCTGCACCAAGCGCGCCACGAACTCGCCCTGGGGCGTGGGAATGGTTCTGCGCCCAAGTCGATGGACCGCGGCAAAGCGACGACCGCGCAGAGGGTCGTCAGCCGCCACCCGGTGGCCACCCAGAACCAGCTCCAGCCGGTCTTCCAGTAGACGGTGCAGAGCCTGACCGAGGCAATGTCCAATCTGGTGCACCCTCTCGGAGAAACGTCTTGGATCGCGCTGGCGACCCGCGATCTCCGGCCAACCGTTCAAGTCCTCGCACAGCACCAGATTGCCTTGAGCCACCTCGAACCAGCGCTCTTGCAGCCGCTGGCGCGACTCGGGGGCCAGCCCTTTGAGCTCGAGCCAGGGCCCGCCGACCGGATCGAGCTGCCAGCCCCAGTTGCGGGTACTTGCTCCAGCCCGCGTCTGGACCAGAACCCGCCCCGTCCAGCTCAGCTCTTCCCCACCCCAGAGCGATAGCGGCTCATTGCGGGGCAGAGCCGGCCCATCGTCTTGCAAGGTGAGATAGCTGCGACTCCCCTTCCAGACAAAGCGCAACCAGACACGCCTGGCCCCGGCCAGACAGCGCTGCCAGACCAGGTCAGCCAGCGACGGCTCGACCCCCCATTCAGGACGCTCGGTGTGTACGGACTTCTTGACCATGCTGGAGAAGTTCTTTCAATCACCGGAGGCGAAAGTCTTTGCGAACAAAATGAAAAAAATTCTGTAACTCGTGGGCAGATCGTTTGCAGCCTGTCTCACCTCAACTGTAACGGAGCGGCAACAATCCCCCGGGCCCGGATCACTAAGATGGCCGGGACACAGACAAAGGGGACAATCACGCCATGCAGGTTCAAGCTGCCCATTTCACCGCGCTGCCCACCCGCGCGACCCGATCCGAAGCCCCGGAGGCTGAGACCCGGCCCGCCGAGAGCTTTTCTTGGAGCAAGGCCCTGGCGCTGCCGGCTTACACGTACGGCCTGGCCTCCGGCGCCCTGTCGGCCGCGACGGGCTTCGCCCAGCGCTTTCCGGCGGGGGGATTCACCATCAACCCGGGCCAGGGGATCGTGCTCAATCCCGAGTGGACGCGCCATCTGGCTGACGGCACGCTACTGAATTCCGCCCAGCCCATCCTGGCCGGTCTGACGGCAGTCTTGCTCGGAGCTCGCGGAGTGCTGGAGCTGAACGAGGGCCGCCACCTGGCTGGAGCCCTCGACCTGGCGGCGGCCACCACATCCGCCGGCTCGCTGGTCTCACCCGGCATTGGTGGCGCCGCCACGCTCGCTCTTCTGGCCGCCCGCAGCCTGGTCGAGCTTCATCCGTAAGCTCTTGAGGGCAGACCGACGCCAGTAGTGCGAGCTGGCGTAAATTCCCAACAGAGCCCCTGGAATGGCCAGAAAATGGAAGGGAGCAGCCATCCCCGTCACGGCGATCAGGCCGAAGCCAAGTGCTCCCCCGGCGACGAAGCCGCCGATCCCGGCCGCATTCGGGTTCGTGAACCGCAGGCCAGGCTTCCAGCTCTTGAGATGCTCGCAGGTGCGAGCAACCAGCTCGGGAGCCTCCTGGCGCAAGGTAACCTGAAGGGTTGCCAGGGCGAGATCGTCGCGAACCTGGAACTGGCTCAGATCGGTGCTCAAACCTTCGTGCTCGGTGGAGACGACGCAGCGAAGACCCGAGACCCCCAGGTCGCAGAGCACCGGATCGAGAGCGATCCCGGCCTCGACAGGGAGGATGCGCCCCATCTCTTCGGAGTCGGTCAGCAGGTAGATACGCTGGCACCGGTACCAACTGGCTTCCATGCCGTCATGCTTTTCCAGGGTGGACAGGAGGGGCACGGCCGGGCGCTCGGGCTCGAGAAAGACGGGAAAATTCCCCATGTTGTCGGGCACCAGCAACCTCCCGTCCGGACAGGCCAGGGCCACGGCCCCGAGCAGCCCGGGGATGCGCGCCTCCACCTCGCTGGTCTCGTTGTAGGGCCAGATTTGCCAGATGCCCCGCGTCCAGGACCAGGGTGAGTGGATGGGTACCGGGCAAGCGAAAGCCCGTCCTGCGTGCAGAGTGCGCTTTCCAAAGAGAGTCCAGTGCTTGCGTTTAAAATCGAAGCGAGCCTGGCTTCCGCCGCTGTCAGGGAGCCGTTCGGGCAGGACGCTCTCACCGGGTCGCAGGCGCCAGCTGAGTGTGCCCCAGTGGATCTGGATCTCCTCAAACAGGCTCCATGCACCCACCAGGGCGCACGTCAGGTAACGAATGCCTGGCACCTGGGACTGCCAGGCCTGGGCGATCCAGTCGCGGGGCGAGACTTCTGGAGGCGGGCCAACCGGCCCACCCTCCACCGTCACCCAGGCGGTCCTCTGGCGCACCTTGATGGACTCGGCTCCAGCCGCCACCAGGGCCTGGATGCACTTGAGGTGATACATCTCCGGGTCGGGCAGTAAGCATCGGCTCAGGCGGTCGAGCGCGCCTTCGTCGCAGGACGAGAAGACCCCCTCGGAATCGAGTCTTCCAGCCTGCTTGATCTCATCGAAGATAGCTTGCAGCTCTTGCATGGTGGTCGAAGTTGAAGCTCCGCTCGCAGGGGCTACAGTCCCGCGCGTTGACCAGTTCAGAATTGGAACCCGCAGGACTGTAGACAATCTATTGAACGGCCCCGCGCTATTTCGTGAAGTATTCAACGCGCGGCGCCTTAGCGTTGAGGCTACGCTCGCTGGCTCGCTGCGCTTCGCCTGCGTTGCACCTCTCGCCTGCAGATTTCTTTCAGTCGGCCCGCCTACCATTCAGACATGCGGATCGATCCCCTGGTGACCCGTCTGGAAGCCTTGCCCGCCCGCTCCCCCGGCCCGGCTCCCACTGTGCCTCTGGAAGACGCTTTTCAGGCGGTCATGGACGGCGAGGTGGGCTCAACCCGGTATCCCGGCAGCTGGAACGTGCCCGGAGCGCAGTGGGCAGTGCCGCTCCACCAGCCCGTGGTCGGGCACGATGGCACGATCTACCAGGCCGACAACCGCAAGGTCCTCGCCCTCGACCCCGGGTCGGGCCAGGAGAAATTCACCATCCCCGGGGATGAGGTGGGGGTGCCCGTCCGATTCGGCGAGCAACTCCTCTGCTGCGAGCGGCAGGCGGTCTTTGCCTTCGATCCTGCCACCAGGCAGCGCGCCTGGACGGTCCCCCTGGAGAGCGGGTGGGGCAAGAAAGCGGCCGTCTCATCCGAAGGCCGGGTCTTTGCGGGCGACTCGGGCCAGTTGTTGGCCCTGGACGGGCGCACCGGTCAGGACCTGTGGCGCCAGCCTATGCCGGGGTGCGTTCAGGTGCTGGGCTACTCCGAGGAGCACCAGGTGGTGGTGGCCTACAACGGAACCTTCGGCGCGGAGGACGAGCGCAAACTCTACGCATTTGACGGCAACGGCAAGCAGCTCTGGTCGGCCCGCTTCGACGAGGCTCTTTGCATGAGCCCGAAGGGGCCTCTTTTCGCCGTCAAAGAAAAGCTCTTCAAGCTGTTTGGAAGCTCGCACTCACTGCGGGCCATCGATCCTCGCTCGGGTAAGAAACTCTGGTCGGAGTCGGCCAGCTCCACAACCACCCTCTGGTCCACTCCCGACGGGAACGTCATCGTCGGGGACGGGCGCCAGCTGCGCCTGCGGGACGGTCAGACGGGCCAGGTCCGGTGGACTTTTCTGCTTAAGAACGAGCCCCAGTGGAACCAGCCCGGAGCCAGCCTGACCCTGCAGGAGAACGAGTACATCGTGACCGACCCCGACGGAAGCATGACCGGAATCGACCCGACCACCGGGAAAGCGCGCTGGGAGGAGCCAAGCCGGGGTCGGACCTACGGCGGCCCCGCCGTAACTCCCGAGGGCATCCTGGTCCTCAAGACCGAAGGCCAGATCAAGGGCCTCTTGCCGGTGGGCATGATCCTCTCCAAGCGCGTCTCCTGTCCGGTGGAGGAAGGTGACGACTCGGTTCGCCTCGGCTCGGTGCAGGTGCGCAAGCGCAGAGGACCCCCTGATCCACTCGCGAACCCCCCTGCATGATGAAACGTAGCTTGCTCGCTGCTCTGTTCCTTGCCCTGCCCCTTCTTGCCCAGAACACGGTGCGGGCCGATTGCTCGGCCAACGCACAGGGAGACGTGCGCAAACCGGTCGTCGTCGAGGTCACCGTGACCAACTCGGGCCCGGAGCCGGTTCAGGGGCTGGCGGTGGTGCGCTTCAACCCTAAGGTCTCCAGCGCCGACCGCAAGCAAGGTGGCCTGCTGGACGTACAGGAGCTGCGCCAGCCGGTGATGGTCGGTCCGGGCGAGAAGAAGTCCCTCAACTTCAGCACCCCCTTCGAGTCCACCAGCTCTTTCAAGGGGCGCAAAGGATCCTTCCGCGCCTCCAACATCTCCCCCACCGGCGAGGTCACCGTCGAGTTCTCGGGCCGTTTCGACGCAGCCAAGGCCGGACCGCCGCAGCGTTAGAGCTGCTGCTTCTGCCTGACGAATACCCCGTAATCGGTCTGCACCGAGAGCACCTCTCCACCCTCATCCACCACAAATGTGGCACTGCCGGGAATGGAGAGCTGGCCGGCCGGCTCCACCATCAGGAAAGTGGTCAGGCCTTGCAGATAAAGAGGACCTCCGTAACCGGCCGGCCCGATGGCCCAGGCCAGCTGCGAGCCCCTGCGAGTCACCTTGAGCGTGCCATAGAGAGAATTCTCGTACTGCCCCAGGTAACTCTCCAGGGGCAGCGGCGAAGGCCTGGTCACGGTGGGTGGGCCGGGCGGCTCGACAGGAACGCTGGCCATCATCTTGTCCACCTGCTGTTGCTGCTTCCAGATCAGACTCTGCAAGTCTTGTCGCGCCGGCCCCAGCTCATTCTCGAGCACTCTGGCCCGAACTGCCTCGGGG